>ERZ1292632.165-Hain-H43-01um-R2-165-length-68001-cov-14_pt1 | contig 61426 bp, 65 predicted proteins | sample MGYA00564407_ERZ1292632 | MGnify/ENA primary metagenome ERZ1292632 (study PRJEB36523, sample SAMEA6512637) | groundwater metagenome | collected 2019-01-08 | study: AquaDiva: Metagenomics assemblies of 32 groundwater samples | reverse complement strand
ACATACAGCTGGGACGGTTCGAATTGGTCACTCACAGGATCGAGCTCGACGATAAACAACGCCAATATCCCCGCCCTCGCGGCCCTAAGCTCCACCAGCGTCGAGTTTATTGACGACTTCAATGAATCCCTCCGCACATACAGCTGGGACGGTTCGAATTGGTCACTCACAGGATCGAGCTCGACGATAAGCGGTGTCGATAATCCCGCTCTCGCTGCCCTAAGCTCCACCAGCGTCGCGTTTATTGACAGCACCAACGACTCGCTCCGCACATACAGATTCAGCAGTCCCGTCGCAACCATCACTCCTGCCGGCGCCGCGAACCCCCAAATTCGCGCGGCGGCGAGCCAGACGTTTACTGCTGTTTCAACGAACGCCATCTCGGCTATAACGGTTACTTCGACCGCCGCATCCCAGCTTACCGACACAAACAACATTCGCATCACGCTTGCGACTTCCTCCGGCGCGCCGGTTTTGTTCTGGGATACTTCTGACACTCTATTAACTATTGACGGCGGCACAGGCAATGTTTCAACTACGGTAAGTTATGAAAATGGCTCTTCAACCCTCGTCATCGATGTCCTCTCCGACTTCACGAATGCTTCAAGCGTCACGATCTCCGGCTTGAGCTATATTTCTTCTTCAACCGTGAACGCCGCAACGACAACCCGTGACCTGAAGTGGACCGGCCAGGGCCAGGCGCCGCCTTTCGTGCGTGATACGCGCACCGTCACGATCCGTGGCCGGCTTGCGCTCGCAGAGCACTCCTCGGGGCAGGAAGCGGATAAATTCGCCGCTTCATCAACCAACGCCAACGCCGAGATGTTTGCCTTCGAACTCGCGCCGCGTGACGAGTCGGCTTCGACCACGCTTGTCGTTGATCTATCGGGCATTACGGAAATTTTGACGGGCGAGCTCCAAGAGCCGCAGATTTTCTACGACGATAACGCGAACGGTATGGTAGACGAGGGGTTCGAGGGACCAAGGTTCGGCCCCGGCTCAGTCAATATCTCTGGCGACACGGGGACCATCACCTTTAGCACGCTCACGAACATCATATCGGCTGCTTCGAGTAGATATATATTGACAGCAACCACTACGAACCTCCTTGCGGGAGATACAATAACATTTTCGCTATCGACCTCTAGCGTAAACGCCTCTGGTACAATCTCGAAAGCCGCCCTTGTGCTTAACTCTTCTACGACGGTTTCTAACGCAGTGCATACGGTAAACGCCGCTTCCCGCAACCAGCGCAGTTTCCGCTGGCAGGACGACGACGGCGCGAACGTGAACTCAAACACCGCGATGGTTGCTTCGGGCACGGCAGTAACCGGCATCAGAATTGGACAACGTTTGACCCTGCGTATGCAGGCTGACAACGACGGAGCAGGCGACGGAGGCATTGCCTACAAATTGCAGTATCAAAGGAACGGGACATCAAGTACATGGAGTGACGTGGCATCTGGCAACGAAATACGCCCCTCGGAAGGCCTTGCCGGCGCGAACGGCGCCTCAATTACTTCTGCCGTTGCCGCAACGAACGCGCGCACATTTACAAATGGCGTTTGGACAGAAGGCACCGCGGTATCGAACTCTCAGACGCTTCCCAATAATAACTACACCGAACTCGGCTTTATGCTCGAGACCGGCAACGCGACGACGAGCGCGAGCAGCACGTATTATTTTAGGGTGGTGAAGACGGATGACAGCGTTATCGGAACATATACTGAATTCCCGTCCTTGACCACGGTTGCTCCTGCCTCGAACACCATCCAATATTCCAAAGTTGCCACAAGTTCCATCCCGACAGGCACGTCGTCACTCACATATTTCTTCGATGACGCCGACTATACAAATGTAGACGCGGATGATGGCGTACGCTCCACTTCAACAGCCACGGCGAATCATCCCGTTTTCCTTTTTCGCACAAAGGTTGCGACAAGTTCGCATCCGATAAAAGTAACTTGGAACGGCCAATACTCGGCTGCTTCAAGCACTTTCCTTGAAATTTACCGCAAGGGCGGAACGAACGCTTGGGTAATCATGAACTCCACGTCCGGCCCGGCAGTCGACACAGACTTTACATTGACCGGCAGCGCGGCGACGAGCGTGAGCGAATACTACGATGCTGACGGCTCTAATTTCTGGGTCTACGCGCGAGTGAGACAGGCGACGACAACGAGCAATTTCCGGACGGACCAAATTAAGTTCGAGTTCATTCCGATCACGGACTCCACCGCAGACCAGACATTTGAAGTGAACGACGCCGCGACGGCGATTTCACAACTGCGCGTCAAAGCGGCTTCGACAACGCCTGTCGTAACCGCCGCAAATGACATAAGGATCACAATACCAAACTCATTGAATATGAAGTGGGCGACATCGACCACGGTCGCCACTTTGGGCGGCTCGGCCTCCGGCAATGTTTCGACCACCGTCACATACCCGGACGAGAAAACTCTCCTTATTAATGTAGAGACGAACTTTGCGGCGAACGACGATTTGAACGTATCCGGCTTAAGCTTTACCAATTTCACTTCCGCTTCCGCTTCGACATCGCTCCAGGCATTCTACGGCGGCTCGACCTCGACAACTCCGGAAGCGGTTGACGCGAAGATCAAACAGGTAAGGGGCCAATATGCCCTGGTCGCGCACACCGCCGGCCAGCAGGCAAACAAACTTGATTTCGTCGCGAACTCCACCTCGTCGGAATTCCTTTCCTTCCAGATAACGCCAACAGGCGAGAGCGCCACAAGCACGCAGATAGTCATCAATCTCACGGACATCCAAGGGATATTGACCGTGGACGTTACAAGCACTCAATTGTTTATGGACCTCGACAACGACGGCGTAGTTGACGCGGGCGAGCCGCAGGTCGCCTCTACCGGCACCCCGTCCATTTCCGGCTCGAACGGAACGATTACCTTCACAGGTTCATTTGCCGTGACCTCGACAAGGAATCTCATTCTCTACGCGACCTTGAGCGACATCCAGCCCGGGGAAGGCATCAACTTCGAAGTTTCGCCTTCATCTTTCTCCGCGACCGGTCAGACATCAGAGATCGCGCTTGTGGGTTCGGGCACGAGCCAGAACGCGAGGCACAACAAACCCTCTAACCGTGGCGGTGGAGGCGGCGCGTTCGGAGGAGCTCCGCCATGGGTGGCGAATGTCGGCGGTGGCTCGGGTGGCGGAGGCGGACAGGAAGGTACTCCGCCCGGAGGCGGCAATGTCGGCGGCGGCTCGGGCGGCGGGGGAGGAGAAGCGCCTTAGGATAAAACACTAAACTCTAAATCCTAAATCCTAAACAAACTCAAAATTATAAACTCTAAACTCTAAACAAAGACAGAAAAACCCTAAAGCTTAAACAAACCCAAATGGATAAAATTCCAAATTCAAAACGATATGATTTAGGAGAGCGAACGGCGCGATTTGCTAAAAAAGTCGCTGTTTACGTGAACGATTTGCCAAGAACTATTTCGAATATAGAGATCGGCAAACAACTTATGAGAGCGGCCGGCTCGACGGGAGCTAATTATATAGAAGCAGAGGAGGCATTAAGCAAGAAAGATTTTGCAATGAGAATAAAAATATCACGCAAAGAAGCGAAGGAAAGCAGGTACTGGATTGTTTTAAGCGAGCCGAGGGCGGAAAGACAGAAAGAGAAAGACGAGTTGGCTCAAGAGGCAACAGAACTGACGAAGATCTTCGGTTCGATAGTAGAAAAGTCGCAATAGTTTTGTGTTTTTGCTTTTGAGTTTATGATTTATTTAGAGTTTAGTGTTTAGGATTTAGAGTTTATATCCACTAATATCCCGCAAGTCAATGTGTTATCATTAAAACCAACAATCTAAAGGTCTTATCAATTCAATAACAAATAACAATGGAAGAGTCGCAAAATCGTTGCAGTTGGTGCGGTCATTGGTGTGGAAAGTTGGCGATGGTATTAGTATTTCTCGCCATCGCGCTCTACGCAGGGAAAGTCGCTTATTACAATTATTACCATCCGTCTTTCCCGCAACCGGCTATGGATGGTTGGCAGGCGGTTTTCCTTACCAATGACCAGGTTTATTTCGGTAAACTCACGAGCTACAGCCGCGAATACGCCGTCTTGGAGCAGATTTTCTACCTCCGAGCCGCGGACCCGCTTCAGCAGGGGACGACAGGACCGGCCCTGAACCTTGTGAAGCTTGGCGGAGAACTCCATGGTCCGTCCGACAAGATGTATCTGCCGAAGGACAGGATAATGTTTTGGGAGAACTTGAGAGCTGACTCACAGGTGGTGACCGCGATTACCGGGTTTTTGGCTCAATAGCAATAGAAGCCGATCATTCGCGGATAAGGACGCTGAAGATCCGCTGATACGCTGAAGTAACGCCGATGGCAAAACAAAAAATAGGCGATTTTTTGTACGAGAAAGAATCGTATGAGGTTCGCGGTGCTTTGTTTGCTGTGTGGAAAACATTTCACGGGATGTTTAAGGAAAGCGTTGTTGAGCGCGCCCTCATTCATGAACTTACCAAACGCGGCCTAGAAGTTGATTCTCAAAAGAGAATCCCTATTTTCTACGACGATAAAAAGGTCGGGACTTATGTGCCCGACCTTGTCGTTAACGGGAAAATCTTGATCGAATTAAAAGTTAAGCCAATGCTGACTCGTGAGGACGATCGGCAATTTTGGTATTATTTGAGAGGGTCAAGCTACCGACTCGGCTTTTTAGTGAATTTCGGTTCTAAAAAATTAGAAATTAAGCGCCGCATCTATGACAAATCCCGAGAGCGACATCAAACAGATGAACATTAAATGGCGAACACTAATCGGCGTTCTTTTCGGCGTACTAATCAGCGTTTTATCGGCTTCTATTGTTCTTGGGGCAACCTCCACAAGTTTTAATCTTGAAGGAATTCTGAATCAAGGCGGCGGATTTTCGACATCCAGCGGTTTTCGAAGTGAGGGCTCTATCGGTGATGGTGTAGGAACAGGAATCTCAACTAGCACATCCTTTATCTTAAAAGGCGGATTTTTGAATTTCCTCCAGCCGGCCGCTCCGGCCGCACCCGCGCCAACGCCCACACCCACTCCGACTCCAAGCCCCGGTTCCGGAGGAGGAGGCGGTGGAGGAACGGGATTCATTTTGCCGCCGATCATTCGAGAAGGGCCGATCCCAGAAGGGATTATTAATGCCTGTGATTTCTCGGGCGACGGACGCTGCAATATCATCGACCTCTCCATCCTGCTTTTTTATTATCAAAGAGAAGACGAACCAGCACTGCGCTTCGACCTCAACCGCAAAGGAATTGTCGATTTTCCCGATATCTCGATAATGATGTTCTATTGGACAGGGTAGGTAATCGCTAATTTGCACAAATGTTTACACGAATGCGTTCGAATAAATTTGTTAGACCAATCGGACTTATTTGTCTTATAGGACTTATTCCAAGTGTAACTTCGGCTGCTTCAACGAAGGTTTATTTTAGCGCACCGACGCAGGTTATGACCGGCCAGGAATTCCTCGTTGCGGTTTTTATAGATTCCGATGTCGACTTGAACGCATATTCAGTGGAGATCTCTTATTCCTCGAATGTCGAGCCGACGACGTTCGATTGGAGGGGTTCAATTATAGACCTGCGCCCCGATCAGCCGCGTAGCACGGGGAGCGGGGGAGTGTTTTTTGAAGGTGGGAGCTTGTCGCCCTTTGCTAGTGAAGGCGGAAAACTGATTACGCTTAATTTCAAGGCGCTTCAAGAAGGCAATGTTGAGTTTGGATTTGCTAGAGCGGAAGTTTTTCTTGCTGATGGTCAAGGAACCAAAATCACACCTGAATCAAACAGCATACAAATGACTGCGGTATCCGCCGGCGCGCTCCCGGCGGGTGATTCTGCGGCCGTTGTCGCGGGTCAGCCGCTCTCTGAAGTTGCCATGCCTGATGTAACGCCGCCGGAAATAAAAGAAGTTTCCTTGACACAAGACCCATTCGATACCCACCAGAAAATATTCGGATTTATTGTTTCTGATGATGATTCCGGAGTGCGGAGCGTCGAAGGGCGCCTTAGAACAGTTCTCTTCTGGAGTGATTGGGCGTCTGTGCAAAACCCGATGGCGGTTTCGGGGAGCGTTTGGTCCGTTGCTCTGCGCGTTACGGACGGAGCGGGCAATATTAGCGAAAGAGTTTTGTACGATTGGGGCGCGTTTGCGCGGCGAATCGCGCCATTTATAGCCATAGTAGCGGCAGTTGTCAGTTTTCTTATTTGGTTTTTTCGTCGGCGCGCCACACGAAACATCACGAATACATGACAAAGCACCGCGAAGTTGTAAAATACATTAGTGGTACTTAGTTTTATATTCGTGAGCATTAGTGTCCCATATAACAATGAAATTCACCCTCCCAAAACCCCCATACGCTTACGACGCCCTTGAGCCATATATTGACGCGCGAACGATGGAGATACATCACGCAAAGCATCACCAGGCGTATGTCGATAAATTAAACGCGGCGCTGGAGAAGTATCCAAATTTATTGCCTGAGCGAGCACGGCGAGTCGAAGGCCACCCTTTGACCCGCTTCGCCGGAGCTTCAGCGAGGCGAGCAAGCTCAGGGAATAACGTTGCGATCAGCTCACCACGGTCATTATCGCCTGAGCGAGCATGGCGAGTCGAAGGCCAACTTACGATTATTACAACTCCGAATCAGGACAATCCGATATCGCAGGGGCTAAAACCAATCCTCGGGCTCGATGTCTGGGAGCATGCCTATTATTTGCAATATCAGAGCCGCAGGCCGGAGTATATTGAGGCGTTTTGGAACGTTGTCAACTGGGATGAGGTTGAAAAATTATTACATGCAGAGCTCAAGACCCCATAAACCACAAGTTTCGAGAGAGAGAGAGAGAGAGAGAGAGAGAGAGAGAGAGATAGAGAGAGAGAGAAGAGTAGACCGCCCCGCTCCATAACCCGATTTGCTACAATAATAATGATGCCTGAACCGTATAAAATCGGCATTTTTCCCGTGCTTATACGACCTATAATGCCTACTTGTGGTGAGCGAAGTCGAACCATAGGTCTTATAAGACTTATAACTTCACTTGTTGTCGCAGGTTTCTTTATTTTTTCTTTATTTTTTGTTTTTCCCGCGCAGGCCAATGCCTCGGCGTCTCTTTATGTCCAGCCGGTCGGCGGCACATTCACGCTCGGCGGCACTTTTGATGTTTCCGTTTACGTGAATACAGGCGGCCAGGCGGTGAACGCCGTCGAGGCCAACTTAAAATTTTCACCCGATAAGCTCCAAGTAGTTTCTCCCACGACGGGCAAGTCCCTTGTGCAGGTTTGGGTCGCCCAGCCGACGTATTCGAACGAGGAAGGAACGATAAAGTTCCAGGGGACGGTCCCGACTCCGGGGATCAATACCGATGCGGGCTTGATCTCCACCGTAACTTTCCGCGTGCGAAATGTTGGCACGGCAACCGTGCGGATACTGGATTCATCGAGCGTCCTTTTGAACGACGGCAAAGGCACCGACATTCTGGGCCAAACAACCGATGGAATATACAATTTGGTTTTGCCGCCTCCCGCCGGCCCGGTCGTAACTTCCCGCACGCATCCAGACCAGGGAAAATGGTATCCAGAAAACTCTGCTGTTATCGAATGGGCCGCGCCTGCTGACGCGCAGGGATATAGCTACATTCTAAGCGAAGACATCGCCGCCGAGCCAGATAATATTTCCGAAGGGTTTCGTACAAGAGTGAATTACTCCGATCTTTCGGATGGCGTTTACTATTTTCACATCAAAGCTCTTCGCCATGGGGTTTGGGGAGGAATCACGACCTACATTTTCAACATCGACAAGACCCCGCCCGCGGCATTCGACATCAAGTTTTCCCCGAGCGCGAAAACTTCGAATAAGCGCCCGATAATCGATTTTATCACAACAGACAGGACTTCGGGCATTGACCACTATGAATTAAAAGTCATCCCACTCGACCCGCCGCTTGCGTATACGGAGCAGGGCCAGCCGTTCTTTTTTGAAGCCACGTCGCCCTATTCGAAAGAATTTGCAGACGGCCGTTACGAAGTTATCGTGCGAGCATACGACGCCGCGGGCAACTATTACCAGGCGCAAAGCCGGCTCACGGTAACGCGTCCTCTTTTCGAATTTATTATCTCGGACGGTTTGCGCATCGGCGGGGGATACGTTGTCGCCTGGCCGTGGCTGATCATTCTCGCGCTTATCTTACTTGCCGTCACGGCATATCTCGGCTGGATCGCATGGCATTGGCACCGCGTCATCGAAGAGCAGTTGACACACGGCCCGTTAAAACATCCTGAAGTTGCCGTGAAACTTCAAGAGCTCAAGGAAAAACAAAAAGAGTACGGCTCGCCTCGCTCAAGCTCCGGCGAAGCGGGCGGCGGCAAAAGTTTAATGGTTTTGTCCATCGCGATCGCGTTCCTCCTCCTTTTCGGCAGTTTTGGCCAAAACGTTTTAGCCCAGGAAAAAACTTCTGACGGTTTAAGCATTGAGCCGCCGGTTGTAACCCTTTTCCCGGGTTCGGCTTCGAACGATGAAATCGTCTATATTGGCGGGAGGGCGAGCGCGCCGCAGGCGAAGGTGCTTATCTATCTCCAGAACTTGGATACCGGCAGTACGATCAATTATATTGCGACGACAGACAAAGAAGGCGCCTGGTTCTATTCTTTGCCGGGATTCCTGGACGCCGGTAATTACATCGCCTGGACACAGCTTCAGGTCGGTGAATCAATAAGTCCGCCAAGTTCGCGTATCGATCTTAAGGTCGCCCGCACTGCCGTGCAATTCGGCAATGCGCGGTTAAGCTTCGAAGATCTTTACTTTATACTGTTTCTCGTCTTCGCCCTTATGTTTGTTGCGCTTCTTTCTTGGGCGACATACCACTCGTACCACGGCAGAAGAAAACACGGAAAATTGGATAAAGCGATTAAGGAAGCAGAGGAATCGATCAGGCGCGGTTTCGCGGTTATTCGCAAAGATATCGAAGAAGAACTTTCAGTCATCCATAAGGCAAAATTATCTAAAGAACTTTCTGCGGAAGAGCGATTGCGCGAAGAAAAACTACTGAACGACCTTGAAGACGTTAGCCGCCACGTCGGCCGCGAGCTTTGGGAACTGGAGCACTCGGATGAATAGAGGATGCCTATAAGACATATAAGTCCTATATGGCTTCCGGTTTTTTGCCTTCAAACTGGATTTTTTTCAAAACCAGTTTTCCGTCTTTCACGTCGGCTTCAAGCAACTTGACCCGTTGCGGCGGCTTGCCCTGAGCTTTTATACCCTGAGCTTGCCCGCCTCGACTCGCCGTCTTCGGCGAGGCGGGTCGAAGGGGTCGAAGAGTCCACGCTCCGGGCTCCGGGTTCAATGCCCGTATCTTTCGGCTTATTTCGATCGCCTTTTTTTTATCACCGTTTAGCGCGGCATCGAGCATTTCCTGCGCGACAAACGCATCTTCGCTTGTGAATTTTTTGGTGTAGGTCGCTTCTGTTTCGTTCTGCGCGACGGGCTTTATTGATTCTGCGATAAATTTGGGCAAAGTTTCTACAAGCAGCCCGCTGCCCAATTCCGCCAACTCTTTGACGAGAATTTCGAATTTCGAATTTCGAATTTCGAATTTTTGTTGTGCAAGAATTGGCCCGTGGTCCAACTTTTCGTCCAAAAGATACAGCGTTACGCCGGTTGTTTCTTCGCCGCCCAAAATAACGGACTGTATCGGGGTCGCGCCTCTGTATTTCGGCAGAAGGGAAGGGTGCACGCCAATTACACCCTTCGGGAACAGGTCAAGAACGCTTTTCGGGATGATCTTTGCGTAAGCGGCAACGATAGCGGTCAAAACGTTATTTCCTGAGCTCGTCGAAGGATAATGTTCTGACTTTTCTGTAGGAAGCCCCTCGACAAGCTCGGGGAATAAATCAGATAATCGACTTCTGAAACCATCGTCGAGTTTCTCGGGCTGCAAAATTATTATCTGCTTGTCGTTGTCATGATCATTGTTATGGTCAAGCGCAGCACGCTTGACCGGCGGGGGAGTTATTACTTTTTTTCGCCCGATGGGACGGTCGGGGTTGCAAACGACGGCCGCGGGAACGTATCCGGCCGCGATCAGTTTCTCAAGTATGACAGCGGCGAATTCTGGGGAACCGAAGAACAAATATTTCATTTTTGAGATTGCTTAGGATTTAGTGTTTCGGATTTCTCAATGGAATGTATATTTTTTGCCTTATCAACGAATAACATTCCATTGAGGTGGTCCACCTCATGCTGGAAAACGCGCGCAAGTAGTCCCCAGGCCTTGATCTTCAGCGACTTACCGTTCTTGTCGTACCCCGCGAGAACGGCGCGCTCCAGCCGCTCCACGTTGCCGTATGTTTTGGGAACGCTTAAGCATCCTTCCTCATAAGAAATCTTTTCTCCTGCCGCTTTTTCTATTTTAGGATTAAAGATCGCGTAGAATTTCATTTTGTTGTCGCTTGCGGGAACTTCGGCAACAAAAACCCTAAAATCTAGGCCGACTTGGTTTGCCGCAAGGCCGATGCCGTTCGCCTTGCGCATTGCAACCCTCATTTTACGGATAAGCTCGTTGATCTCTTTTTTCGAGAATTTTTCGAAATCAAAATCCACCGCTTTGCGACGGAGAAATTTTTCGTCCTTCTTGTTTTCGATAGTAACGATCTTGTCCATCCCGTTAGAAGCAGATCGCGATCTGCGACCCGTAAAAGTTTATTGATTTACAGAAACTATTTCTCATATTTTAATTTTTCCGTTATGTTCTGAGCGATCGCGGCTTCTAACGGGATCCATATTGCGGACTATCATTATAACACAATTGTGTTATAATGATAGTTAAGATTTTTTTCGAGCGTTAATCGGGAAAAGGCGCCCTTGTTTTCGTTTTTTAGCTCCGGTGTCCTTTTTTGAACGCTTTGATTTCTTTTCCCGCGCCAGCCATTTCTTTGCATCCTTTTCACTTTCGAAAAGGACTTTCATGAAATATGCGCCTTTTTGCTTAATGCCTTCACGGCTCGCAATATCCGCCGCGAGCCACTGCAGTTTGGCCGGGTTGCCCCTTTTCGCCAATTTCATATAAAGAGCCCTGTGTTTGTTGTCGCCGAGCTTGCGCGCGATCTCGAGTCCTACGAACTGGTGGCTTGTGCGAACGCGCGACTTTTTCGCCCGCTCCCGCAGTTTTTTAAGGTAGCCATCGGAAATTGCCATTAGTTTAATTTTAAAATAATGTTTTATTATGCGCCACCGAGTTTTTGTCGCGATAAACCTAGACAAACAGGCGATTGTGAAAATTGGGGACTTGATTGAAGAGTGCCGGGAAAAACTGCCGCGCGGTATTGTAGAGCAATTCCGCTTCGTGCCGCCAGAGAATTGGCATATCACGCTTTCTTTTTTGGGATATCAAGAAGACGCAGATATCGAGAAGATAAAAGAAGCCCTAAATGTTTGGAAGTCCGACTTCCTTAGGAAGTCGGACTTCCTCGTCCCTGCTCCATTCGAGATTAAATTCGAGAGAATTATTTGGGGACCATTCGAGAGGACACCCAGCATGATATGGCTTTTGGGAGATAAAGAAACATCAAAACGTCTGGGAGAAATAAAAAATCATCTCGAGGATATTTTAGAGGCAAAAAATGTGTCCTTTGACCGCGAAACGCGGCCGTTCAACGCGCACATAACTTTGGCAAGATTCGATATCCGTCTGCCCCATCCGAAGCCGACAATCGAGAAGAATGTTGATTTGCGATTCGAGGCGAGCAGTTTGGATTTGATGGAATCGAAACTATCGCAGGAAGGAGCACACTACGCCGTCCTGCAGAAATTTTCGTTTCGCACATAATTTGTTAGAATATTCTTAATGGTCATCTTTTCAAAAAGAAGAATAGTTACGGCTGTTCTTGCCCTCGCTGCCGTTGCCGCCCTTTTGGGGAGCGGTTTTGCGTTAGGGTGGAAATCGGGCAGAAATTATCCCGAGAATATCATTATTCAAGGCGTGAGCAATCTTGAAGAAGAAAAGCCGGAAGCAGTCGATTTCGGAACTTTCTGGCAGGCATGGCAAGAGATCGATTCGACATATCTGAACTACGACAAAGTGGGCAATGCGGAGAGAGTGCACGGAGCTATTAACGGGCTTGTCGGCGCGTTAAATGATCCGTATTCGGAATTTTTTGCGCCCACCGACAACCAAAAGTTCCACGAAGATATCCAGGGCAGTTTTGGCGGCATTGGAGCCGAGCTTGGCTCGAAAGACAATTACATTATTGTAGTCGCGCCACTTAAAGACACTCCCGCGGAACGTGCCGGCTTAAAGCCAGGCGACAAGATATTAGCCGTTAATTCTTCATCGACATTCGATCTTCCGATCGATCAGGCGGTGAAGTGGATAAGGGGACCGATCGGCGAAAAAGTCACGCTTACTATTTTCCGCGAGGATTGGGAGAAGTCCAAAGACATCGCAATAATTCGCGAGAACATAGTCATCCCAACGCTCGAAACAGAGATCATTGACGGCAACATCGCGCACGTCCAACTTTTCAGTTTCAACGCCAACGCAACGCGGCTTTTTTACAATGCAGTATTCAAGCTTTTCGCGGCGGGAAATACGGAAGGACTTATTCTTGATCTGCGCAACAATCCCGGCGGGTACCTTGAGGTTGCCGTTGAGCTTGCTGGTTGGTTCGTGCCGCGCGGGTCGCTCATTGTCACGCAGGCGGGGAGGGATAGCAAGCAGGAATTCAGGGCTGTTGGCAATGAATCTTTGAAGGATTTCCCGCTCGTGATCTTAGTGAACAAGGGTTCCGCTTCCGCTTCCGAGATCTTGGCCGGGGCGATCAAAGTGAATCGCGACAATGTTGAGCTGGTTGGCGAAAAAACGTTCGGCAAAGGAACCGTGCAGGAGTTGCACGAATTGCGGGACGGCTCGTCTTTGAAGCTCACAGTTGCCCACTGGGTACTCCCGAACGGACAGATCCTTGAAGGAGAAGGACTGACGCCCGACGTCGAGGTCAAAATGACCGATGAGGACTTTGAAGCGAAAAGAGATCCGCAGCTAGAACGAGCAGTAGAACTGCTCAAATCCGAAATTCTAAACTCTAAATTCTAAATAAATTCAAAATTCAAAATATAAAAACTTTTGGATTTTAAACATTAGACATTGTTTAGAGTTTAGGATTTAGAGTTTAGGATTTTCTTAAATACTATGCAGATAATTTTATTACAAGATGTGCGCGGATTAGGGAAACGATATGACGTAAAGAATGTCAGTGACGGTTATGCCCGCAATCTTTTGTTCCCGAATAAACTTGCCGAGCCGGCCACTCCGGAAGAGCTGAAGCGGCTTGAAGAGATGAAAGCAAAGTTGGACCAAGACGACGTGGAGCTAAGGAGCCAGCTTGGGGAGATAGCCCGAAAAATAAAAGAAACCGCGCTCGAATTCAACTTAAAGGCGGATAAATCAGGAGCTATTTTCGGTTCCGTGACCAAGGAGCAAATATTAAGCGCCATGCGCGACGCGCGGCTCGTCGGCAAAGAGCGAGTGGACATCGAACTCGAGCATCCGATAAAAAAACTCGGCGAACACGTGGTCGCCGTGGATTTGAAGAAGGGGATTAGGACGGAGCTGAGGATCGTTATAAAGTCGGAATAGATATTTATGGATCCAGGCGAATACGAAGGATTGGTTGAAAGGATAGCAGATCGTGTCCACGAATGGTTCCGCAAGGCTTATGGCGAAAAGCCACACGTAAGAAAAACAAACGATAAGGCGTGGGTTGAACAGCACAGCAAGAACCGAATCGATATCGCTGCCCTCGACTATGCCCATCTCCCGTCGGACTGGCAATATGAGCGCCGCATCGGTTCGCAGATAGCCCTCGACGCCGTTCTTGGGGCAGGCGAGAGTAACTGGAAGATGGACCAGGATTTTATCGAAGCAGTATCGGCAGAATTGCATGCGCGGTGGCTCGAGCGTAATTGGAGCAGGGCGGTTGAGGCACAGAAATCTCAGTATTTGAACCTCTCCGAGGAAGAGAAAGAGAAAGACCGTGTTTTTGTGCGCACGGCTATCGAAGTTTGGAAAAATACCTTTACTGCACCGCCCGAGCAGTAGAGCATAGCTCACTGCCCGACTTCGTGCAATTAAAAATTCGTTATTGAACTCGCACAAACGTAGCCTTTCTCCTTGTGCCGTCGAAACGCGTTTTGCTTTTGGAATAAAACTTAACCACACCGTTTTTCGCGGCGTAAAGCGTGTCGTCCTCGCCGCGGCGGACGTTCGCTCCCGGAACGTAGTGCGTGCCTCTCTGACGGATTATAATTTGGCCAGCCGTTATTGACTCGCCGTTTTGCTTTTTGACGCCTAGGCGCTTTGCGATCGAATCGCGCCCGAGCTTTGTAGAACCGATTGCTTTTGTATGAGCCATTTTGTCTAAGAGCGTAGCGATTAGCCACAAAATGCGCTATCCCGCACTAATTTCGCCGTCACCGTGCTCTATTTCTAAAATTATATATTATGTGGATTTTTGTGCGACTTGCGTGTGCGGATAGCACACCCCGTTTTGGGCGAAGCAAGTCGCCGTGGCATTATCCGCGAAATTTAGTGCGGGATGCCATACCTTAATTAAGATATATCCTAAATCAAAACCCGATTTTTCGTCAATATCTATCCCTTATAAATATCCGGCGGGACTTCCTGCTCTGCAATTGCGGCATTGATGCCCGCCTCGATGGCTTCGTCCGAAAAATCTCTATCCTTAAGAACTACTCGGATAAGTTGTTCTCTTTCTGAGCCAACGTTAAGGCCGGATAATTCACGGTAAAGCGTTTCCGGCGAGGCCTCCTCCATCCGTTCTCTGGCCGATTTTACCACTTCATTCGTTTCCATGGTTTAAAAGAATTATATGCTAAAATTGAGTAATATGCAAGCGAATAAATTAATTTTGGACATCGAAACCGTCGGCGAGGACTTTGATGCGCTCGATAAGTCCACCAAAGAAGTTTTGACTTACTGGATCAAAAAAGAATCCGAAAGCGAAGAGGAATACAAAGTGTCGCTTGAAGAAATGAAAGGCCGTCTTGGTTTCTCGCCGCTTACGGCGGAGATCGTGGCCTTGGGCGTACTTGATTACCACAAGAACGAAGGCGTGGTTTATTTTCAAGCGCCGGACGAGAAGGTAAAAGAGGACGCCCTTCGACAAGCTCAGAGTTTAGAAAAAGGCATAACTTTCAAGCAAGAAACGGAGAAGGGGATGCTAGAAAAATTTTGGGAAGGAGCGCGCAAGTATCAGCATTTCATAACTTTCAACGGGCGTGGGTTCGATATTCCTTTTCTTATGATCCGCTCGGCGGTTCACGGCATCCGGCCGACAAAAGACCTGATGCAGGGAAGATACGCCTGGCAACAGCGCAATAGCGATGCGGTTCATATCGATCTTTTTGACCAATTGACCTTCTACGGCGCCTTGCGCCGCAAAGGGGGATTGCATCTTTGGTCGCGCGCTTTCGGCATCAAAAGTCCGAAGTCGGGCGGCATTACCGGTGATGACGTGGGGAAACTTTACGCGGAGAAAAAGTTTTTGGATATTGCTAAATATAACGTTGGCGACCTTCGGGCGACGTGCGATCTTTACGAAAAGTGGGAAAGTTATCTAAACTTATAGACTTTGGTCTCGGCGATGAATGCCAGTGCGCACAGATTATAATTGAAAAAGCTGACCACGGACCTGCTGAATAATATGCCCCCACATGTCCTTATTCTCTTATTCGTACGAATAAGAGAATATGATACAATAATCAGGATAAATAATGCGATGAAAGATATCGAAAGGTCTTTAAAGGCGACAGCCAATAAGAGGAGATTGGCGATATTGAAGTATTTGAAACTCAAGCGGGAAGCTTCGGTGGGGGATATTGCCGACGAGATTAATTTGTCGCTTAAATCCACGTCGCGACACCTCGGAGTGCTCACCGCCGTAGACATTCTTGAAAAGGAGCAAAGGAGTTTACAAGTGTTCTATCGTTTGTCCTCTGCGCAAAAACCAATCATTAGACACCTTCTTACTATTCTCTAATTCGTACGAATTAGAGAATACAATTTTATGCTGGAAATATTAGATTTTTTTGTAAGTTTGGGCATAGGATTGGTCGAAAAATTCGGCTATTTTGGGATATTTGTCACAATGGCGCTTGAAAGCGCCGCCATCCCTATCCCTTCGGAGATAGTGGTCCCCTTAGGCGGATTTAACGCCGGACTGGGGGTGATGAACGTATGGCTCGTGGCGGTTGTTGCTACTTTGGCGAATCTTTTTGGTGCGATTTTGCTTTACGGCGTCGGTTTTTTTGGCGGCAGGCCCATTCTCGAGCGTTGGGGGAAATATGTGCTTGTGCATTCCGATGATCTCGGAAAAATGGACGCGTGGCTTCTGCGTCACGAAGCCGGCGCTGTATTTTTTTCCAGAATATTGCCAGGCGTGAGGACCTTCGCGTCATTGGTTTTCGGCGCAGGACGGGCAAAATTTTTGCCGTTCATCTGGCTTACGGCCGCTGGTTCCTTCATCTGGAACCTAGCGCTTGTCTATGCCGGATTTTGGATGGGGGAGAATTGGACGCAATTGCGCAACTACTTTGAAAGGTTCGAGATGGTGATAGCTATCTTATTCGCTTTCGCTGTTATAGGTTTTATCTTCAAGCATTTTCGGAAACGGCGTCGGACTTGACCCAGTAACATCACTGCGACGGTTTCACAAAATCCAATAATCGCAGTGATGTTACTGTTTTAGGCACACACATATGGCGGACAAGCCAAGAATGGCCGTCTGAATCTCGATTCCGCCGGCCGTTGCGACAAGGCACTCGAAGTTGCAATATTCCTGCCCGATTCGTTCATCGTTTTCGGCGTTGGGCCGCAAATTCCCGGGCTTTCGGAAACGACCGTGAAGTATCTTCTCGAACACGGTTGGCCGGAAGAGCGACTGCTCCACAACCCCAAGGGTTGTACGACATTAACGGAAACCGCGGCCGTGATCGAAGTTTTGCTTCAAAGGCAAGGTAGAGTTCCGCGCTAGCTGGCAGACCGATCTGAAACGCCTGCTGTATTCTCTGATTTGGGAACTCGCCGGATTCGCTAAGCTCGCGAAACAGTTACTCTTCGGCGAACTCGACTTAGTTTTAAGGCCTCAAGCGTGAAAACGCTCGAGGCCTTTGTTTTTTGTCCTCCCCGAGAACTTATTTGAACGCAAATTTTTCACTCAAGCTTTTAAAGAAGTAATTCTTTTCAAGTTCGGCGAATTTTATAAGTCGCCCCGAGCGCTTTATTTTTATGACATCTCCTTTTTCAAGAGGGAATGTAATTTTTCCGTCAGCCATCAGGACCAAATTCACCCTTATATTTTCCGAAGGCACGAATCCGTTTTTTCTAACACCCAATATTTTTATTGAAATTTCTTTGTCGCGCTTGACGACGATGCTTGGGGTTGGCATGTTGTGATCAAGTAACTCCGTAATGATGAAGCATTTTATATCCGGCATGACAATCGGCCCGCGCGCAGAGAGATTGTATGCGGTAGAACCGGTGGCGGTTGACACAAGCACGCCTGTGCCGCGAACGTATTGTAAAGGATGATTTTCTATGGCAACTTCGAGTTCGGCCATGCCCAGGATGTTCTGGATAGCCGCTTCATTAAGCGCGTCTATTCTAAAAACCTCTTTTTTATTGCGTATTACGACTGCTTTAAGCATCAGCCGCTTGACCGTATTGTATTTGCCAGAGAACACTTTTCTGAGAGAGGAGATGAATTCTTTTTCTTTTCTTACCGATGCGAGGAATCCCACTCGGCCAAGGTTGAGGCCGACGATAACGGCTCCCGTGGCTTTGTGCTTTCGCGCCGCATCGAGTATCGTTCCATCCCCGCCCAAAACTATCACAAATTGGGGCTTTGATGAATTTACGGCGGCGGAACGATAGTTTTGTTTTATCCATCGAGAAATCCGTTTGTTCCACCTCACGGCTTTCCTGTTTTGCAGATTGGGATAAATAGCCACCCTTTTTATGGCACTTTTTGGCATCAGTTTTATTTTATCTTGAATGGTTTTTTTCATCGAGAAGAAGAAAACCCCGAATGGCCATGGGCCTTTTCGGGGTTTAAGATTATGTTTTTGCCGCTCGAGCGCGGATATCCGCGAACGAGTGGTCAACCAGCAACTCTCCGTTTCTGAATATCGGCACAAGCAGATTTTCGTCTTTACAATCTTCTTCGCGGACAGTAGAGAAAACACCGTTTCTTTCGATAAGCTTTAATCTTCCAGCTTTGGATTTCTTGCCATGATCCGTGACAGGGTCTTTCATTACGTCTTCCCAGAGGGCGTTCACACGAACGGCAGAACACTTGAATGCGAATTTCTGCGTATCGCGGTCGACCTTCTGGAGAAGTCCGCCTCCGGAGCCGAAAGCGATGTTGTCGGCAGACCATCCGGCTTTTGCTATCGCCTCCAGGATCTCTTCGAGCATGATATAGTCGATGCCGTCGCCCTGGATCACTCGAACTTTGGGGTGGAGAACTTTGAAGCCTTTCGCGTTTTCGCTGAATCCGAAAGCTTCTCCGAGCAGGTTGAGCACCTTTACTACAACCGTTGGTGGATGTCCGCTGTCAGGGCGAACCACAAGTGTTCCGTCACGCTCCATTACTTTCTCCCAGAGCTGTTTGCCCCAGATCTCTTCGCAGGCATTGTAGATGTCATAGCTGTCGCTCACGACCGCTACAAGTCCGGTTGGAAATGCAGAAAGCATATTCGCATAAGCGTCCGCTTCGCGAGCTTTGCCCCAAGAGGTGATCGTGCTGTGTTCCGCCGCGGGAATCGAGAATCCAGCCATTTCTTCTCCATAATAATCGCGGGCGGCAATGAGAGCAGCCATCGTATCCGTTCCCTTGAAGTTCACGAGGTGCGCCGCTCCTCCCAAACCGGCCGATTCCGGCGAAGTGCTTCCGCGGAAGCCGAAATCATGGAGTTTGAAATCGATGAGGTTCGGGTCGCCGGTCCGCTCGAGTGCTTTCAGTATCAGCGCGCGCATGGCTCGACTTTGGGTGCAAACGGTCGTTGGATACCAAACCTCGGAAAGCAGTGTCTCAAGATAATTGGTGAGCCACGGCACTTCAGGATCGGTGTTTTCCACGGTCATAAGCACGTTCGAAGTGGGGATAGTCATTCCTTCGGGAATGGCCTTGATGATCACGGGTAACTTCCCATTGTACCTTTCGAGAATGTAGAGCCATCCGGCTTCGTTAAAAAGATTGGGGCCGAGATGCTTGCCAAAAATTTCTTTGGCCTCTTCGATGTTGGCCTTGGTCACGGCTTGCCCCACAAGATACCTTTTAAGAAAATACTGCAGTCCAAAAAAGGTGGTTGTGGGAAATCTGCCGCCGCGGCTTTCGAAGAACGAAAAAACATGCGTCGTACCTTTCGGATATTGCTTCCAGTGGGAAACCTTGTAGCTGTCCGTGAGGAGCAGCAAGTTTTCTGGGCGTATGTTCATGACGTTCCTCCTTTTTCGGCGGCGATGTCGGCAAGATGCTTCATCAACCTTTCTCCGAGAACTTTGTGCTCGTTCACGAGAAGATCAATGAAGTTGTCCCACGAAACCCATTCCAAGCGCTCAAGATCATCACTCGCTTGCGGTGCGCCATAGATATATTGCGCCGCAAAGAAATAAGTGAGGATCTTGTCTGCGGTGTTGCGGTAACGCCAGTCGTCAATGCGGTACGAACCAAGGCCCCGGAAGTCATCGACCCCCAATCCGGAAGTTTCTTCATAGGTTTCTCGTCTCGCGGCGTCTTCAAGTGATTCGTCTTCCACATCGACAAATCCGCCGATGAAACGCAGCGCCTTTTCGCCCTGCTTCCCTCCCAAGAGAACTTTACGTTCGCTATAGTCCAGAACTGCCACGTCGATTGTTTGATAAGAAATCGGCCTGAGGCGGCTGATCGCATAAATCACCCCTTTGCGGAAATCCTCGGAATCAACGGGAGATTGCGCATCGCCATTCCTTAGTTTTGTCGCTGAAAATCGAGCGTAGCACCCCTTTTTATACTGCGGTGAAATACAATGGTGTTGACCTGTGTAATGGGGGATAAAGCTGTCGCGCGATCCGTAGAGTATCGCACACGACCCTGGGAATTCCCGATCGATCAGAGTATCAAGATCTGTTGACCATATTTCGTCATGACCACGATCTTTAAGCGGTACGATGCGAACTTCGGGATATATTCTTTGTATCATCAGCTTGCGCGTTTCATAATCCAACGGATTTTTTTTCGCAGAGCGTTTGTGGGCGCAACCGAGAACGACGAGGACGTTCTTGTGGTGTGATATCGCATAATCGATGATCGATCTGTGACCCATGTGCAGTTTTGAGGTTTGGAATCTGCCGACCACTACACCAGTCATATCACTCTTTCTTTTCATGTCGTTTCCTCCTTGTATTGAATTGACAACGAGCATCACCTTGGCCCTTGAGCCAAGGCGGTTATCGGCAATACTGTGGCCTATTATATACCGATAATCGTCTTGGGTCAAGAGCTGCATTGTTAATGTCTAAATTACATTAAGTAAGGTTAAAAAAATCTCAAAGGATGTCTATCGGCAAGACTTTGTGACGGCGAAAAGCATAGAGTGCGGCCGGCCGCCACCTTAACCCGTAAACCTTGCGCTTCAAGGAGGAAAGGAGTTTCAGCTTAATAATTTTCTTGCGGAAATTGCGGCGATCGACCTTTTTTCCGAGAATAACATTATAAGCATTTTCGAGGTCCATTAAGGTGAACTCTTTTGGCAATAGCTTATTGATCAACGTTGTGTAGGTTATACGCCCGCGCAGTCGTTCAATGGCGAATGCGGAAATTTTATCGTGATCATATGCAAGATGAGGAAGTTTTTTTATTGGGCACCACCAGGAATTTTCAGAATCCATCCTCTCGGAAGTAGAAAGGTCATTCCATGGGATAAGAGCAAGGTAAGCGACAGCCACAACCCGTCCACGAGGATCCCTTTTTACTTCGCTGAAGGTGTAAAGCTGTTCCATATAAATATGGTTTTGTTTGATACCGGCTTTTTCTTTAATAAGGCGTAAGGCCGTCTCCTCGGCAGTTTCGTAGGGCAAAAGCAGTCCTCCTGGAAGCCCGGCGCGATTTATAAAGTAGGGTGGGCGATTGACGCGGGTTAAACGCAAGCAAAGTTCGCCCTCGCGAAGAGCGAGGATAACGATGTCCGAAGCCAAAACGGCGAAACGGAGGTTTTTCGTGGCTTTTTTGCCGACCTTCAAGTTTTTCATGCTGTTGATCTAATTATATACCCATGCTCTCTTATTGTCAAGCATACACTAAGACAGGTTGCCGTCAAGGGGTCATGTGGATAAGCAACTTGACAGAAATCAAGGATGGGTAGATAATGTAGACAGAACACTAACAATCGGAGGTTAAAATGCTGGCAAAGGAACTCGGAGTGCGTTGGCATGGGCTTTTCTCCCGTTTTGCCGAAGATCTTTACCCAGGTCGATATTCGTCCGAATTTTGCCTTGAGCTTGCGGAAAAAGCCCTCGAGATTAAAGGTTTAGCCGAAGAAAAGGGGTCTCTCATACTGGCCCACAACTATCTATATCCGGAATTTCATGAAATTGCCGATGCCGTAGGAGATTCGCTGGGCTTGAGCCTTTTTGCGAAAAATGCCAGAGCGCCGCGGATAGATTTTGAAAGTGTTTTCTTTATGGGTGCCACTGCGAAACTAATCGTTGGCGACTCCACCAGAGTATTTGTGGGAGATCGTCCGAACGTTCTTGGTTGCTCCTTGGTTTTTGGAACGGATCACGGCTGGATCGAAAATTGGAGGAAAATGTATCCCGAAGGAGTCATCGTTTCCTACATTAACAGCGATGCTTATACCAAGTCCTTGAGCGATTTCGTCTCGACTTCAAGAAATACAGCGCAAATCATCGTTCGCGCGCTGAAGGACAATCCGGGAAAGAAAATTCTGGTTCTGCCCGATAAATTCTTGGGTTTTGTCATGAAGGCCAAGGCCTTGGAGATCGCAAGGAACGAAGGTATCGCCGTTGACCCCAACCTCATCGACGTTTATCAATACCACAAAGGAGAATTTCGGGCTTCCTGCTACGTTCATGAACAAATCGGCCCCGATGCGGCAGAGCTTGCTCTTTTGGAGCACGACGACGCCGATCTCATTATCCATCCCGAATGCGGTTGTGCCTCGTCCTGCCTTTACAAAGTTCAGCAAGGTATCATCCCTCACTCGCGAGCATATTTCCTTTCGACCGAGCAGATGCTCGAGCACGCCAAATCTTCTCCAAGGAGAAAATTTCTCGTAGCGACGGAAAAAGGTATGGTTTACCGTCTCCGCAAGGAAGTTCCCGAAAAGACATTTATCCCGGTTTCTATGCAGGCCGAATGCCGTTACATGAAAGCAAATACCCTTGATAAATTACTCGCGTCCCTCAAGGAAGATAAACTCGAAATCGTGCTATGCAATGATTGCTGCGATCCAAAGAACCCGTATGAAGATGATCGCGTTGTCCATATCCCCATATCAACCGCGCGTAAAGCAAAAGAAGCCATTGACCGTATGCTGACGATTTTGTGAACAAAAATAGCCGCCACACCGTGGTGGCTTTTGTTTTAAATTTTAGCTTCGATTTCTTTTATCAGCTCATCAAGCGAATACTTGATACTTATTTTCGGTTTTCTTAATCCAACCTGAATTTCCACGTCCATGCGGCGTTCGTAATCAGGGTTTAAACCCACGACCATATTTGCATTTCGCTCCATCGCCGCTCCCAGTTCGAAAAGAACGATAGGATTGAGCGATCCGGAGGAAAACCAGAAGGATATGATATCGGCCGTACGCAATCTCTCATACTCCCAGCTTATTTGTTCCTGCATGGCCTCATGCGCCGTAGGAAATTTTTTACGCCGCGGATTGAAAACGGTTATATCGTATTTGGCGAGTTTATCGGCGACATATTTCTGCCAATCCGGACAATTTGTGATTCCACCGGCCAGGAAAACAGATTTAAACCCCGCTTTTTCCTGAACAGGGGCTTCAATGTATTGCATAAGTTTATTATATGCTAAAATATTTTATTACCCATGAACCTGCTCTGGCAGTACACAAAGCAATATAAGAAGCTATTCTTTCTCGCGCTTGTTCTCGCGGCTCTGAACCAGATATTTTCTCTCTTAGATCCGCAGATCTTACGAATGTTTCGCATTTGGGGCACCAGTGTCTTGTGATCACATGCTTGCGCACGACACTTCTCGGCACAAGCGTGATTTCTTCCTCGAATTTGACGGCGGTTTCGGCTTCAATGGCTTTGCCTACGACTCCTTTGCAGATCGGGCACTTAGCAATAGTGTAGGTGTGCGTTTCCGTGATGTCCGATTCTTTGGGGATTGGACGATGGAACCCTGCCGCGCCCGGTCTCTTGCCGCGGGGCTTGGCTTGGCTGGAGATTTTCTCCGGTTTGTACATATACGAAAGCAGTTCCTTGCGCTGCAGTTCCTTGTCTTGCAGTTTTTCCTCAAGTTTGGCGATATAGCGCCTGCTTTTCCCGAGTTCGCGAGTCAGTTCTTTCACTTCTTCGCGCAATTTCTCGTTGCTTTTCTCAATCCTTGTAATCTTGATTTGCATCCTGACAAACGGTGATAATGGGCCTCTCATATGTGAATATCCCCATTATACCAAAATGGCAAAAAGCCCCTATTTTATTGGGGTTTTGGGCTATTTTGACTCGGGGTGGTGAGGAGATACATAATTTCCGCTTGACTGCACGCTCTTTTTTTGTTATAATGTGTACAGCAAACCAAAAAAGGAGATCGAAGATAATGGAGACTAAAATTCTTGGCCTGGGAAGTTACCTGCCAGAACAGATTGTCACGAACGATGAGTTGTCTGGTTTTTTCAACCGCTTTGTGCCAGAGAATCTACCGCTGGCGCTCCGCATGAATCCCAGATGGATCGGGCGTAGACTCGGCATCAACCAGCGCAGACTCAGTTGCTCTCTCGCTGGTACGGGAAATGGCATAGAGCACGACACCACTCTTGCTGAATATGCCGCGGACCTCGCACTGGAAGACTCGGGGGTTGGCTCCAATGAGATAAGTGCGTTGCTGCACGCCACGGCAACGCCGGAGAGATATGCCCCAGACCCAACATGCAAGCTTGCTGATAGTATTTGGGCTGGTGGCGCATCTTTCGGCATCGTGGCAGGATGCGCTGGTTTTATCTACCAGCTCATCGTAGCAGATGCATTGATTCAATCGGGGAAGGCACAATATGTGCTGGTAACCGGGTCGAATTGCATAAGCCCGTACTTCCAAACCCTATCCCACCTTGGCGGAATGGATGCCGAGCACATCAAGAATGACCGCTTAGCGGCATCTCTCTTTGGCGACGGTGCTGGCGCTGTGGTTCTCGGTCCAGTGGGAACTGTGGGCACCATAAGGGGCACCAGAAAAAAAGTCATCGTCGAAACCTTCTGGGGTGCTTGGGGTGACGGAAATCCGCCGGTCTGGATAGAAGCTGGCGGATCGTCAATGCCGACAACCGAAAAGACGGTTAGAGAGGGCCGCCATTGTTTCCGGATGAACATGAGTCCCGTGCTCGATCGGGGAGTGAGTTTACTTGCGTGGGCTGTTACACAGCTTTTGCGAAAAGTTGGCAAGTCTGTGGAGGATATTAAGTATTTTGTTTTCCATCAGGCTAGCCAGCCATTTCTGCAAGCAGTGATTCGAGAATTGAATATTCCGCGTCACTCCGTACCAATCAACTGCGATCGGTATGGAAACACCGTGAATGCCACTCTCCCGATTACCTTGCACGAGCTCGCGAAAAGCGGCGATCTACACAGAGGTGATCTAATTGTGCTCGCTGCCGTGGGCGACGGCTGGCAGTATGGCTCTGCGCTCGTCGAATGGTAACCCAATCCCGCCACCGGTTCCAAGTTAGTGAGCTAAGACGCTGGCCTCGCTTGCCCCCTATTCTCTTGTCTGGGAAATTCTGGGATTCGCCAAGCTCGCGAAACAGTTACTCTTCGGCGAACTCGACCTCGTCTTAAGGCCTCAAGCGTGAAAACGCTCGAGGCCTTTGTTTTTTCCACAAGGAGTTTTCTAAAACTTTTGAATTATCTGGTCCTCTACGCCGTTTTGTGGCGCGAACAGCTCGCGCAAGGATAAAATTGCTATTCTCCTGTCATCGTGTTAAGCTACGAATAACGCAATGAAACCGCTCTTAAAGGCAAAATCGAACCTGGATAAAAAATTCAAGAAAGTCGCCGCAACGCCGGCGAGCTTCGCTTTTTTTGTAGCCATTCACGACTTTATCGAATGCGTCGAACTTGACCCCGCCCTTTCCCAGGGATTTTCTCGCCTCAAGATCAATAGGGAGAAGGACCTTTCTACCAAGTACATCAACTTAAGGCAGATCCATCAGGGAGTAAAAGACCTCGCCACGCCGACGAGCGAGGACTTGGGCCACGACAGAAACGTCGTCGTCCGCGACTTGAGCCGCATTCGCGCTCAAGAAATGAGCGACAGCAACACATTTTGGAAAAAACGAGAATTATGGAGAAAGCTTGCCACCGAAGTCCACGGAAATATCAACGCCAGCCTTTTCCCCAGTCCCGTAGAGACCGCTTAGCATTCAAAAAACAGAATTTTCAGCATGACAGCTATGGGTTCTGATCAAAAAGATTTTTATGGGCTCGGTATCGCGCCGGGCATTCTTCAGGTTCTCTCTCGCGTCGGCTTTAGCGTGCCAACGCCAATTCAGGAGCAGTCGATACCGATAGCGATCGAGGGAAAGGATATTATGGGCATCGCCCAAACGGGGACGGGGAAAACACTTGCTTTCGGGATACCTCTAATCCAACACATACTCCAAAAGAACGGTTTGGGATTGATCGTCGTGCCTACGCGCGAACTTGCGATCCAAGTCGAGGAAATGCTCGCGAAGATCGCTACTCCGATGGGCGTAAGGATCGCCTCGCTTATCGGCGGCGAGCCGATCTTCCGCCAAATTGCGCGCTTAAGAAAAAAACCGCAGATCATGGTTGGCACTCCCGGAAGGATAATCGACCACTTGGAGCAAAGAACTGTTTCGTTCGCCAAGTTGACGATATTAGTGCTCGATGAGGCCGACCGCATGCTGGATATGGGTTTTGCTCCGCAGTTGAAGCGGATAAAAGCGGCATTGCCCCACGAACGGCAGACGATGTTTTTCTCGGCAACGATGCCGGAAGAGATAATCAGCATGGCTCGCGCTTATCTAAAGCTTCCAATGCGGGTTGAGATCGCGCGGTCGGGAACCGCGGCGAAAGACGTTACTCACGAACTGTTTTTCGTTAACCAAGACGCGAAGCGCAGATTGCTCGAAAAAATACTTCAGGACTATAAAGGCTCTGTGCTTATTTTCTCGCGAATGAAGTTCGCGGCAAAAAAAATAGCCGGCCACCTTCGCGCACTCGGTCATTCCGCCGCCGAGATCCACTCTAATCGTTCTCTAAATCAACGCCGCGAAGCGCTTGATGGTTTCAAAAAAGGGAAATATAGGATCCTTGTTGCGACAGACATCGCCGCGCGCGGTATTGACGTGACGAACATCGAGCTTGTGCTGAATTATGACCTGCCGACAACCCCGGAAGATTACGTGCATCGCATTGGCCGCACGGGGCGCGCAGGGGGAAGGGGGCACGCCATTTCTTTCGCAAGACCGAACGAAGCGAACGATGTGCGAGCGATCGAGCGCCTTATCCGCACGGTTTTGCCCGTTTCAAAATTGCCGGAACTGCCGCCACCTTTACCGGAACAGCGTGGAAAAGAATTCTCCGGCCCCGTTCGCGAACAGAAAAGACGCCCATTTCCTCCGAGACGGGGAGGGTTTAGAAGCAGAAGAAGGTTATATTGATCTACTCCGCAACCGAAGATTTTCGCGATTTCTACTATCGGGGAGTTTGCAAGGATGTCGCAAGGAAAGAAAAGAGCCCGCATGGTGAGTCAGCGGGCTCGAAAGGGTCTTGGATTTCGGAATCTTTGGTCAAAATCGGCGACGATCTCTCCGTTTGGCCGGAAGGTTAGGCGTAGCAATTCGTTCGGCTGCCGCACCCCGTGTTCCGGTGCGTCAGCCGTCGGAACGATACCTTCTGCGGTAATCGCAATCGAGAACGGCCTATTTGACTGCGCGGCGGTTTCGGATGCGGATTCGCAGAGCGATTTCAAGATCGTCTTGTGTCTTTCGGTCATCATTTCCCAATCGGCGAGGGTAGAGAGTAGGTCGCGTTCAAAGAAATCCCAGCTCGACATTCGGTACAGCGCAGGCATCGGCAAACCTCCTTATTGAACTAGGGGTATTATAGCGCGTTTTTCGGCAAAAGTCAAGAAAAATTTTGAGGTGGGTGGTGGGGCAATCTAAGAGAACTTCGCTTTAGCTCGATCGGCTTTCGTTAAATATTGTTTTCGCAGGCGCACGCTTTTCGGCGTAATTTCCAGATATTCGTCTTCGGACATTATTTCGAGCCCGCGCTCGATCGTGAGTTCGAAGGGAGGAGTAAGTTCGATCGCTTCGTCCGATCCCGATGCTCTCATGTTGCTGAGCTGTTTGCCTTTCGTCGGGTTCACTTCCATGTCATGGCCTTTGGCGGCATTGCCGATAACCTGCCCGGCATAAACTTCCGTTCCCGGACCGATGTAGAGTACCCCTCGTTCCTGGAGGCCCCATAGAGAATAGCCGAGGGCTTTGCCCGTCGCCATGGAAACCATTGAGCCCACTGTCCGTTTGCGGATCTCTCCCGCGTACGGTTTGAATCCCAAAACGCGCGAAGAAAGTATTCCTTCGCCTTTTGTGTCCACGACGAACTGGTTTTTGTATCCTAAAAGCCCGCGCGTGGGTCCTTCGAACGTAAATCGCATGATGTCGCCGTGCCCGCCCGACTGAACGACATCAGTCGTTCGGGCGGGTTGGATCAGATTTTTAAGGACAAATGCGCGCGAGCCGAGGCGCTCAATGATCGCGCCCTGGTATTCCTGCGGCGCGTCGATGATAACTTCCTCGAACGGCTCGAGTTTAACTCCGCTTTCTTCGCGGATAATGACCTTGGGTTGGGAAACCTGCACTTCATATCCGGCGCGGCGCATGTTCTCGAGAAGGATGGCAATGTGGAGTTCGCCGCGGCCGTAAACCTGGAACGTGTCTGTCGAGAAGAAATCCACCTTCAAGCCGACATTGACCTCCAGCTCCCGCCTTAAATATTCTTTGACCTCGCGCGATGTTACGCGCTTTCCCTCCCGACCCATAAAAGGGGAGTTGTTGACCAAAAAATTGAGCGTGATGGTCGGCTCGTCAATCGCTATCGCCGGAAGCGGCTCCGCATTCGCGTCTGTTGTCACAGTTTCGCCGATGTCTATATCGGGCAGGCCGGCAATGAGAGCGATGTCTCCAGCGACCGCTTCGCTGGAATCAACTCTCTCTAAGCCCCTAAAGGTAAAAATTTTATTTAGCTTGCCGGAACGCGTTTCGCCGCCCGGTTTTTTGACGAATACGTCCTCGCCGGAGCGGAGAGTGCCTTCGTACACCCGGCCCACGGCCATGCGTCCGACAAAATCGTCGTAAGCCAGGTTGAATGGCTGGAAGCGGAGTGTCTTTGCGGCGAGCATATCCGATGACACGCAGGGAACATGGGAGAGGATTGTGTCCAAAAGCGGCGTGAGGTCGGCGGACTTATCTTCCGGTTTAAGTTTCGCGATCCCTTCGCGGCCAATGCTGTAGACAACCGGGAAATCGGCCTGGGCTTCGCTCGCGCCGAGTTCCAAAAAAAGTTCGAACACCTGTTCTTCCGTGCGCGCGAGGTCCGCGGCCGGCTTGTCTATTTTATTGACGACGACGATCGGGCGCAGTCCCAGTTCCAGAGATTTTTTTAAAACAAAACGTGTTTGCGGCATCGGGCCCTCCTGCGCGTCGACAACCAGGAGTACGGAGTCGATCGAGCGCAAGACGCGTTCCACTTCAGATCCAAAATCGGCGTGGCCGGGGGTGTCAACGATGTTTATCTTCGTGCCTTTATAAGTAATGGACGCGTTTTTGGAGTAGATCGTAATGCCGCGTTCGAGTTCCAGAGCATTGGAATCCATCGAGACGCCTTCTTTGGATGCCCCCGTTTGGCGCATCAAAGCATCCGTCAAGGTGGTCTTGCCGTGATCAACGTGGGCGATTATGGCTATGTTGCGTATTTCCATCTTGGATGTAGAAAAAAAATAGGCCTGTCGGGCCTTATGACACGAAACATAATCATACTATTCTTTCGGAATTTTATCAAATGCCCTGCGATTTTATCTCGTTCAATATTTTTTCCAATCGCTTTACGCTCTCTGGGTCATGGATCGAGATCGCGATCGCATGCAGACCTAATTTCTTTAGCACAGAAAGTTTTTCCTTGAGCTCTTTAGCCGACACAAGATCGCTTTTCGCGAGGAACAAGTGCTCGGGTTTTTTGAGGAGCTCCTTGTTGTGAGTACCCAGTTCCTTACGGATAGTTTTATAATCTTTTGCCGGGTCAGTGGATTCCGCTGAAATAAAGTGAAAAAGCGTGCGCGTGCGTTCGATGTGGCGCAAGAATTTTATGCCAAGCCCTTTGCCCGTAGACGACCCTTCTATTAATCCTGGAATGTCGGCGAGGATAAGTTCGTAATAGGCGCCGAGGCTTGGCTCTAGGGTCGTGAAAGGATAGTTTGCAACTTTACTCCTCGCGTTCGTGAGGCGGTTCAGCATGCTCGACTTCCCGGCGTTCGGAAGTCCCACGAGTCCGATGTCGGCGATAAGTTTTAATTCGAGCCGCAGTTCGAACGTTTCGCCCGGGCGCCCTCCTTGGGATTGCTTGGGTGAAGTGTTGCGCGAAGAACGGAAGTGGAAGTTGCCGCGCCCGCCTATGCCCCCTTGGGCTACGAAGACATGTTCACCGATCTTTTGTACTTCGATCTTATTCCCGTTAGTTAAATTGTGTATCACCGTTCCCACGGGGAGTTTAAGCACCAGGTCCTCGCCGTTCTTGCCGTCACGGAATTGCCCTCGGCCGTCGCCCCCGCTTTCGGCTTCAAATTCTTTTTTGTAGCGGAATTGCCGCAAGGCGCCGATGTCAGAAACACCGAGAGCTATAACATTCCCTCCTTTGCCGCCGGAAGTGCCCGTCGGGCCTAAGCTTTTTAGGTTCGTATTAAAAGCCACGGCGCCTTTTCCGCCGGCTCCCGCAGAAACTTTGATTTTAACGTCGTCGATAAGCATACCCGGTAGTAGAACTCGACTTTATTTTATATTCGCCCTAGCAGCGGTCGAGTTTCACTACTGGGCATAGGTAGCTAATTGTACGCCAATAAACGATTTAAAGCCACCTTGGCGATTTAAAGCGTAGAGGGGCGAGTGTATAAACCAGAGTGTCAGTATGTTAAAATAAAACTATGAAAAAACTTATTATTGTTTTGGTGGTAGTGGTGCTTCTTGGTGCCGGCGCGTATTTCGTGTTCCGGGGCGGGTCGAGCGTGAATATTCCGCAGAGTCCGGCAGAGACGGGAGGAGTCCCCAGTACGGGACAAACGCCAGGCAATGAGCAAGCAGGCGGTGCGAATGGCGCGCAACCAAGCGTTAGTGAGCAAATGTCCATCGGAAAATCAGTCGAAGGCCGCGACATCCTTGCCTACAACTACGGCAGTGGAAACACACAAGTGCTTTTTGTCGGAGGCATACACGGGGGTTACGAATGGAACACGGTTTTGGTTGCCTACGAAGCGATAGATTATTTCAAGGCGAATCCGGCCGCTATTCCGGCGGGCGTTAAGGTGACCGTCATACCGGTGTTGAATCCGGACGGCTTGAACAAAGTTGTCGGCACTGCTGGGCGTTTTGCCAAGGCGGATGTGCCGTCATCGCAATCTCTTCAGATATCAGGCCGCTTCAACGCCAACAAAGTGGACCTGAACCGCAACTTCGACTGCGATTGGCAGGCGAATGCCATGTGGCGGCAGACGCAAGTTAGCGGCGGGAGCTCGGCGTTTTCTGAGCCGGAAAGCGTGGCGTTTCGGAATTACATAGAAGCGAACAAACCGAGCGCGGTCGTTGTTTGGTACAGTGCCGCAAACGGTGTGTTTGCCTCAAGCTGTCACAACGGCGTTTTGGCCGAAACGAACACGCTCACGAACCTTTTCTCAAAGGCATCCGGCTACCCGGCATACCAGGAATTCAATTTCTACGAAATAACCGGGGATATGGTGAATTGGCTCGCCAAGAGCAAGATCCCGGCTATCAGCATTCTTCTGGCCACGCACGAGGATACCGAATGGAGCAAGAACCAGGCGGGCATAAAAGCCCTTCTTTCGCACTACGCGGAGTAGCACTGTCATTCCGAGCTCTGCGAGGAATCCCGTCGAATGATGAATTTTCGAAATAGTTTTGTAATTGCCGCTATTATCGCCACCGCGCTTGGCGTTGGTTTGCTTGCGTATGTTTTTTTGCGCAAGGGTAGTGTGCCGGAGCCGGTTGCGGAACCAGTTGCTTTAGAATCCGGTCCGGAGCATTTTGTGCTCGGCTCGTCCGTCGAAGGGCGGTCTCTTGACGTTTACGAATATGGGAACGGCAAGACGAATCTCTTGTTCGCCGGAGGCATGCACGGCGGCTATGAATGGAACAGCGTGCTTTTGGCGTACGAATTTATGGACTATCTTGACGCGAATCCGGAAATTATTCCCGCGAATCTGACCATTGTGGTTATCCCGTCTTTAAATCCCGACGGAGTGTATAAGGTCGTGGGCTATGAGGGGAGATTTACGGTAAGTGATGCGCCGGAAGGCGAAGCCGCCGTCCCCGGGCGCTTGAACGCACACGCGGTAGACCTCAACCGCAACTTTGACTGCAAGTGGAAACCGGAGGCCGTCTGGCGCGAAAAAGTGGTGAGCGCCGGAACCGCGCCGTTCTCCGAGCCGGAAAGCGCGGCGTTGCGGAAGTATGTTTTAGAGAACGCTCCGGCCGCGGTTATTTTTTGGCACAGCAAGGCGAATGCGGTCTACGCGTCGGAGTGCAAAGAGGGAATCCTCCCGCAAACGCTCGACATTATGAACGCATATGCGCGGGCATCTGGTTATCAGGCAGTCCGGTCATTCGACGCTTACGAGGTCACCGGCGACTCCGAAGGATGGCTCGCTTCGATCGGCATCCCGGCGATTACCGTTGAACTGAAAACGCACGAAAACATCGAATGGGACCGGAATCTAGCCGGCATCAAAGCGCTTTTCGAATACTACGGGCGCTAAAAACGAACCCCCCACTAATTAGAGAGAATGGATTCATTTTCTGTTCGACTATACAATTCGCGCGAATGGTTGAATGGAAAAAACAGGGATGGAGGGGCGTTTTGGGGTGGGGAAGAAGTGGAGCCTTGCGCACTAATTATAATTTTGTTATAATAGGAGTATGACACAAAAAGTATTAAAAGTCGGGAGTTCGGTAGCCGTGACAATCCCCAAAAAATCGCTTGCAGAGCTGGGACTCAAAGCGGGTGACGAAGTCGTTGTGGAGACCAATAAAAGGACGAAATCGGTCTTGATTAAGCGGGCAGCAAAACAGTCGGTGCGACAAAACAGAATTGCCGAGCTGACTTTGAATTTTATCAACCGCTACAGAAGCGATCTTGAGGCGTTGGCCAAAAAGTAATCCGTGAAATATCTTTCCGCGGAAGACATCTTACTGATTCACTCGATGGTGATAGATGAAACTGGCGGCGCGCATGGCGTTCGAGATCGTAACGCCGTTTTAAGCTTGGAGAATTTGCCGCGACAGGCAGTTTTTGGCAAAGAACTCTACCCAACTATTTTTGGAAAAGCCGCAGTTTATGCAAGAAACATTATTTTCAACCACCCGTTCATCGATGGCAACAAAAGAACGGGAATGACCTCTGCTGCGGTTTTTCTGGAAAATAACAATTGCAAATTGATCGCAGAAGAAGGAGAAATTGAAAAGTTTGCGCTTAAAATAATTTCTGACCGTCTTGAATTAGCAGATATCGCCGATTGGTTCCGTAAACACTCAAAAAGGGGATAGCGGCCTGCCCGGTAGTGAAATTGCGATATTTTAAGTAGCCGCAGGCTTTCGCAATTTCTACTATCCGGGGCCGTTTTGGGGCGGGGGAGTTATCCCCAGAAATGTTTTGACTAGACCATTTGGTCGGGTATCGTTATCTCAATGGGAAAGACAATAACCAAAAGACAAAAACAGCTTTTAGGTATCATTTATGAGTTTTTCAGTACCACCGGCTATCCGCCTAGTTTTGAGGAAATGCGGGAAAGCTTGGGCGTCGCATCAAATCAGTCTATCGTTGATCTTTTGGAAAAGCTCAAAAAGGCGAATTTGATCAAAAAAGACGAAGGTGCTCGTAGTCTGGCAATTAAGCCCTTGGGCTATGAAATACTTGGACGTCCCGCGCTCGCTCCCATTTTGGGTACAACCACCGCAGGAACTCCAGCAGAAACAATTGAGATAACCGGGCAGTGGCAAAAACTCTCTCCTAGCGTCGCACGACTTGAGGCAGAGGTTTTCATGCTTAAGGTTCTCGGTGATTCAATGATAAACGCAGGTATTGACGACGGCGACGCTGTGTTGGTTCAAACAAAAAAAGAATTTACGTCTGGTGAAATCGTTTATGCCCAAATCGGCGACGAGGGGACAATAAAGCGATTTATGTCTGATGATAAACCGCCTTATGTATATCTCAAACCGGAAAATCCAAAATATGAGTTGATTCCTTTCACCCACGAAATGGAACTAAAAGGAAAGATCATTTCGGTTTTAAAAAACGGACACTGGAAGTCCATATAATAAATTTATGAAAATACCTATACCAAAATCGCATAAGCCGAAAATTCATGACAATACCGAAGAGCATCTTATCATGACTCCGCCAAGTGTATTGGAGAACAAACTTGAGGAGCTTGAACGTTACAACCGAGCAATTGGCCGGGTGTGGAGCGACATCGGATTGGCTATAACTTTTGTTATTGCGGTTGTTACGTCTCAAATCACCAATCTAGGTTCGATTTCTGGTGAAAGTATCCGCGGAGCATTTTTTACTGGTTCAATCGTAATGTTAATAATTGTCTGTTACGACCTTTATCGAATTTGGAATGCACCGGTTAAAAGTCGGCGCGACGTTGTTTATGGTTTATTGAAAAAGGACGCGAAGGACGTTGAAGAATAATATGCCCACCAAAAAACAAAACAAAGTCGAAGAAATAATCGGGAAGATTTTCAAGGATGCCGAGCTTCTCTATGGCCTCAAAGAGTTTGAAGGAGTCGACTTTGGTTCGGTGCTTGAAGTTACCGAAGACGAACCAAATCGTTTTTTCGTCTCTGACCTTAAGAATGGTAAAAAACGTTTAGTTTTTGATGCCAAGAAAAATGTCGGCAAACCAGAAGAAATCGTTCGCCAACTTTGGCTCCACAAACTTCATGTTCACTATAAATATCCATTTGAACGGATAGAAACAGAAAAAAGTGTCCACTTTGGACGGGAAATCCACGCCAAAGCCGCGGACATTGTCGTGTACAAAAAAGACAAAATCACGCCGTACATTATTGTTGAAGTTAAAGCACCTAGCGAAAAGAAAGGGCAAGAACAATTAAAGGCTTACTTGAGCGCGGAGGGATCGGAAATCGGCGTTTGGTCGAACGGTACGGACAAAGTTATTTTGTATCGCCCATATCCGAGAGAATACGAATCATTAAGCGAAATTCCCGCGGCCGATCAGACGGTGGACGATTTGTTCGAAATCAAAAAAACATGGAACGATCTGACCCCCAAATTCGACTTCATCAAAGTTGTAAAACGCATAGAAGAATTGGCACTCGCCGGTTCCGGCGGGAATGTTTTTGAGGAAATATTCAAGCTCATATATGCCAAGCTTTACGACGAGCAAATGGCTCTTCATAAAAGAGAAAACAGAGAAGTGTTTTTTAGGAGATATAAAGATGCCGAGAAAACTTACGAGGTGATCAACGGGCTTTTCAAGGACGCGGTCAAAGAATGGCCTGACACGTTTGAGTCGTCGGACAGAATCAAACTCACCGCCGCTCGCCTGAACATCTGCGTGCCGTTTATGGAAAACATCCGGCTATTTGAATTGGGACAGGGAGAGTATGAAATAGTGGACGGAGCGTTTGAGCATCTTATTACAGAAGTTTCCAAGGGTAAAAAGGGACAGTATTTCACTCCGCGTCATGTCGTCAAAATGTGTGTAAAGATGCTCAACCCGAAAGAAAATGAATATGTGGTAGATCCGGCGTGCGGTTCCGGTGGATTTCTTCTTCACGCGATGTATCACGTCTGGGACCATTATTTCAAAAGCGAAGCGGCGAAAAAATCCTATGCCGCAAAATATCTTTTTGGCGTTGATTTTGACGACAATATGCGCCGCATATCGCAGGCGCTCATGCTCATCGCCGGAGACGGCAAGCATCACATTTTTAAACGCGATTCTTTGGATTCACGGGAGTGGACTGGCCCGGAGGCGGAAGACGCGCGTGTCGCGCTCAAATCCCTGTTGCAAGTTCTGGAGAACAATGAAAGCGACAAGGAAAATCGTCTTACCTACCGACATCTTAATTTCGATCTTCTGCTAACCAACCCACCTTTCGCTGGCGAAAACCCGGAACAAGGACTTTTGCGACAGTATGAGTTAGCGAAAAAAGAAGGGGGCAAACTTCGCAATAATGTCGAGCGGCACATTCTTTTTATTGAGCGCGCGCTCGACATGATGAAGCCAGGCGGCCGACTGGCGATCGTTTTGCCGCAGGGAGTTTTGAATAACACCAATATGGAATATATCCGCGAGTATCTTTTCGATAAGGCGCGAATTTTGGCCGTTGTCGGACTTCACGGAAACACATTTAAACCGCACACCGGTACTAAAACAAGCGTATTATTTTTGAGAAAATGGGATAACAGCGAAAAGCTGCCAAAGGATTACCAAATTTTTATGGCAGTTTCCAAAAAAGCGGGCAAAGATAGCTCCGGCGATTACGTTTATAAAAAAGACGCGAACGTCGGCTATGTCCACGACACAAAAGGCCGCAAAGTTTTAGATCATGATTTGGACGAAATCGCGGATGCGTTTGTGAAATTTGCCAAAGAACAGAAATTTATTTTTTAAAAATTATGAATTTTACTTGTCCATATTGCAGTCATCACACAACTATTACCGGTCCGAATTATTTTGAGCATTGGGAAAAAATCGATATTGCTAAATCGGATAGGGGCGAGGTTGGGCTATACTCTATGGCAATTACTTGTCCAAATAAAGAATGCAATAAACTCTGGCTCCAGTTGCAATTATGTAGTACTTACCAACCTAAATATACTACAGACTGGAAAAAATCTACCGTCGTAGAGACGTGGCAGTTACTGCCAGAATCAGAAGCCCGGGTTCTTCCAGACTATATCCCCATTCCGATACAAGAAGATTATAGAGAAGCTTGCCGTATTCGAGATCTTAGCCCAAAAGCATCTGCAACGCTTGCAAGGCGTTGCTTACAGGGGATGATTCGTGATTTTTGGAGCATAAGTAAATCAAGGCTAAAAGACGAGGTTGATGCGCTTGAAGAGAAAGTGGATGTTAGTACTTGGGAAAGTATCGATGCCGTAAGAAGTGTTGGGAATATTGGTGCTCACATGGAAAAGGATATTGACGTCATCGTTGATGTCGAACCCGGCGAAGCCCAGCTTTTAATAGGACTGGTTGAACAGCTGATTGACGATTGGTATGTGCAAAGACATGATAGGGCGGAAAGGATGCAAAAAGTTAGAAAACTCGCAGAAGACAAAAATCAACAGAAAAACAAATGATTACTTCGGCCATCATCCAAAAATCACAACTAGAAGGCGCGCACCGGCTTGATGCCGAATATTATCAACCGGAGTATTTAGTGTTGCGGGATAATCTTAAGAAGACAAAATCTGTCAGACCTTGGGGCGAGATTGAGGGAAAATTTATAACAGGCCCATTTGGTTCCGAATTTAATACTGAAAACTATGTGCAACAAGGCGAATACCGATATGTTCGAGGAAAAGATGTAAAAGATTTTTTCCCGACAGAAGAAGATAATGTTTATATACCAAAAGAAGATTACGAGCGGCTTAAAAAATATTCTTTAAACGAGGGTGACATCATTGTCTCGGTTGTAGGCACACCGGGTATTGGTGCTATTGTTGACTCAACGCTACCCCCAGCAATTTTTAGCTGCAAAAGCACGGTTTACAGGACAAAATCAATCAACCCATTCTATTTCATCGCGTATCTCAACTCGTCGTATGGCAGAAAATTGCTTGAAAGGAGTGTTCGCGGCGCAGTGCAGACGGGACTTAATATTGATGATCTGAGAAATTTGCCCGTGTTTCTCCCGGATAGCGCTATTCAAGAGGGTGTAGGTGGTGTGGTAAAAAATGCGAAAAAATTACTCGATGAATCAAAGCTTTTCTATTTTCAAGCCGAAAATTTACTTTTAGAAGAATTGGGGTTAAAAGATTACAAAGCCAGAGACGATTTATCGTATGTTGTTAATTTATCTGATGTAAAATCCGCTCACCGTATCGACGCCGAATATTTCCAGCCGAAATACGAAAATTTCTTTCCCCAGCTTAAAAATCAATCAAAACTAAAAAATATTGCATTCGTAGGACGGGGTTCCCTTATTGATCCAAGATATTATTCAGAAACGGAGGGAACTCCTTACTTAAGAGGTGGCGATTTTTCCTCTGGCCGCATTGAAAGATCGAGACTTGTTTATATCAACAATTTTGAATCGCGTAATGAGACAAAAGTAAGTGCCGGAGACGTTGTTTTCGCCTTAATAGGTAGCGTCGGAACATCGGCGTTGGTAGAAAAAGATTTTAATAATTCATTTATATCAAATAATACCGGTAAAATTTCCATTAAAAATAAGCAAGAGATTTTGCCCGAATACCTCTCCGTCGTTTTGCGGTCAATGGTAGGAAGGTGGCAATTTGATAGAGAATCAAGCCAAACGGCTCAGCCGAAAATATCGGATTCCCAGGTCAAAAATTTTTCTATTCCGATTCTGTCACAACTAACCCAGCAAAAAATCGCCGATTTAGTCCGTCAGTCCCACGAAGCCCGCAAAAAAGCGAAGGAACTACTGGAAGAAGCCAAGCGCAAAGTCGAAGAAATGATCGAGAGTAAAAAATAAGCGGCGTTCCTACAAATACCCAACCTTCCCCTCGGTGAATTTCGGGACGAGTTGGTTTATTGTTTAAATTTTTAAAGATAACCAACTCGCTTAAGCCAGAACTCATTTTCCCAAGACTTTTTGTTTTAAAAATTCCGCGAATTTTTGCATTTCGTCTTGATATTTTTGAATAACATTTTTATCTCGGCCAACGTTTTTTCGGCCAGTGTAAGATTTCTAATTTAATTCGATCCGGATCCTCAAAGAAAACCGAGTAATAACCATCATTGTATTGCGGATATTCTTTCGGACCACCATATAGAACCGAAATTTTGTGCTTTTTTAGATAGGTATGCCATTGATCAACTATTTTTCTGGATTTTACGAAGAATGCAAGATGGTTCAGCCCCGTTCTTTTTCTGTGAAAACCGGCTTTACAATAATTCTTTTCGGTTTTGATTATCCAGATATCGCCTTGACCATGCCCCCAGCCGCAATAATCCTTACCGGCATCAATGATCGGCCAGCCCAAAAATTTAAAGAGTTTGGCATAGAACCTCTTCGATTTTCTGATATTCGAAACTCTGATTTCTAAGTGAGTGAGAAATGGTTGCATTTTTATAAATGCCCAACTTTTTGGATTCTTGCGATAATATCTTCGAAGTCATAATGTTCTGTTAATCGTTTTTTCGCTTCTGGGATAGAGAGCCAATAGCCACCGTTGCCCTCCAGGACATTAAACTTTTGTTGATCCGTAGGAAACAGATACATATGGCGGTTCATCCTTGCGCCATCGAGCTCTACGGGAAAGGCACCCAAATATTTCAAATCGCTCTCGCCGATATTAATATCGAGTTCTTCTTTGGTTTCTCTGATTACCGCGTCGAGATGAACTTCTCCATTTTTTATGCCTCCGCCGAAATAACCCCAGTCCGGCTTTTTGTAGCCGCGCCTGTCTTGAATAAATATTTCGCCTTGTGAGTTTACGGGGATGATCAAAGCCTTGTGCGAATCAAAAGTTGTATCTTTTTTCTGCATTTTATAAATACCCTACCTTTCCCTCGGTGAATTTCGGGACGAGTTGGTTTATTGTTTAAATTTTTAAAGATAACCAACTCGCTTAAGCCAAAACTCATTCTCCCACTCCCAGAGTTTCTTCGCGCCAAGGAATGCCTCGAAGTCGTTTTGCCAGTAGGGGAATTCTTTGAGTTCGATGTCGCCCTTAAGCTCACCCCACTCATGGATACAGTTTTTGGCAAGTGCGATGCCGAAGGAGCGGATCTTCTCGCGGCCGCCTTTCACTCGCCGCGTGGCGCCGCAAAGATTGCAGGTTTGGATCTGGTCAATTTTTAATATCCAGCGGGTTTGGAGATTGCGGAACTGGGATTTCAAGGCGTCCATATAGGCCGCGGTTTGCAAATTGTAATCGCGGTAAATGGCTTGCGAAGTTTTGATGTCCAAAACGCCAAACTTGCCGCCGATCAAAGCCAAGGCGTCCACCGTGCCCGCGTAGCGGTGGTCGTAGTGCACAACGCGGCGCTCCACGAGCTCCGGCGTCACCTGAATGTTGTTCTGCTCCCAGAAATCCATAAAAGCGTCTACCGCCGGCTTGATGGAGGAGGGGATTTCCGGATTTTTATTTAAAAGGAGGCCTTCCACGGCCTCGTGAATGGCCGTTCCTTCCTCTGCCGACTTCGTCGTAATCGCTTGCGCCGACTTAAAATCCGCCGCCTCGGCGTAATAGCGCAAAAGCGCGGGTTTTGCCTTGATCGAGACGATCTTCGTCACGCGCGGATACCAAACACCGTCTATCTCGTAGCCGCAGGCATCTTTGAATCCTTTCTCGTCTTTAAAGTAATCGAACATATGTATGCGAATAGCGTGAGTGTAGCTCTATGCGAACGCGCACATGCGGATTAGTAGTTTGAGTAAATTTTAACCGAAATTATGAAAAAGAAAAAGGGCGGCTTCGGACAATGTTGTCCGGCCGCCCAAGGAGGTCTAATTCGTGAGAGCGCTACCTCCGGTTCGCTCTCTCTGGCTGCCTGTCGCCGAGCCTTTGGCCACCCGCGGACTCATAGCGGCTATCTTCACCGCAGCATCCACGGCGGACGCGCAGGTCTTACCCGTTGTTTGTAAATCGACCCAGTAGGGCGAGTCGCGGCTGTCAACCGCGACTCGCCTCCGGGAGTACTCTACGGGGATTGGCCCGAGGAACCTCCTTCAGGGGCTAGGGCCTCACCCGCATTCTTTTCGAGAGTAGTATAAGCGATAACAAAAAATTTGTCAAATTTTGACGATTTTGTTAGCACCTCCTTCTCGCTGAAATATTTCACTATCATTATAACACATATGCGCTATAATGATAGTTAATGAGCAGAGTTATTCTGTTTCTTTGCGATCGATGCGATCGATTTATAGTTCTCTGATATAGCTTAGCGGGTTGATATCGTCTCCCGCTGGGTTTGGGCCGCAGTCCTTGACTACAATTGTTTTTTTGACAGAGGGGTAATTTATATGCTATAATTACGACAAATGAACGATATAAAGCAAAAAGTTTATGTCGATATTCAAGGATTAGGGGATGAATTGGCCAACATCGATCTTGAATTGCAGTCCATGATTGCTGTATCACGAGGGAATAGCAATGACTTTCTGCAGAAACTCCACAAAAAGATTAATTATTATCTTAAACGCATTCGTGCTGAAATAGGAAAATGAAGGAAACCGGAGAACACAAAAAACTGATTATTGAGGGAGACGCTGCCGAATTGAACGCCGAGCAAGAGACCGGATCAGTTAAAGGTGCAGAAAATTTACGGGAAAAACAAGAAAAATTAGAAATACTTGCCAAAGAACTTGAGCAGGATAGTCAGAATCTTGCAGGAGAAGAAAAAACAATCGTAGAACAACCGAACGTTATCTCGGAACGCGAATTTGCGAAGGCGGCAATTGCAGGCAGAACTCGAGATACTTTCCATAAATTGGCGGGTAAATTTGCGCTTGCCGCATCGCTTCTCGTAAGTACGTCGTCGGGTTCCTTACCCATATCGCCAGAAAACTTGGCGCCAGCGGGAGAAAGGAGATTGGAAGAAAAAAGATTGGAGTATAAATATGGTTCGCCGGAGTATAAAGCAGCTGTCGCAAGAATAAGAATGGCGTTTGAGTCACAGGGATTCAATGAGCCGCCTTCACTACACGCCCTCGATGACGACAGATACAGATATTGGCAAATCATATATTCAATGCCGGAAAGCGACGCCGTTTTAATTGCAATTAGAGAAGAAAATCGTAGGAGAGACAATCAAGAGTTACAAGAGTTATTAGAAAGAGAAAAGACGGAAAAAGGGAGATTACCAAGGGTAATACCCAGAATTACTTTTGAAGAGTGGCAAAAAGCCAAAAAGGAATCAGGGGCGGAGGAAAGTTTACAAGAAGGAGCTGTAGAATTCGGAATTGATCCTTATAAACGCCTGCACGCGCACCGCTATGAAGAATTTAATGAAGACGTTATAAGCATTACGGGAAAAATGAATAAACGGATAGAAGAGTTGAACAGAACCACGGGCACTGAATATCCGCCCGTTGAACCAGGGATGGTTGCTGCCACTGCCTTGCAAGAGGGATTGGCACTCAAATTCATAAGCGATAAAGGGTATGATCCAGAGGCTACAACAGACACTTTCCTCGGACTTGGCTTAGATTGTTTATCAGAAGACTTAGAAAGGTTACAGAAACTTGGACTTCTTGAAAAAGATTATGATAAAAAATTGATTAAAAGTCCCTCGGCAAATAAAATTCATCTGGGCGAAGAAATTTTTGGAGTTACGAAAGCGACAGAGCAAGGAATTCACAATGAAGCCGGACTCAAAATAAAGATGCTACGAGGAAGTACAAGAAACCTCATGGAAGGACTGGCGGCTGTACTTGTTGATAAACGTAACAGCGTTATCGACGCTGTTGGACGTAAAGAATGGGATAGTTTTAATCGAGAAGAACAGGATTGGCTGACTTATGCCGCATATCAATGGGGGCAAGGGAATGTAGCCGCCTTATTACGAGAAGAAAAAATTCCATTAAGATACGAAGGACGCTCTGTGCCGATTCAGAATTTTGTGCGCTATGAAGACGGGTTTTCTAGAGGACGGGTATCGAATATAAAAGAATTTATTTGGAAAGATAACGGCAGACAGAGAATATCTTACGAAGAAGATTTTCACTATACGGCATCTCAGGTTGCCGTGCAGTCACGAGCTTCGAATAAAATATTGGAGTATCTAAAACAATCAAACGCAAATGCCCTGGCGCGAAGATAGTTTATAACGCCCGCAAATATTTTAATGGATTAATGTCATCTCCCGCTGGGTTTGGGCCGCAGTCCTTGCGGCGGATCATTTCAAATGTATCCGGCGCGAAAACGGTGAAGTGCAAGTGAGGAGCCGTTGCTTTGCCGGTTGAGCCGACGAGCGCCAAATTGTCGCCGGGGCTTACTTCGTCGCCAACATCCGCCTTAATCTTGCTCAAATGCGCGAAAAGAAGCGCCGCGCCGTCTTCGGAGTTTTCTATAACCATAAATTTTCCATAATTGCGCCTGTAACAGTAGTCATCCTGGTTGCCTAAAGCGACCACCTTGCCCGAAATAGGGGAGTAGATGGGTGAGCCATGCTTTGCGGCGAAATCCACTCCGTTGTGCCGGCCGCTAACGTAGGTCACAAGCGCAAAAAACCCGCCGGCGTTGTAGCCCTGCGAGATCGCTTTTTTCAAGATGTCCGGCTCACGGAGGTCTACTTCGGCAAGAGCGGACGGTGAGCTGTATTTCGAGCCGTAAAAAAGATAAGAGGGGAGATTTACAAGGAAATTGAGGCCGACAAGCACGGCAATGCCGATGAAGAAGTAATTACGGATACTACTCATCCCTACCTTTTTAACAGTAAATGGGTGTAGTCCGCAATGTTGCCGGCGCCCATCATGACTAAAACGTAATGCCAATCTACGAATTCGTGCGAATGCTGCGAATAATACGAATGGATTATTTTAGAAACAAAACTTTCGATGTTTTTGGGGTGGGGGAGATAAAAAACTGCGCGGGTGGGGTATTTGCGTTTAATTGCGGCGGCGAGGGATTTGGAGTTAAATCTTGCCCGCCCTGAGCGTGTCGAAGGGTCGCGGCCGGCGACTTGGTACATCGGGATTGTAATCAAAACATCCGCGTCGGCGAATGAATCGACAAATCCTCTCCAAAGTTTTTTGAGGCGGAGCGCCTGGTGTGGCTGGTAGACACAGAAGATAGGGGATTTGGGATATTTTTCTTTAAAGGCGCGGAGTGTGGCCTTGATCTCTGTTGGATGGTGGGCGTAGTCGTCGTAAATCAACATCTGACATCTGACATCTGACATCTGACATCTTCCTTTATACTCCATGCGGCGCCAGGAGCCGCGGAAAGAGCCAATAGCGGAAATAATTTTGTTATGAGGGATAGCAAGAGCACAGCCGACTTTATAAGCGGCAACGGCGTTAGAAATATTGTGCTCGCCAGGTATTTTTAGTACGTGATGCAAATCTGCTAATGCATGCGAATGCTGCGAATTGCGAATTGAAAACCAAACAATTTTAAGGTTTTTCTGTTTCGCAAGTTTCTTGATTCGCGGCGCAAGCGAGCGCAAGCTTTTCGAGTCCTTATTCAAAACCAATGTCCCGCCGCGGTTCGTGTTCGATAAAAATTTAAAGAAATTATTTTTTATGTCGGCCAAGTTTTTGTAAGTATCGAGGTGTTCGAGATCAATATTTGTGACAACGGCCACGGCGGGGGAGTAGTCGAGGAATGATTTCCCGAACTCATCGGCTTCGAGGGCAAGCCAACCTGCCCTGAGCGAAGTCGAAGGGTCGCGCCCTGCTCGGAAATTTCGATTACCGAACTCGTGCAGAGTCGTGCCGATGATCACCGTGGGGTCGAGACCCGCCTTTTGGAGAACAAGTGACGTGAGTGCGGTCGTCGTACTCTTGCCGTGAGCACCGGCAACGGCGACGGTTTTGTAATTGCGAGTGAGCCGACCAACCGCTTCGGAGTAGGTGACGCAGGGGATGCCTAAGCGCTTTGCCTCGCGAAGTTCGGGATTGTCCGATTTGGCCGCTTTGCTATGTATGACAAGGCCTACGTGGCCGTTTATATGGCCTTTTTTGTGCCCTATTTTGACCCTGGCGCCCTCTTTGGCCAGGCCTGCGGTAATTGAGCTTTTAACCAAATCCGACCCCGAAACGAGCCATTTATTAGCCATAAAAAAACGGGCGAGCGCGCTCATTCCGATGCCGCCGATACCGACAAAATGGACCCACTTTTTTGAGCCGCCAAGTTCCGGGAAAATTGCAGTTGCGCGATCCATTCACTGAATTATAACCCACCATATACAAAAGGGATGGGGATATAGGCCGCGCAGGCAGGGAAGTACTTTCCCCCGCCTGGTTTCTTATATCACATATGACGCACAATATACCTTTTACGTCATATATCATAAATCAAATATATGACGTAAAAGGTTAAATGCCGTTTTGCAACAGTTATTAACTATCGCAAGAACGGCATTAAAAAATCAAAACCAACTACCCCGCGAGCGCTAAAAGCCACTTAAAGAAGCTCAAGACGAGTTCCAGGAACCAAACTATGGCGTTGCCGATGCCCCTAAAGGCATCTCTTAGGCCGATGCCAGTCGTGTCCATGAACCAGGCGTCTGCCCTGTCGTAGATGTTTGCCGGGGTTTGCCAGTCCAAATTGAGAGCCGCGCCCTGTTCGGCGCCGATCGAACTTATTGAATCAAAGAATTCTTTGATCGGAGCTGGGATAAGATCTTGCAACGCTTGCGCATCGGGCAAATTGACCTCGGCCGCGTTCACAAAAGAAAATGACAAGAGCGCAAAGATTACTGCGGCAATGATCGCGACAAGAACTATAAGCGTAATTTTCTTTCTTGCCATGTTTTAATTATAACCGGCAGCGAGGGAAAAGTCAAATTAATCAAAAATTATTTTGATTTTGACCGAGTGAACCATACCATAAAAATATGACAAGAAAGTCAACCTTAGAGATATCCGAGCGGGTTCAAGTCGCCTCCGAAAGGCATCGGACCGCAAACTTTAGATGGTCCCATATAGAAAGTCGGCTGGGCGAAAACGGTGAGATGAAGATGCGGACCGGTAGCGTAGCCCGTACTCCCCGAATAGCCGATCACCTCTCCCCTCTTAACATCATGGTCTTTTTCTACGATGATGCGCGAAAGATGAGCGTACAAAGTTGTTAGATTGTTGTTGTGGTTGATGATTATAAATTTGCCGTAGGCACCTTTGTAGCAATATTTATCCTGGTCTCCGGCCGCAACAACGACTCCGTCTTCGGAGGCGAGAACGGGAGTTCCTAAGATAGCCCGGAAGTCCACGCCGTTGTGCCATTTGCCCCGATAACCGGATTGAGCGAAGCTCGTGGAACCATAGCCCTGGGTTATGCTCGATTTTGTGGCGCCCTTGATCGGAATAAGAAGCACGCCAGATTCCGGTTTAGGCAAAGTGGCCGGGTCTATTTGCGTCCGCAAAATTGCGCCTAATGATTCGATTTCCGTGGCGATCTGTTGCTGTAGCGCTTGGAGTTCGGCAAGCTGTTTTTGGAAAGTGCTTTCTTGACTTTTAGTTTGTACGAGAAGATTTTGCCGCACGCTTTTTTGGTCCGCGGCAATAAGTTTACGCTGTTCCAGATTTCGTTTGTTATATTCCAGATCGCCTTTTTTATCACCCGCTTCGGCAATTTTGAGGTTATATCTCTCGCGCAGTGCGAGCAGATCCTCAATGTCGATGGTTAATTTGCTTTGAAGCGTTTCCAAAGATTGCATTTCTAAAAATCCGTCAGCCAAACTCGAACTGCGCAAGAAAACCACCAAAAGATTTCCGCTTAAGTAATCGTTCTGCTGAACTTCGATGAAAATTTTAGCTATTGCCTGCCGTCTGTCTTCGATCGAGGTTTCGATGTCGTGCAAATCGTAACCCAAGGCGCTTATTTCGAGTCCAAGTTTTTCGATCCTTACCTGATCCGATTTTATATTCAGGTCCAGTTGGCTTAACGTGGTGTTCAAAATGCTTAATTGGCTCTGCAATGTGCGTTTTTGCGCTTGAGTTTCCTGGAGGCTTTGCTTTGTCGTGTCGAGATTTTTGTTAAGCTCTTCGAGCTGCTGGTTCCTGAGCTGTATTTCTTTAAGCAGGTCTTCGCGGGTAAAGCCGCTTGCGGTGGCTTGAGCTTCCTCCGCCGGTGTTTCGGCTGGCGTGCTTGTTGATTCCTCGGCCAAGGCCTGGAATTGGAAGGTGGCAAGTAGGACTGCGATGATTAGCAATACGGAAAGTTTTGAGCGGTTCGACATTTATCCCAGTTTCTTTATGGCGATCTTGATCCTGCGTTCGGTTTCTTTGGCGCCGAGAATTTCCATGATTTCCAAGGGGTCAGGGGACGCGGCAAGGCCGGAGACGGCAACGCGAAGCGGCCACAAGACCGCTCCCCTGCCCTCGCGTTTCGTAAGCTCTTCGAGTTTGTTTCCTAATATCTGACGGCTCAACTCTTTGGCTCTGACGCCTTGCAGGATATTCAAAATTTCTTCAAGAATTGATCTTGTTTTTTCTCGTGAGCCGCCTTGGCGCAAAAGCAATTCGGCGTCGTACTCTGGAAGTTCGAAGAAAAATCCAACAAGTTCGGCAAATTCATTCAAGTTTTTTACGCGCGATTTTTCTGTTTCAATTACCTTACCCAGTATTTTTTTATCGAATGCCGTGCCGCGAGCGGTAAGTATCTGCTCGAGCCGTTCTTCGATGTCCGCCGACGACAAATTTTTCAAATGCTCTTTTTGCAGCCAGTCAAGTTTCTCTGTGTTAAAGATCGCCCCTGCTTTTTGCACGCGGCGCAGATCAAATTCCTTGATAAGTTCTTCGCGCGATAAAACCTCCCTGTCTTCTTTGGGGTGCCACCCTAAAAGCGCCAAGAAGTTGATGACAGCGTCGGGAAGATATCCTTGTTTCTGATAATCCACAAGCGATGTTTCCGCGAATCTTTTTGAAAGTTTACTTCTGTCGGCAGAGAGAATAAGCGGCAGGTGGGCATATTGTGGTTCCGCGAACCCGAGCGCTCTCTGAAGCAAGATCTGCTTCGGCGTATTCGAAATATGGTCTTCACCGCGGATAACGTGGGTGATCTTCATTTCGGCGTCGTCCACGACCACAGCGAAGTTGAAAAGCGGAGAATTGAGATTCCTTGCGATGGCAATGTCGCCGAAAAGCGAGGCGTCGAATTTTACCTTGCCTCGAATGATATCTTTGAACTCCACTTCCGCTTCCTGCATTTTAAACCGTATAACTTGAGGTTTTTTTCCGTGTAAGTCCGCGTTTAGTCCGCGTTTGTCCGCGTACATGCGGCAATGGCCGCTGTATTTCGGCGCAAGCCCTTGGGCTAGCATGGCTTGCCGCTCTGCTTCGAGGTCTTCCTTCGAGCAGTAGCACCAATAAGCATTGCCGTCGGCCAAAAGCTTTTCGAGATACTTTTTATAGATTTCGGTTCGCTCGCTCTGCCGGTATGGACCATACTGGCCTAATACTTTTTGGAATTTGGAATTTGGAATTTGGAATTTTCCCGCCTCCGGCGGATTCGGTCCTTCGTCCCATTCGAGTCCCAGCCACAAGAGCCCTTCGATTATTTCCTTTTCCCACTTTTTTTCCGAGCGCGCCGTGTCGGTGTCTTCAATGCGCAAAACGAATTTACCATCATTTTGGCGGGCAAAAAGCCAGTTAAAAAGCGCCGTGCGCGCGGTGCCCACGTGGAACGGACCGGTCGGGCTCGGCGCGAGCCGTACACGGACTTCGCTCACCACTAGCGGTTGGCCACTATCAGATGGTTTTTTATGCATTTTATTCGCATGTGCGCTTTCGCATTGCCGAAGCCAAGCGGAGGCGCGCTATTCGTATACTTCAATTCCAGTTTAGCACTAAATTATGCAACTAAAAACGGGCCATAGCGGCCCGCCTTTTCTTTTTTATACTACCTACTACTCACTACCTACTGAATACTCAATTTCATCAATTCCTGCGCGATTATTTCCGCCGCCTGCGGTTTGAAGAATTTTTGCGATGCCAAAGACATCTTTTTCATCTTTTCCGTGTTCGCTAAAACCGACTTCATCTGCGCGATAAAAATTCCCGACAAAAGATTTTGCTCTTCTATTACCACCGCTCCCCCGCTCTCGGCAAAAGCATAGGCGTTGGCTTTCTGGTGGTCATTCGCCGCTTCTTTCAAGGGAATAAGTATCGCCGGCTTACCGAAGGCGGCAACTTCGAAAATCGTGCCGCTCCCGGCGCGAGAGACAACGAGATCTGCGGCCGACAGCGCGAGCTTTACGTCGTCCGTGAAGTACGGAACGGCCTTGTAGCGGGTTTTGGCCGCGGTCGCGACGGGCAGTCCCACCAAGGCCGCGCGCGATAAACTTTCCGCCTCCTTTATATTCGCTTGCCCGACTTGGTGGAGCACCTGGGTTTCTTTGATAATTCCCGGAAGGTTCGTGAAGACGAATTTATTGATCCGCTCGGAACCCATTGAACCGCCAAGGATAAGGGTTAGCGGTTCTTTGGGATCAAAACCGAAATTTTCTTTTGTTTCCGCTTGCGACGGACGTTCCAGAAGAAGCTCTTCGCGCACAGGTGTGCCGATCCAGGCGACTTTTTTCGCGTTGAAATATTTCAGTGCCGCCTCGAAACTCACCGCGATCCGCGAGGCGAAGAATGCCGAAAGCAGGTTATTTAAACCCGGCTTGGCATCTGATTCGTGGATGATAATGGGGATTCTGTAGAACCAACCGGCAAGGACCACCGGGAAGGCGCCCGTGCCGCCTTTGGAAAAAATGACCTCGGGCATGAACCAGTAAACTTTCCAAAGCGCGACGATGAAACCGAAAAATATTTTCGGTATATCGAGCAGTGTTAAGGGAGACAGATATCTCCTAATCTTTCCCGCGGGGACATAACCCGTTTTAACCCGCGCGCTCGCGAGGAGCGGCGTATACGCGTCTTCCGGCCCCAAGTAGCGCAATTCAAGGATGCTTTTCTGCTCGTCCGAGATGCGCCTTAAAACTTGAGCAACGGCAATAAGCGGATAGACATGTCCCCCGCTCCCCCCTCCTGTCAAAAGTATTCGCTTTATATTTATATTGTCGCTCATGCTTTTACGCTAAATACCACGAATATTCAACGAAGTACCGCGAATAAATTTTAACATTAGTGATTATTAGTTTCATATTCGTGGCCATTAGAGTGTGTACACTTTTAGGTGTACTTCGACACATTTAATGCCATTCCCGACATTGTCAGAAACGCCGCGAGCGCAGTTCCGCCAAAGCTAATGAAGGGCAGGGGGACTCCGGTTAAAGGCACGATACCGGATATCGCCGCCATATTAGTGAAAGATTGGAGCGCGATGATGGAGCCAAAGCCGACCAAAAGCAGACGGCCGAAGTTATCTCTGGTATTTTTGGCGAGCCAAAAAAGGCGGATCGTGAGCATGGCAAAAAGCGTAATGACGAAAGCGGCGCCGATGAAGCCGAGTTCCTCGGCAATGACCGCGAAGATCGAGTCGTCGATCGGCGTCGGCAGATAACTTGCCTTTGTGGCGGACTGGCCGTAACCAACGCCAGTTAAGCCACCGGAGCCGATGGCGATCAAGGCCTGGTTGATGTGATAACTTTCGCCCTGGGTGTCGGCTGCGGGATTCAGAAAGGTTATTATACGCGCGCGTCTGTAGGGCGTTGCGTAAATCACGACCGCCAAAACCAATATTCCAAGCGCGACCGCCCCGGCGATATATTTGAACTTGGCGCCGCTCGAAAAATACATTACAAGTCCCGCTCCTAAGAGAATGACCATCGTTGACGTGGCCGGCTGAAGCAAAAGCAGAACCGCGACAAGGCCGGAAATAAGCATAAAAGGCAGTAGGCCTTCAACGAAGTTTTTTGCCCGCTCGGCTTTGGGGTTGCTTAGCCACGCCGCAAGGTAGACGAGAAAGGCGAGCTTCATTAATTCTCCCGGCTGAAAGCTTAAGGGGCCGAGGTTGACCCAGCGGTTCGAGCCGCGCACTTCAAGGCCTAAGCCGCTAAAGACGAGCGTGAGACCGATGAGCCCGAAAATTAAGAGAGGCAAAGCGAATTTTCGCCAGCGCTGATAGTAAATGAGATAGCCGAGTAGAAATCCTACGACCCCGAAAGAAAGCCCGCGCGTTATTTGGTGCTTGATATAATAGTAGCTGTCGTTGAATTGCGCTTTGCCGATCTCTGATGACGCGCTCGAAAGCATGACCAGACCGAAAACCGTAATAATGAAAACCACGGCCATCAGGAAATAATCAGGCCGATGACCGATCTTAGAGGGCTTTAAGAGCATAAATGAAGGTTTCTAATGAACTTAATTTGCTCTGATTTCTAATCAATGATAAAAATAAATTACAAATCCCAAGCACCAAATTACAAACAATATCAAAATTCAAATAACCAAAATCAAAAATGTTTTGAGTTTAGAATTTTGAAATTAGAATTTGCTTGTGATTTGTAATTTGGAAATTAGATGTTTTACCCCTTGTGTTTCAGTGCTTTTCCGGGAAACTGCCCTTTGAATACGCCTTCCTGCATCACCAATTGCCCGTTAACGATTGCCCCTTTTATCTCGATGCATTTTCCGTATGTCTCCGCTTTTTCATCGACGGCAAAAAGCGCAAGGTCGGCAAAATTTCCTTCTTTGAGCAGTCCTCTTTCCGTAATGCCAAATTTGGCCGCCGGCTCGGAGGTTATTTTTCTTATCGCAGTTTCCAAGCTCATTGTTCTGCCCCTTACGATCATTTCAAGGAACTTGGGGAACGTGGCAACCGCTCGTTCCGGTTTTAACGCTTTGCCGGAGTATGGATAGCTAGCCGCGTTCGAAGCGATGAACGCGCGGGAACCCAAAATCGCCTTGCGCACGAGATCATAATTCACCGTTTTATAAAAAACTACGGCGCGAAGGCCAGTTCCGACCATAAGGCGCACAAGCGCTTCGCGATGGTCCGCAACGTTGTAGATGGCGGTAAGCTCCCGAAGCGATCTCCCTATTAAAAATTCATTGCCGGGCGCCTGCGCGAGGATAAAGTCGTCGGGCCTTACCTCCGGCAGATCTTTTAGTATCCTTTTGCTTCCCCAGTCGTCGCTTAAAGTTTTGACCATTGTTTCGAGTCCGCTCTTCGCCCATTCCGGCAAAAAAGTGTAGATCGGGAAAACCATCGTGTCCGAAGGATAAATGTCGAAATTGAGATCGATCTCTCTCGGCAGACCGTCGATCTTTTGGAGCACCGCGTCGTACTGTTTTTCAAAACCTTGCACGGGCATCAAATGGCTGATCTCTGTTTTTACTCCGGTCTCTTTGGTAAGTTTGATCGTTTCCTCGACCGATTCCAATATTTCGTGTCCGCTCCTCGGCAAGTGCGCCGAATAAACGCCGTTGTACTCTTTTGCAATCGCGGCAATGGCTTTGAGTTCCGAATACGGCGTTCGCGCGCCGTGAACGTATCCCAGACCGGCCGAAACTCCCAGTCCGCCCTCTTTAATCGCGTTGCGCAGGGTTTCCGAAAGAACGGCGAGTTCGTTTTTGGTTAGGTCGCGGATGTCGTCTCCCACAATCGCCCTTCTTATCGTCGCGTGGCCGACAAGCGTGCCGAAGTTCACCGCGAGCGGCCGCTTTTCGAAGATAGCGAGGAATTCTTCCATCGTGTGCCAGTCGATGTTTACCTTGCTGATATCCCCCCACTTTTGCACCGATTCCAAACTGCCGTAGATCAAAGGCGCGAGGGACGAGCCGCAATTGCCGCCGATGATGGTCGTAACTCCTTGGCGCAAAAAATCTTCCTGTGCCGGATGTTCGAACAAGCTCAAATAATGGTCGGAGTCGGTGTTGACGTCGATAAAGCCGGGGCTCAAATATGCCCCTTGGCCGTCCAAAATTTGGTCCGCGCCTTTGGTCGGAAAATTGCCGATTGCCGAGATCCTGTCCCCGGTTATGAAAACATCAACGCTCCCCGGATATTCCCTTTCGCCTCCCACGATGCGGACGTTGCGTATGAGAAGTGTCATATAGCTTCATTATAACACTCATGAAATACTTTTCTAAAAAAATCAGGCGTAGCTTCAAAAGCTACGCCTGTTACAGGGAGTCAATCCGCCAAGACTTCTTCTAGTCTCCGTCTTATTGCGGCAAATTTTCTATTGCCGATTAAACTCCTGGTTTTTTTTAAGTCAGAGGCAGCCTTTCGGATTTCTTCGGTGAGCCAATCAATGTGCCCTAGAAGGGCATCGAGATTGCGATCTTCCTGTCTATCGCCACAAAAGTTCCGTTCTATCGAGATGGGGGCACACGCGGTTTTTCGTAGGACATGCATAAAACGATGTGTAGTCCGTACCAGCTGTGAAACATTATGGCCGGAAAAGGTTAGTGTCCAGATATCGCCAGTCCTCGCCGCCATGCCGCAAACGGCTGGGCCATAAGAAAGGAAAGTAGTCGAACCAGAGTCCTCAACACATTTCTTCAGGAGTTCTTCGGTTACTGAGTCACCGTCGCAGTAGATTGCTATTTCCACGGATCACCTCCGTTTTGTTGCGTTTAGGTCGGCACGCAACCGCCTGCCGTCGCATTGGATCGTGCTTTGCGGCAGCAAAGAGGAAGCCGGTTAGGTTTTCTTTTTGCTGCCGCAAAACAATTTTCAAGGATCATGGCCATTATAGCATAATCCTTTGTGTTTCGCAAGTTCCGAGGCGTGGCGATTTTTATACTTCTTTCCTGTGCCGTATGCGCCACTCGCTGATCTTTTTATGGTCGCCGGACAAAAAAATTTTTGGCACCACCCACCTTTTTTTCTTGTTTCTTGTCGCTTGTCGCTTGTCGCTTGGAACAAAAACCTCCGGTCGGGTATAGACAGGATACGAACCCTTGATCTCTTCTAGCGACTCGCGCTTGCCCAAAAATCCCGGTAAAAATCGGCTGACGGATTCGATAAGCACCATGGCCGGCAGTTCGCCGCCGGAGAGTACGTAATCCCCTATTGAAATTTCTTCATCGGCAATATGCTCCGCCACGCGTTCATCCACGCCTTCGTAACGGCCGCAGATCAAAATAAGTCGGTCGTACTTCGACAACCGCTTCGCGATTTTCGCGTCAAGCTTTTTCCCACGTGTCGAAAAAAGAATGACACGAGTTTTTAGGTGCGAGGTTTTAGGTTTTAGCTTTTGAATCGCTTTGTAAATCGGCTCAACTTTTAAAACCATTCCCGGTCCGCCTCCAAATGGACTGTCGTCCACAATTCGGCGCGGATCAAGGCGTCCTTTAACCCGTCTCGCTTCGGCAAAGTCGCGGAGATCGTGCGCGCGAATATCAACGATGTTCTTCTGAAGCGCGCGTTTAATAAGCGATTCTTTGAGGTAAGAATCGAAAATTTTAGGAAAAATGGTAATAACGTCGAATCGCATCTACTCGTTGCCTGAATCGTCTCCTTTTGCTTCTGCTTCAGCAAGCTCTTCCAATGATACGGTTTCTCCGCCGGAAGATCCTTCATCGGCAATGTCTTCGTCGGTTACGTAGAACGGCTTTTTCGTTTCAACTTCTTTATTTTCGGTTTCTTCATCCCATGTTTCCTTATCTGCCGCATGGGCGTCTTTGTGCCGGATCGGCGGTGGAACCGGTCGCGCTGGTCGCGTTTCTTCCTTTGCAGGCGCCGATGGGTTTTGCCCAAGCGACGCGCTAATTGCTTTCCTTAAGTCGTCGATATTTACATCCGGCTTTTTCGGAGCTTTAGGCTCATACCTTGGTCGCTCTCGAGGGATTGGTGGCGGGCCGAGACGATCTGTCGATTGATGTGCCGTGGTGGGCGGTTCGGCAGGGCGCATGCTGGGCATCGCTCGCTCTTCTCGACGTGGACCTTCGCTTCGATACGGTGGACGGTCGCGGTATGCTCGAGGAGGGGCGTCGTCACGATGAAACTGACTTTGGTCTCTTGAGGGCGGGCCATAGTCGCGCGAGGGCTGGCGTTCACGGTATTCGCGCGGCGGGCCTTCGCCATGTTGTTGCGGACCATAGTTTCGTGAGGGCGGACCGTCGCGCCTTAATGCTTCGCCTAGTGGCCTCTCGCTCCTCCGCGCCACCTTGGATTCTATCGCCTTACTGCTGTCTTCCTGCCACTCACTTGCGATCTTTTTTTCGACGATGGCTCGCGGCGTGCTAAATTTTTCACGTGACATTTTTATGATGTCGTCCTTATAAACCACAAGCGGTGTTTTGGCCGGCGGAACCGTTTCGGCGGAAAATGGACGAGAAGCCACGCCGTCGATCATCAGTTTCGTATAAATGTGGGCTTTCGCCAGGTTGACCAGGTCAGTTTGCAGAAACTCCGGCATAAATTCTTTTTCGAGAAATTCCGCGTCTGCCGCTCCGACACGGAAACAAATAATCGTGCCGACGTTGCCGAAAACGGCGTCGCGCACGCGCGTATTCTGTTCGTGAACGAGCTGGCCGATATATTGGTGCGAAAGTATCAAGCCCAAATGGTATTTGCGGGCTTCGGAAAGAATGTTGGCGAAAGAATCCGTGGCGAAGTTTTGAAATTCGTCGACGTAAAGGAAAAAGTCCTCTCTTGTGTGTTCCGCCGCATCTACCCGCGACATCGCGGCAAGGTTAAGGCGAGTGATAAGCATTGAACCCAAGAGCGCGGAATTGTCTTCCCCGATCTTCCCCTTGGAGAGGTTGGCGATGAAGATCTTTTTTTCGTCCATAATTTTCCGCATGTTAAGCGTCGAATGCGGCTGGCCCATGATGTTTCGGACAAGCGGGTTTGAAACGAACTGGCCGACTTTGTTTTGAATGGCGGCGACGGCTTCGGATTCCAACCGCTGGCTGTAACGCGAGAATTCGTTCACCCAAAACGCCTTGATAACCGGGTCCTGCAGGTTTTCGACAACCCCTTTGCGGTAGTTCGGCTCGGAGAGCATCCTCATGACGCCCAAAACCGTCGCGTTCGGGAATTCGAGGAGCGAAAGCAGAGTGTTGTTCAAAATGTATTCCATCCTGGCGGACCAGACGTCCGGCCAGATCTTTTTGAAGACCCCCATAAGTCCCGAGGCGATAAGGTGCCTGTACTCCGCGCTCACACGCTCCATCGGGTTAAAGGCGATCGGGTGGTCCGTATCCGCCGGGTTGAAATAAATAACGTCTTCAATGCGGTTTTCCGGGATGAAATCAAGCATCTTTTCCGCAAATTCTCCGTGTGGATCGACGATGCCGACCCCGCGCCCGGCTTGGATGTCGGCGATGACCATGTTTTCTAAGAGAGTGGTTTTGCCCACGCCTGTTTTTCCGATCACGTAGACGTGGCGGCGACGGTCATCAACTTTGATGCCGAATTTAGTCCGCTGATTGCGGAAATTACAATAACCGATAGGCGCTATTTCTTTGATTTCTTTGGGCATGTTTTAGTCCACAGTCGGCAATCTCATCGGCGGGCCGCCTTTGCGCGATTCTATTTTTTCAAGCGCGCCCGGTTCCACTCCCAGAATCGGGAAGTGATAAATTGTGGCAAGCTCCTCAATGTTCAAGACGTGTTTGTGTCTATTGAAAAGAAGATCCCTGTATTTTTCAAAAATCAAACGGCGGCGCCAGTTTAACCGTGTTGGCTTAAAGAGGCCATGGACGGATCCTGTCATAGTTTTCTTGTCCGGCCTGAAAAGATTCATGTTCTGCGTGTTGAATTGGCGGAAGTAACCGGTCATCGCGGCGACATTGTCGCGGCTGAAAGCGTTGCGGCTGTCTAAATATACGCAGCGGATGGTTGTTTCGAATCCAAGCTTCGCGATCTTGCGCTCAATGCCTTCGAGCGCTTCTTTTTGTCCGGGAGTGAGCAAAAGCATTCTGAAATTAAATTTGGAGTCATCTTTCTTTTTTTGGATTTCTTCGGACGGATGTTCGAAAGGCGCGCGCGCGATTTCTCCGACGGAAAGACCGAGTCCCGGGAACCATGACTCCTTTTTCTTTTTTTCATCGAGGCCGGTCATTTTGGCGACGGCGGCTTCCCCTCTTTTTTTCCAATCATCGCCCGTCGGCCGACAAAGAATTTGAATCCAAATTTGCTCGTCACTCTTCAGTTTTGAGGTTGTCTCTAGGAGTGCGCCGATTGTGTCCACTCTCCGTTCTTCAACGGATTCTTCGAACATCGGATATGTCCTTATCGGGAAATATTCCGGCTGGCGAAGGATTATTTCGTAGCCGTAAAGTTCCGTTGCCTTGTTCGGCAAAATCTTCGGCATTGCTCGCACATAATCCTCCGCTTCTGTGATCTCGGCTGCCGGATATTGAGCGTAGATCGCCGATTCCATCAGATTGCGGAACTGTTTCGGCAGGCGTAAATAAAAATGCGTTTCACCGGCACGGCCGACTATCTCAAAAGACATCCAGTACTCGACAATGCCTTCCCAATATTTTTCCGCAAAGCGTAATCCGTAGGAATACGGGGCGTGCGCGGCCGCGAAGATCTGCTCCATCGCCTTCGGAGTTTTTAAGACGCCTTTCGGGACTTTGATCTCCAAAAGAACCCACTTGATGCGGGTTATAAATCTAAATTGGAGGTAGAGCACCCAAAATTCCCAAAACACGAAGAATGCCATGAGTGGCAGGGCGAACCACCAAACCTGGCTCCAAACGGCCTTAACGCTTTCCCAAAAACCCAAAAACGTTTGCTCCAAGAGCTGGATGATCTCCATTACTTAAATTGTAGCAAGTTTTTAAAGGACTGGGGGGTGCGGAAACAAGTCGCTCTTACGCTTCCCTTACCCGATACCTCCCGTCAGACGTACGCTCGAAATGACTTTTGCTCTGCAAATTGATGGCGATCGTGTTCGGTTTCAAGAACCTTTCCTTGTTGACCAGTTCCACGATCTCATCGCGGCCCAAGGGTCCATTCTTCCTCAATATCCTTTTAATGACATCGCGGGCGATGCCTGGTTCATAACCCTGCTCGCGCAGAGCGTATGTTCCCCTGCCAACAAGCACGAACCTAGTGTCTTTGATCAATTCATTGTGAACGGTCGGCGCGAGCGCGAGTTGAGGCGAAAGCTTCGCTTCATTTATTTCTTTCGTCAATTCTTCGAAATGGAGCGGTTCACCCTTTTTTCTTAAAACAAGGTAGGCGCGGTCGCGGGTCGTTGCCGGCCTGATCTCCGGCCAAGCGGCAAGTCCCATGTCGCCGTAGGCGTTCTCGTGGATGAGCTTTGAAAGATGCAAAAAATTGTCCGCGATCTTTCTTTCCAGATTGCGGGAACGGATGAAGTTCTTAAAATGGTCCTGATAGGAGCCGGAAAGCACTTTTTCTTTGTTCTGGTTCAAATAATTCTTCCAGCCGTCGATGAAATCCATCGCGCTCTTAAGGTCTTCCTTCTTCAGATAATAAAAAGCCCGGAAACGATCATCCTCGGGATGGGCGTGGAAAGCCCCTGTCGCTTCGGAGAGCAAGTCAAGGTGGTTGATCTTTTGCCCGCCGAACGAGCCGGAGATGGTTTTCAAAAGTTCTTCTTTACCCATCGCTCCGCCGACAGCCGAAATTTCTCTTTTGACGCGCGACAAAAGCTGGGCGACGATCGCGCTCTTCGCCGCGGCATCTCTTATGACATCAAGGGCAGATTTTTCGATCTGCCGTACGCGTTCTCTCGTCAAATTAAGCTTCTCGCCAATCGAGGCAAGCGTCTTTTCTTCGCCACCCTTGTCGAGCCCAAAACGGCCGAAAATAACCTCTTTTTGCTTGGGTAAAAGGCCTTCGAAGAGAGCTTCAAATGGCTTGTTTAAGGCGGGAGACATGGGTTGTTTTTGGGTATCTATTTAGATTGCCCTAATTGTACCATATATCGATTTTTTATGCAAGCCCACCGGCTATAGGGCAAAAACCGTTGCCGCATATTGCCTCCAATTGTAATATGGCTCCTTTTTATTGTCAACCCCGCACCTTTTGCGGATTTTTAGAAATATAGCGAAGCGATCCGCAAAAGGTGCGGGGACAAGACGCCACAGAGTGCAAAAATGTCGCTACTTGATTTGCTTCCCTCCGAAAACTACGAGTAGCGGACTGGCGACAAAAATAGACGAATAAACGCCAACGCTCGTTCCCACAAGCAGGGTAAGAATGAAGTAGCGTAAGCCCTCGGGACCGGCAAAAAGAAGGGCGATAAGCACAAGAATAAGAGTGAGAGAAGTGTTTATCGATCGAGCCATTGTTTGATTGACACTGTCGTTCACGGTTTTTTCGAAATTCAGCTTGACGCGGGAGAGCAGCAAGTTTTCCCTGACGCGGTCGAAAACGACTATCGTGTCGTGCACGGAAAATCCCATGACGACCAAGAGCGCGACGATGAAGTTCGTATCTATCTCAACGTGCATGAAATATCCGAGAAGCGCGAGCATGCCGGCAGGAATAGCAACATCGTGGAGAAGAGTGATCAAGGCAACCCAGCCATACTTCCACGAGCTTACGGGCTTCGATGCCTTACGAAAAGCAAAAGCGATATACAAAGAGATGCCGACCAGAACAAGCGCTATCGCCCAAATCGCGTTGTTTCTAAGTTCCGCCCCGACAGAAGGGCCGATCGACTGGAATCCTAACTCCTCAAAACCGGAGAACTTTCCTTTAAGTATCGCCAAAAACTTTTGGTGGTCGGCTTCGTTTATCGCCGGAGTTCTTGTAAAAAATGTATTCGTCCCCGGATCGATGCTCGCGCGGACATCCGGCAGTGCAAGCTCCGCGCGAAAAGTTTCTTCAACGACAGAAATGTCGATGCCTTCTCCGGCCCGGAATTGCCATAATGTTCCTCCCGTGAAATCGATCCCCTCTTTGAAACCGAAGAGAAGCACTGCCGCGAGAGCGGCTCCGACAACTGTAAAAGAAACGGTTAAGTATATTTTTTTGTGGCCGATGATATTTAGCATGGAAAAAGTAGGGTTTAGGGTTTAGGTTTTAGGGTTTTAGTGTCGCGATTGAAAACCATCAAGAACAATCGTGTTGTCGTTATCGCGCTGAACATACTCACGAGTGTGCCTATCAAAAGCGCTACGGCAAACCCCTTAACGAAGCTTGAAGTTAGATAATAAAGAATGACGGCGGAAATTATGGTGGAAGTATTGGAATCTCTTATCGATGGCCATGCGCGATGAAAACCCTCTTGGACAGCAGACGCTTTCGAAAGCCCCCTTTTCAATTCTTCTTTCATGCGCTCGAATATAAGAATATTCGCGTCAACGGCCATGCCGATCGTAAGCACGAATCCTGCGATACCGGCCAAGGTCATCGTTATCGGAATGAGCTTGAAGATGGCGAGAGTGAAAGCGATGTAGATTACGAGCGCGAGCGAGGCAAAAAGGCCGAATTTTCTGTAATAGATGAGCATGAAAAGCGCAACAAGCGCCGTGCCGATGGCGCCGGCAAAAAGAACTTTACTCAAGGAGTTGCCGCCCAAACTCGCGCTTACCGTTTGCTGGTTTATAAGCGTGATCGGCGCGGGCAGTGCGCCGGCATTGAAGCGGTCGACAAGAAGTTTGGCTTCATCGAAGGTGAACCTTCCTGTGATTACCGCCTGCCCCCCCGTAATTACCTGCTGAACGACCGGCTGGGAAATGAGAACTCCGTCGAGGAAAATTGCCACTGGTTTTCCGACATTGCGTTCCGTGAGCTGTTCGAACATTCCCGCGCCGGTGTCATTGAAAGCAAGCGAAACCTGCGGTTGGTTCGTTGTCGGATCGAGGATGACCTGCGCTCCAGTTACGTATCTGCCAGTAAGGTTCGTCGGAATATAGGAAAGACCATTTTCCGTTTCTTCCGTTTCGCGGAAGTCGAGGAACGGCGTTTCGCCGATAAGCTGTATCGCTTGGCTTAGGTCTTTCTCGCTCGCTATCTCGACGATGAGTTCGGGGCGTTCGCTCCCGCCTTTCGCCAAAAAAACCTGCGGCTCCCCTACCCCGAACAAGTTCACGCGCCGCTCAATTACGTCGCGCACGCCGTCCAAAACAGAATCACGGTCCGCGGCGGCGACGGCCGATAGGTCTATTTCATAAACCAAGTGGCTTCCGCCCTCAAGATCAAGTCCGAGTTTCCACGGTCGCGATTTATCGCCTAAATATCCGGGATAGACAAAGAAGCCGGCGAGGACGGCAAGTAAGATGATTATTCCTAAAAACGCACCTGGATTCTTGCGCATTGTAATTCAATTACTAACGATTTTAACAAAATTAATCTATGAAGCGCAAGCGCACTGTGATGTGTTATAGTCCTAAACAGAGTTTGACGGAGTTTAAAAGTGAAAAAGACCGCGTTTTTTGCTGGGTTGTTTGCTTTGCTCGTCTTCTTGCCGGCAATTGCCTCGGCCGAGGAAAATGTTGTCAATGCCGATTCTTGGAACAAGAAGATCACCTACGGCTTCGGCATGGAGTACGGGAGAAGGATCGTTTTGACCCAAAGCCAGCGGCCGAATCCTGATATCTTTTTGGGAAGTTTCCAGGTTGTCATCCCTTTCTATACGCCACCCAAGAATCGCTTTATCCAGAACATATCCGTATCTCCGCAAGCGACTTTCGGGACACTCATCTCACCCAGAGAAACGATTGTCGGTTTTGAACTGCCTTTGCGGATCCACTTTCGCCCATCCGGACGAAATCGTTTCTTCGCGGACTTGGGTCCCGGCATTAACAATGTTGGCCATCGCGACCGCGTCGAAGTTTCCGGCAGGTTACAATTCTCGCTTCTCGGGCGTTTCGGCATCGAACGGCGGCTAAGCGAAAAATCATCCCGTACATGGGAACTTTCTGGTGGTTTTCGTCACTACTCGGACGGCGGCACCCACCGCAGAAATCAGGACTTCAATGCAATAATGATACGGCTTGCGATTAATTTCTAACAAATCAACCACTCTTCCGAGTGGTTGAAATTTTTGGAAATTTTAATAATATGAAGAATACGCCCCGGTAGCTCAGCTTGGTAGAGCAGCTCCCTTTTAAGGAGATGGTCCTAGGTTCAAATCCTAGCCGGGGCACAAA
>ERZ1292632.209-Hain-H43-01um-R2-209-length-61703-cov-25_pt1 | contig 61703 bp, 87 predicted proteins | sample MGYA00564407_ERZ1292632 | MGnify/ENA primary metagenome ERZ1292632 (study PRJEB36523, sample SAMEA6512637) | groundwater metagenome | collected 2019-01-08 | study: AquaDiva: Metagenomics assemblies of 32 groundwater samples | reverse complement strand
TGAGCGGCGGAGGCACTTATGACCAAGAAAAATAGCGGGCTATCAAACGTCCGCTCCAATGACTTGTTAGGTTCAATTTCTGAGCTTCGGGAATACATTTCCGCACAGTATAGACTTCCAAGATCTGCCCACAGAAGAGATCAGGGGCTTATGGCCAAAGCCAATGACTTGCGGCATGATTTGCCCCTATATCTTCAATATACCCTGGAAGACGATGATGATTCGTGAACCTAACAAGTGATTATACAGAATTATTTCTGTATATCGTCAAACGAAGGCATTTTTACAGAATGGCGGTCTGCATGATCTGCACTAATCCAGGATGCAAGGGTTTGGTCACGTGGGTTCCCCCCGGGGGTGGCTTCCCGGCGCATTACCGGTGCCAGGGACCCTGCGGGAGACCGTACAAAAAACGTGCAATGGAACTGGAGCAGATTGAAAACCCGAAGCTTAGAAAATCAAAGGAGGTGAAGGAAATGACAGGAGCGGAGAAAAATGTAGACCGAGAAGTGGATGGACCAAGTGAACCAACCCCACCCACAAAAATATGTCGCGGGTGTGGTAGCCGTAAGCTGGCAACCATAGAGTTTTTCCACAGGGCATCTAATGGAAAGTACGGTCTGAATTCGATGTGCAAGGAGTGCCGGTCGAAGCAGTTTTCCGAGAAGTGGGCGCAGGACCGTGCAGGCGAGAAGAAGAGATCCTATTCCGATAGGAGGAGGGTGGGTGCGGCTATCAAACCCGATCCGGAGAGAGCGGCCACGGTCCCGGTGCCCGTCCCCGGTCTTGGGAAAGATGAAATAATCGCTACATTGGAAAAGAAGGTGCAGAAGATTCTGTACGCAATCGACGTGATAAGGCAGGAGTTGTGACCGCGGGAAAACGGATTAGGGGGACTGGCCGAATTCTTCAAATCTAAGTAAAGGACACCCCTCCCCGGGTCGGACGGTCAGGGCCCGGGGAAAATAATGCTTGACAACTTCGGGGATAAGACATGCGCGGGAAGAAACTCTACTACGTCGTCGGCAAGCTGATGGAAATTTACGGCGAGGAGCAGAACGGCACAATAGCCATTCTTCCGGTATTTTCCGACAAGAAGAAGGCTGAACGCTTCGCCGGGAAGCAATACAAGATATTTCATATCATGCCAGTGGACATTAGGGGAAAATAATCCTTGACAAGAAAGAATAAAGGGTGGTATGATGGGGTTACATAGCCTTTGGCAGAGGCGAATAGGAAAGGTCGTATGAAATCACCCAAAACAAATTACCCGGCAATTAGAGAGCACAGCAGGTCTGCCACTGGACCTCCCCGGTTCAGCCTATTCCCTGTCTGTGCTTTTCTTTTTGCCGGGGTCTTATTTTTAGGTTCTTTGCATGAAAATGCTTGATCTTGCATTGCAGTATTTAGAGGAATATGGGTTTTCAATTATACCCGTGCGTCCTGGACAAGAAGGTCCAAACAAGGCAAAGTCTCCGTATCTAAAAGAAATCATACCATACCGAAGTAGAAAACCAACAAGAGAAGAAGTCATCGAATGGTGGACCAAATGGCCTCAAGCCATGATTGCTATGCCGGTTGGTGAATTGAATAATGCGATGGCGATAGATGCTGATACTCTCGAAGCCGTTGCAAAAATGGAAGAGTTGTTACCTGATTCCTTTGAATGTCCAATTGTTAAGACTCCACGCAATGATATCTCCAAGCATTTCTATTTCAAATATTGCCCGGATGTGTCGAACGCCTCGCCTCCAGCCATTCCAATTGAGGTGAAGGCAAGGGATTTATTAATCATCCTGCCAGGATCTATCAGATCAGATGGTCGGCAGTATGAGTTAATGAATGGGTGTGACTTAAAGAATCTTCCAGAACTTCCGTCTAGTATTACTAGTTATCTTTTTTCTTTATGTTTATACGCGCGCACGCGAGGCTCCACGTGGTCAGCGGAAGTCAGTAAAGTCAGCGGAAGTCAGCAATATTGGAGGGACGGAGAGAGCCGTGATACTGATCTTTTCCATGCCGCTAATCATCTGATTAAAGGAGGATGTCCTCCTGATTTTGCAGATAACATATTGAATATAGTAGTGAATTCTTGGGGCGAGAATGAGCCCAGGTGGGTTCATGCTAAGATTAAAAGTGCGATGGATCGGGCTGCACGGCGCGATAGAAACATTGCTCAAGAGCTTAGAGATTGGGTAAACGAGTCAGTTGGAGGTCAGTTTAAAGTCAGCGATTGGTACAGGGAGTCAGCGGTAGTCAGCAAACAGGACAAGCACTCTGCAATTGTCGCATTAAAAAAGCTCTGCGACGAGGGTATCGTAGAGAGAATTGGGAAACGAACCGGAGAATATAGAATCATAGAAAAAGATTTTACTGTTCAGCAATGGTGGCAGGATGAAGGCGTCCCCCTGTCCATAGAATTGCCCCTTGCGGTTCATACTCTTGCTAAGATATTTCCAGGGAATATAATCCTTTTGGAAGGTGAAAAGTCACAAGGGAAATCAGCTTTTGCTCTTGAATTTTGCAGGATGAATCGGAAACTTTTTAAATCAAAGATCAGGTACCTAAATATTGAAATGAGTGATAGTGAATTGCTAGAACGATTTAATAGCTATCCACAAGATTTGATTAGCAAAAATGAATGGAGGGAATCTGTAGAATTTATTAAAAGAACATCGGATTGGTGGGATTTGATCGAACCGGATGGAATTAACGTAGTAGATTACCTAGTTGAATATGAAAAGTCATATTTAATAGCTCAATTCATTTTTAATATTCACCAAAAACTGAAGTCTGGCATAGCCCTGGTGGTAATTCAGAGAGACCCATTTAAACCCTATGGTGTGGGGGGACGTGGTGTTCGTGACATTCCGCGCCTTGTGTTGAGTCTTATGCACCACAAAATCAAATTGGAAGATGTAAAGAGTTTCTATCCGCTTCTCAGGAGAAATCCAACAGGATATTCCAGACCTTATAAGCAAGTAAGCTGGTGGAATTTTCAGGCACAAGATGATTGGACAACTGATAATAAATACAAGGATTTTCAGGAAGGAGATAAGGGACGTGATTGGCAAAATGACTAATAAAATATTCTTTAACTTCGAGCTTTTGAAATGGGAAGGCATAACGGTAGAACAGGTAAAATTTTGGGAGTCTGTATATCCCGAAGTTGATGTCATTGACCAGTTAACCAAGAAAATGCCTGCTTGGTTGGATGCTAATTCAGATGGGAAGGGCAGAAAAAAGAGGTGGAAGCGATTTATAGTTAATTGGCTTGCAAGCCAACAAGATAGATATGGACAATTCAAAAAAGGAGGAATAAAGCATGAAGATATTTGAGAAAGATTTTTCGGAGGCGTTTAATGCTACGGTAACGGCAGGAACTAATGGAATTCACGGTCCCGATGATTGGAGAAAGACCATAACGGAAATTACCCTGAAGCATACATCGGCACTAATTACTTATGAGGTATCTCAAGAGGGGTTCAAAATTATTGCCCAGGGGGATTCGGAACTTGATTTCCTATGTGAAATGTTTGCGTGGATCGGAAACAAACTTTTTAGCGAACGTTACCAAAAAAGAAACGAGGGGGTAAGTCATGGCACAGCTTGAGAAAATAGGCGCTTTATGGAGCATGAAGGGTAAAAAAGGAGAATTCATGGCAGGGATCATCGGCGGGAAGGGCGTTTTAGTCTTCAAAAACACCCACAAGGAGCCCGGCGACAAGAAGCCCGACTACGAGGTCTTCAAAGGCCAGGACCGGGAAGAATTGCCGCCGAAGGATCATGACGGCGACAATCCGCCGTTTTGAGGAGGGATGATATGAGTAGCGCACGAGCTAAGGGCCTCGCCTGGTGCCGGGAGGTGAAAGCCATCCTGAAGGAGCGAGGGTATAAAATTGAGGGCCCGGGATTCGGGATGGTCTTTGTGGACGGTCGTACTATCCCTATGCACAAAGACTTTTTTTCCTGCTTCGATCTCATTTCCTACAAAGACGGTCAGTTCATGGGTCACCAGGTGACGGACGCCCACAACAAAGCAGCCCATGAACACAAGATGGAAGAGCAGGGGGTGCAGGGCTGGCTCTGGTGCCGGAATAAGGAGGGGAGAAAAGTATACTGGCGGGTATTTTATCAGGGGATGGAGATTCCCATAGGAAAGGAGGATGCATGAAATACTGGATTCTGACAATTGACGAGGTGGAAGAGGTGGAAGGTGGCGAAGGAGCCAAGAAGGTCGACCTGATTTACAGCCAGCGGATTCGGGATGAGAAACTTTGCTGGCAAGTGGCCAACCTCCTGAACCCGCCCCGGAAGCACCGGAAGCGGGAGCGAAAGGAGGGTGCATGAAAATTTACCACCACAATGACAGCGATGGCCGTTGCGGTGCTGCTATTGCGTTGCGGGCAGCCATAAAAACGGATCATCCGGGTCCTGGAGATATTCAATTGATCGAGGTTGATTACAAAGACCCGATTGACGTTGACGCAATCCTCCCTGACGAGGAAATTTACATCGTTGATTTCTCCTTCAAGCCCAAGGTCATGGCCCGGGTCTGCGGGAAAACGAAAAACATTATTTGGATTGATCACCACAAGACGGCTTTCCCTTATACCAACCAGTATCCCTGCCAAATTAGGGGCCTCAGAACCGAGGATTTTTCAGGATGTGAACTGGCATGGCAATGGTTCTATCCAGATGAACCGATGCCCCGGGCCGTTGTGTTGATCGGGGATTACGACAAGTGGGCACTAAGGCAGCCCAGGTGTTTTGAATTCTACGAAGGTCTCAAGATGGAGGATACTAAGCCTAAATCTGAATTATGGGATGTCCTTTTGTGTTCCGATGCAAACCCGTTGACCTACAACATGCGACTCGAAATTGTGAAGAATGGAAAAGCTGCGATCAAGTACCGGGATTCCTATTGCTCCAAGGTCTGCCATGATTTCGGATACGAGGTCGAATTTGAGGGACACAAAGCCTTTGCCTGTAACATTTATCAGTTTGGAAGCAAAGGCTTTGGAGACCGAATGGAACAGTACGACTTCTGCATTGCCTACATCCACGATGGACACAGATTCACGGTGAGCCTGTATTCGGTCAAGGGCGTGGATGTGGGGGAAATCTGCAAGAAATACGGGGGTGGGGGACATGGTGGAGCCGCTGGATTTGTTGTTGAATCTTTGCCGTTTAAGCGGGAGAAGAAAGGAGAGTAGCCGAAAGGAGGGGGGACATGCCTACATGTCGAAGGTGTGGAGCTTACAGTTTTTTCGAGACCTTCATCTACGAGGGCCACATGGACAGCTATTTCCGCTGTGTTTCATGTAGTCATTACGATCGACCAGGCTTCATTCCATTGCCTGCTAAAGATGGGCGTCCCTCACTTCCCGCGGATCCCAAATTGCAGAATTGCCCAGATGAAGAGCTGCGATCGATCAAAGCCCGGATACTGGCAGATAGGTACGATGTCGAGGAATCTGCCATCTACAGGGAATGTATCGCGCGGGGCATCAAGCGGACGTACTGGCAGACCGGGACAGGACGCAAGACGGGCAAAGTCTGGCCCATGCCCAGGATGGTAGCCCGGAAACCTAGGCCAAAATTGACCGAAAAGGGGGAGATCGGAAGGGAAGAGGACAGGATATCAATGGGATAGGCCGGATTTGGCGGGAAATCGAGGCAGGAAGGCCATTAAGTTCTCCTCCCCGTGTTCTGGGATAGGCAAATCGTCCTGGAAGGGATGGAGGGGCAACAAAGGTAGTTTTCTGGTTGCCGGACCGAGAACCGGACGGGCAACCCTCCGGCGTAGCCCGACAGGTGGAAGGGGGGCAGGCCACGACTAGGAGTCACGACCTGCCCGAGCCGGTCAATCTTTTCCGCATAGCCCAAAATCCCACCCGCTTGGATCTTGTTCGTGACACTCCCCCCTGTCGATGCCCCAAAAGCACGGTGTTCCCCGAAGAAACCAGTGGTTCATCTCGTGGCTGAGGGCTGTCCGGCACCAGGCGCTCTCTCCCTGCCCCGGATCGTCCCCGAGGTGGATGGTGATAGAGCTTCCGGCTAGCCAGCCCTCGTAACAGGGCCCGTTTATCCCAAGATCGTCACCGCAGGATCGGAATGGCCGGATCATAATCTTGAGCTTTCGAGGATCGTAATTCGTCCCGTGAAAGCCCTGAAGGGCAAGGAAAAGGTCGTCGATGGCCTCCAGGTTGATTTCATCCCAGGACAGGGACCAATGAGCCTCGTATTGAGCGATTGCCTTGGTCGGGGCTTTTACCCGGATTCCCAGGGGCGTGCGGGTATCCCAGCCGTAGGCTCCAAAGCCGGATAACAGGACGTAACTGCCGACCAGGGCTAGGATGAAAGCGATAATTTTGATGATGGACCTCATATGACCTCCTTTTGGGTCTTTGCCGGGGAAGGTTGCCCCGCCCCGGCCCTGATTGGATGATTGGTTGACGGGGCTCCTCTCAGTTCAGACCGCCCCCACTTATAAAACCATAATCCTTTTAAATACTTCCAAGGGAAATCCTGCTATTGCTATGCTATTGCTGTTGCTATACTATACTTCCCTTCCCTAAGAATTGGGGTTGCCTGTCACCATTTCTAAAAGAAGATCTACTCTTGAATACCTGAATATCTCCGGTTGATCTTGTGGTTTACCATCTACTATCCATCTGGGTATCACGTCCACAATCTGAGCCTCGAAACTTTTTCCATAGAATTTTGAAATTGGCATGTCTCTTAATCCGGGGTGAAAAGGTCGTTTCATTCCATTGGCGATAACCCAAAATTGATAATATTTTGATCCTTGTGAGAATCGCTTTTTCCCTTCTGGAGAAGTTAGAAAGGCAGGAACGATATGCCCAGCCGCTTCCCCTTCGATTATTTCAAACCATAGGATGATTCTTGCAGATTTCGCCCAGCTACTTGCGCCTTGATGCCATATCTTAGCAACTTCACCCCTGATACATCGGACATGATATTTCCCTTCAAAGACCCTTGTTCTTGCTCCATGCCATTCTGTTATATTTTTTGCCACTGCAAACCCCTACAAATAAAAAACGACCAAAGCCGAGGGGTTCCCATGAAGAGACCACATAAGGCAGGTTTCTTCCCCCAGGGCTAAGGTCGTAGTTTAAGTGCGTGGATTTGTGGTATGTAGTCTTCTTCATGGGTAATACCATTTTACTAAGATTTCCCGACGTTGTCAAGAGATTTCTTTTATTCGCTCAGAATCCCCGGTGAATGGTGAGCGCCTGGAGGAACAGCCAGAGCAGGTACGCAGTGATCACCAGGATTATGCCAGACCAGATCTTAGACATGGGGGGTCTCCTCTCAGTCCAAAGCAATCAGGATGTCCTCAATATCTTTCTCGACTTTCCCGATAGCGGTACACCTTTCAGCCATTTCCTTCACCGCTTCCCTCCAGGCATCAGGTCCCTGGACGTAGTAATCCCGAGGGTTAAATTCGATCTTCCTCAGGGCCCTCCCTGCTTCCCGCAGCGCCCGGTGTGCTTCCTCGTATCCCCGGACCAGCATTTCCTTTCCGGTTCCGTTTATGTGGACCGTGGGTATTCTCATTTTTCGCCTACCTCCTTCCATTTCTCGTCATGGATCGACCCTACTCGTTTTTTGAGATTCGGCACACCATAGCCCTTGATAAGATAAATTTGTCCGTCTTTGTCCACAATGTAACGCCCAGAGCTTTTGACATCCACTTTTGTCCATCGTTTTCCAGGCCGAACATGGACATCGGCCTCCTCCTCCCATCCCGGATACGTCAATCCCTTTCCGAGACCGAAGAAGTTTTCGCATCGCTTTTTTTCGGTGCGGTGAACCCAAGAGGCGAAAGTTTGAATTGCTTCGTTGAAATCCATGGCCTATTCCTCCTTACCGGTCAGGATTGGTCTAACATAGGATTTATCCCGAGCGCAGGTGTAAAACTGATCCGGGCCGCATTTCGAGAGAAATTGAATCCGGTAGGATTTCTTCTGGACGCTTAGGACGGTTCCTTCTCCGAAGACGGCATCAAAGACCTTGCTCCCCTTCCCGATCAGATTGTCAAGAACTTCCCTCTTCGCCTGCCGTAACCGTTCCGCATCTCCGGCAACCCGGACATTACGAAGGTTTTCTGCCTTGCATCGGAACGCTTCCGCAATGTTCAGACTTTCAAAAGCCCGCTTATCTCCTTCATTCATCCTGGCCCTCGCCGGAATATGACCGGGCTGTGTGATAAATGCCCAATCATGGCGCATTTCTGGGTAGCTGTTTAACTGTCTTTCAGCCTTGACTTCCCGCTTTGCCGCCCATTCCTCGTATTTTCCCGCTTTATGTTCGGCCTTCGTCAGCCTAAGAGCGCGGATTTCCTCCACCTCTTTCGGTTCGCATCCCAGGCAAAAGATGCCCATGGATTTTTCATACATGGCAGGTTGACCGATCTCCAGAGGCATTCCGCATTTGGCGCACTCCCCGACGTACTTAACCGTTAGCTGTCTCATCCTACTCCTCCTTCCCACTCAGGATGTATTGCTCATTGCAGGTCCCGCAGATATCGACAAATCTTTCGTCTAAATGCTAAATGCCTGTATAAATAGCCACAACAGGTACATCCATGTTGCGACCACCACCACCGTCCAAATCCGTTCCATGGTCTATCCCTCCACTGGGCGAATTCCCCAGTAGTAATAAACAACACCTTTGGCAGTGACCTTGTACACGTGTTTACAGCAGGCCCCGGTGATATGGGCATTTTCGACTCCACACCACGGGCAAACCGTTTTACCTTCCTTGATTCCCGTTCTCCAATATTTTGGGTTCATGGTCTATCCCTCCTTCACCTCGATGCCGAAAAACTCAGCCGCCAGGAGGTACAGAGCAATTCCGCTGCACTCCTGACACAAGCACCCCCCTCCCTTGGGACTGTCAACTAGGATCCAGTCCCGCTTTCCGCAGAGCACACAAATCCATTGATCATTCATTGACATATCCTCCTTTAAATCCGTCTGCCACACACCCGGCAGAGATCGGGGAGATAGGACAATCCTAAGCCTTGCTTCCGGTTATTCCGAGCGTGTTTATCGCGTTCCTTTTTCGTGTATTCCTTCCAACAGTATTTACATGTTTTCATCTCTCCCTCCCCTGCCCGGTATTGGGGCTGTTAAATTGTTAATTCCTCTCCAAAAAATACCATCCATTGTCGTTTTTGGAGATATGCCAGCAAATTTGGTTCCTCTTGTTTGCCAGTGCCACCATGGCCTCAAATAAAGTCTTGTAAACCTTGATATTTGTCATGTCCTAACCTCCTTCCCGTTTCGGATATCGGATTTCTTCTGCAAGTCTAACCGTTTTCCGGTTTCGTATTTCACAGCCAATCTCTTTAGGCTTCTGACGGGATGGACCACCCAGAAACGGCACATTGAGTCGAAATATAATCCGTATCTCATATTATTTCCCTCCCCTGCCGGTCTCTCGCTCTCCCTGGCCTGTAAAAAGTTAGACCTCTGCCCATCTCCAATTCGACGATGCAGAGGCTCATGTCGTGTCATTTCGGGCTGACACTCGCCCATAGTGGCTCCTCATATGTCCCCGAGGAGTTTCCCGATCAGGGGGGCAGTTTATCGCCTTGCCCAGGGCGAAGAGGTTACTCCGTTGGGCACGGTCCTTCCGGATCGTGCTCAGTGTGACAGTAGGAGCACAGATACCCTCTGTGCTCCCCGGGGCCGCACTCCTCACATAACTGGTGAGGAGTTGGGCAGGGCTTGTACTCTGTCTGCCCCTTCGCTGCCCTCACCGCGGCCCGAAGCTCACCAATCGAAGCCTGCCGGCGGAGAAACCGGTCGGCGACCGAGACCGCGTGCTTAAGCTCTCCGAAGAGAGCCCTATGGCTGGCATACTCGCCAGCCTTTCTCTCTACGTGGCACCCCACGCAGAGACAATCCCCTGCATCCCAAGTGGAGTCCGGGAGATCCCCGGACACCACTTTTCCGCAAACGTCGCAAAAATATGTCTTCTCCATCTCATCCTCCCTGCCGGGATTCCTCCCGTCGGACCTTATGTCAGACTCTCTCGTGGTCTGCTCTCAGGAGTCGGTCAGGCTCCAGCGAAGCGGTCATCGGGTGTCCGCTCAACCCTGTATTACTTCAATCACCACGGCGTCGGTGATTATAATTTCGTCCTCGTCGTTCCCTCTTTCTGCGACATCCCCTCCGATAATCAGGATGCGGTCTCCTCGGTACCCCATATGGGTCGCCGGCGAAGTCATCGCCCAGAGTGCCTCGATGTCGAGGGCGCTCGTCCCCTGCAACCTTTCATCGGTCTGGCTCCCATCTAACCAGCACCAAGATGCAGGGAGTATCTCACCGATCTGGGCGTTATAGTCATCATAATCAACGCCCACAATTCGGATGCCGACAAATCTATAATCCGTCTCCACTGAGTCCGGTATTTTGTCGGCTATTTCTTTTATGCTTAATATCACTTTCAACCCCAAATTCGGCGGATTGTGTCCGCCGTTTCCAGATCCACCCGTCATCGTATTTGACCTTATTACTTGCAACCACCATGCCAAACCACCCCGTACAATTTTGAACAACGAAACCCTTGATTTCATTCAGCTTTTCAGCTTACAAAAATGTACGTGTCCATTCCTGAACACCCCAACCCACAACAAAAGTAAGAGTCGGTGCCTAACCTCTAGGCAGCCAGACAATAAACTCCAATCATATCAATTACCTATCCCACCGTAGGCAAAACCCTACACCAAATGACGCAAATCGTCACCCACATCGCTAAATTCAGACTACGCATAAAACGTGCCAACATCCCAAAGTACCCAAAAATAAAAACACTTGACAAAGCAAAAAAAATGTGGTCTGATTTAGAGTACGTATAAAAGCGTAAACCTTGTAACAAAAGCCGTCAATTTCCAGAGGAATCAGATCACCCTATGGGCGCTTGGCAAGCGACTCTTGCTCCAAGATGGTTGACGGTATAAGGGGAATTTGGTAGCAATCTCAAGGGCTTATGAAATGGCTCCCTGGGGTTGCTTTGCAAAGACGAGAAAATGCAACTGATAAAACCTAAGATCAAAAAAAAGGGAAAAAGGCCGAGGTGGCGGCACAAAAAGCAGGTTAGGAAAGTCTTGATGCAGGGTTTCAACGCTTGCAGCAAGATAGAAAAAGCATGGGGGAAAAGTGCAAGGGTTCATCAGACCACGGCGCAAAAGCGGTACGGGGAGCTTTTGAAGCAGATAGGAGCTAGGCATTCCTTTCGATGTGAACAGCCGCTGTATGGATACCGATGTGATTTTTATGCTCCTTATTATATGTTGGACGTGGAGATCGATGGAGGATATCACAACGATCCTGAAGTCATTAGATCCGACGAGGAGCGGACAAAGGCCCTGAATCAGCATGGAATCTCGGTGCTGAGGTTCACCAACGATGAGATTTTGATTAATCCGATAGGGGTCATAAAAAGGACACAAGCGAAGATTTTGGCTTGTTGTAAAGTCAATCGGTTAAAAAAGAAATTACGTAAGCGATGGTTGACGGAAAAGACAGATGTGAATAAGGTGGACCCATTTGTACCTATAATGATAGGTCCTGCTCCTTCTTTACCCGAAAAAGAACTTCATGATTTTTGGCCTTCAAAAAAGCCGAGGGTCATTTTAAGGAAAGCGGTTGCGACGATGCCAGAGGCCAGGGCGTAGATGGCGAATAACCCAAACTCTAAGAGAGCTAGAAAGTTTATCAAAGAGTACGCCAAGGATCGGAGCGGGACCAAAGCTGCTCTTCGTGCTGGGTATGCGCCCGGCCGTGCAGGGATAACTGCTTCCGAACTCCTCCGAATCCCCATCATTAAAGAGCAGGTCGAGGCTGAGCTCAAGGCCCACCTGGACGCGATCGGGGTCAACGCCCACCGCGTGCTCACCGAGATTACCCGTGTTGCGATGAGCGACACCCGGAAGCTCTTCCGGGATGACGGGACGCTGAAACCTCCATTGGAGTGGGATGACGAGACAGCAGCGGCCGTGAGCGGGGTGGAGGCCCTGGAGGAGTACAGCGGCAAAGGGGAGGAGCGGACTCTTACCGGGCATACAAAAAAGGTCCGGCTGTGGGACAAAAACCGGTCATTAGAGATGTTGGCGAAGCACCTCAAGCTCATCGTGGATGTACGGGAGGACAAGCACACGTTCCCGGATGGGATACCTCTGATCCCGCTTTCAGAGGAGGCGGAGAAGCGGGTAGCGGCTATGATCCAGGTTTTGCTTGCGGGTGAAAAGCAAACCCTACTTCCAGAGTAGGATTTTACGAGACAGGCTATTTAGTGGGGTTTCAGCGCATGTCCTATATTATCAGAGCGTGGTTTTGTAAGTGATTGAAATCATTGATGACATTTTGTACTAAGGTTTACATAATGTCGGTTATCGGTCCAGATTTTGGGCGGGACAGAATGTCGAAAGTGAGATGATGCTTCAACCCCAGGTCGCAATCACCGACGAGTACCTCTGGCAGGTCGCCCAGGTCCGGCTCTCTCAGAGAGATTTTCCCTGGTGGTCGCTGAACTCCGGCCTCACCCTCGATACCCAACCGTTTAGCTTTGCCCGCCACGAGTACCTCCAAGAGATCTACGCTGCCATAGCCGATCCCGAGGTCCGGGTTCTCGTCCTGGAGAAGGCAGCCCAGATGGGGTTGACGGTCGCAGAGGTCCTTTTTAGTTTCTGGGGGATGAAGAACGGGCGATTCCCAAAGGGCGTCCTGTACCTCCTCCCCGACGCAGGCCACGCGGAGAAGGTAAGCAAGACCAAGATACAGCCTATCATCTCCGCCAATCCCCTCCTTCAGTCGTGGATCACCAAGACAGACTCAATCCTCCAAAAGCAGATCGGTGCAGCCTCCCTCATCCTCACCGGGATGAACAGCACCAACGACCCCGTGGGCCCGGTTAGGCTCAAGTCCTATTCCGTTGACCGGGTGATTTTCGATGAGGTGGAGCACATGGACGACTGGGGAAACGTCGCTTTAGCCCAAAAACGCATGGATCACAGCGAGGTCAAGTGGCAGGGGTATGAGATCACAGGGGGATCGTCTCACTTCCTCAGCGTTCCTTCTGTGCCTCATTGGGGGATCGACGGTTTGTTCGCCGGTATCCCTGCGGAGGATGGCCGAGGATGGGAGGTTGTGCCGTCGGATCAGCGTTATTGGTTCCTCAAGTGCCCTGCCTGCGGTACGGAGACCTGCCTAGAGGACGAGTGGCCGGACTGCGTCATCGAGGTTTCGGCGCGAGAGGAGCGGGCAATTCGGGCATGTCGCAAGTGCCAACGTGAGCTCGACATCTCCCAGGGCCGCTGGGTGGCGAAGGAGCCGGACCGGACCAAACGAGGGTATCACATCTCTCAGTTGTTCAGCCACTACGTCAACCCGTGGAAACTCCTGGACCAGTTCCGGCACAAGAGAGACATGTCCGTTCTTTTTAATGATTCGCTCGGGATTCCCTACATTGAGGCGGACGCCCGGATCGAGGTTCATCAGGTTCTCGCTTTGTGCGGGACTGAACCCCAACTCGCAGCGTTCGAAGGCCCGTCAGCGATGGGAGTGGACCAGCCAAAGGAGGAGGGGCAAAAGTTTTATGTCACCATCGGGTACAAGATGGAGGGTGTCCCTTGCAAGCTCGCTCGTATCTGTTACCGTACCACATGGCAGGAGATCGGGGACCTGATGAGCCTGTACAATGTTTCCCGGTGCGTGGTGGACGGTCTTCCTGACCAGGACAAGGCCCGGAAATTTGCCCAGGGCTTCGAGGGGCGGGTGTTCATGTCCTACTACGCCGAGAAGCAAAAGGGAGCGGCGAAGTGGAACGAGAACGACTGGAGTGTGAGCGTAGATCGTACCGAAATCCACAATAGCCTGACCCGCATGGTGCATGGAACCAAGATAGCCCTTCCTCGCCAGGACGATGATATTAAAGGGTTTGCCAAGCACCTGTTTAACATGGCCCGGAAGACGGAGAAGGATGACGATACCGGGAGTGTGAGGCAGGTGTGGAAGAAGACCGGGGCAGACCATTGGAGGCATTCGGCCTGCTACATGCTGATGGCACTGGATGGGATCGGGGAGTACGTGAAACCGAAGGAAGAAAAGGACTGGATGCATGAGCGGAGAAGGGTGAATAGCTGGAGGACGATGTGATAATGAAACTCAAAGTAATGGTGAAACAGTTCCAAATATTTCCCAGGTTTTATCTTCCCGTTGAACGACAGGATCGGGGGCGAGTTACGGAATCCTGGTTTTTCGCAATCGCTCCGTTCGTTCTTTTATGGAAGTTGATTCGCAATGCCACTTCTTTTATTTTGCGTGATCTTGTCGCAGTTTTGGATATGTGGAATTATCGCCAACTACGAAGCGAGCGGATCAAAGGTGAACAGTGGGCAGAACTTACCGGGAAGATCAGGGACGGAAGAACACTATCCGTTTGGGTCTACCTGAAGGACGTGGATATTAAGGAAGTGTACGTTGACGACGTTCTTGTCGGGAAGACTTTCGCCGATAAAAAAGCAGCATGATGCTGAAAGGAGTTTTATGACCCTTATCGAAATTATCAATCCGGTATTCCGGGCAATCATCGACCAGAATAGGCACACGGTGTCAAAGGAGACTAGGGCGGCCATGGATACGGGTTGGTTTCCCGTGGGAGAGATGGCGCAGAAGGGGCGGGAGTGGGTGCAGGTGATGATGAGGGAGGGTATCCTGGTGGAGAAAGTCGAGCCAGCCGATGAGGTGAATGAAGCACCATACATATTCGGTGTCGATGATTACCCTTCCTCCTCCTGCTCTGATGCGGTGGCTACGCAGGCCGTAGGTAATTCAGACCTACGGGCTCCTGCGACAGCTTTCAATGATCCTCCCGTAGAGACAAAGCGTCCTCGTGGTAATCCGAACTGGGGGAAGAAGCGCGGGGATGAAGCCTTATCGAAGATCATAGGCAAAGTTGATAGTGCATGACCTAATCTAAAGGCAACTCCCCGGCTGATCTCCGGGAAGTATCACGATAAGGTGAAAAAGAAGAGGGGCATTCGTGGGTGCCACGACATCTACGTTTAGCCCCTTTTCTTTTGCCGACAGGAAAGAAATGGAACCTATATCGAGTATCGATAAGTCATTTCCTCAAAAGTCCATTGGACCTGCCAAGATGACTGGGTCAACCGTCTGGCAGTGGTGGCGAGAGGGTATTGACGCCTCCAAAGATACCAGAAAAGAGGCTGACAAGAACTGTGCTTATTACGATAACGAGCAGTGGATGGAGGAAGAGAAACGAGAACTTGACGAACGTGGTCAGGCTGCCCTTGTTAGAAACGAGATCAAACCCACTTTGGATTTTGTTATCGGGACGGAGAGAAAAACCAGAATTGATTTCACCACGGCACCAAGGACCTCGAACGATGTCCAGAACGCCTCGATTGCCAGCGAGATTTTGAAGTATGTTGGAGATGCTAATCATCAGAAGTTCCTCACCTCCGAAGCGTTCTCAGGGACGATTAAAGCTGGATGGCAGTGGATTGAGATTTGCAAGAATACAGACCCATTCGAAGATCCGATAGCTCTTCGAAAAGTGGAGCGTGACGATTTTGTTTGGGACCCTTACGCGAAACAGTTTGACCGGCAAGATGGAAAGTACATGATTCGGGGGAAGTGGATCGATCTTGAGGACGCCGTTGCCCTCCTCCCGCGTCACAGGGCCAAACTTGAAGCCGCGGTCAGTAGCGATGGAGGAGAGGAAGAGGAGACCGATCTTGACCAGCCGTACCATGGGACAGAGGACAAATCTGATCGTCCCGGGATTCTTGCGTGGGATAGGCGGAAGGTATCTCCTATCGAATGGATTGACAAGGGCCGGAGACGACTTCGACTTCTGGAATGCTGGTACAAAACACCTACGCAGACATGGCTTTCGGTCAATGACCTGACTAGCGATATTGACGAGTTTGATCCTTCGAGGGCGATGGAGTTAATGTTCACTCCTGGAATCAGGTTGATGGAAGCTATGCTCCGGAAGGTTCGGCTTTGCATCGTTGCTGGCAATGAGATCCTTGAGGACAATCCTTCCCCTTACCGGCATAATCTTTTTCCGTTTGTACCGTTTTGGGCTTACCTTACCGATAAAAAGCGGATGCCCTATGGACTTATTACCCAGTTGCGGGACATGCAGGATGAGATTAACAAGCGGCATTCGAAGGCCATGTTTCTTTTGAATGCCCATCAGGTTATTGCCCATAGTGATGTTATTGACAAGAAGCAGAATGATTGGGGGGCGGTGATGGATGAGATTTCCAGACCTAACGGAAAAATCCTCCTTGATCCTTCCAAGAAAGACAGCCAATTTCAGATAGTCAACCAATCATCTGAGATCAAGATGCAGTATGAATACCAGAAGGATGCGCAGGACTCTATCAGAAGTATCTCCGGAGTGTCAGGTGAACTCCGTGGAGAGGAGACAAACGCTTCTTCCGGGAAGGCAATTATCGCCCGTGGGGTTCAGGGCCATACCATTCTCGGAGAGCTTTTTGACAATTACCGTCGATCCTGTCAGTTGATCGAGGAGATGAAATGGGCCATGGTACAGCAGTTTTATACCAAGCCTAAAGCCTTCAGGATTACCGATCAGATGGGGAATTATGATTTCCTGGAGATCAACAAGTACGTCTCGGACGGAACGCAGGTTCTTGTTCAGAACGATATCAGCAAGGCGAAGGTAGACATTGTGATTGACGAGGTGGCTTATCATGCGACGGTTCGGCAGGCTCTCCTTGAGCAGATGATGGAGATGTCAGCCAAATTGCCGCCGGATATTGGGCTTCTTCTTTTGGACCTCGTTGTCGAGTATAGCGATTTGCCGAAGAAAGATGAGATGGTACAGCGGATAAAAATGATTCAGCAGATGATTATGGGCAAGCAGGCTCAGGAACAAGCGAATGTTGAGGCTCAGAATGCCGCCAAGATCGGGGCCGCACGGGCGAAAACTCAAGGGAGAGAACAGAGTATTCCAGGAGAAACGCAAGCGATAGAAGGTCAGATGATGGGGATGAGTTAATCAACAAGAGATCCTAAGCCTCCGGGAACAGGTGAGGCAAAAAATACATTCGGCATCCCGCCGAGAAAGGGAGATTGACATGGCAGGAGAAGAGGACAAAAGAATTGATTTTTTGACAGAAGACGAGATTGCTGCTCTTAACGAACCCGGGCCGAACGTTGACGAAGCGGGGCCGACACCCGCGCCAGAAGAAAAGGTCGAGACCCAGGAGCCGTCACCTCCTGAGCCGGGAAAGACGGAAGAGCCTGCAACGGAGAGGAAAGATGAAGAACCACCGAAGGTCGAAGAGCCTGCACCTCCGATTGATGGCATCCTCACCAAGGACGGCAAACACTTCATGCCATTCGGGGTTCTGGAAAGAGAAAGAGCGGAAAAGGCCATATTGAAGGCCGAACTTGAGGAATTGAAGAGGGCTAAACCGGCAGAGTTATCGCCGGTGCCTCCGCCTCCCAAAGAGGAAAAGATTGAACTGCCAAAAACGGTTGATTTCGTGGCCATGGCAAAAAAAGCCTACGAGTCTGAGGAGGGAATGGCCGAGGTACTTCAGACACTTAAGTCCATGGTAGACGAAGCGAGATCAAGTGCCACGACCGCCGGTGTTACCGCGGCAACAATCGCCAATATCGGTGTCCGGTACGATGGCGAAATGGAGGTGTTGAAGCAGGCGAATCCCTGGATGACGGGCGATGCAGAACTTTTTGCTGCCCAGAAGCGTAATGAAAAGCTCGCCAAGGAGCGGATAGACCCGTCAGACCCGTCCCGGTACAACGACCTGATAAGAATCACGAAAGGGGCTATTGAAGAGACGAAACAACTCCTCAAGGTAGGTGCTTCGACCTTCGATCCCGAGAAAGAGCGGGCGAAAATCAGGAAGGAGGAAGAGGAGAAGGCCGTCAAGAAGATTATGCAGAAGTTCAACATTACGGAAGCTAAAATTCCGGCCACGCTCTCAGATGTGCGTAACCTGAGTCCGGAAGTGCTTACAAGACTTGATGCGCTTGAGAGTTTGGACGGAGTTGATTTTGAAATTGCATACTCAAAACTTTCGCCAACGGAGAGAGAAGAATTTACCAAAAAACATCATGAACTTTAACTCCGTTGGTTGATTGCCAGGGGAGGAGATAAAAATGCCAAGAACAGTAATTTCAACGTCAGATGCTATGGCAGTCAAGAAGTACAGTGCGGACACCTATATGGAGGTCGTGCCCAAGTCCTTCTTTCTGTCAAAAATGATGGGGCCTGTAACGAAGATGGGGCAGTATAGGACGGAATCCGATCCCGATTATCCAATCCATGTTATCACGGATCTGGAGAACGAGAAGGGATACAACATTTCCTACGATATCTTCTATCGGGCCAAGGGAATTCCAATCCTCGGAGATAACATCCTCCGGGGCAATGAAATGGATCTCAAGAAGGCTTCGGACAACGTGAGCATCGATCAGGTCCGACAGGGGTTCAATCTCGGTGGCAGGCTTTCCAGGCAGTACACCGTTCACGATCTTGGAAAGGTGGCCAAGGCTTTCGGCGTTGGTTGGTGCTCCGAAATCCTGGACGAGTTGTTTTTTCTCTATCTCGCCGGGGACCGAGGCGACGATACCGGAATCTGGATTCTTCCGACCGCATACGCTGGCATCGGAGGGAATACTGTCACCGCACCGCAGTCTGGGCGGGCAATCTATGGGGGGGATGCCACCACCACGGCAACGGTTGATGTGAACGACAAATTCACAATCGATCTGATTGACCGCGGTGTCGCCATGCTCGATATGACAACCCCGTTTATTCGTCCTCCCAAGATGGGGGGGCAGACATGGCGCGGTATTGCCGTTCTACACCCGTACTGCGTTCATGACATGATCACGAATACGGGAACGGGCCAGTGGCAGGATCTTCAGAAAATGGCGGGACCTCGGGATTTGTCGAATCCCATCTTCAAGGGTGGAGATTTCGTTGGCGTCTACAACGACGTGGCGATCTTCAAGCACAGCAAGGTTCCTCGTAACCATGATTGGGGTTCCGGGTCGAATGTTTACGGAGCCCGTAACCTCGTTCTCGGAGCTCAGGCTGGCGTCATTGCCTGGGGTGCCGCAAAGGGCAATAAGGGAAACAGGTTTAAATGGCACACGGAGACAGAGGACCGTGGTAACGTTGATGTCTTGGATTTCGGGGCTATGTTCGGGATCAAAAGGGTCATTTTTACCGATCCGAACGACAGCACGGCAAAGGACAATGGCATGATCACGATCAACACTGCCTGTGCGAATCCGAACTCCTCAACCGGGGCATAAGGAAAAGTGACCAGCGATAACCCGGGCCGGGTAATTCCGGTCCGGTCTGATCTTTAAGAGAAGGAGGTTTGAAAATGACGACTCATGTAGGACCAATGGCAAAAAGTTGGTATCAGGCCAAGGATCTTGATACCGGATACGTGAAGACCCTTGGATATCTTCCGGCGGCCCATGGCCTCACGATTGCCCAGAATGATATTATCCAGATGGTAAAGGTTCCCGTCGGGGCCGTCGTCGTTGACGGGGCACTTCTCACCGGAGCATGGACCACAAGCGTCACGGCGGATGTGGGGGACGGGGACACGGAGGATCTTTATATCTCCGCCGCAGATGTTTCGGCTGCCTCTTGCACCAATTTCTTTGAATCCGTGGGGCTGGCGGGGGTGCCGAAGACCTATTCCGCAGAGGATACCATTGACGTGAAACTGGAGGGCGCGAATCCCACGGATGCCATAGCAATGACCCTTATTGTTGGTTATCTGACGGGATTTGATACCACGCCCTGATGGAGGTGGATTAGGATGATCGTGAATTGCATCTCGTTTTCTCGGAGTAGCGTAAAAGACCCCTTCCTTGGGATAGGTCTTCCTATGGTGAAGGCCGACCATGATCTTCAGTGGAAGAGTTTCCCGCAGATCGTTCTTATGCCTTGCGGGAAGAAATTCAAGTTTCACTCCATGGATGAGGTCCCGAAGGAGGACACACGATGCACATGCGGAAATCCGGATCACTGGATCGTGAAGTATTTCTAAGTTGAGGGCCGGGGGAGTCGGTTTGATTCCCCGGTCACGGAGTCGATTTTGATTCTCAGCAACCCAAAAACAGGAAAGCAGATTATTATTCCGTTGAAGAGGGCCGCTGAAGTATTTGGCCAGGATTTCGGGAACAGGAAATTTATCTGTCTACCTTGTGATCCGGCAGTTGCAGTGCATGGACGCGAGGTTTTGACTCTTGAAAGATCTAGACCAAAGAAAAAACTTAGCGGGACCTGCGTTGTCAGAATGGGCGGGATCGGGGATTTGATACTGATGTCGTCTGGTCTTAGAGCATTGAAACAGGGAATGAATGGTAGTCGTCTTACCGTCGCTACGCTGAAAGAGCACATGGCTCTTATGGCTGCAATGCCCTTTGTCGATCGTTGCATTGCCGTGGATGATCTTGGGAAATACAAGTTTGACAGAATGATTGATCTCCGATTCGCCGTCGAGCCCCCGGAGTTCGGTTCTGCCTGCAAAGGGACGTGGGACTCGTATACGATGGAGGACCGGTCAGATGCCTTCGATAAACTCCTTGGGGTCTACCCGGCGCCGAAGCGGTTTGACGTTCCAGTGGACAATAAGGTGACGGAAAAGATGGCGAAGTCATTGCCAGAAAAATTCGTCCTTCTCGCCGCTGCTATCGCTGCTCCAGCGAGGTCCATCCCGATTCAGTACATCAAGCGAATCTGTTCACTCGTCCGGAGGAAACTCGGAATGGACGTGGTCCTTGTGGGTTCATCCCGGAAGTGGAATGAGGAGTTAAAAGCACTCGAAGGCAAGAACATAATCAACATGATCGATAAGACGAACCTTCAGGAGATGATTAGTCTATGCCAATTATCGGATTTGGTCGTAACCCCAGACACAGGAACCCTCCACGTCGCGGGGGCGCTTCGGAAGAAGACTATCGGGGTCTTTGGGAATATCAATCCTCGGACGAGGATTTCCTATTACCCGACAGTGAAGGCGATTTATCCGCACGGAGAAAAGAAGTGTATCCCGTGTTGGGACCTTCACCCGTGCAATCCGAAGGCTGAGTGCGGTCCGGCCTGCATGAGAGTGTCAACGCCAAGTCGCATAATGGAGGTCATAAGTGAAGGATAAATTCCTTTGGAACGCTCGTCGCTACGGAAGCGTCCGGGCCAGCCGAATCCGGAACTTCACAATTGAGGAGGATCAAGAGATTTGGCTCGTAGTAGCCTGGGTGGATGATAATGAATCGGTCAAGATGGGAGTATTCGACACCGACAAGGAAGCCCAAACCTTCCTTGACGGTCTTCATGAGCAGATTGAGGAAATAGGGTGAGAATAGCGGCCTGGATGGTGGTCCGAAACGATGCGTACTACGTGGACATGGCGATTCGCTCTCTCGCTGGTCACGTTGACGGTATTGTTGTTGTCGATACCGGAAGCACGGACGACACGAAGGAAAAACTTCAACAGATGCACGGGCTCGATATCCTTGTCTTAGAGAAAGACTTTGGCGGTACTGGACGATTTGAAGACGGATATCGGGAAGCCGAAGCCCGTAACTACGCCATGAAGCAAACCATTCAAGCCTTTGACCCGGATTGGTTGGTTCAAATCGATGCTGACGAGGTTTACAATGACAGATTCTGGGAGTGCGTCAAAGACGCCTATGCAACTGGAGCGCAGGGGTTCGGACACCCCACGAGTATGCCAGTTACTCCCGACCTCGTTTCAAGTCACCCCCTCGATATGCAGATCTGGGATGGTAAATGGAAACTCTTTGATCCTCACGTGCGGTCCTGGGATGCCCGGTTGCAAGTAACATGGGTGAAGCCGGAAGGTGGCCACGTGATTCCGGTTGGAGCCTGTCACAATTACGTGACCTCCGACGATGTTCATTTCCACCTTCACCGATCGTTCGGGCCAAAGTCTCTCCACGCCTGGTTTACCAATTTTGAGAAAGGCTGGGAGGATGCAGCCGAAAACCTCGGAGTAAGTCCGGAAAGGATTAACGATCAGGAATGGTTCGAGGAGAAATACCCTGAACGTTTTATCAGTGGGAAGTTTGTGCCTCCGGCTGAAGTTCTGCTAAGCAGGATGAAGTATGTCAAGGAAACCAGTCACCTTCTCCCGGAGTTTGTGGTCTCCAAGTGGAAGGAATGGCAGGCTGAATGAGAGACTTCACTACATTCCTGAAAAGCTACTTTGCCGGAAAGAAAGACCTTTCCGGGGCAGAGATCGGGGTTTACAGGGGAGAAAACGCGGACGAGCTTTACCGTGAAGTGGTCCCGGCGACCTTCATTCTCGTGGATTGCTGGACCCCGAAGGGTTTGGGGTTCGAGGTGGACGACAAGGGGGAATCGGCAGAGGGCTTTTTGAATACATATTCCCTCCACAAAGACAGAGAGCGGGTGACGATCATAAAAGGTTGGTCTCTGGAGGTTGCCAGATTTTTCAGGGATGAACTCTTCAACTTCATCTACATTGACGGAAATCATTGTCTTGAGCAATGCCGGGCTGACCTTTGGGCATGGTATCCGAAGGTGAAGTCAAAAGGGGTTTTTGGAGGACACGATTTCAATATGGACGGTGTGCGTCAAGCGGTTGAGGAGTTTTTTAACGGAAGCATTATAACAGGAAGGGGCGTTTCAGGAGTAGATTGGTGGATAGTCAAACCGTAAACCAGATCGATTTTAGAAAGTATGACCGGTGGGACAGCGAACCTTTCGCCGGGTGCGAAGACCCGGAGGCGCCCTGCGCCAAGTGGTTGCTTGAGCGAATAAAAAAGCCACGCAAGATTCTTGATGTCGGATGCGGGACCGGGATTCATACGCGGTGGTTTAACGATAACGGCATGGAATGTCTGGGTATTACGATCAATCCCTGTGAAATTGACAAAAAGGTTCATTCTTCCGTGGGATTTGGAGATATGTGTTCCATCCCATACTCAGATAAGTTCTTTGATCTTGTTTTTTGTCTCGGTTCATTGGAGCATACTATCGCTCCACTCGTAGCTCTATCAGAGTTTAATCGTGTCCTTGAAGCGGATGGAACCCTATTTGTGGACATGCCCCATATCAGTGCAATGGGGATAGTCGATGCGAGGTACGGATATCACAAGATGGTTCTATTCCCGATTCAAATGAAGGATCTTTTCTTGAAGACAAGTTTTGAGATCATTGAAGCACAGATGAATGATTCAATCAAGGATGAAATCTTTTACACCGCCACGAGCCAAGCACTCTATATTGTGAAGAAGGCGGGGGATATTGAATGGTCGAAGAAATAACCCTCATCAATCTACCAGCGCCGTTTCTTGAAGACCAAATGAGTATCTACCCACTCGGCTTACTCAACGTAGCTACTCATATGAAGGTTCATGGTCATACCGTGAGGATTCTTGATTGTGCGGCCCTTCCGGCCAATAACGGTCATTCTCTTACTTACCGCCTGATGAAATTGTTTGGAGATATTGAATCTCCAACCATTGGTGTTTCGGCTACTACTCCTCAAGCTCGATTCCTTCCATTATTGCCCATGGCAAAGAAAAGAACTGCGTGGGCTGCCGCCGGTGGTCCTCATGCAACAATGGTTTCTGATGAAGTTCTCGCCATGGGGTACGATACTGTAGTTGTTGGAGAGGCAGAGGGACAGACAAATTGGGTGGCACAAGGCATTTTTAAACTAGATCCCATAGAGGATCTGGATGCCCTATCTTTCCCAGATAGGACCATGGTTAAGAATTATCACGGTTCAGTTCCGGTTATGGCAAGCCGCGGGTGTGCTTGGAATTGTAGCTTTTGCTCAAAACCGGAAATCTTTAAATATCGTATCCATAGCCCAGAATACGTGATTGAGGAACTGAAGACGATCAAGGAAGAACATATCATTTTCTATGATGATACATTCACCATGGATTACACGTGGGTGACTCGATTTTGTGAGTTGATAATCAAAAACGGCATACGCAAGAGCTTCAGATGTTCAACCCGTGCGGACAGGATTTCTCCAGAAATAGCCCGCCTCCTGAAACGAGTAGGATTCGAAGAGGTGTGCGTAGGGGTAGAATCCGGGAGTCAAGAGATATTGGACATTCTAAAAAAACGCACAACACCTGGGGTCAACGCAGGGGCCAGGAGGATCTGTGCAGAAGCAGGGTTGCGGTTCAAAGCCTACATCATGGTAGGATCACCCGGAGAAAGTTTCGGAACGATTCAGCAAACCGATAACTGGTTAAATGAGAACCGTCCCGACAGCATCGGGGTTTACTTGTTTCATCCGCTTCCGGGTTCAGATATTTGGAAGAGAAGATGCAACTACGATATCGCTTTTGATTCGAGCGATTTCGACTTTACTCATTACGGTGGGAAGCGTGAGGAGATGATATCGTCTGTTTCAACGTCGGCTCTTTCCAAACGTGACCTGACTCTTGCGTACTGGAAACTTCTTGAAAAATGGGGTCAACCCCAATGCTGAAAAGGAGGTAGTGAAATGGCTGTTACACGAACGGATCTGCCAAGAATATTGGGCGACATCACGGCCATCGCTGAGACCGTGGAAAGTGGCGTCGGGTATTGTTACCTTGGAACCAACAAGGGGAAGTTCTACAAGTACAATATGGCAACCGCCGCCATTACCACGTTGCAACCCTTGAGAGGAAGGTTGACGGCGATGCTTTACGACGCCTCGACCTATCTCTACATTGGGAATGATCAGGGGAAGATCTATCGGTACACGGTATCCGATGGAACGATCACCACGCTTTATACGGCTATCGATGCCGGAATTCTGTCACTCGTGCTTTACTCTTCGACGCTCTGGGTGGGATTGACAGGCGGTAAGTTTGCGTCGGTCACCGTATCATAAGGTAGGGCTGTGGATTGCCGTCGCTGCGGAAGGTGTTGTATTCTCAAAGAGGCTGCGGGTGGTCTCAGTAAACTCACCGACAGCGATTGTCAATTTCTCATAAGGCACCCGGACGGAAAAACATCATGCTCAATTTACGAGAACAAGGAGAAGATGAGACTGAATGGGGAGAACATCTGCGTCCCAATCTCGGATGCTCTCAGGTTCGGAGATCTTCCTCCGGATTGCCCATATGCGATGGCTACGCCGGGTTACAAGACGAAAGTCATTAACTGGGTGGGTATGCAATGCCGAGAACCGTTATCAAAACAACCGATCCTTTAGCGGTTAAGCATTTCAGTGGAGGTAGAAAGATGCCAGAAGCGAAGATAAAGGCCAGGGGAGGGGCGAAACGCTGGAGAAGAAAGGTATTGCCCGGAGGTAAAAAATACGTCAATGTGGCTGTGGTTCCAAAGGCTGGGCCTCGGGGTGGCCATACGATTGCCGGGGAGGAGCATATGATGAAGTCTGCAACGGCTCAGAAGATGAATGCCATGAAACCAAAGAAGAGACGGCGCAGGGCATAATTAGGTGACGCATGGTAATGACCTGTCTTGAGTGTATCAATGAAGCCAAGCTCCTTATCACGCCTACGGCTGACGGGCTCAATCTCGTTCGCCAGTACGATTGGACGCTGAAAGAGATTACATCCCGTTACAAACTGATCCGTAACCAGCAAAAGACAGGTACGCTTGTCGCCAGCCAGAACTACGTTATTCTCCCCCCGAATTTCGCCTTTCCTGAGCTTCTGAAAATTAATGGGTACGAGATCGATTATATTGAGCCTGAAGACTGGCGGAAGGAGTACGACGAGGACGATTCGGCGGCAACCCCATCGATCTGGACTGTGATCAAGAGCGACAAGAAATTCTATATGCACGTTCCTCCTTCAACCGCATGGGACTATATTCTTTACTATGTGGCTACGCACCCCAAGGCAGGAAGGGCGAGGGCTTTCACTTCCGGCGGGACATATGAGATCAAGCCTGGAGTTACCGTTACCGGCGCAACCGGAGGCGCTACGGCCATCGTTTCTTTTGTCGATCTGACCTCGGGGACATGGGCAGCGGGTACGGCAGCGGGAACGCTCATCTTTTCCTCTCAATCTGGCACCTTTCAGACCGAAAACCTTAATGTCGGTAGTGATTTGAACGTTGCTACTATCGCGGGAGATTCAAGCATTGAGACCGAATTCCTCCATCTTTTGGACGAGGAGTGGGAGGAGGATATTGTTTTAGGCATTGCAGCGCGGGCTTGCTTGAAAACAGTTCCCGTGCAAATGGAACGTTATTTTGCACTTACCGCCCTATTTAAAGATGCGATGGAATTACAGGGTGGCAGGGATATTCGTCTTACACGATCACGTTATGTTGGATTCTAAAGGAGGGAGATATGGCAACAGCCCAGAGACAGGACGCTATAGCGCGAGCAAAAATCAAGGTCGGAGCACAGGCCCAGAATATCAATCTCGACAAGGTTTATGATGGAATCACGGCGTTTATGTCAACCAAATTTCCATTTATTTCCAATTGCCGAGCGACATCAACTGGGGTAATCGGTCAGAACTACCTTGCCCATTCTTCATTTACTCCTTTGAATGCCAGTTATCCAATCGCCAATATTACACCCCTTACCCGACTGGAGCTCATAAACGAGGCTTTGAAGCGGGCCAATCTCAAAGCCGAGGGACTGTTGCTGACCTCCGAATACGACATGGTTCTGAAGGACATCACGGGGCGGTATGACATCCTTCCAGCGAATTATGCCACTGGAAACTTTACAGCCCATGCCTCGAACAATTACCTTACGGCTCCTACAGATATGAAACACGTTAATCACATGAAGGCTGATACTTCCACCCGCGTAGAAGTCGTGGCATGGGACCCAGATCTTTTCTTGACTTATTATCCATTTACCTTTGGTGCTTCCTCAATCCCGATAAAGCATTGGTACAATCCCCTTGAAGCCCGGATTTATGGTAATCCCTGGCCATCCTCTGGGACCATTGCTTATTATCTCTGGTATACCAAGTTTCATCCAGTGGCCTCCGGGGGAGACCCAGGAGCCTATCAACATATCCTCGGGGATGAGTTTGATGAGACGATCACTCTCGGTCTTGCAGCCTACGCCTGTGAAGCAACCGGAAACGGAAAGAAGGCAAAATACTGGAGGATGATGTTTGAAGAGGATCTTGCGATCAAGGCGGCCTTTATGAACAATCGCAGCAAGAAGTTTCTTTTCAACGCAATTGAACTTGAATGGATGCCACCTGGACTTTTCTTCACCCATTATAGTGCCTCTAACTCCGTTCCGAAGAAATGGACCTGGACATGGATTGATGGAGCCGCTGCGAACGCAAAATTCTGGATATATCCGTCACCAGATGCTGCAAGCGCAGCTTTGGCGGTTTATAGCATCGGGAACCCAAAATCGACAGGGATCACTTATCAACATCTCATGGGGGAGGAATTGGATGAGGCGGTGTTCAGGGGACTCTGCTGGAAGGCTTACGAAATCATTGGAAACTTCGAGTGGGCACTGTATTGGAAGGCATTGTTTGATTTTGAGCTTTCATCCAAGGCAGATGAGAAACTTAAAAGAGTGGCAACTGTCCATAATACGGGAATGGCGCAGGCGTAAATGTCGAGTAAGTTCAAATTCACGCGTAAGGCGAAAAAAGGGATTCCCTCAAAGGATGAACTCCTTTCCCTTGCCCGAAGTATAGACAAGGACGCGTTTGGCTCTGCCCGTGTAATCGTGGATCTTCCTGATCCTCCATCTCCTCCGATTAATTCTGAAATTATGTCCCCGGATATTCCTAATGTATCAGACCGCCCGATTATCGAAAGGAATTTTCACCCCGATTTGCCTACCCTATCAGAAAAAACAATCCCAGAAGTGCCGAAACCGCTGGACATTCCCGCTGTCTCTGATCTACGGCAAGGCCAAAATCCTTCAACCATAACGGACATTCCTACTGTCTCTGATAGAAAAATCAATCCCGATGAACCACCGCATATTCCAGAAATCCCCCAAATCATTCCTGGCGCAAGACCATGGAAGAAAACTTTTCTGTTTGATCAATCGAGTCTGGATTCAGGCATCAATGGTGCGGAGATATCTCCCAATGATTTTCAGACCCTTCTCCATGCTATCCTCGACAACGGAGTGATCGAGAAAGCTCCTGGAAGAACTCAACTCGGAACTCAACTCGAAAGCGGAGTCCGGATTGACGGGGTTTTCCGGTCATGGGATAAGGCCGGAAATAAGGTCGCTCTCTGCGCGGTCAACGGAAAAATCAAACGGTGGACCGGATCGGCCTGGTCTGATGTGTTGACTGGGTTGACAGCCACCATCCCCTATTCCTTCCAGAATGCGAACGACCGGACCTTAATTGCCAACGGATACGACGATGCGAGGGAATTCAGCCCATCAGATAATTCCATCCGGAAGTTAGGACTTGAACCTCCGAGGTTCTATCGGCCCGTGGCTTACTTCGAAACTGGACAGACGATCACACAGGTCACAGCCACAGCCGCACAGGATACAACGGTTTATGATTCTTTGGAGCGCACAGGAGCAAGTAAGGCATCTTTGAGACTTACCGCTTCTGGGGCTGGACTCACTCCTGAAGGTTGGGTCGTTCCAGCGTCAACGAATCTGAGTATCTTTCCGAATGGTGCTACGATTACGGATAATGACCTTCTCTCTCTGAAGATTTTTCATCAGACATGGGCCAAAATCTCAAATATTCAGATTGATTTTTGGACGAGCGCAGGGAATTACTATCGTCTCCAGATCGATCCCGCAGAATTGGATTATCCCAATTTCCGGAATAGCCAATGGACATCTCTGGCCGTTAGAAGATCCAGGGTTACGACTACGGGTTCGCCTAACTGGAACAGTATCGCAAGGGTCTATTTTCGGTTTACCTCTGTCACGGGTGGAACATTCGTCTCTCTCGATAACGTCTTTTTTAAGAATGCTGTGATCGAAGCCGTCCCATACCGGGTAGACATCGAGGATTTCGAGGGGACGCTTCCTAGTGCAAGTGCGGGAACGATCAGCAACAATTCAGACAGACGATATCTTTGGAGAGGCACAAAGTCAGCCAAGTGGGTTGGTTCTGCGGATGCTAATCTGACAAAAAACTTTGGGACCGCAGTTAACCTCGCACAATATTCTGATGGAGTTACTTCGCAAACCTCGGATGAAGTCTGCCTCCGGGTCCATTGCCCTACAACGGCGAACCTGACGAAGATGACCGTCTATCTCTATAATGATGTTGGGGAAACCAATGGATATAGTAAGGAATTTCTTGTTGCTGTATTCAACCAAACTTCTTCTGGGGCCTGGACGGATCTTAGGGCGAAGAAGTCGGCTTTTTCAGATGTGTTAACGCCGACTGGTTGGAATTCTATTCTGCGGATGAAAATTGCCATAGATTTAAGTGCTGCCGTATCTACAACCCTGTATTTTGATGATTTCCGGATGGAAGAGCCTGGCCTCACCAAAAGCATCGCCACGATGGAGAACAGCGAGGCATGGACCTGGGAAGAGGCCGGAAGCGGAGATTTTACGACAGATCCGCTTGGGGTTTCACGTGGAACATATGCGCTCTACCTGGATGTGCCGAAGAACCAGACGTACAGCGTTTCTTATATCTTGCCAGCGAAGCTGGATCTCACTATTTTTGGGGCTGGGGAGGCGAGCGGCACGGATGATTTTATCTCCTTCCGTGTGGCATGGACCGTTTTTTCAACGATCAAGGAAATTGAGATCCGCCTCGATTGCAGCGACGCGACTCCCGATTATGGAACCGATTACTATTCCTATAAAATCAGTCCCGATAAACTGCTTGCGATCCTGAATTTGACCGGAGCAAAAGCAGGGAAGACCAGGAACCAAGGTGTCAATATTGACATCAAAAAATCGGACTTTACGAGGGTAGGAACTTCCGCCAATGCTTGGGATGATATTTATGGCGTCCGATTCTTGGTAAGCACTGGCAAAGGAATCAAGACAACAGTTTATTTTGATGACCTGAACCTGCGGAGATCAACGGGACTCCTCGGCCTCTATCAATTCTGCGAACTGTTTTTCAGACCGAATCCTAACATTCCTGGGGGGATGGAGTACAGCGCACCATCTGAGTGGTCCGAACAGGTGGCGCTCTCAGGGACGAAAGGATTTCTTAAATACCTTACGGCTTCTAAGGATACCGAAGCTGCCGGGATAATAATTTTCAGAAAGGGTGGAAGTTTGGGAATAGACGCAAAGCTCGATACGACGATTTGGGTTCCCGACTGGACAACGATGGATACAACAACCCAGGTTGAACTTGACGACTCTTTGACCGGACGGCTCCTAAACGCAGAAGATATCCCTTCTGGGACTATCCGCGTTCCCCTGGGGGCGGTATGGGGACCTAAATTCCGAGGGAGTTATACTCTCTACCGCGATCCATCACAGCTTCGAAGGCTTTACTTCAGCAATCCGGGATATCCTAACGCATGGTCGGAACTTCAAGCCGTTGATTTTGAAAGCGATATTCTGGACTGCTTCGTTGAGGATGATGTATATTTTGTCAATACCAAGAATGGAATAAAGCGCATTCGGATTCCATTGAAAGGCGCGAGTATAGGGAGTTGGGAAGAGACTGGACTAGTAAAGCACTCCATGGGACCCTATGCCTCGACGCAGGCCGAGGATGGGCAGGCTGTCGTATCCTATGATGGGGTTTATCTCTTTAGCGGATATGCCTATCAGTACATCTCCGAGAAGGTCAAGAACTTTTTTGATCCCGCAACCTACGACCTGGATTCGGCGATTATCTTTTATAGGAGGCGGCATCTTTACGTTGCGGTGAGGACTACGGGCGGGACTTGCACTCTCCTTGATTTCTATCTCCCGAGGAAGGCGTGGCGGACCTCTGGTTATGATGTCAACTGCTTCTGCGTCTGGGATGGGCCGGGAGATAACCAGGAACTTTACATCGGGGATCGTTCGGGAAACGTCTATCAACTTGACACGTCTTACGCCTCGACATCGAGCATCGTCACGGCGGACATGCCAGCCTCAGATGATCCATTTGAGGAAGTGACACTTCATACGTTGTCAATCATCGCCCGGAGTGCCAGTTCGACACCTGGAAATCTAAATATTCAGTTTAGAATCGATCAAGTTTTAAATGCAACGATCACAAAGGCGGCGACTCTTTCAACGGCTTACGCTCTGACGCGATTCCAACTCAGGGCGGTCTCTGACTACCTGAAGGGTTCTAAGATCGGTTTGAGCATCGCCCCGTCCGTAACAGATAAACATTTTGCTATCCAGGCGATTCAGTTGACTGGCGAGATTGCGCCGAGCATCAAACAGTATGAGGAGGGGTAATGGGCATCCATCTTCGGGCGTTCGATGATTCCGGCCTCAAGCATCTCAATAACGAGATGAGTAGGCTTGAATCTCTGATCACGATACTCCAGGCTCAAGGGAAGGTTGAGGCGCCTGTCGACACTTCCCTGGATAGCGATCAGAATTACTTGAGACCGACTACGGTGGTTGCGGAGCAGGAGGATTTAACGGTCACGGAACCCCTGCCCGAGACGGACCAGAAGCCGGAAGAAACGCAGACCATTGCTTCGATGAAGGGTTACTCTCCGACCGTCACGATGCAGAAAGACGGGAAACATGCAATTGTGGATTGGAGCACATGGCCGGGAATCGCAAACGCAGACGACTGGATCACTCATTACAAGGTCTATGCCTCTACGACGAATCCATGTCCAATTGAGGATCAGTACGTCATGAAAAAGGTACCTGATCGTTATACCATCACGGAGGTTACAAAATTGAACAGGACCGTCATCTATGATTTTCGAGTCTGTCCGTTCCGGAAGGAGGGAAAGAACTGGATTCAGGGAGGACCATCAGATTAAGATTGACCTCGATACAAAACAGGCGTATAGTAGAGCTAAAATCCTAAGAGGAGGGAACGATTATGAAAAGGATCTTGGCTCTCGTGTTGGTTGTGTGTTTGGTGGCTGCCCCTGCATTCGGGGGAAGCCTGAGATGGAGAATCGAGCATCTTGAAGGTGAGATTGCAAGGATTCAGGGACAGATTGAGGAGTTGAGGAGAATGGTCTTAGGAACGGTTGACAAGAATGTTGAGCTTTTTATGGATGGAACCTTACCTGGCACCGGAGAAGTGAAGGTCGTCAAAGGGACAACTCAGCCGATCCACAATTGCGACGCCCTTGCTCAGGACCTTGGGGGGGGCATAACTGCAACATGGAGCGTTGTTTCTGGCACAGGGGTGACAATAGCCATTGATACGTCAATTGTTTACGAAGGAGCCGGGTCTCTCAAGATCACAGCGCCAAACGGTGTTACTGCGATTGTGAAATGTGAGCTTTCGGGTGGGTCTCTGGATATTTCTGCTCAGGAATACCTCAAGGCCAAGGTGAAAGCAAATCAAGGCTTAGATCAAGATTATATGTACTATGGGGAATCGGCATACACTGACAATATCTCCCCGTCTATGCCATCCATACCGACAGGACAATGGGGAGAATGGTCATGGGATATTTCCGATACTGGCACTTACCCCGATAGCGGGCAGGACGCAGTAACCGTCTTTGCATTCAAAGTAAGTGCTCCTCTCGGTGGAGATCTGACTTTTTGGGTTGATCTGTTTTTTGCCGACCCCGGACCATCTCAGGTAGCCTTCAACGACGGCGACAGGGTAGGCTATGTCAACCCCCCTTACGTTACTTCCTACACCGGAACCGGAGTCGCACACAACGAGAGCATTTCCAGAAAAGGAACGATCAAACGGGTTGACATCGTTAGGACCGATTCACTCTATAACACTATCATGTGGATGTCCGGGGCCCCGGCGGGAGATTCCTACAATGTTTCTGGCGGCTCTCGTCTTACAACCGCAATCACTGCCGTAGGGGATGGATATATTACGATTGGAACTGACTCGAATGTCAATGCGAGCGGCGGCAATTACTTAATGACGGTTTTCTTTGAAGATTAGTCGGAGGCTAAAATGGCCTATAAATCCTTTTTCAGTTGGCAGGACATAAGAAATTTTGGCAAGGATCTGATGGGAAACCTTCAAAACGAGGCCCTTCAGCTTCAGCAGGGGAGGGTCAACCCCTGGGAGCTTCCCCGGTTTAAGCCCATGGCTCAGGGAATCAGGACGGCGTCAAGCAGGAACGTTGAGGGTATGGCCGACACCCTGAGAAGGACAGAAGGTGTCGGGGGTCCCGCCGGTGCGCTTGCTCTTGAACGTGTCGGTCAGGGTGGAAATGATGCCGTCTGGAATCTTGCCAACTCAATAAATTCGGGGACGGATGCCCAGATCGGCCAGGGTATCTCCATTGGACAGAAAGCCTATGACAACGCGCTTCGATATCTGATGTTTAAGGAAGGGCAGGGACAGAGCGGAGGAAGTATAGGTGGGGTTGACCAGATCGCATCGTCTCTTGGGGGAATGATCGGTGGTATGGGAAAGCCCGGCGGTGGAACACAAAGTCCTGGCGGTGGTGGTATACAGATGAATCCTGACCAGTTTTTGCAATTCCTGAAGATGTTCCAGGGCGGGGGTATGGGTGGTGGAATGGGAGGAGGCGGCGGGATGAATTTTGCAAGTTGGGGAGGGATGTAATCCGTGAATATGATGATGTTGAAGGGCATCCTATTGGGTGCCAAACACGGAATAAAGCAGAATATTACCCACAAAACTCCGTGGGCACTAATTGACCCTACCCTTGCCACGGTCATGTCGATTAAACATGACATTGGAGACATCTCTGGGAAAAATGGTCCCGAAAAACGAAGGGGGACTCTCTACGAAATGGGAGCGGATTTGGGTGCTTTTATGGGAAGTGAGAACCCTTTTAGCTTTTTGAACAAGCCAAAGGTCCAACCGCAAATTGCGGATGGAATTCAACCTCCGGTAGAGTATTCCCAGCCAATCGAATCCGGCCAAGATAGTCAGAATTTGTGGAGTCTTTATCAGGCCGGGCAGCAACCGAACTTTCCAGGAAGAGTACCAGTAAATAGGGGTCTTTCATATCCAGACTGGGAGACTTGGAGGGCATTCTATGGGTACTAATCGCGGATTGGCTATTACAGCGCAACTTTTGGGCGCTCTCGGGAAGGGATTTACCGCCTATCAGCAGGAGAGAGCCAGAAGGGAAGCTCTTGCCCGTGACGATGAAGACCGCGCCCTTCGGAGGCAGGCCGCCCAACAGAACATGATGTTTCAGGGCTGGCAGATCAAGAAAGCGATGGACGAAGAGGCCCGGATGAATCAGCCGAGTCCATTCTTTCCTGGTCGAGGGGCTATTCCTGGCACAGAGGGACGCTGGGACCTATCTTATTCAAACATTCCCACGGAACCTATTGATATGGAGAGGACGGAATACAGGTGGGAGGCCCCAGTCGTTAGTAATGAAGGGCCTCCGGGAAAGGTGTGGCCGGGTCAAAAAGCCCCGATAAGGGCGACGGATCTCTCACTTAGAGACCTCACGGGGGAAGAGGAGATGACCAATAGGTGGGGCGAGACTTCAGGGAGGATGATTCCCGACCGGGATATTGACATAGGCACCCTGTCGTCAAGGACACTACCATTCCCGGCCACCGCGGAGAGTGAACCTATCGGAGCAGATCCGGGAACCTACGTTCCCGGTACGCTTGGGACACCCGCGAGACCAGGCTTGACGAATCGCCAGCTTATGGAGATTGCGAAATTCAAAGGGTTGGGGATGATTCCTTCTGATAAATTAGCAGAATTGGGGATCAAAAGTCCGTTATCCTGGAAGGCGATACCTCCAAAATCCAGAGGGATGTATAGCCAGGAAGGAACGGTTAAACCTTTTGAGGGAATTGAACCTGAACCCGTGAAACCTGAGAGGCCCATAAGTATAGGGGGACGTGGAGTATATACCCCTGGTGAGGGTTTTGAAGAGGCACCATGGCCGGCGAAGGAAGAAAGGGATAAATGGATTAATTGGGGTCATGGTCAGAAGAAAAATACAACAACCGGAGAAATCAAAAAAGTTCCGGTGAGACCAGAGAAGTCAGGTGATGCCGAGGCAAAGCGACAACGTGCCATGACCCGTCTTTCTGGTATTGAGCGGGATAAAGTGATGATCAAGAACAAGACAGTGGTTGATAACCCGCTTCTCGCCATGGTGGCGGCCACTAATCCGCAGATGGCCGAAAAGCTAATGCCTATGCTTGGACAAAAGTTGGACCCTAAAGATATTGAGCCTTTTATCAAACAATTGGATGAGGAGGCGGCTTATCTTCGGAAGACACATAGCATTGGCCTTGGGGCCGTAAAAGAAAAGGCGGCTGGGCCCACAGTTTCACAGGAAATGATCGATAGGGCAATTGCGGGAATCGCAGGATTACCAGGAACTCAGACAGGACCACAACCCAAAACCGGAGGCCAACCAATGAAAGCTAAAGGAACCCTTCGGAAAAGGGCAGACGGAACTTATTACGTCTTGGGCGAAGACGGAACAAAGCACGAAGTTGATTACAACGAGAAGACAAAGCAGATAACTTTCAGGGATTGAAGATGCCCGAAGATATCCTCATCGGAACCGTTGAAATGCCGTCACCAAAGTGGAAACCCTTCATGGTGGACCCGTCTTATCGTGGCAAAAGAGTGAAGAATCCAGACGGTTCTGAATCAAGCGAACTCACGAAGACCTTTGAGATCGAAGGGAAGTTCTATAACCTTCCCAGTATCTATGCTGGGAAACCGCTTCCAGACGATGAGATTGTGAATAGATTTAAGGCCGGTAGACTTCCAGCAGTAGGAGTTGCTGATACGGGAGAAGAGGCCGAAAGGCTTGCAGTAGAGAGGAGCCGTCAACTTGGGAGCGAAGATGTGCCAATAGGAACGGTGGAGTTTTCTTCCAGAGAACCTAAGATACCCAAGCCCATTGGCTTAGGCGCACGAAAGGCGGCCATGGTTGGAAGCGCACCTGTCGAACAGGATGTCGCTATTGGAACCGTCGAGATTCCCGAGAAACGATTCCCATGGAAACCGATGATTCCTTCCGTCAAGGAATCGGCGCAGATTGCACTTGCGAATCAGGTTCCCCTTGCAAAAGAGACTTTGGCGGGCATTACTCGTGCGGCAGAGCATGTCCTGAGCCCCCTCGAAGAGGAAGAACCTGAAACGAAACCAGTTCCTCCCGGCAAAGGCGACTTCCTTGGAGGAATGAAGTCAGGTATAAAGCCAATTCCTCAAGAAAAACCACAGTTTGAGGATGTTGTTAAACCCATCAGGGAACTATTGGGTAAAGCAGCTGGAACTCTTGAGAAACAGGCTGAGAAAGAGAAGATTGCTCCATATTTTGAGCCTGGAAGCGTAAAGGGTTATATGTTCAACGCCATGCAGTCTTTGGCCAGGAATATGGTATTTATTGGAGCGGGACTTGCGACCGGAGGAGGCACTACCCTTCCGATGGTTCTCATGGGTGTCGATGTAGGTGCACAGAAGTTTGACGAGAAGGTGCAAATCCTTCAGCAAAAGTATGGGAATAAACCAGTTCCACAGGAGGAGATAAACAAAGCCCTTCTGTATTCCACTGGTGAAGGTGCCGCCGAGGTTGTAGGTGAGCGTGTTCCCCTTGGGATCATGATGAATCCAGCGGGAAAGCTCCTAAGAAAGGCCGTGCTCGGAACGTTGGCCGAGATAGGTCAGGAAGAGGCCACGGAGGTTCTGGACTGGGCACTTGAACATGGATATTTGGGAACTACCCCGACCGCCAAGGATGCCCGGAGATTTCTGGATACTGCCATCGTGACGGCTATGTCTACGCCGGTGCTGGCGGGGGCGACACATGGAATGTTGAAATCCGCTCAGATTATCGAAGCCCTGGAAAAGCATGGTGTGAAGAGAACGGCGACCGTTGAACCGATCGGTCAGGCCGCAGAGGAAGTTCAGAAGCCCACGAAGGCCGTGGTCGAGAAGTACCGGAAGAAGGCGCAGCGTCAGAAAGCGATCGTTACACCTGTTGAGGAGGCTCCCGGAGAGGAAGTTACAGTTCAGGTTGAGCCAATAGAGATTCAGAAGCCAGAAACGCCCGTAGAAGCCCCTAAACCTGAAGGGGCAGGGGTGGAGGCCGCACCGGAGGCTGAGGTCAAGGCAGAGCCTACGCCACGCAAGCCTGAAGGGGTGGAAACGAAGCCTTACCAGGGTGAAGAGCGCCGGACCTTCCAGGGAGTCCCGACCGAGCACCTTGAGGCCGAACGGAAGGGCCTTGTCGAGAAAGAAGAGACGCCCCTTGAGGATGCGAAGCGGTTTGAACAGATCGCACGTGAGTTGAAGTACCGGAAACAGGGGGTGGAGAGAAGGGGGGGGGCGGTTGGAGGAGTGATAGAGGAAGGCAAGGGTAAAACACCCCCTCTCGAAGTCAGGGTTGCCGAGGTCCAAGCCAAGGTTGACCGGGCCGCAGAGAAGGCCCGCCGAACCATAGAAGAGAAGAAGAAGGCAGGGGAATTCGATAAGTGGAAGAAGGTGGAGGAGATTCAGGAGAAGCCTGTTGAACGCCAGGGTCTTCCTGGAGAAGCCCCGATAGAGGTGGCCACGAAGGAGGAGGAGAAACCAAAACCCGAAACGTTAGTTGAGCGGGAAGGAGAAGTCAAAGCCATTCCAGAATCGAGTATCGCCGACAAGGTAAAGGAACACATCAAGGGCAATCGATTTCTTACCGCTGACCAACTCTTTTCCTACGCAGATGAAGCATTTGGAGGAACTCAGGCCGAAGGCAAGTATGTCGCCAAGGATGCCTATGATGCCATGGAGTTGGGAGTAAATCGTTATATCGTCGATCAACTGAAACCGGATATGAAGACAGCGCCCTCGGCCACGGTAACTGCCCTCAAAGAACTTATCCAAAGGCTGCCCACTCAAACCAAGCGCACTGAAGAAAGTCAGGGATTTCAACAGTTCTCCACGCCGCCTCCGCTGGCATATGTAGCAAATTGGGTGGCGAACCTGAATGAGGATGATGTCTATCTTGAACCATCCGCCGGAATCGGAGGGCTTGCCGTTTTTGCTAAGAATGCGGGCGTCAAGGAAATCGTTGCCAATGAGCTATCCGAAAGGCGGCGGAAGATCCTTGAAACGCTTGGATTCGACCGCGTATTTGCGGAGAACGCCGAACAATTGAATAACGTCCTCCCTAAAGACGTGAAGCCTACGGTTGTCGTGATGAATCCTCCGTTTTCTCAGACGGCGGGAAGGCTCGGAACAAAGAAGGTCACAGAAACCGGGGCTATCCACGTCGAGCAGGCCCTGAAAAGACTTCTTGACAATGGCCGCCTTGTTGCTATAATGGGAAGAGGGATGGCCCTTGATAGGCCAGCTTTCCGGGATTGGTGGAAAGAAATCAGGGGAAAGTACAACGTCAGGGCCGTTGTTGGTGTCAGTGGCAAAGAGTACACGAAGTACGGGACCAGTTTTGATAACATTGTTGCGGTCATAGATAAGAACGGTCCCACGATGCAGGAACCTATTACCGGAGATGTCGAGAAGGTCGAGGACCTTATAGATCTCCTGAAAGGAGTGCGAGATGAACGGCCAGCAATCACAGCAAGAACCGTTGAAGGAAAACCGCAGACCGCTCAACCAGGCCGCGAAGAAGGCGCTCCAAGAGGTGAAGCAGAAACCGGACCCGCACTTTCTGTATTGCCTTCAGTTGAGCCTATGGGCACTGGACGAGGGGAAATTCCTACCGAACAGCCAGGCGCTCGAACTGACACTGGGGAATATGTTGGGGGAGAAACCGGTGGAGGTTATGCGGGTGTTCGAGGAGAGCCCGGAGGGAGAACCGGAAGACCTGAAAGCGAGATCTCCAGAGAAACTGGCGAGCCAATTGCTCAACCAGTTAGAGAGCCGATTAGTCCTGAAGGCAGGATATCCACCACTCCCGAAGGTGTTCAAGTCCAAGCAAAAGAGATAGAACTTTCGAAAGAAGAACTTTCAGAATCTCTCTACGAGAATTATAAACCTCAAAAGATATCCGTCCCCGGATCGAAACCCCATCCCACAAAACTTGTAGAATCCGCAGCCATGGCGTTTGTCGAACCGCCTACGCCGACTTATCGCCCACATCTACCGAAAGAAATGATTCAAACCGGAAAGATAAGCGAGGCTCAAATTGAACCTGTGATCTATGCCGGGCAGGCTCACTCTCAGACATTACCCAATGGCACTCGAATGGGGCATTTTATAGGCGATGGAACTGGGGTTGGTAAAGGGAGAATCATTGCATCGATCATTCTGGACAACTGGAATCAGGGGCGCAAAAAAGCGATTTGGTTATCACAGAATAAGCCCTTAATTAAGGCCGCTCAGGATGATGTTGAGTCAATAGGATGGAATCCGAAGTTAGTCTTTGACATCGGGAAAACGAAACTTGGATCAAATATTGAAATCAAAGAGGGGATCGCCTTTGTCGGTTACGACACCCTGAAAGTGAAAAAGACGGATCAGGGAACCCTTATCGAGAAGTCGAGACTTCAACAGTTGGTTGACTGGTTTGGGCCAGACTATGACGGAGTTATCGTATTCGATGAATCCCATAACCTTGGGAACGCTCTTGCGGTCCGTGGACCTATGGGAACAAAGATGCCATCGGAGAAGGCTATCGCAGGTCTGGAACTTCAGAGAGCGTTACCAAATGCGAGAATTGAGTACGTTTCTGCGACTGGGGCAACCGATGTTATCAATTTGGCTTACGCTGAGAGACTCGGACTTTGGGGAGAAGAAACGAGCTTTGCTAATGTCCAGGACTTCGTCGAAAAGATTTCGGCGGGTGGTATCGCGGCCATGGAGATGGTTGCTCAGAACCTAAAAGCCATGGGAAAGTATAATGCCCGCTCTCTCGATATGAAGGGTGTCAGTTACGAAATCCTCGAACATACATTGACGGATAATCAACGAGAGATTTACGACGAGATGGCAAGGGCATGGCAGATTGTTCTTAACAATATCAATGCGGCCATTCAAGTGACTGGCGCCAGAAAGAACGGCACGGCAAGAAGAAACTCCATGTCAGCTTTTTGGGGAGCGAATCAGAGATTCTTCAATCAGATAATCACTTCCATGCAGACAGCTTCTGTAATCACTGCCATTGAGAAAGACCTGAAGGAAGGCAGGGCGGCGGTTGTCCAGTTGGTCAACACGAATGAGGCTGCACTCTCGCGGGCACTCTCGCGGATCGAAGAAGCAGAAGAGATTGAGGACCTTGACCTTACCCCGAGAGAACAACTGATGGAGTATATACGTCACAGCTTTCCGGTTCAACAATACGAAGAATACGTAGACGAGGACGGGAATACGAAGAGCAGGCCCGTTGTTGATTCCCAGGGAAACCCCGTTGAAAACACCGAAGCCGTAGCGATGAGAGAGGCACTTCTTGACCGACTCGGATCTTTGAAGGTCCCCGATGGACCCCTTGAACTGCTTTTTAATCACTTCGGGCAAGATAAGATTGCGGAAGTTACCGGACGTACAAAAAGGGTTGTAACTGTAACAGACGAAAAAGGAACCCGGAAGGAAGTACAGAGGTGGTCCTCTGCGAAGTCCATGGTCGATGCTGACAATTTCCTTTCCGATAAGAAACAGATCCTTGTTTTCTCATACGCAGGAGGAACAGGAAGAAGTTACCATGCTGACCTAAGAGTGAAGAACCAGAGACCCCGGCGACATTACGGCTTACAACTCGGATGGAGGGGAGATAAGGCTATCCAGGGGTTTGGGAGGACCCACAGAACTAACCAGAAACAACCCCCAGAATATATCCCGGTGACAACGGATCTGAAGGGGCAGAAGAGATTTACCTCCTCAATCGCCAGAAGACTTGACCAGATCGGCGCTCTTTCCAAGGGCGAAAGAAAGACTGGAGGACAAGGCTTTTTTACCGCAAGGGATAATCTCGAAAGTGAATATGCGCAGAATGCACTGAGCAGGTTGATCGAAGATCTCCACCGCCATAATGTAGCGGATATGACAATCCAGGACTTTGAACGAGAGGCGGGGTTAAGACTGACAGATGAACATGGCAATCTTTTGAGGCAACGCCCTGATACGTCTCAGTTCATGAACCGAATTTTGAGTATGACGATTGATAACCAAAACAAAATCTTTGACCTGTTCTCTCAAAGGCTGGATGAGAATATTCAACGGGCAATCGAGGAAGGCACTCTTGACCAGGGCCTTGAAACCCTGAAGGCTAAGAGAATAGAAAAGGTAAAAGAACAGGTTGTTCATACTGACGAGAAGACGGGAGCAAAAGCCAACTATGTCGAGGTTGAAGCATGGCATGATGCAGACCTTTTGACCTTTGAGGGTAGTAAGAAATTCGCAACGTCGGAGTATGCTCAGAATATCAGAAGCGGAACGATATATGCACTCTCCGCTATCAGAAGCAAGACAAATAGATACGGAGATATTGAAGAATTTCGTACCCTGAGAGGCGTGAACAACACTCCTCATCAAGTGAGTGTTAAAGACCTCAATGATGCTGAGAAGTATAGAAATTTTACCCAGAAGGATGCTGAACCAATTTGGGATGCTTCCTACGATAGATCACCCAAAGAAGTCCGGGAGAAAAAACACCTCGTAACCGGGTCCATCCTTCCAATATGGGATCGAATCCTCGGACATCCAAGAATTCTAAGAGTGCAGACAACGGGCGGTGAAAGATTCATCGGAAGGATAATCCCTCCACATGATCTTGAAGCGACGCTTACCAACATCGGCGCAACTGCCGAATCTGTGACCATGACGCCCGAAGAGCTTCATGCTCATGTTCTTAATCAGAACTACACGGTTACGCTTTCGAACGGATGGCAGATAGTCCGGAGAAGGGTATCGGGAGATAACCGGATCGAGATAAAGAACGTCGATTACAGATTTATGGAAGAATTAAAGCGCCATGGGGCATTTACAGAAAGGGTGGATTATCAAACGAGATTATTTGTCCCAACCGGAGAGGAAGGCGTCAAAACCATAGAGCACATGGTAAAAACCGCTCCAGTCGTTTCGGCCGATGCCCCTACGGTTATGGAGCATGTTAGAAACTCAATTGCGGATACGCTCTCCGACGAATCCGGCTTCATCGACCTCTCTTCCCTTGCCGGCGTGACCGACAAGGTGCGCCAGGCCGTCGCCGATTTCTCCAACAATCGTATTCTCTCCCTCCTTCCCGGAAAGCGTGCCCTCGGCGAAGGTATCGAGGTCAAGATGGGACCGGAGAAGCATATGCCCGGTCCCTTGGCAGCGATTCAGAATATGGAAGGCGTCATGTCTCAGACGAAGCCGACTCGGAATAGTTATGAGGCAGGAAGGGATTTCAAAGGCAATACGACGCGGGATGCAAGACATTGGAGAGAGAGGGCCGAAACAATTCTAAACCCTCTGGATGCAGAAGAGAAGTTAGCCGTTATCGAGATCCTGGATACTCAGGAGGATATCGACCGTGGAGAGAGTAAGATAGAGGATGCCGCCGCCGATATGCGGGATCTCCTGGATGGTTTCCGGGACTGGATGATCGAGAATGGGCAGGATGTTGGTAAGATCGAAGGGTACTTTCCCCATGTCTTTCACGGTAAATTCTGGGTGAAATTGGCAAAGGGTGAACAGGCGTTGAACACAATCCTCGGGGAAGAGGGCGATAAGATATGGGCTACAAAGGTTGATACCTATAATGAGGCAGTGGAGCTTGCACGTCAACTGAATGAGAAGACCGGGAAGAAAGTCACCATCATGCAGGACACCGTGATTCCGAGCATGGATGACGTGACACTCCTCTCTAATAAATCGTATTGGAGATTGGTCAAAACCCTAAAGGATACCCTCGGGGAAGCCTACGGCGTAGAAGAAGATCTCGATGCGAAGGAGATTAACCGACTCCTCAGAAAAGAAGGCGTCGCCAAGCCTAAACCGAGACAGCGTTTCTTCGGAAACATGCTTCCCCGATTGACTGAGAATCCGAATTTCCTCAAGGATATCGACAAAGTAATGGACCTATTTTTTTACGGAGGGGTTCGGAAGGTTCATCAAGACATCTTCATGAAAAACGTTCAAAGGAACATCGACGCCATGCCGGTTGAGGACCAGAGATTGAAGCAGTTTGTAGAGAACGTCTATCTACCTGCTACGCTGGCTCATCCGACCAACATGGAGGAGTGGATTGCCAAGGTTATTGGGGAACTCGGAATTTCTCCAGGAGCGACCGGTCAGGATGCACGACGATGGCTGCACAATGTAAACCTTGTTCAGTATACTATGGACCTCGGGCTTTCTTTTATTTCTGCCGGAGCCAATGGGACCCAATATTGGCAAAATGTCTATCCCATCATCGGGGAGGAATCGAGCCTAAAAGGTTATTTAAAAGGAGGCCAAACTTTCAGAGATCCTAATCTTATGAAGGAAGTTGAGGAGATGAACATCGCTTCTGGAGTCTCTTCGATTACCGGACAACCCCTTCTCCACGGGATGCACCTGAAGGAATGGTTCAGACATATTACGATGCGTGAAGGATTCTCTAATTTTCAAAACGCCACCCTTGTGTTGTTTCAGGGCATTGAACTTATGAACCGATTTTCGGCATACTGGGGGGGGAAGGACTTCGCCCTTAAAAGTTTGAAAAAGGGGCAGAGTGCAGAGAAGATGGCCTTGAGGGTCACACCGGAGACATCTTCCTTGGTGGATCTTGGGAAAGAGTATGATCAGAGGATGGCCGATACATCCACGCAAAGGAATTTTGCATGGAGGAGAAAAACTGAGGCCATGCAAAAGGAGTTTGCCAAGAAATTCGGATTTGAACTCAACGAGAAAGCGAACTTCAGGGTGGGAAGAGAAAACCTTCCCCAACTCCTGAACAACATGCCGGTGAGGATAGCATCTCCTTACAAGTCATTTGTATTGAATCAGTTGATATACACCCTTGAGACGTTAGGCCCACGAGGAAAATTCAGGAAAGAGGGGGTTAAAGGATTTCTTCCTACCGATCCTGCGAAGGCATTGCGGTTTGTGGGAGTGACGCTACTTGCGGGTGGTGTGGTGGCAAACCCAATTCTTTATGGGATGTTTCTCCTTATAAACCAGCTATCGAAGTGGCTCTTTGACAGAGACCTGGAAAAGGAACTTACCATTAGAAAGTTGGCGCGGGGCATGAGTGGGAAACTCGGGTTTGATATTTCTGGGAGCGTTGCGATTCAACTCCCCAAAAGGGCTGAAGACCTCCTTGGACGATTCGGAAAGTTAGCCCTGGAACTTGGAAAACTCGGATATGAGAAAGTAACGGGAAGGGGAACAATCTTCACGGAACGGAAGCTTGGTAGGCTTGCGCAACCATCAGAAGCACAGCGTGCCGTTGATGCGCTTACGATTCTAAGGGAAGGCCAATATGTGACACCGATAAGGCAGATTCCGATAGCCCTCAATGATCCCCCATGGAAAGCGGCGGCGAAACGATTCCTTGGTGCCCTACCTGAATCTGTAGTCGAGGAGTTTAGCATCGAACAGTTCCTTCGGGAAAGAGCGGAAATCCAGAAAAGCATCTCCACTGACATGACCGAAAGGTGGGCAACGGCAGTCACAAGAGGAGATGAGAAAGACATGGCCAATGTTGTGGAAAGAGTATCGAGGTCTGTCCTTGCCGCGGCTCAGAGGTTGGCAGATGCGGGGAATGATCCGGATAGATTCAGTGAAGCGCTCAGTGATTTTCTTTTTTGGGATGCTTGGGTAAGGAAGACGCCGAAATTTAAGAACGCCATGGAAAGAAAGCTCGTGCCAAAACAGATCCAAGGACTAAAGCGTGTTCCGGTCTATCTGAGACCAGAGGCTATTGAGATGAAGAAAGAACAATTGCGACAATTACCATCGGGAGGGAAACCATGAAAAGAATAACTCGAATAAGGTTCCTCGTGTTGATTATGGTACTGGTTATCATCATTCTTCCCTTGACGGCCCGGTCCGAAATCAGGGTTTTGGACCATCCGATTGACATCGGAGCCGCCGTAACAACTGCGGTAACGACTCCGATTGTCATTCCCAGAAATATGGTGGCATTCCAGATGGTTGTTAAGATCCCAGATACAACCAACGGAGTGACATTCACGGTGGCCCTGACAGATGGGAGTGACAGGGTGATAAAGACGTATTCGGGTCTTGCGGACAATACGGGAACCTCTCCGCATGTCTTGAAGCCTGTGGTAGTAGTTCAGAACGGGTATAAACTATCCATCACGCCTTCTGGGGCCACAGGAAACGCGATCACGATAACGACGACCATTTCCTATTCAGATTAGGGGGGGAGACGATGAAGAAGATACTTCTTGTTTTGATGATAGTGTTGATGTTTGCGGGATGGACTGAGGCGATACCTCCGATATTGCCCGTAGAAGAAAAAACGAGTTGCACAGGACACAACGATAAGACTACCTTCTGCCGTGACTCCACCGGTGCCCTCTGGGAATACAACGGGACATCGGTGGTCAAGGCTGGAACCGGGGCGATTGGCGGGGCCACCACGAATGTTCAGTTTAACAACACGGGGGCCTTTGACGGTGACGCCGAATTCACCTGGAACACCTCCTCTAAGGTCCTGACCGTGACCACGGGCGGACTTAACTTGACGAACGGGGCCGGGCTGAACGGGATTGTCGGGAAGGACACCCCCGCCGCCGGGACGTTTACGACGCTCAAGGTGACGGCTCCCTGGGTTGATGTGACACATCCGACGTATGGTGCTGACCCAACGGGAGTGGCAGATTCAACCACGGCCATACAGAATGCCTTGAACGCAGGGAAAACTATATTCTTCCCTGCGGGGGATTATTTGATTAGTGCTGCCTTGACTCTTTCGAATAACCATAGGTTGTTCGGTGTAGGGTCGAACAGCAAAATATTTACGTCAACCAACAACATCAATTTAATTGACGTGAATGGTGATTCGAATATCACCATAGAAAATTTAAAATTTCAGGGAAACAATACAAATGGTGGGGATGAAACCACTGGGAATGGTATCTATATTAGAAACAATTCCAGCGACATCACCATCCAGAATTGTGAATTCACCAACTTTGGTCAAACTAATCTGCATGGAGCGGGCATAGTTTCGTACTCAACACTTTCCCGTCTGACTGTCTTCAATAACTATTTTCATGATGGTCTCGGGGGCTTTCTCGGGAGTGATATCTTTATCGCTTACACATCCGGGGATGTAATTATTACGCACAACAGGTGCTACAGTTCGAACAGTCAGGGAATTTATAATGATGCTGGATCTGGGACCGGTAAGGTCATAATAGCCAACAACATCGTTAAGAACCATTCAAGACATGGGATTTTGGCTTCCTATGGTGCAGCGAGCTACAGAGATATCCTCATTTCTGGCAACATCGTTCAAGACTGTGGATGGAACGGGATTTCTTTAATTGGTAATACGCCTACAAGTGGTGGGGGGACAGTCATAATTTCTGATAATATTGTGCGAAACTGCGGGGGCTCGGATGATACCAATGCGCAGAACTCTGGTATTCTGTCAAGTGATAACATAGATTCAGTGATGATCACTAACAATCAGATCTACAAATCCGGTTTCACAAGTGCTGGGGTTGAAAGGACTTATGCGGCACATGGGATTAGGGTCAATAATGATAAAAATACCACCGTTCAAGGAAATACTATCGACACCTGCAAGACAGGGGTGTTCGTCTACAATAACATCACGGCAGTTGAAATGATTGGAAATAAGCTAATTGACAATACTACTGCGATCTCAATTCAACCGGGCGATGACGATGGGTTAGATCCACTCATTATCCAGGCTAACTTGATTAAAAATCCGACGGTCGATGGAAACGGGATATACATCACTTTGGCTTCTGGCGTTACGAATAAAAATGTTTCCATTTCAGGCAACACATTGATTGGTAAGAAGGCCGCAACTTCGAAGTATGGTCTAAAATGGAATGCGGGGGTATTCTCTGGGAAGATAAGTGATAACACGATAGATAATTGGGATCTGGGGGTTCATTTTGCGTCCACCGATTCTCTTATCACAGGATCATATTATTACGGTTCGAACATAGTCGATTTCAGGGACAACAGAATATTGAATTCCACGATTGGCCTGCGACATGCTTCTTATCGATTGATAACTGGCATTAATAATCTGTTCAAGGGAAATGCTACCGATCTCACTGAAGATAATGTTGGTGTGCTCAGCCAACGTTTTCGTCATGCGATCCCGAATGTTCCCAATAGGAGAGGTTGGTTCTATGCAGAGGCCGTGCCCAATGCAACAATAAACGCTGGAGATACGTTTTTCCAGGGCGAGGCCATACTCCATTCAGATCCAGGTACGAGCGAACCGCTGGGTTGGCATTGTACCGTGAGTGGCACATTCAGAACCACATCCGATGCAGGAGGAGCCACTACGAATGGCTCACCTATTATAAGCGGAATAACGAGCACATTCTACGTCAATGAATTTGTAACTGTGAGTATCGGTTTTCCGTCCGCCTCAACTCCTTATCAGGTCATTGCAACCGGGGCAGGAACTATCACCCTGAATACAAATGCCACATCGAATCAATCAGGAGCAACAGTTGCAAATGTAGCACCAGTCTTTAAGCAGATGGTCTACAACGACCAACTGCTTATTGAAACTGGGACAGCAGCCGCACCAGGGCTCGCATTGCGCGCAGATCCAAATTCTGGATTGGGTTCCTCCTCGATTGGTAATCAGGTTGATTTATATTTTGATGGTGTATCACGGATGAGTTGGGACGCCAGTTATATCTGGGCGTATTTGCCAATTCATGTTTATTCCGATACGGGTACAATTAAATTTGGTCTATCAGGAGATCTTACACTAACCAGAGATGCCGCCAACACCCTCCAACTTGGTGTAGATGCCGCCACCGCCATTGCCCAGACCTTCAAGGGAGCGGATAGCTCGGGGGCGGGGAATGCTGGTGGGGATCTAATCCTTGCTGGTGGTGGTCCAGGAACTGGAGCGCAAACTGGTCCCGTAGGAGTGCGTGCTGGAACCACTGGTGGATATATGACCTACGCCTCAGAAGCAACCGCAACCCTATCAGGGGCCTCTACTGTCATCCAAACCAATCTCGCCATAGGTGTACGCCTTATTGGATGCCAATTTCGGGTAGACACATTGATTACCTCTGGTGACGGCGCAACCTCCTGGGCAGCGGCTTATTCAGGGGGATCAACGACAGCCCTGGTAACCGGTCAGGCTTTCGCCAAACAGACGAAGGCAAATAAGCTCCACGTGGATGAGGTCCCAACTTCCGAGGTTGATGTCACGATCACTCCAAATGCGGGGACATTTTCAGCAGGTGTAATCCGAGCAATCTGCTACTATAACTCATTCTCAGCGATGGCCGATGCTCCATAGGAGGACCACATGAAAACTCTACTCTTGATTCTGGCAATTCTGGCGATGGCGAGTTTGGGGTGGGCGGCAGATATCAACCTAAGTTGGGACGTGGTGGCCGGAGTAACAGGGTATAAGGTTTACACCTCAACTGATGGTGGAACGACCTGGGGGCTGGCCTGGACGTGGGCAATGTCACTACAAGGGTCATGACGGCGCAGGCCGACAATGTGCTCATTCTCTACAAAGTGAGCGCATACAACACAGCGGCAGAAACCGTTACCCACTGGCAGGGGGCCTGGTACGATGGCAGGAAGAAGCCTCCGGGAAATACGGTGGGGTTGGGAGTGAAATAGAGAATAAGAGTGGAGCTTTGAATGGATATTGTTGTAACAATCCCAAGATCAAATCTTAATCCCAATACGATATCTGATATTCTGGTAAGTGGCATATTGATAAATCAATCCCATGCCACGATAGAAATCGTTTGGGATATCCCTGACAACGAAAGACTCGATCCTCGATGCAAATCCACAATCTCATTAGAGGCTACCCCAAACGGAATTACATGGTATCCGTGGGGAAGTGCAACTACATGGGGTAGCCCAAATCGAGTCCTTGGTGAGTCTCCATCATTTTCTGTTCCAGCACCTCCGGATGGATGGAGAATCAGGGGTAGAATTCTCATTGATTCCAGGAGGGTAAATTTAGGGTTACGATTTACAGCAAAGGATGGAGTTCGTTTTAGCACCTCGGGCCAATTGCACAATTCTCCCGTGTTTGATGCAAGCGTATCCGTAAGTGGGAATGCTGTAGGATCGTTGACTACAGCCTCATTTACGCTAAGTTCATCTGATAATAGAGCCTTTGTTATAGCGGTTGGTGGCAGGCAAACAGGAATAACTGTTTCAAGTACAACTTGCGGGACAGTTGGGGGAACGAGTGCTGGGGCAAGAGCTACAACAGGGAGTATATGGGATCATATGTGGTATGGTGTGAATCCTTCCTCGGGTTCGCAAACTGGAGCTTGCACCTTCAATGATACATGGGGAAACAATCTTACATTATGCGTATGCACTTTTACTGGAGTTGACCAATCTACTCCGGTAGCAGATTATAACTCTGCGGCTGCGACCGGGACTGCTGTATCCCTAACGGTAGCAAATGCAGGAGCAACGGATCTGGTGGTTGATGGGGTGTATACGTATGAGGGTGGAACCCTTACTGTCGGTGCAGATCAAACCTCAAGGATTACAGCATCCAATGGGAATGGCAACGCAGCACAATCAACACAGGCGGGGTCTGCTGGTGGTGTAATGACATGGACTAATGGATTGTCGTGCGCTTGGACACAGACAGGCATACGATTAATAGAGGCGGCGGGAGGGGGACTTTCCATCCCAGCGGTGATGTCTGATCATAGGAGGAGAATTCAATGAGCACCGAACTTAAGACAAACACAGCAGTTAGGATAACGGTGGGACCATTTCTTGATAAAACCGATGGTATAACCCCTGAAGTCGCTCTTACTGTGACCAGTTGTCATCTTACCTTAATAGTCGATAACGCTGGTGTGCCTACTCTCGTCCTCGATGCTAACGCCACGGCCTCGGCTGGAAACAACGATATGGTCCATGTAACCGATGACGACGCTGGTTACTACGACCTTGAGTTGACGGCGGCACAGCTTAACTATCTCGGAAATGCTAAGCTGTCGATCAACGACGTTGCCACCCATCTGCCCGTCTTCCATGAGATTGAAATAGTCTCTGCCCAGTATTGGGATGCCAAGTATGGGACGGGGAACTTCAAGGCCGATATGGATACGATCAAGACTCAGGCAGTCACCTGTGCGGCAGGGGTGACGGTTCTCGCCTCAGTAGGTACGGCAGCTACCTCAACAGCACAAACAGGAGATTCCTACCCGTTGGTAAGCACCGAAGTTGCAGAAATCTACGCCGCTGTCATTACCAATGCCGCCGGTGTTGATATCGCAGCGGATATCGTCGCAGTAAAGGCTGATACAGCGGCCATTCTTACCGACACAGGAACAACCCTCGACGGACGTATTCCGGCAGCATTGGTTGGTGGAAGGATGGATGCTTCAGTTGGAGCGGTTGCAGCAGGAGCCATCACAGCGGCAGGTATAGCCGATGCAGCCATTGATGCCGCCACCTTTGCGGCTGGAGCCATTAACGCTGCTGCCATCGCTGATAGCGCTATAGACAGGGCAACCTTTGCAGCAGATACAGGACTCCAATCGATCCGAAGCAACACGGCCCAAGCTGGAGCAGCAGGCTCGATCACTCTTGATGCCGGTGCCAGTGCCACAACCGATTTCTACGTTGGGGCAATCATCCTTCTAACTGGCGGTACAGGAGTTGGTCAGGTAAGATTCATCACAGCCTATAACGGCACGACCAAGGTGGCTACGATTGTACCAAACTGGGCCACGGCCCCTGATGTTACATCAACCTTTGCCATCATTTCTGATGCCTATTCTTTCCTGGCTGCGACAACCCATACTGGCGCGGTCGTACCTACCGTGACAACACTGACTGGACATACGGCGCAGACTGGAGATTCATTTGCACGTCTGGGTGCTCCTGCTGGAGCATCGGTAAGTGCTGATATCGCGGCAATTGAAGCACAGACAGATGATATTGGGGCCGCAGGAGCAGGCTTGACAGCTGTTCCCTGGAACGCAACATGGGATGCAGAGGTACAAAGTGAAGTTTTTGATGCCCTCGATGCCGCGTTTACGGACGCAACGGGCTTGACGGCGAATGGCCTGCTTGATCGCATGCGGACACTTGGATGGATTCAAAGAAATAAGATCGCTGTTACAGATCTCAATGGAAACACGGTGATTTACAAAGACGATTCAACTACGGCAGCTTTTACCGTCAATGGAATGCTAACTGACGATTCAACTACTACCACAAGGCTCAGGGCCGCATAAAGGAGGGGCGATGGACTTTGCAGAATTATTGAAACCATATTCGGAAAATGGTCGGACCCCAGCAGGTCAAAGGAAGTGGCTTGCTGGTAAAGGTGTCTCTCCTGATAAAATAGACAAGGCCATGTTGGTAGTCTATGATGAACTATCACGAGGGAAGACATTTCAGGATGGGCATGAGCTTGACCGTTATCTCTGGGATGTTGCTAAGAAGATTGATGCTGAACATCATGAAGCAGAGGTCAAACGGTTGGAAGAATTCTTCCAGAAGTTTAAGGAGAGGTGGGAGGAAGAACGTGTTGGGATGTTGGAAGGAGAATTAAAGGGTAAATGGGAGGAGGAATTCCGGGTCAGACTTCAAACGGAGTTGGCAAATGCTATCAAGCCAGGATTCTGGAAGAGGTTGAAGGCGGTGGTTAGGCCATGAATTACCTCCCTTTCGTCTCATGGGGCATATTTGGAGGAACCACTGCCAAACAGAGAGCGAACTTTTTTGTCTCCTGGGGAATGATGGCCGACTTGCCTGCGATTGTATCAACTGTAATTGTTAAAATCGTGTACTATTACAGGAGATTATTGGGATGAACTATCTCCCCTTTGTGGGATTTGGCTTTTACGGCGCGGTAAATGACACCCAAAGAGCAAATTACTTTGCCTCTTGGGGATTGCTTGGAGATGCGCCGGAACCTACGACGATCAGCAAAACATGGTTCCAGAAGTTTAGAATAGGGAGGTAAATAATGGCGACCTCAACTTTCACAATGAGAAGGCCCCATGCTTTTCAAGATAAGTTTACTCGTGCAACCCCAAGAATGGTGGCCGACAAGGAGCCTCTTACCTTTGATTCGGATGATCTCGTGAAGTCTTTCACTCTTACTGAGCATTGGTTTCAAGAAGGCGTTTTGTTTTTCGCTTTAGCGGATTTACCTAATTTCACAAACGCTATCACGGGAGCCCTATCAATTGAGAATAAAAATAGTGATGAGATCTATACCAAAGGGAGTCTTGCCAAAAATACGAAGACGAAAATTAATGTTTGTTCTGATGGCAACGACGTACCCTTAGCGGATACGAGCACCGTTAAACTGACACTTTCTGGCGTGGCTGGGGGATCGGGAGGGACGGCATATATTACGCTTTACGTTCTTTGACGGCAACCTTTAGTCTCTCACGTGGAGCGAAAGACGCAACTGTTTATCTCTGAGCGGGAAGCAAAATGATTGCTCAAAAATTTCTTATTAATCTTTCACTTGCAGTGGGGGTGTGTGTCGCCTTATTTGCCTCTATCTATTCTCCTCTACTTCCCGCTGCTCATACCCAAATCCCAGGACACTCGGATTATTGGCGTGGGGGAATTGATGAAAAAGTATCGCATGTATCAAAACAACTTGATTCTCTCAGTTCTAAGCTCGATGGGCTTTGTGACGATCTAACTAAAGTCAAAGTCAGGATGGCTGAGACAGCAAGTCTTTATGGATTTCTTTCGGCTCTTGGGACTTACTTTCTGGGATTGGTTGGCAAGGGAATTTTTGAGAAGGTGAGGAAGAAATGACCGTCGAACCTATCCTGCAAGATCTCAAGAAGTTCATCATTTCCGAATGGGCGGATCTGGCAAAACACAGGTATCAGATCCTTACCGATGAGGAATTTCTTGTCAGACTGGATGGAAGGTTGACGATTTTGAGGGATAGGATTCAGGCAGAGAAGCAGGAGGGGGTGCATTGAGCTTCGATTCCGAATTGAAAGCACTTCTTAGGAAGCATGAAGGATGGCGGAACAAGCCTTATATCGATACGGTTGGGAAGATGACGATTGGGTGTGGGAGGAACCTGAGCGACAGGGGCCTTGATGATAGCGAGATTATGTTTCTTCTTGAAAAGGATATCGTAATTACCATGGCTGACCTCCTATCCATTTTCCCTAATTTCATGGATTTCAGCGACAGAAGGAGGATGGCACTTATAAGTCTCGCTTTCATTGGGAAGGAGAGGTTGCTTACCTTCAAAAAGATGATTCAGGCAATCAAAGGGGGGGATTGGCATAAAGCAGCAGACGAAGTGATTGACTCGAAATATGCTGCCCAAGTAGGACATAGGGCTGTGGAAATTGCGTCGATGCTTACGGAGGGGTAGCGGGCCTGCGATCAATGCTTAAACCGGGATGGTTAAATCGCCAATTTGAAAAGGTTGAGAAAGATGTAAAAAACTGGCCGGATTGGATGAAGAAAGTAACAGGGATAGATAAGGTCTTAGCGGACGCGCGACAGGGCACTCAGGCGAACAGCCCAGTAGCCCAGGACGGCGGGACAGAGGCACGGCTGAGATGGCGGCGAAAGTGATCCTGCCTAAGAGTGCGAATCGAAGCCCGATAACGTCCCCTTCCTGTCGGGGGGACAACTTAAAAGGGCTGGAGGTTGAAATAACCCTCTGGGATATTGGCGTCAAGACTGGCCAGCAGCGTACCGTAGGCCATATCTCGGGTAAGACCTCCTCCATATTAGCTCCCCATCCTCACCCGTGACGATGGGCAAATCAAATCCCCGCCTTCATACCGTGAGGGCGGGTTTCAATAAAGGGGTGATATCATGAATCTAAATTGGGGAGCGTGGCTACAGGGATTGATAGTGGCACTCGGAACAGCGGCGGCAACGGTGGTTGGAGTTCTGATGGGTCTTGATACGTGTCCTACAGGCTGGCAGATGGTAAAAATTGTGATTCTGCCCACTGCCCTTGGATTCTTTTCGTATCTCAAACAGACGCCACCTCCGATTGCAAAGAAGGATTGAAAGGAGGTGATATAGAATGGGTAAACCCAAAGTGCTTCGAGGAATCATTACGGCGAAGGTAAGAACCGACATTTCCTCTGAGAAGGATTTGCGGATCCTCAACAACAAGGGGAATTGGGAGTTGGCCTACATCGGTCCGACCTTGGAAACTGGAGAAGTGACTAGTGTGGAGATCGTCAAAGCATCAGTGGATAAATGACCGGCACCTATCGTCTCATTCATATTAAGGGTAAGCTCATCTGGCTCCTTGCGGCTCTCGGGAACCGCAAGGTCTTCGAGGGCGACAAGGGGCACAACGTCTGTCTGGGGGTCCGGTGGGGCGAGTTCGAGGTCTTTTTTGGCGACCTGCTGTTTTACAAATGGTGGCCGATCGTGGACTACCTCGCACCAGATGGAGATAACCTCAAGGGGACGTTCTTCTGGGGAGGGAAAAAGAAAGGGGAGTTTCGGCTAACCAAATTGGCAGGGATCGGTTAGGTCTATCCGGGTTCGACGGTCCCTATCCTGCCGCTCGCGGGGTAATTCCCGGCCCCCTGGTGTTGTCAAGGCGTTTTACTTCGAGAAGACGCATTTATTCAGTGCCTCTCTGATCCCCTTCAGGATCTGAAGTTCCACTTCCTTCTGTAAAACAGACTGCTTCCAAAATTCGATTAACTCTGGATTCAATGGGAATGGTTCTTGTCGCTTCGATTCTGGCCGAGTGATTACAAACCAGAGATACGCCAACATGATAAGTACACCTATTCCAATTCCAAAAACAAAGAAACTGACGAAAATAAGATATTCTGTCATTTGATCCTTCCCTCCTCGCATAACTCCTTTAACTGGTCCAGGATTTCCGTGTCTAACCGAAGATCTTCCTCATGTTCAGCGAAGAAATCCTCCACGTCCCGAACCGTTTTGCAATGGCTGAGATCAAAGTTCATTGCTCTTCCTCCTCAACCTCCAAGAGCGCAACCTTCTCCCTCATGGCATGAATACGGGCAAGTTCAATCAGGCGCATTTCCAGCTTATTTACATACGCTGTCACTTCATCCCATCCAATATCCGCCAAATCCTCAAGTTCTTCACGGGTTGTTAGGTTCATCATATCACCCCTCTTAAAAGAAAGGCATGGGGAGGGACCTCTTTCTAACCCCATCTTCCCTCACACGGTGTATTTTCTTCCATTGAATCTGGCTTCTTCTCCTCTCCAAATATTCGGTCGTAGATTTTCCGCCCAGTCTCTACATAGGACGTATCCTCATCCTCCGAGTAGCAGTAGAGGATGAAGGCTATTTTCTTTGCGGTCTCCTCACGGCCCGGAATCTCGGTGACGGAGAGGATGTCATACTCGCCTTGTGTGTGTCGTGCCGCATCGAACAGGCGGAAAGCCGCTCCGTCTTTGATCCATTCTCCATTGTTTGCCCTTCGGAATTCTCCCGTCTCTCTGACGATCCACGTTTTCATTTCTCAATCTCCTCGATCATCCTGTGCAGGGCCTTAGCAAGATGATTACGCCACCACGTGGCTTCTTTCCTGTTGTCACAGGTGGCGACAGTGAAGTGTTGTACCCCTATAGACAAACCCACGCTATAGATGCTACTGCCTTTGAAATGAAGTATACACGTGTACTTCTCCTTGACGGTCGTGAGTTTCATGATTCCCTCCAAAAAGTCCCCGGCCCCCCCTCTTCGGTGGACCGGGGGTCGCACAGCATCCTTGAACCTACAGGGTCATCGCATCACCCCCTTTCATTGTTCAAACACCTCTCCGCAGCCATCGCAGACAAGTTCTATCCCATCATCCGTCTCTGTCCAGAGAATGCAACCGGGGCAGTATGGGCATTGATCGCCGTCTCTCATGGTATTTCTCTCTTCCTGAGATCCGCAGGCCATTCGCTCATGTCCTTGCTGACTTTCCCATTGATGGTGAGCGCCTTGACGAACACCGGGACTCCTGCCGCCTGGCATTGATTCACGACGTTCCTGGCCCATTCGATGTCCATTGGACGGGCGCCGGGGCCGGTTTCAGGGCCGCACACAATCCAGTCAGGAGAGCTCTTCCAGCGTGATCCGACCTTCAGTGCATACTTTCCTTCATCGTATTCGTAAAGGCCAAACCACTCCGAAAAGTCCACCGGTCCCAATGCCGGTTCGTAACTCACCCATCTATGCGTTGCCGGAATCTGGAGGAGGATTGGGATTCGTTCATCGGCGGTCTTCTGGTCTTCTACGGAGACGCCGAGCCACCAATTATCAGGCAATCTAGAAAGCGGGATATATCCTTCTTCCCCCCTATAGGCATGATCCTTGAACCATCTTACGAATTCCAACATTCTGTCCTGGCGTTTCGTAAGAAATAGGTAGGTGTGACACTTGCTGTTTGCGGCACTTTGAAATACAGGCTTTACGAAGTCAAACGGAACGTCTTCGCAGAAGAGATCACCCATGAACTGCACTCCGATCCGGGCGGGCTTGCGGAGATGGATGGGGACATATAGTTCCTTGTCATTGAGTAGGATAGGGATACCGCCTGCATATGCGGCCCAGACCGATCCATCGATCAGTGGATTCCTGGATAGCATATCGGCCAACCTGAGATGCCAGCAATTTTTACACCCGGAAGATACTGGAGTGCAACGCATGGCAATGGGGTTCCAGGAATGCGTCAAATATTCGATGTTTGTTCGGTTCACTTTATCCTCCTCACTTTCATCCATCTCCTGCACTTTCGACAGTAAATATGCCAGGTCCATCCACATATAAGTTGACGGCGGGTTACGCGGGAGATGGTGAAGATCATGTTCCCTTCCTTCCGGTCGCGGCCATGGAGGATGAGGCTATAGCTTCCATTTCGCCTCATCCAGAATCTTTGTGATTCCCAGGCAGTGCTTGAAAATCTCGAATTCTCTGTTCAGGTTCGGCCAGTAGTGATGGGAGAAATCTCCTTCTGAGCCTAGGCGCAAAATATGGTATCCCTTGATTGGACGTTCGGGAAAATTTTCATTCCAGAGGACTCCGTAACTTGCTACTTGGCAACGATGTTCAAGATATACATCCTTAGAAGTTTTGATGTCCACGATGCCCAGTTCGTTCAGGACTGCCCCGATGTCAATAGTTCCTCCGACTTGATACTCTTCGGAGACAAGTTCAATCTCGGATTCCACCATCTTAAAAGAGTGGGCCTTCTCCCATTCCAGAAAGGCGAGAGTACATGAAAGGGCCTTTTCTACTACCGCCTTATCCATGCCATCGGTAGAGGGTTCGGGAAGTCCTTTTAGGTGGTTCTCCACGAAAAGATGTGCCAGGGTCCCCGCATCAGCGGCCTTATCCCGGCTCTCGTAAAGAGGAACATTGGACAGTCCCTGCTTGTATGCCCAATATAAGAGAGCGGGTTTGTTCAGAACCGAAAGGATGGTGGTCGCTCCCTTCAGCTTTTGCCCATCGGCATTCCGGTAGTCTCGCCGTACCTTGTTGTTTGCCATTATTGCTCCTCCGATCCGGGCTCAGGCCCTTCCACAACCTTCAGGGATGTCACGTTAGGCCCGAATTTGGTATCCTTATATTCGATTTCAACGTTAACGCATAGTTCTTTTGCGTGATTAGCATTATCCCGGTCGGTCGATGAAAATGTGGCATAGGCTACTTTATTGATGAAAATAAGCCATCTCGTTTTTCCTCCAGTGGAACTTGCCTTCTCGATAACGTTTTCAACTTGACCGCTGGCAGATTTGATTTCTCCCTGTCCTTGCGGAGATGGTTTCCCATTTTCCTTCTGAGATTTTTGGGTCCCGGCGGGGGGACTTCCTGCCTCTGCTCCCCCACGGCCATCGTCGTCCTCTCCGGTGGCAAGGCCAAGGGCTGCGAGCAGCGTATAACGTTGTAAATATGTGACTGTTGATCCAACTGCCTGGATTCGATTCTTGTTCCCCGATTCATCGATAGGTCCAGTCAGCGTCACACTCTCCCTATGCCCGGCAATGTGCGTGACATGACAGGTAACGGTCACGTTGTTCCCATCCTGCGCCGTCCCCCATGACGCCGAGAGTTCGTGCTTTCCCAGGATCGCCGTTATCTCCTGCACGATGCTCCCGAGATTGGCGTAGTTGTAGTGGGTTCGCCCTTTCTGAGTGGTAAAATCAACCGTGTCTCCCTTCTTCAGCACCGCGGGGGCCTCCTGCTTGAACGCCGTCATTGCCGCAACAAAGGCTTTCCGTGCTTTCCCCGCTTCCCACCGCTCTTGCAGGTCCATCAGCTTCGACAGCGTATTTGGATCCGCCTGTTTCTCCAGGGCCAACGCAATCAGATGGTTTGGGGTTTCTCCCAAAAGTTCAACCTCATACTTTCCGGGTGTCTCTGTCATCGTCCTCTCCTTTCTCCTCCATGGCCGCAAGGATCTGATCGCGGCGCAAAGTGTTTACAGCCGTCATCCATTCCTCCAGGTCATTCGGCCTGCTCAGGTCCGGCCCCTGAAGCACCTTGAAGAGTGCTGTCGATCGGTCCATAGAATTCCTCTCCTTTAGTTTTGATCAAAATCGTATTCAATCCGCCTTGCCGTAGACTTCACTTTTTCCAGCCAGGCGGGGAAGTCCTCCGCATAGTGGTCATCCCTGATTGGTATCCTACCGAACCCTGCGACAATCTCAATTCCGCACTTGGGGCATTTCCATGTGTCTGCATCCCAGACCTTGTAGGCACCAAACGACGCCATATCGATCACCGTCGTCCCGTTGCACTCTGGCCTGAGTTCCACGTGACAAGCCACGCATAAAAGTTTGGCCATCATTCCCCTCCTTTCTCCGCAATCTTGTGTTTGAGATCCCAATACCATGGACCGTGTCCCAATAGGGAGCACAACTCATCGATAGTAATGGAATGTTTCCACTCCTGCCAACGGGCCAACCAAATATTTGGCTTTGCCTCAACTATCCTTGCCAGTGCTGTCTCTTCATCCCTGTCCATATATCCTTTTCTGTCCCACGAGATAGCCGTTTGTATGTCGATGATCTGTTCTCCTTTTTCATCGAATGCTATCAGGTTTCGATTCGTGAATAAGTAGATTGCTTTTATCATCTTCATTTCCCTCCTTTTCTGCGCGGTTTCGCTTGCCTCTTTTTTAGCCCGGTGAGAACTGCGCCACCGCAAATTCGAGAGGTCCGGGGGGAGATTACCTGCCCTGAAAAAATCCGAGCACGTCATTGTAACCGATGCCGTAAGAGCGTATTAAATCCCGGAAAGCCCCTTCAACAAAAGCCGGGGATTCTCGTCTGTGGATCCTCATCTGATTCTCGGCCTGCATCCCCATCGCTTCAATAAGGGCTGCTGCTGCCTGAGAAAAGATAAATGCGGCCTGCTGTTCTGGTGTCATTTTCCCCTCCCCTTCTTTGCCCTCTCCGCGCCCATTTTCCCCTCCTTGTCGAAGATCACGGCCCGGAAAGCATCGTTTTCCTTATTCACCTGCTCGATTTGCCGGTCGATGATTGCAACCAGGGGGGGTGCGCAGAGGTGAAATCCGGCGATTATGCCGATGGAGATCCCGATTCCGAGGCCGAGAAGGAAGAGGATGGTTTTCATCTCTCCATCCTTTCATCGGCTTCCCTCGCCATGAAACAAAGGCAGATTACCATTATCCCGGCAAAAAACCCGATAAGCAGACCTATCGAGAAAGGTATCCAAAACATCATATCCTCCCTATCCCCCAGCCGATTAGGCCGGCTAGAATCAAAAAGAAGATCATCCACCACCAGGAGGCGATGAAATTGGGTTTTCCAGACTTAGACTTCAGCTTCATTTTGCCACCCCAATCTTCGGGAGATCAATTTGATGATCGTCCCAATTGAAGGTAAGGGAATCCTTAACTCGTTCCTTGACGAAGGAAATCCCAACTTCGCAGGCAGGTTTCCCATGCCTGTCCATCCAGATTTTTACAGGAAACGAGATGGAAAAAGCCTCTTCCCCACACCTCGCCCACGCTTCATGCAAGTCTTTTGCATGAAGGTCCAACAACTCCCGGATCTTTCCGGGGATCTGAATTGCCGCTGTTTTCAGGAACACCACCCCCTTTCATTTTGAAGAGATTTTCTTCACTTTCCTTCCCCCTCTCCCTGATCTGTTCAGATCCGGCCCTGGGTGGAGATTCGGCCTGCTTCATCGGCTTCCACCGTTGCTCTCGCTGCCCGAAGGACTTACGCGGAGCTCAGGATTTTAAGGAGCCTCAGCGGGTTGAGGTAATAAAAAATATCATTGAAATAATTCTCCATTTTGACTAATCCCCATAAATTCTGAGGATTCATTTCTCGAATGGTAAAGTTTTCCGTCTCCACAACATATTATAAGTTTAACGCACGGGAACAATTTCCTAAAATACCTGATTTTTTCTTTTAATTGATTGAATCGTTGACGAGAACCAATGACTTCATAATATATATCATGGATTGAATCATAGAAATCAGGCGCATAGGAATATCGCTTCCCGAGCCTGAAAATAACTGGTTGGTATGCAAAGGTTGGATGATATTGAGAAAATAGAATTTCAGCTTTATGTTGACTTACTTTATTATCAACTTCTGGAATGTTAATATTGTTTGCTTCAAGATTCTTCAAGTTGAAATGTCCAAGGGGTAATCCATGAGCTTTTTCTTTCCACACCTTAAGATAACAATTTGAGCAAATCTCCTGTTTCTTGTTTGTGGCAGGATGTTCATGGCATTTACAACAGATAATTGACCTGTCAAAATTCCATCTCATGACTTCAATTAAATCATAAATTGTGTCCCCTGTCAAGACTTTTTTTGATTTTCTACCTGTAAAAAGATTCACAAGATTATTAGAAATGTTGACAATGGAAACAATTTAGGATATTTATAAAGGTATGAAGCCGAATGATATACGCGCCGAACTAATTAAACGTGGCATCACAATCTCTGATCTTGCAAGAATGGTAAAGGCAACAAGACAGAATGTCTCCATGGCCATCATTTGTGGCAAGGGAAGATGGGGCAAACAAAAGGAAATCCTGGACAAGATCAAAGAGATAATCGGGAAATAGTCGCCCTTGTCCGTCTCGCTTGGAGAGATTGTCTAACGGGCAGGTTCCAATGGAATCATGGGTAGAATGATATGCCATCACAGATATCGACCAGGGTGAGGCGGCCTATTAAGGCTCGCCTCCACCCGCTGGTTATGTGACCCTTAAATTTTAATTTAAAGGAGGAGACCATGACCAGAAGCGAACATTTACAATGGTGTAAGGATAGAGCATTGGAATATGTGGATGCTGGTGATCTCCAACAGGCATTTGCCTCAATGGGATCGGACCTAAATAAGCATCCCGAGACAGCAGGACATATTGGCATCCAACTTGGGGTAGGACTGATGATGATTGGTGATTTAAATACATCTGATAAAATGAGAAAGTTCATAAACGGTTTTAATTGACACATAACGTAGAATTGAGCGGCGGAGGCACTTATGACCAAGAAAAATAGCGGGCTATCAAACGTCCGCT
>ERZ1292632.206-Hain-H43-01um-R2-206-length-61839-cov-7_pt1 | contig 61839 bp, 64 predicted proteins | sample MGYA00564407_ERZ1292632 | MGnify/ENA primary metagenome ERZ1292632 (study PRJEB36523, sample SAMEA6512637) | groundwater metagenome | collected 2019-01-08 | study: AquaDiva: Metagenomics assemblies of 32 groundwater samples | reverse complement strand
TTTCAGCAGCTTGGGAATCCCTCCCGTGAGTCAGTCCCAGCGCGCGTTAGTATAACCCCAACCCCACCTTATAATGGCATGTTGGGTTGTCAACGGAGCGCCCGGCATTTTCCTACGGCCCTATGCGGCCGGCGTCCTACCCCCGATCGGGAATAGACGCCCCGAACAGCAGCACCGGCTCGCCCGGCGGCGACAGCGCGATCTCGCCGCGCACTTCCTCCACCAGTTGGCGCACCATCCAGGCCGCCGCCGTGCGCGACGCCAGCCCCTCGATCGGCAGCGTGCCGGCCAGCGCCGCGCGCAGGTCCGGGTCCAGCACCAGCTTCGGCCCCTCGGCGCGCACCACGATCTCGGTCACGCCCGGCCGCGTTTCCGCGCCGATGTCGAGCTGGCCGCCGCGCACCAGCGCATCGCCGGCGATCAGCGCCAGGTTCAGCAAGATTTTCGCCGCCAGCTTGTCGAGCATCTGCTCTTCGACCATCCAGCCGATCTTCACCCGGCCGGCGGTGGCAAACATGCCCTCGATCGCGACTCGCGCCTCGTGTGGCGGCACCGCGTCACCGAAACCGCCCGCCGATCCGAACGCCAGGCGAAAGAATTTAAGCTTGTTCGCCGATGTCCGCGCGCTGTCGCCCAGCAGTTCCAGGCAGCGCGCCCGCATCTCCGGGTCCGTCTCATCCGCCATCAGTTCAAGGCCGTTGTTGAGCGCGCCGACCGGGCTCAGCAGGTCATGGCAGAGCCGCGAGCAGAGCAGGCTGGCAAATTCGATGCTGTCGGTGGGGTTGGTCATTATGGGGCGTGTCACCGGATTGGATCGAAGGGGGAATATTCGGCTAATGCGCGCCCATGGCCCGCGATGCAAGCCCGGCCTGCCGCCTTTCCGTCACTCATGATCGAGGTGGATTTCGGTGAATCGCGCCTTTACCGCGCTGTCCGGCTCGGCGCGCCACAAACGCGCCGAACCGTCGCTGACGATCAGCCACAGGCTGCCATCGGGCGCCGAACTTTCCGCGTCGGTCCGCGACGGCTCCGCCACGCCCGAGGGGTGCGAATGATAATGGCCGATCACCGCCGGACCGCCCCGCCGCGCCGCCCGATGCGCCGCGATCAGCACAGCCGGGTCCAGCTCGAAATGGCGCAACGGGTCCGGCGCGACATTGGCGGCGGGCAGGATCGCCTCGATCCGGTCGGCCTGCCCCAGCAGCAGCCCGCACGCCTCCGCCTCCCGCCCGGCGCAAAGGGTCATGATCTGTTCCAGCAGTGCCCTTGATATCGCTACCTTCATTCCTACATTGTTACGACATGGGTTCGGGGGTTTCCATCATCGAAGCGGCGATCGGCGAAGCTCAGCATGGCCTGCGGCTCGACCGCGCCTTGGCCGATCTCCTGCCCGATCTGTCGCGCGAACGGCTCAAGGCGCTGATCGGCGAGGGCCATGTCCGCAGCGAGCAACCCGGCCGAGTCAACGCCTCCATGAAGGTCGCGCAGGGCCAGCTTTTCACCGTCGCTCTGCCAGAAGCAACTCCGCTCGACACGGTGGCGCAGGACATACCGCTCGCGATCGTGCATGAGGACACCGACCTCGTCGTCGTGGACAAGCCCGCCGGCCTCGTCGTCCATCCCGCCGCCGGCAATCTCGATGGCACGCTGGTCAACGCCCTGCTCCACCATTGCGCCGGGCAGCTGTCCGGCATCGGCGGCGTAGCGCGGCCCGGCATCGTCCACCGCATCGACAAGGATACGTCGGGGCTTCTGGTCGTTGCAAAGACCGACAAGGCCCATGAGGGGCTCGCGCGTCAGTTCAAGGACCACAGTATCGACCGGCTCTATGACGCGATCGTCTACGGCCACCCGTTGCCGCCTGCCGGCACGGTGGACAGCTGGATCGGGCGATCGGACGCTGATCGAAAGAAGATGGCGGTTCATCGGGAAGGACGCGGCAAACATGCCGTCACCCATTATCGCATGATCGACCGATTGCGGGGTGCGGCGATGGTGGAATGCCGGCTGGAAACCGGCCGAACCCATCAGGTCCGCGTCCATATGGCGCATATCGGTCACCCCTTGATCGGCGACCCGCTTTACGGTAGAGAGAGAAAAGGTTTCAAATCGATACTGGAAACGCTGGGTTTCAAAAGGCAGGCATTGCACGCGAAAACGCTGGGGTTCATACATCCTGTAACAGGTAAGCCCCTGCTGTTCCAAAGTGCACTGCCATCCGACATGCAGGAACTGTTAAGCGTGCTTCTCGTATAGTTTTGGACAAGTTTTGCGACGGCGCAGCGACGCCTCTTCTGGGTCCCGCCGCGCATGAAAGGGAAAGGTGACGACATGGCCAAGAGCAATGTCCCCGCGGTTCCGGCGCTGGGCGGTGAAGCCAGCCTCAACCGCTATCTGTCGGAAATTCGCAAATTTCCGCTGCTGACGCCCGAGCAGGAATATATGCTCGCGAAGCGCTATCAGGAACATCAGGATCCTGAGGCGGCGGCGCAGTTGGTGACCTCGCACCTGCGCCTCGTGGCGAAGATCGCGATGGGCTATCGCGGCTATGGCCTGCCCGTCAGCGAACTCATCAGCGAAGGCAATATCGGCCTGATGCAGGGCGTGAAGAAGTTCGAGCCCGATCGCGGCTTCCGCCTTGCGACCTACGCCATGTGGTGGATTCGCGCCTCGATCCAGGAGTTCATCCTGCGCTCGTGGAGCCTCGTGAAGATGGGCACCACTGCGTCGCAGAAGAAGCTTTTCTTCAACCTGCGCCGGATGAAGAACAGCATCGAAGCGTTCGAGGATGGTGATCTGCGGCCCGAGGACGTGACCAAGATCGCGACCGACCTGGGCGTGTCGGAGGACGATGTCGTATCCATGAACCGCCGCATGGCGATGGGCGGGGATACGTCGCTCAACGTGCCGATGCGCGAGGATGGCGAGGGTCAGTGGCAGGACTGGTTGCAGGACAATGACCCGCTCCAGGACGAGCGTGTCGCCGACGAGCAGGAAAAGACCCAGCGTCACGAGATGCTGGTCGAAGCGATGACCGATCTCAACGACCGGGAAAAGCATATCCTGGCCGAACGGCGCCTGGCCGAAGAGCCCAAGACGCTGGAGGAACTGAGCCAGGTCTACGGCGTCAGCCGCGAACGCGTCCGTCAGATCGAGGTTCGCGCGTTCGAGAAGCTGCAAAAGGCGATGATGCGCATTGCCGGAGGCCGCCTCGAAAAAATGGCCCGCCTCGCCGTCGCCTGACCGGCCCTCTACCTGAAACGAAAAAGCCCCGGAGCGATCCGGGGCTTTTTTTGGATCATAGCGCCTTAAATGTGAACCGTTCGCCCTGAGCCTGTCGAAGGGCTCGCGCGTGCTTCGACAGGCTCAGCACGAACGGAAGTGGGCGTGATCCCAATTACAACATTCCGTTCTAACGCCTGCGAGGAATTCAAGCCGGCCGCAATTCCACCCATGTCGGCGCATGGTCGCTGGCTTTCTCCCGCCCGCGAAAATCGCGGTCGACCTGCGCGTCGATCATCCGGTCGGCGGCGGCGGGGCTCAGCAGCAGATGGTCGATGCGAAACCCCGCGTCGCGCGGCCAGGCGTTCATCTGATAGTCCCAGAAGGTCCACACCCCGCCCGCCGGATGGCGCGACAGAATCGCGTCGGTCCACCCGTCGCCCAGCATCCGGCGGTAGGCGGCGCGGCTTTCCGGCTGCATCAGCGCGTCGTCGGCCATGGCCCTGACCGAATAGGTGTCCACGTCGCGCGGGATGACATTATAGTCGCCTGCCAGCACAGCCGGCACTTCCTCGGCCCAGATTTCCGCAGCGCGCGCGCGCAGCCGCTTCATCCAGCGCAGCTTGTAATCGAACTTGGGGCCGGGCTGCGGATTGCCGTTGGGCAGGTAGATGGACGCGACGCGCACGCCCTTCACATCGGCCTCCAGATAGCGGCTATGCTCGTCCTCCGGCTCGCCATCCAGCCCGCGCCGCACCTCGACCGGGGTCTCGCCCCGCGCAAGGATCGCGACGCCGTTGAACCCCTTCTGCCCGTGCCAGATCGCGCCATAACCGGCGCCCTCTATATCCTTCGCCGGAAAGGTCTCGTCGCTGGTCTTGATCTCCTGAAGGCAGGCGACATCGGGCCGCGTCTCGTCCAGCCACTCCAGCAAACGCGGCAATCGCGCCTTGATGCCGTTGATGTTGAAGGTGGCGATGCGCATGAAAACCTAACCCCGTTCGCCCTGAGCCTGTCGAAGGGCTTTTCTCTTCTTCAGGAAATGGCGGGCTTCGACAAGCTCAGCCCGAACGGATGTGGACTCTACACCGAAAAGCTCGTCCCGCACCCGCAACCGGCGGTCGCATTGGGGTTCGTCACCTTGAACGCCTGACCACCCAGGTCCGACACGAAATCGACCGCCGATCCGCGCACCAGGTCGATCGACACATCGTCCACCACCAAGGTCACGCCGTCGCGCTCGGCCGACACATCGTCCGGCTCGACCGCCTCGGCCAGGCCGAAGCGATATTGGAAGCCCGAACAGCCGCCCCCTTCCACCGAGAGGCGAAGGATGGCGGGCTTGCCCTGCTTGGCGGCGATCGCCGCGACGCGGGCGGCAGCGGAGGGGGAAAGATCGATGTCGGCCATATGTCCCCTAAATAGGGTCAAGCAAAAGGCCCGGCAAGCGCTGCTGCCGGACCTTTGCGAAAGCGTCGATATAAAGCGGACTTAGTCGACCGCCTTTTCCTGCGCCTTGGTCGGACCACCCATGGCGATCGGCGGCTTGCTGTTCATCGCCACCAGATAGTCGGGACCAGCGACGAAGGGCAGCGGGTTGATCGCCGCGCCATCGACGCGGACTTCATAATGAAGATGGCTGCCGGTCGAGCGGCCGGTCGAGCCCATCAGGCCGATGATCTGGCCGCGCTTCACATAGCTGTTCTCGGCGACCAGCAGCTTCGACATATGGCCGTAGCGCGTTTCCATGCCGCTGCCGTGCGAGATCTGGACCAGATTGCCATAGCCGCTGGCCCAGCCCGATCGGCTGACGATGCCATCCGCGGTGGCGTGGATCGGGGTGCCGATCGGCCCCGGAATGTCGATGCCCTTGTGCATCCGCGCGCTGCGGTTGAAGGGATCGGACCGGACGCCGAAGTTCGAGGTCAACGTCAGCTTCTCGACCGGGCGGCCCGACGGAATGTAGGCGGCGGTCTTGGCGTTGCCGTCCATCCGCTGGAGGCTGGAGAAAAGGTTGGCGAAACCGACATCGGCCGGGCCAAGCGCGCTGGTGTTGATTTCCGAAGCGTCGCCATAAGGATCGTCGCTTTCGGTCGCCTGCGCGGGGGCGGCCGCACACAGCGCGCCGAAAAGTCCGATGCTGGCGAAAATCTTGGCGGCGGATTGGAACCGAAACGACCCGCGCGCATTACTCGTCTTTAGAACCGACATGCAGACCCCGACTATGTTACCGGAAACTTGTGTTTCTCGGCGCTTCCCGTGTTAACTTTTTGGCGACCTGGATCGCCCCCGCTGAAGCCAGACTGCAAATTGCCGCTCAGCTTGCAAGCGCGGTGTAGAATTCTTCCGTCAGACCGGCCTGCCGACGCGCCGAGTCGTTGAACGGTGGCTTCAAGCTGCCCCGAAAATGGCGTTTCACCAGCTTTTGGTAAGCTTCGACAGGGTTAACGCCTGCTCTGTTCGTCGCCCAGCCGAACCAGTTCGTCCCCGCCCCGACATGGCGGATCTCGTCCTGCATGATGCGCCGCAACATTCTCGCGGAAGTCAGGTCGCCTACCGCCTCGAACCGCGCCACCGTTCCGGGCGTTATGTCGAGCGCCCGCGCCTCCAGCACCATCGGCACGATCGCCAGCCGCGCGAAAACGTCCCGCGCCGTGTCCTCCGCTGCCTCCCACAGCCCGTCATGCGCGGGAAGCGCGCCATAATGGCTCCCCATCTGCCGCAGCCGCCGGTCGAGCAAAGCGAAATGCATCGCCTCCTCCGCCCCCACGCGCATCCATTCGTCGGTGAATGCAGCGGGAAACTCGCCACCGAAACGCCCAATCAGGTCGAACGCGAGGTCGATCGCCACGAATTCGATATGCGCCAGGGCATGGAGCATCGCGATCCGCGCCCGTTCCGATCCCATCCTGCCGCGCTTGGGCATCCGGTTGGGCGGCAGCAGTTGGGGCGCGTGCGGTCGCGCCGGCCGATCGGGCATCGCCATGTCGAACCGATACGCCAGCCGCCCCAGCCGCCACGCCCGCGCCACCGCGCGGGCCGCCATCAGCTTGGGCGTCGGATCGGGCGTCGTCAGCACATGGGCGCACCCCGCGCCCACGCTGTCGATGGCGGCAGGCAGCGTCAAAGCGCCTTCACCGCCTCCAGCACCTCCTGCGCATGACCCTTGACCTTGACCTTGGGCCATACTCGCGCGGCCTTGCCATCCGCGTCGAACAGGAAGGTCGCGCGCTCGATCCCCATATATTTGCGGCCATAGAGCGACTTTTCGACCCAGGTGCCGAACGCCTCGCAAGCCCCGCCATCCTCGTCCGACGCGAGGATCACGCGCAGCCCATATTTCTCGGCGAATTTCTTGAGCTTGCCCGGCTTGTCCTTCGACACGCCGATCACGCTCGCGCCGGCGGCCGCGAAGGCATCGTACAATTCGGTGAAATCCTTCGCCTCGTTGGTGCAGCCGGGGGTATCCGCCTTGGGATAGAAATAAATCACCAGCGGCTTGCCCTTATAGCTGCCCCAATCGATGTCCGCGCCATTCGCATCCTTCAGCGCAACGGCGGGAAGCGCGTCTCCCTGTTCCAGCATGGTCACTCCTCCTCGAAGGGCGCGGCGAGCGCGGCCCAGGCTTCGCCCACGCTTTGCCGCGCCGCCGCATAGCTTGCAAGCAGCCTGTCCCAATTGTCAGCCCCGCAGGCGCGCGCGACAAGCGGCCGTGTCGCCTCGGGCGGCTCGGTCGATCCGGGCGAAACCAGCCGCGACACGATCAGGAAGCGGGTGATGAGGTCGTGCGCGGCGATCAACTCGCCCGGCAGATGTCCGGCCGCGACCAGTTCGGCCAGCGCCAGCGACAGGTCGGGGTGGAAGGCCATGCGATGCCGGAACTGGGTGACGTGGATCAGGAACTCCAGATCGACCAATCCGCCCGGCGCCAGCTTCACGTCCAGCGCGCTCGCCGGCGGCTTGTGCCGGGCGATGTCGCCGCGCATCTTCACCGCTTGCCGCGCCAGCGCGTCGGTGTCGCGCGGCCGTTGCAGCGTCTCGTCCAGCACCGCCGCCAGCGCCGCGCGCGCCGCCGCCGATCCGAACACCGGCCGCGCCCGCGTCAGCGCCAGATGCTCCCAGGTCCACGCCTCCTCGCGCTGATAGCGCGCGAAACTGTCGAGGCTGACCGCCAGCAGCCCCTGCGCGCCCGAAGGCCGCAACCTTGTATCCACCTCATAAAGCGGCCCGGACGCGGTCGGCACCGACAGCGCATTGGTGATGCGCTGCGCCATACGGTTGAAATATTGCGTCGCGCCCAGCGGCTTGCCGCCATCGGATTCCGCCGCGAAATCGCCTGTGAAAAGATAGACGAGGTCCAGGTCCGACGCATGGGTCAGCACCCCGCCGCCCAGCCGCCCCAGCGCCAGGATCAGCATCTCGCCGCCCGGCACCCGCCCGTGCGCCGCCTCGAACTCGCGCACCGCCCCTGCGGCCAGCACCTCGATCGCCGCCTCCGCGACCCGGCCATAGCCCCGCCCCGCCTCCAGCGGATCGCCGCCTCGGATGATCTGCGCGCCCAAGGCAAAGCGCCGGTCGCCCACCCGCTGCCGCACCCGGTCGAGCAGCGCCTGATAATCCTCGCCCGGCTCCAGCGCGGCGAATTGCGCGGCGAGCACCGGCACCGCCGGCGGCGGATCGAAGGCCGACGCATCGATCAGCCCGTCGATCAGCTCCGCCCGCCGCCCGAGCGCGTCCGCCAGCGTCGGCGCATGGCTCAATATCTCGGCCAGCAGTTCCAGCAGCGCCGGCCGCGCGGCCAGCAGCTTGAAGAAATTGATCGCGCTTGGCAGCCGCGCGATCATGTCGTCCAGCCGGTTGAGCGCGCGGCTGGGATCGGGCGCTTTCGCCATCGTCCGCATCAGCCCCGGCAGCAGCGCCTCCAGCGCCTCGCGCGACGGCGCGCTGCGCAGCGCGCGGATCGTGCCGCTCCGCCACCGCCCGATCCGCGCCACCGGCGTCTCGGCGTCGGCAAATCCCATCTCGGTCAGTTGCTCTTTAAGCCGCGCCTCATCCTGCGACAGCGACATGTCGGCCTTGTCCGGGGTCAGCCGGTCATAATTGCGCCCGACCCATTCGACCTGCGGCCGCAGCAGGTCGAGGAGCGCCGCCCCGTCACCCAGCCCATGCAGCCGCGCCACATTGTCCAGAGCCTCGCGCGTTTTGGGCAGCTCGTGCGTCTGCCGGTCCTCGACCATCTGCAACCGATGCTCGACCGTGCGGAACAGCACATAGGCGTCATCCAGCCGCTCTGCGACTTCGCCCTCGATCACCCCCGCCGCCGCCAGCGCGCGCAGCGCCACGCGCGTATTGCCCGACCGCAGCGCCGGATCACGCCCGCCATGGATCAGCTGATGCACCTGCGCGAAAAACTCGACCTCGCGTATCCCGCCACGCCCGCGCTTCAGGTCGTAACCCGGCCCGAACGCCTGCCCCTGCGCATAATGGTCGCGGATGCGGCGGCTAATATCGACGATCGCGTCGATCGCCCCGAAGTCCAGGCTCCGCCGCCAGACGAAAGGCCGTATCTGCCGCAGGAAATAATCGCCCAGCGCAATGTCGCCCGCCGCCGGCCGCGCCCGGATGAACGCCGCCTGCTCCCACCCCATTGCGGTCGACTCATAATAGCCGATCGCCGCCTCCACCGGCAGCGCGATCGGCGTCGCCTCGGGCGAGGGCCGCAGCCTGAGGTCGACGCGAAACACATATCCGTCGCCGTCGCGCGTCGTCAGCAGTTCGCTCACCCGCCGTCCGATCCGCACAGCGGCGTCGGCGGCATCTTCGCGCGGCCCATGCGGCATGGTGCGCGGATCGTAGAGCAGGATGGGGTCGATATCCGATGAATAATTCAGTTCGCGGCTGCCATGCTTGCCCAGCGCCAGCACCACGAACCCGCGCGGATCGGCATCCGGGTAACGCTCGCGCATCGCAGCGCTCAGCGCTTCTTCCAGCGCCTGATCGGCAAAATCGGACAGGGTGCGCGTCACCCGGTCGAGATCCCACGCGCCGGCCAGATCGGCCGCAGCGACCGTCAGCGCGATCGCCCCGCGCCGCCGCCGCAGCGCGCGCGCAACGCCATCCGCACCGCCGTCTACCGCCTGCGCGCACCGGAGCGCCGCATCGAAATCGCCGCTCGCCAGCCGCGCCGCAACAGCGGGATAACGGTCGAGCGCACGCGCCAGAAACGGCGAATAACCGCGAATTCGCGCCTCCGTTTCAGCCCATCCGATCACGCCTCTCCTCCGCTTGCCGGGTCCGGTCGGCGGCCCTAATCGCCTGCGCTTGCGTCAAAGGCCAGAAACTTTTGCGAGCCTCAACCGTTTGTCTCTCATGGAAATGCAGCGCAAACCCTTTGGCCGATCGGCGAACGGGCATGATATGGGGCACGCTCGTATCGTGAATGTGGGCTTGCCGAAGCCCTATGAAGGGGTTGGAAACGCCCTGCGCGCCACCTTCTCGCCAGCGCGCGAAGCCCTTCCCGACGACATCATGGCGTTGCTGGCCCGACTTGATACGCATCAATAGCGCAGCATTTCATTTACCCTTTTCCGGTAAATTCCGGCTCAACGCACCGCATCTCGTCGTAAAGTCAGAGCCATGATGTATCGCACCTTCGCCATCGGCACGCTGCTTGCCGCGCCCTTGATCGTTATGGCGGTGCAGAATGTCGTGCCGCAGAACGCGCCGACCGACCAACCGGACGCGCCCGAGCAGGTAAACGCGCCGCTGCCTCCCGGCATACCGCCACCACCCCCTATCCCGGTCGCGCCGCCCGTCGCCCCTGCCTATAGCAGCCCGCCTGACGCCGGACGGCCGCTGGCGGGCGCGGGTCAGCCCATGCTGAGCCCCTCGGGGCCGGACACCGCGCCAGCCCCGACACCATCCAAGCCCCTCAACCCGGCCGACGCGCCGCCCGGCTCCCCAAACGGCGAATTCTAGTTTAATGCGCCTTAAATATGATCCGTTCGCTTCGAGCAGGTTCGAGCGAAGTCGAGAACCGTCTGTCGAGAAGGTCTTGGTAAGCGTTCTCGATACGCCTTCTCGACTTCGCTCGAAGCCTGTCCTGAGCGCCTGCTGCAAGCAGGCAGTCGAAGGGGCTACTCGAACCGAACGGCGGCGGTTCAGATTAAACGCTCGATGCTCTAGGCGCGGCTCAGATCGCGCCCTTGAACGTGTCGCACTGCGCCGGGTCGCCGGTCGACAGCCCTTTGCGCAGCCATTCCATCCGCTGCGCGCTTGTCCCATGGGTGAAGCTTTCAGGCACCGGCCGCCGGCCTGCCGCCTTCTGGAGCGTGTCATCGCCGATCGCCTCGGCCGCGCGTAGCCCTTCTTCCAGGTCGCCCGGCTCCATCAGGTTCTGGTCCCGCGCGGCCCATACGCCCGCATAGCAGTCCGCCTGCAACTCCATCCTCACCTGGAGTTCATTGCCCTCCGCCTCGCTCGCGCGCTGCTGCGCCCGGCGGATGCGGTCCGCCTGCCCGGTGATGGTCTGGATATGATGGCCCACTTCATGCGCGATGATATAGCCGATCGGGAAATCGCCCGGCGCGTTGAAGCGCGTCTTCATCTCGGTGAAGAAATCGGTGTCGAGGTAGATGCGCTGGTCCGCCGGGCAGTAGAATGGCCCCATGGCGGACATCGCCGCGCCACAGCCCGACTGGCCGTTCTGGCTGTAGAAGACCAGGGTCGGCGGCGGATATTGCTGGCCTTCGGCCTTGAAGATATCGGCCCAGCGCCGCTCGGTCGATCCCAGCACCTTGAGCGAGGTGCGCTGCACGTCGCTGAGTTCGCTGGTGGCGGGGCGCTCGGTCTGCACCTGCTGCCCGCCGCCCCCGCCGCCGATCAGGCTCAGCGGGTTCATGCCCATCACGACCATGATGACCAGCACGACCACGATCCCGCCGCAGCCGAACCGGCTGCCGATCAGCGGCAGCAACATGCCCAGGCCCCCGCCCAGCCCGCCGCCGAAGCCGCCGCCCCGGCCGTCCTGCACCTCGAAATGGCTGCTTTCCTGTTCGTCGTCGAGCCGCATTGCGCCCTCCCTGTGTCCCCGGTCGTTACCTAGGCGATTCCATTAGAGCGGGGAACCGCCGAGTCACGGGAAGGTTGCCGCCGCCCGTTGAAATCGCCCGCGACTTATCATTGGAATGACATCTTCAAAGCCTATATTGCACTGCGATATGGCCGATACCGATCCGCACCCTCCGCGCCACCCGCGCCGCGCCCGAACCCCGCTCCCCCTTCCCCGCGAAGTCGCCTTGCTGTTGCAGGGCGGCGGCGCGCTCGGCTCTTTCCAGGCCGGCGTCTATGAGCGGCTGGACGAGCTGGCGATCGACGTCACCTGGGTCGCGGGCATCTCGATCGGCGCGGTCAACGCCGCGATCATCGCCGGCAACCCGCCGCATCGGCGCCTCAGCCGGCTCAAGAAATTCTGGTACACCGTGTCGGGCGGGATGCCCAACGTCATCCTGCCGGAGATCGATCCGGTCCGCGAGGTCGCGCATCTGACGGCGGCCGGCGTGGTCGCCGGCTTCGGCGTGCCGGGCATGTTCCGCCCGCGCCTCTGGCCCGCCGTGCTGATGCCCGAAGGCTCGCCCGGCGCGATCAGCTTCTATGACAGCGCCCCGCTGAAGGAGACCCTCAACGCCTGCGTCGATTGGGACTTGCTGAACGAAGGCCCGGTGCGTCTTTCGGTCGGCGCGGTCGATGTGGAAAGCGGCAACTTCTCCTATTGGGACACGCGCGGCCCCGGCGGCAACACCCGCATCGACGCGCGCCACATCATGGCGTCGGGCGCGCTGCCGCCGGGTCTGCCGCCGGTCGAGATTGACGGGCGCTGGTATTGGGATGGCGGCATCGTCTCCAACACCCCGCTCGCCCATGTGCTCGACCATCAGAGCGACGACATGCTGGTGTTCCAGGTCGATCTCTTCCCCGCCGAAGGACCGATGCCGCGCCAGATGACCGATGTCTATTCGCGTACCAAGGACATTCAATATAGCAGCCGCACCCGCCAGGTTACCGACCAGTATCTGCGCCTGCGCCACGAGCATGGCGCGATCAAGGCGCTGCTCGACAAGCTCCCCCCCGATCTCCAGTCCGATCCCGATGCGCTCGCGCTGCGCGACATGCTTGACTGCGCTTCGGTCAACATCGTCCATCTGATCTACCGCACCCGCAACTGGGAAAGCGGCGCGAAGGACTTCGAATTCTCCCGCTCGACCATGCTCGATCATTGGAGCCAGGGCCGCGACGCGGTCGAGGAAGTGATGCACAAGGGCGATCTCATCGCCCGCAACATCATCAACGGCAAAAGCTCGACCTTCGATCTCGACGAACCCGATCACCTCAAGGAGAAGTCCGCATGAGCACGTCCCTCGCCGGCAAGACCGCCCTCATCACCGGATCGACCTCGGGCATCGGTCTCGCCTATGCCAAGGCGCTGGCCGGCGAAGGCGCGAACATCGTCATCAACGGCTTCGGCGATGCGGACGCGATCGAGAAAGAGCGGCTGGGGCTGGAATCGCTTTCGGGCGGCAAGGCGCTCTATTCGGGCCATGACCTCACCAAAGCCGACCAGATCGAAGCGATGATGCAGGAAGCGGCCGATGCTTTCGGCGGCGTCGATATCCTCATCAACAATGCGGGCATGCAGCATGTGGCCCCGGTCGAGGCGTTCCCCGTCGATAAATGGAACCTCATCATCGCGCTCAACCTCACCAGCGCCTTCCACACGACCCGGCTCGCCATCCCCCATATGAAGGCGAAGAAATGGGGCCGCATCATCCAGACCGCTTCGGCCCACTCGCTGACCGCCTCGCCCTTCAAGAGCGCCTATGTGACCGCCAAGCACGGCCTCGCCGGCTTCACCAAGACGGTCGCGCTGGAAGTCGCGACCGACGGGATCACCGCCAACTGCATCTCGCCCGGCTATGTCTGGACGCCGCTCGTCGAAAACCAGATCCCCGACACGATGAAGGCGCGCGGCATGACCCGCGAGCAGGTGATGAACGACGTGCTCCTTGCCGGCCAGCCGACCAAGCAGTTCGTGACCGTCGAGCAGGTCGCCGCCATGGCCCTGTTCCTGTGCAGCGACGCCGCCGCCAACATCACCGGCGCGAATATGAGCATCGACGGCGGCTGGACGGCGCAGTAGGGTCAACGCTCACCCTTGCTCATCCAGTCCTGGCAGCGCGCAGAACTCTCGAAATATAGCCTAAGCTGGGCTGACGACGGCTCATAAGAAGACTTTACCTTGTTCCCCGGCGCAGGCCGGGGTCCAGCTTGGAGCGTGGAACTGGACCCTTGATGGGAGTAACGCGCCTCCCATCAACTGCGCCGGGGAACAAAAGCTATCAGTATCTTTCGATGCTCAGTTTGCAGCGTCCGCCTGCCGCAAAGCCCTGGCGCGAATATCATTCATCGTATCGCTGCTTTCACCGCTGGCTCTGGCTTCGTCAATCAGGCGCTGCATGTGGCTGACCGCGCCGTGCCGCTCCTGATCCCGGCGGATGAGGTCACGCACATAATCGCTGGCATTGCTGTATCGCCCCGTGTCCGCCTGCGCCTCGACCCAGATTTTCATACGGTCGGGAAGGGAGATGTTCATAGTCGCCATGGCTGCCTCCAACCAAATAATGGCAGAGATTGGCAAATACCGTCAACCCTTCCCTTCCTGAACATCCCCCTTCCCCGCCCGCAAAATCGCCTTATGCTCCTCGCCAGCAAGGGAGACAGTCACACATGCGCCACGCGCTCACGGCCGTTCTGGCCGCCGCCAGCCTATCGTCCACCGCCACGGCCCAGACGCCCGCCGCGCCGCCGCCCGCCCAAAGCGAGATCGGCGCGGCCGTGGCGAAGGACATGGACGGCCTCATGACCCTCTACCACGACCTCCATGCCAATCCCGAGCTCTCGCTTCAGGAAGTCAACACCGCCGCCAAGCTCGCCAAGAGGCTGAAGGCGCTCAAATATGACGTGACGGAGAAGGTCGGCGGCACCGGCGTCGTCGCGGTGATGAAGAACGGCTCCGGCCCCACCCTCCTCATCCGCGCCGACATGGACGGGCTGCCGGTGGTCGAACAGACCGGCCTCGATTTCGCGTCGAAGGTCCGCACCAAGACGCCCGAGGGCGTCGAGACCGGCGTCATGCACGCCTGCGGCCATGACACGCACATGACCGCCTTCATCGAGACCGCCCGGCTGCTCGCCGCCTGGAAGGACCGGTGGAAGGGGACGCTGGTCATGATCCTCCAGCCCGCCGAGGAAGTCGGCAAGGGCGCGCGCGACATGCTGGAGGACGGGCTCTACACGCGCTTCCCGCGCCCGACCCACGCCATCGCCTTCCACGACGCCGCCAATCTGCCCGCCGGCACGATCGGCTATACGCCCGGCTATGCGCTGGCGAATGTCGACAGCGTCGATGTGCTGGTGAAGGGCGTAGGCGGCCACGGCGCTTACCCCCAGACCACGCGCGACCCGATCGTGCTGGGCGCGCGCATCGTCACCACGCTCCAGACCCTCGTCAGCCGTGAACAGGAGCCGCAGGATCCCGCCGTCGTCACCGTCGGCAGCTTCCAGGGCGGGGCGAAGCACAATATCATCCCCGACGAAGCGAAACTGCTGCTCACCGTCCGCAGCTATTCGGATGAGACCCGCGCGAAGCTGATCGAGGGCATAAAGCGCGTCGCCCGGGGTGAAGCGATCGCGGCCGGCGTGCCGGAGGACCGGATGCCGGTCGTCACCGTGAAGGATGAATTCACCCCCTCCACCTACAATCCGCCCGAATTCGCCGAGCAGATGGCGACCTTGCTCAAGGGGCACTTCCCCGAAGGCCGCGTCGTGAAAACCCCCGCCGTCATGGGCGGCGAGGATTTCGGCCGCTTTTACCGCGCCGACAAGAATATCAACAGCTTCATCTTCTGGGTCGGCGGCGTGCCGGCCGACAAAATGGCGGCGGCAAAGGCAGGCCAGGCAACCCTCCCCTCGCTCCACAGCCCCTTCTGGGCGCCCCAGGCCGACGCCGTCATCGCGACCGCCAGCGAGGCGATGACCCTGCTGGCGCTCGACATATTGAAGAAGGACTGAGGAGACCGAGCAACGCTAATATCTTGTTCCCCGGCGCAGGCCGGGGTCCAGAGTCCCAGGCGCTGCGCCTCCGCCCCTGGACCCCGGCCCGCCCCCCCGCGCCCCCCCCCGGGGAACTATAAGCTACATCCTCTTCTGACGAACCCTCACGCCCCGAACCCGCCATCGATCGTGTGCATCGCCCCGGTGACGTAGGACGCCTCCGGCCCGGCCAGATAGGCGGTCAGACCCGCAATCTCCTCGGCCTTGCCATAGCGCTTGATCGCCAGGAAGGGCTTGACGATCTCGGCGATCTCGCCGTCCGCCGGGTTCATGTCGGTGTCGACCGGGCCGGGCTGCACGATGTTGACGGTAATCCCCCGATCGCCGAAGTCGCGGGCCAGGCCGCGCGCCAGTCCCTGCAAGGCCGACTTGGTAAGCGCATAGGCGGCCGCCCCGGCGAAGGGCACCGCATCGCCATTGACCGATCCGATCACGACGATGCGCCCGCCATTGGGCATCCGCCGTCCCGCTTCCACCGCGGCATGATAGGGCGCGCGGACATTGATATCGATCATCCAGTCCACCGCATCGGGATCGAAGCTCAGCGGATCGCCGATCATCGCGACGCCGGCATTCACCACCAATATGTCGAGCGGGCCTTGCGCCGCTACCACCTCGATCACCTGGGCGCGGTCGGCCGCGTCCGACTTGACGGCGGTCGCGCCCGTCTCCGTCGCCAAAGCCTGCGCCGCGTCGTGCGATCCTGAGTAAGTGAAGGTGACACGCGCGCCGTCCTTCGCGAAGCGGCGCACGATCGCTGCCCCGATGCCACGGCTTCCGCCGATGATGAGCGCGCTCTTGTTGGTCAGGTCGGTCATGATGGTCATCCTTGAGAATTTCTGTACCGACCGCTATATAAATGCCTCACATGCCCGTTCAAGGATTTTTGTAGTGCTCGATACAGAAAAAATAAAAAGGCGCGGCCGCCCCCGCGGCTTTGATCGGGACGAAGCGCTGGAAAAGGCGCAGACGCTGTTCCATGCCCATGGCTATGAAGGCGTCGGCGTCGCCGCGCTGGCCGAGGCGATGGGCATCAACCCGCCCAGTCTGTACGCCGCCTTCGGCAGCAAGGCCGCGCTTTATGACGAAGTGCTGGCCCGCTACGGCCAGTCCGCCCTGCCGGTCATGGGCCTGCTGACCCCCGACGCCGACACCGCCGAAGCCTTGAAGGCGCTGCTCCGCGAAGCCGCCCGCCTCTATGCCGACGACAGCCAGGCGATCGGCTGCATGGTGCTGGAAGGCGCGCGCGGCACAGATGCGGACGCGACCCGCTGCGCCCAGAGCCGCAAGGCCGCCGCGCGCCAGCAGATCGCCGACTTTGTCGCCCTCCGCCACCCGGACAAGGCCGATCTCGTCGCCGACTATATGGTCATGCTGATGTCCGGCCTCTCCGCCGACGCCCGCGCCGGCACCCCGCCCGACCGCCTGGGCGCCGTCGCCGACATGGGCGGCCTCGCGATCGAGGCGATGCTGGGCGGCCGGACCTAGTCGATCTGGCTGGCGACCAGCGCCGTGTCCTTCCGATCCACCGACCAGAGCCGTCCCCTGACCCTTGGATCCCAGTCGATCGCCTGCCCCGGCGAATCGATCCCGATGGTCCGCCGCAGCTCCAGAACCGATCCCGCCTCGGGCAGCGCCAGCTCATACATTTCCGGTCGGTCATGCCCCGTCACATAGAGCCGCCCGTCCGCGCTCCAGCTCGCGCCCGAACAGCTATAGGGGGCAAAGCGCGCCAGCACTTCTGCCGGGAAGGTCCAGGCCGCTTCCTGCCGGAAGGCGTCGTCCATCCGCACCAGCAGCGTATGGCGATGGTCGCGCCCCGGCTCGCCGCCCTTGCCGGCATAATTGGCGAACACCGCCCACCATTTGCCGGCATGGCGATCGAGCACCGTCAGCGACCCCGGCCCGAAGCCCAGGCTCACCGACCGCACATGGCGCAGGCTCTTCGCATCGAAAATCTCGACCGCGCTCGTCTGCGGCAGAGCGGGATAGTTGGATGCCGCGCAGACCAGCTCGCGCCCGGCGATGGTGCAGCTGTTCATATGCGGGAACAGCCGCCGCTCCCCCTGCCACTGCGCGATCCGCTTGCCGGTCGCGATCGCATATTTGCCGATCCGTTCATTATCGATGGCAAAGACATGGACGCCGTCGGACGCCACCCCCTGCCGCGCCTCTACCGCCGGCAGCCGCAGCGTGACCGGCGCGGGCGGCGGGGAGGGCGCGTCGCCCTCCTGCGCCAGCGCCCCGCTCGCGGCCAGCAGCACCAGCCAAAGCCCGATAGTCCGTCCGCCGATCATCCCGGCGCGATAATGCCGGATTGCTACAGAAAAGTGGCGCTCAGAGCGAGAAGGCCGCCGTCAGCATCACCGCCCGCGCCTGCTCGGCCGCGCGCGCCGGCCCGGTCGGCATCGCCTCTCCCAGCCGGCTGGCGCTCAGCCGGTCGGGATCGGTCAGGCGCAGCCCGATGCGCGGCCCGCCCGCATCATAGTCCATCCCCGCCTCGAAGCGCGTCCCCGCGCCCGCCTCTTGTCCCAGCGCCGGCGCGCTGGTCCGCGCGATTCCCATGGCGCAGCGCCATGGCCCGGCGCGCCATTCGCCCGACAGCGCCAGCTTGCGCTCCATCGCCTGCTCGCCCGCGTCCGCTCGCACGGCCGCCTGCGCATAACGCGCCGTCCAGCGGAGCGCGGGCGACAGGCTGTGTGTCACGGCTGCGTCCAGCCCGCGTACATCGGCCGATCCCAGGTTCAGCGGCGCATAGCTTCCGCGCGCAAAGCCCATCCGGTCCTCGATCCGCGCCGCATAGGCCGCCACGCGCACCGCCACGCCCGGACCCGCGGCCCAGTCCAGCCCCAGCCGCGCCCGCCGGTCGCGCTCGGGCCGCAGCGCGTTCCGAAGCGTGCGGAACCCCTCGCGGTCCAGCCCCATCGCTCCGATCGCGCCGCTATCGCCATAGGCCCACATCGCCTCGCGATAGTCGGCGCTCAGCGCCAGCCTCGGCATCACGCCGAACCGCATCTGCGCCACCGGCAGGAACCAGTCCTTCGCGCGCAGATTGTCGCGGGTCAGCTGGCTCGTCGCGTTCGCGCTGCGGTTGCTGATCTTCGCCCCCTGCCAGCCCAGCGTCGCGCTCAGCCGATCGTCCGCCGCCAGCCGCCCCAGCGGCAGATCGAACCGTGCGTCGATCATCGTCAGGCTGGTGCGCGGCGCGATGTCGGTCCCGTTCCGCGCGGGCGCGCCGAGCCCCTCCGACCGCATCGCCCGCACGCCGGCATAGAGTTGCCGCCGCCGCTCGACCGCCATCCGCATCGCCGCCGGCTCTGCCGGGATGGGCGACAGGTCGATGGCGTAGATGCGCGCGGGTCGCTGGCGCGGTTCAGCCGGCACGGCACGCATCGAAAAGGCCAGTCGCGGCTTCAGCGCAAAGCCGCCATGGTCCGCCGTCGAAAGCTGCGCCATCGCCTGCTCGGCCGCCGCGGCCAGCATCAGCGCCACCAGATAATGTCGTCCCCCCATCGTTCATCCCCCCGGATTGCGTCCCCGATCCGCCAGCTGCACCGGCCTCTCCCCCACCGGCGCATAGCTCAGCGCATAGCCCACATGGTCGGACAGCATCGGGCCAGCCGCCTCGCCAAAGGGCGCCTGCGCCTGCATCACCCGCATCGGCCGTCCATCCGCCCCGCGCGCGAACAGCCAGTCCTTCTGCCGCTCGGCCGCCCGGCGAAGGTCACCCTCGCCCACGACCGGCGCGTCCCCCGCGAGCGCCCGCTTCGCGCCGCCCAGATGCGGCGCGACGAAACCCAGCCCGGCCGCCTCCGTGCGCGCGAAAAAGGCGGCGATCCGCTGCCGGTCCCGCCCGATATTGAAGTCCCCGCCGATGATGACCGCGCGCCCTGGCGGCGCCTTCGCCGCGACGAAGTCCGCCAGCAGCCCCGCCTGCCGGTCGAACGCGCGGAAAGACCGCGCCACCGCCACGCCCGCTGCCTTCCGCGCGTTCAAATGGCTGTTCACCACCGCCACCGGCGCGGCCATGCCGGGCACCGCCAGATGCGCGATCAGCACGCCCTTGTTGGCAAGGCAGTCGAAACCCGCGCAGGCGAAGGCGGGAAAGGCCATCCGCTCGGCTTTCACGATGGGATAGTCGGACAGGATGACAAGCCCGCTGCCCATCTGCCGCCCCGCCGTCTCGCCCCGGTCCCATCGCGCCCCGGCCAGAAAGGCGCGGTCCGCCGCCGTCGCCGGCAACGGGGTTCGCATCGCGGCATCTGGCCCGGCGGCGACATGAGCATAGCCCGCGCGCCGCGCGAACTGCGCCGGATCGACGATGAAGGCTTCCTGCAACATCAGGATATGCGGCTGCCGCCCCTGCGCCCGCAGCCCCGCCAGCCGATCCGCGATCCGCGCCAGCGCCTCGTCACGCCCGAACGCCACCGGCCAGGGCAATCCCATGACATTATAGGTCATGACGGACAGCGGCAGGTCGGCGACCGCGCCGCCGGCCATCACCCGCTCCGCGTCGGGCGCACTGGCGCCGGACGATCCGGCAGCGCACAAGGCGGCCAGAGTCGCGAACAGCAAGGCGCGTACTGGCTTGGACATGGACAAGTCCCCCTTGGCCGCGCCCTAGCCGCGTCGTGGGTCATGTCCATGTCTTCGCGATTGCAGCATGATGAAATTACCGGGTCACCCCGCGTCATCCCCCCGACGCATTACTGTAACGCCGCCCGCCCCTACCCTCGTCATTCCCGCGACCCGAAGGGCGGCCGAAGGTCAACGCGGGAACCCATCTCCCCCCCTCGCCCCCAATCCACCGTCAAGGAACACGCTTCTCTCTCTCCGCAAAGCACCCCTACCCCGGCCGATGCCCCTTGCGCCACTTGGTCCACAAATGCCGCGCCAGCATCAACGGCGGCATCCGCAGCAGGTGCGACCGTAGATAAAAAGCGAACACCAGCGCCTTGCGCGTCTCGCGCCCCCACCCGTCGCGCGCCAGCAGCCGCGCCCGCACGATCCGATCCCACAGCCCCAGCCGCGCGCCCTTGCCGTAAACCGCCGCCGCCAGCCGCTCTGCCTGCGCCACATGCCGTTCCAACCCATGCAGCCGCGCCCGCGCCGCCAGTCGCGCCGGATCAGCCTCCTTCAGCAGGCAATATATATCCCACAAATTGCGCAGCCCACCCTGCACATCCCCGTCGGCCAGCATATGCGCCGCCGCATGGACCACCCGATCCTCGGGCGACAACACCCATAGCCCGTCGGCCACGGGAACCGCCGCCGCCAGCATCGCCGCCGCATCGGGTCTCGGCCGCGCCGTCAGCGGCAGGATCGTGTGATGCACGTCGATCATCCGGTCCCGCTCGACATGGATCATCGGCGGCAGTTCGTGCATCCATTGGCGGTAATAGGCGTCGTCATAGGCGTCTTCCTTGACCCACTCCCATCCCGCGTCGATCAGCGCCCGCTCGACCACCGGCATCGCATCGCGCGGCACGAGGATATCGAGATCGCCGATAAACCGCCCCTGGCCTGCCTTCAGCCCCGCGGCAACATAGGCCGTGCCCTTCAGCAGCACGACCCGCACCCCCAGATGCCGCAGCGCCACCACCGCCCGGTCCGCCTCCCACAAAGCCTGCCGCGCCTCAGTCGCCGCCTCGCGCCTGGCATCTTCCAGGATCGGCCGCACCGCGTCCGGCACCTCGACCCCCTCCAGCCGCCACGCTAAAGTCCCGATCAGCCGCTCGGCCCGCGCCGCCGCGATCAGGCCGTTCCACCCCGCCGCGTCCAGCCCCGCGACCGACCCCGGCTCCCGCAGCGCCCGCACCAGCCGCGCCGCGCTCATGGTGTCTCGCTCCACAGCCGTTCGACCATTGCAATCGCCGCATCGCCGCTCGGAAAGTCGATCGCGCGCGCCGGCACTTCGCGCACGAAGCGGGTCAGCGCCGCAAAGGCGGGTTCCCCCAGCGCCACATAATTGGTCGACGCCTGGGTCAGCCGCATGAACACCTCGCCCTGCCCCACATCCCGCACAGCGGCCTCATGACCAAAGCGCGGGAACAGCAGCAGCGCCGGCATCCCCCCCTCGTCCATCCGCGCCACCGCATCGCCGCGCGGCACCATATGGCGGATATCGCCCTTGGCCGTCGCCCGCAGCAAAGGCCCCATCCGCGCCGCGCCGACTTCCCCCGCCACCACGTCGATCGCCCGGTTCTTGAGCGACACGAGGCGGGGAAAGGGCAGGATCGCGCCGCTTGCCATATCGAGCAGCGCGAACTCGTCCCCCATCAGCCGCCAGCCCCGCTCGCCCAGCAACGCCGCCAGCGTCGACTTGCCCGACCCGGATTCGCCGGTCATCACCAGAACCCGGCCGTCCTTCTCGACGCTCGACGCATGGAGCAGCAGGTGCCGCCGCCACCCTAGCGCCATCTGGAGGTTCATCCCCATCTCCGCCGCCAGCAGCCCGTGCGCTAGGCTCATCGGCGCGGCGTCGGCCAGGCCATGATCGCCGGTGATGAAGATGTGGGGCCGCACCCAGCGCCGCAGCGCGCTAGCCGGCTGCAATCGCACGGTGAAGTCGGCGATCGCGCCGCGCACATCGGGATAGTCGGCATAGAGCCGCGCCAGCGCATCGATCGGCCTGCCCCAGGCCGACCCGATCCGAAACGTCGCCGGCCCTATCCGCAGCATGATCGCGTGCCTCATGCCGGCCGCACCAGCCCCAGCGCCACCAGCGCATCGAGATGCGACCCGATCTCCGCCACCGCCGCCGCCCGCTCGCCCAAGTCGAAGTCGCGCGCCAGCCGGTCGTGCATCGCCGCAGCGGTCACGGTCTCCCCGTCTACCATCCGTTCCAATATTTCCGGCACCGGGCTGATGACCATATGCGTCTGGCCCGATCTCCTATGGTATAATAATACCATATCATCGAGGACACAGGCCGAAACCGCATCCTCCTCGTCCCGGCGATAGGCTGTCTCCACCCTCGGCCTCTATGCTAAACAGCTGTCCCACTCGGTGTTCGCTTAAGCACCGCCGGCGCGCAAAAAATGGCGGATCAGCGCGGCATTTGGAGCGAGGCATAGCAGGTGAAACCGCTCGTTCCCCGCTGCAACCGGCGGATATAGTTGAGATAGGCCTGGTTCTGCTCGTAGCTGGTCCCCGGCAGCGGCCGGCCGCGCATCGCCTGCTTCACCTGCTCACCGGTGAAGCTGCGCCCGGTCCCCGGAAACGCGCCCGGCGTGCCTGCCGGCACCACCTGCCCGTTGGGCGCGATCGCGCTGCCCGCGCGGCCCTGGTCGGGCACGGGAATGGTGCAGTTCAGCACCGACGCCGCCGTATTCGCCAGCGCCGGCCGGATCGACACGATTGCCGACGCGGCGACCGCCCCGCCCATCAGCAGCTGGCGGCGCGAGGGCGCGGGCGATCCGGCCTCGCCGGCCTGTGCCTCCTGGCTCTGCGGATCGGGCGTCGGCTCGCTCATCTCGTTCTTGTCCGTAGCTTGCGCTTGCCAAACCGTAAAGATTGGCCGCTATTGCAACCAGACATCGCAGCAAATGCGCGACAAATCCAGCGCGGTAACCATGAATCGACTAACCGTTTCGCAGATCACGGCCTCGCTCGCCACCCTGCTGCTGGGGGCGGGGGGCGCGCTGATGCTCGGCTCTTCGCCGCTGCCGCTGGCGATGCTGACCCTTTCCGGGCTCGCCATCCTGCTCATCTGCGCGGTCCAGGCCGATCCGCCGCCCGCCGCCGAGCCGGCGCTGGTGCTGCCCGATACGCCCGACCTCATCGGCCATCCCGATTTTGCCAGCCTGCTGGAAGGCATTTCGGACCCGCTGATGCTCGTCGAGCGCGGCCGCATCCGCCATGCCAATCGCGCCGCCCAGCGTCTGCTCGGCAGCCATATCGAGGGGGAGGATGCGCGCATCGCCATCCGCCATCCTGCCGCTGCCGAACGCCTCGCCAGCGCCGCGCCGCTGGCCGAAGCGGTGATGATCGAGCTGGTGGGCCTGGGCGCCCGCGACCAGCGCTGGCAGATGCGGATCGCGCCGGTCGGCGCGGTCGCCGACATGCGCCGCCTCGTCCACCTCGCCGACCATAGCGGCACTCATGCGGCCGAGCGGATGCGCGTCGATTTCGTCGCCAATGCGAGCCACGAACTCCGCACGCCGCTGGCCGGCATATTGGGCTTCATCGAAACGCTCGCCGACCCCGAAATGGGCCGCGACGTTGAAACCCGCGAACGCTTCCTCGGCATCATGGAGGGAGAGGCGCGCCGAATGCAGCGCCTCATCGACGATCTCATCTCGCTCTCCCGCATCGAATCGGAGAAGCACCGCCTGCCCGACGCCAGCGTCGACATGTCCGAACTCACCGCCGAAGTCGTCGGCGTCGTCCGCTCCAGCCATGGCGAGCGCGGCCGCGACGTGGAGATGGAGATTGCCCCGCAACTGCCGCCGGTTCAGGGCGACCGCGCCCAATTGTCGCAGCTGCTCCACAATCTCATCGGCAACTCGATCAAATATGGCCGCCCCGGCACGCCCATCCGCGTGTCGCTGACCGAAGGGCCGAGCAGCATGACCCGGCTCATCGTTGCGGACGAGGGCGAGGGCATCGGCCCCGATCATCTCCCGCGCCTCACCGAACGCTTCTATCGCGTCGATTCCGGCCGCAGCCGCGCCATGGGCGGCACGGGCCTTGGCCTTGCCATCGTCAAGCATATCGTCGAGCGCCATCGCGGCCGGCTCGACATCGCGAGCACGCTCGGCAAGGGCACGACCATCACCATCCTCCTGCCTCCGCCGGTCGAGGAAAGCCAGGGCCGGCAGGACGAGAAAAGGCGTCCGTCGACGCTTTCGGACGCAGTGTCATGAAAATGCAATGCCAGCGTCACAAAGGCGCGATGGTCCGCGACTAGGCCCCTGCCCAAGGGGGGCAGCGATCAGAGCGACTCGCGGCCGCATGATGGAGGTTTCCGTGAAGACGTTCGCCCTGCTCGCCGCGACGACCGTGAGCGTGCTTGGCCTTGCCGGTTGCACCGACGAGGCCGGCAGCGCCAGCACGCGCGACCAGATCCGCGCCGTGGGCTCCTCTACCGTCTATCCCTTCGCCACCGCCGCCGCCGAACTTTTCGTCCAGAGCAATCCGGGCATGAAGTCGCCGATCATCGAATCGACCGGCACCGGCGGCGGCATCAAGCTGTTCTGCACCGGCGTCGGCGCGCAATATCCCGACATCGCCAACGCCTCGCGCCGGATGAAGAAGGCGGAGTATGAGCAATGCGCCGCCAATGGCGTCAAGGACATCGTCGAAATCCAGGTCGGGGTCGACGGCCTCGCCTTCGCTGAATCGAAAAAAGGCCCCGGCCTCAAGCTGACGCCCAAGATCGTCTATGAAGCGCTGGCCGCCAATCCCTATGGCAAGGGGCCGAACAAGACGCAGAACTGGAATGACGTGGACCCCAGCCTCCCGGCCATCCCCATCTCGGTCTTCGGCCCGCCCTCGACCAGCGGCACCCGCGACTCGCTCGCCGAACTGATCCTGGAGAAAGGCTGCCAGAGCGACGAGGCGATGAAGGCGCTGAAGGAAAAGAATGAGGACGAATTTAAGGCGACCTGCACCCGCGTCCGCGAAGACGGCAAATATGTCGATTCGGGCGAGAATGACAATCTGATCGTGCAGAAACTCAACGCCAATCCCAATGCCGTCGGCATATTCGGCTTCAGCTTCCTCGAAGAAAATAAGGACAGTCTGAACGACGTGCCGATCAACGGCATCCAGGCGACCTACGACACCGTCTCCACTGGCCAATATCCCGGCGCGCGTCCGCTCTACATCTATGTGAAGAAGGCGCATATGCAGGCGATCCCCGGCCTCCAATTCTTCCTCGACAGCTTCGCGGCGAACTGGGGACCGGGCGGCGTGCTGACCCGGCGCGGCATGGTCGCCGCGCCCGAGGATGTGCGCCGCAAGAGCGCCGCAACCGTGAAATCGCTCGCCGTCCTCGACGGCGCCGACCTCAAATAAGCGAAAGGCCCCATGACCGGACCTGCAATCCTCCTGCTGCTGGCAGGCCTCGGCGCGATCGCCTGGGTCACTGCCCGTGCCCGCGCGCTGCGGCTCCAGACGGTCGCGCGCGAAACCGGGCGGCGGGACGCCGTCCACAGCCTGCCGGGCTATCATGGCTGGTATGTCGCGCTCTGGACGCTGATCCCGGCCGGCCTTTTCCTCGCCGTCTGGGCCAATGTCTCGCCGGGCCTCGTAACTCAGGCGGTGCTGACCGAACCCGCCGCGCAGACTCTGCCGGCCGACCGCTTCGCGCGCGCCGCCCTGCTTGGCGAGGCGCGCGCCATCGCCTCGGGCGTGCAGGCCGCCGCCTTCAACCCCGCCAGCGAACCGTTTGTCGAACCCTATCGCGAAGCGCTCCAGACCTATGGCGTGGCGGGCGTCGTACTGGCGCTGATCCTTGCCTTCGCCGGCGGCGCCTATGCCTTCACCCGCATCCGCCCGGACTTCCGCGCCCGCACCAGGGTCGAGCGGCTGGTAATGGCGACCCTGCTTGTCGCCTCGCTGCTGGCGATCGTGACCACGGTCGGGATCGTCGCCTCCTTGCTGTGGGAGAGCTTCCGCTTCTTCTCGATGGTGAACCCCATCGACTTCCTCTTCGGCCTCAAATGGAGCCCGCAGTCCGCCGCGATGGGCTATGGCAATGAGGATGCGTTCGGCGCGGTGCCGCTCTTTTGGGGCACGATCTTCATCGGCGCGATCATCGCCATGATCGTCGCCATTCCGCTCGGTCTCATGAGCGCGGTCTATCTCACACAATATGCCAGCCCCACCATCCGCACATGGATGAAGCCGATGCTGGAGGTGCTCGCGGGTGTCCCGACCGTCGTCTATGGCTATTTCGCGGCGCTGACAGTCGCCCCCGCGCTGCGTGACTTCGCCGTCTCGATCGGCATCAGCGGCGCCTCCTCCGAAAGCGCGCTCGCCGCCGGTCTCGTCATGGGCGTGATGATTATCCCCTTCGTCTCCTCGATGGCGGACGACAGCATCGCCGCCGTGCCCCAATCGATGCGCGACGGCAGCCTAGCCATGGGCGCGACCACCAGCGAAACGATCAGCCGCGTGCTGATCCCTGCGGCCCTGCCCGGTGTCGTGGGCGGCGTGCTACTGGCGGTCAGCCGCGCCATTGGCGAGACGATGATCGTGGTGATGGCCGCCGGCCTTGCCGCCAACCTGACGCTCAACCCCTTCGCCAGCGTGACGACGGTGACGACCCAGATCGTCCAGCTTCTGACCGGCGACCAGGAATTTGACAGCGCCAAGACTCTCGCCGCCTTCGCGCTCGGCCTCGTCCTGTTCGTCGTCACCCTTCTGCTCAACATCGTGGCCCTGCGGGTCGTGAAGAAATATCGCGAGGCATACGAATGAGGCCCTTGGCACATCATCCGTTCGCCCTGAGCCTGTCGAAGGGCGCGCCTGAGCGAAGCTAAGGCTCGGCGCTTCGCTTCGCTCAGCAGAGGGCTTCGACTTCGCTCAGCCCGAACGGGAAAAAGCAGTAATGACTGAACGCCTCCCCACGGATTGGAAATCGGACGCGATGCAGCGCCGCATCGCGCGCCGCTACGCCGCCGAGCGCCGGTTCAAGCTCGCCGGCTTCCTCGCCGTGCTGCTGTCGGCCGCGTTCCTGACCTTCCTGCTCGCGACGATGATGGGCAACGGCCTGCGCGGCTTCACCCGCACCGAAATCGCGCTCAAGGTCGATTTCCCCGCCGCGCGCCTGCCGCTCAATCCCGCCGCCATCACGGACGCGGCTCTGGTCAACGCCAATCTTCCAGTGGTCGCGGCCGAGATCGCGGAGAAAGCGCTCGGCAAGGACGCCGACGCCCTGCTCGCACCGACCGCCTGGCTCAGCCTGCGCGACGCGATCAAGGCGGACCCGACGATCCTCTCGCGGACAGAAACCATCCGCGTGCCCGCCTCGACCGCGATCGACCTCGCGGCCAAGAGCGACGGTCCGCCCGACGCCGAAGCGGCGGTCGCGCGCCTCAAAAACGCGGGACTCCTGTCCACCGGCTTCAACTGGAATTTCCTCGGCTCCAGCGATGGCACCGATCCGGTCCAGGTCGGCATCTGGGGCGCGTTCAAGGGCTCGCTGCTGACGATGCTGGTGACTTTGCTCCTGAGCTTCCCGATCGGCGTCGCGACCGCCCTCTATCTGGAGGAATATGCGCCCAAGACCTGGTGGACCGACATTATCGAAGTGTCGATCAACAATCTGGCCGCTGTCCCCTCGATCATCTTCGGCCTCCTTGGCCTGTCGATCTTTCTCAACTTCCTGCACCTGCCGCGCTCCGCCGCTTTGGTCGGCGGCATGACGCTGGCATTGATGACCATGCCCGTGATCGTCATCGCCGGCCGCAATGCGATCAAGTCGGTGCCGCCCAGTATCCGCGACGCGGCGCTCGGCATCGGCGCCTCGCCGGTTCAGGTCGTGTTCCAGCACGTCCTGCCACTCGCCCTGCCCGGCATCCTCACTGGCACGATCATCGGCATGGCCCGCGCCTTGGGCGAGACCGCGCCGCTGCTGATGATCGGGATGCGCGCCTTCATCGCTACCCCGCCCGGCGGCATTACCGATCCCGCCACGGTCCTGCCGGTGCAGATCTTCCTCTGGTCCGACGAAGTCTCCAAGGGCTTCGTTGAAAAGACCTCCGCCGCCATCATCGTCCTGCTGGTGTTCCTGCTCGCGATGAACGGCCTCGCCATCTACCTGCGCAACAAATTCGAAAAACGGTGGTAATCGCCATGACCGAAGAACAGAAAAGCCTCGCCCCCGCCAATCCGAAGATGACCGCGCGCGACGTCAAGGTCTTCTACGGCCCCAAACAGGCGATCAAGGGCGTGTCGATCGATGTCGACATGGACAATGTCACCGCCTTCATCGGCCCGTCAGGCTGCGGCAAGTCGACCTTCCTGCGGACCCTGAACCGCATGAACGACACCGTCGCTTCGGCGCGGGTCGAGGGCGAGATCACGCTCGACGGCGAGAATATCTACGCGCCCTCGATGGACGTGGTGCAGTTGCGCGCGCGGGTAGGGATGGTGTTCCAGAAGCCCAATCCCTTCCCCAAGTCGATCTATGAGAATATTGCCTATGGCCCGCGCATCCATGGCCTCGCCGCCGGCAAGGCCGATATGGACGTGATCGTCGAAAAGTCGCTGCGCCGCGCGGGCCTGTGGGACGAGGTCAAGGACCGGCTGTCCGACAGCGGCACCGCGCTCTCGGGCGGCCAGCAACAGCGCCTCTGCATCGGTCGCGCCATCGCGGTGGAGCCCGAAGTCATCCTGATGGACGAGCCCTGCTCGGCGCTGGACCCGATCGCCACCGCCAAGATCGAGGAGCTGATCCACGAACTCCGCGGCCGCTACGCCATCGTCATCGTCACCCATAATATGCAGCAGGCCGCTCGCGTGTCGCAGCGCACGGCCTTCTTCCACCTGGGCGAACTGGTCGAATATGGCGTGACATCCGACATCTTCACCAATCCGCGTCAGGAGCGCACCAAGGATTATATCACCGGTCGCTACGGCTGATCGGCGGAGAGACGAACATGGCTGAACATACGATCAAGGCATTTGACGAGGATATCGACCGGCTGCGCGGGCTGATCGCCGAAATGGGCGGTCGCGCCGAAGCGGCGATCGAAAATGCGATGCTGGCGCTTCAGCGTCAGGACAAGACGCTGGCTGCCGAGGTGGTCGCCGATGACCGGCGCATCGACGCGATCGAGGCGGAGGTCGAGAAGCTGGTGATCCAGGTCATCGCCCTGCGCGCGCCCATGGCCAATGACCTGCGCGACGTGATCGCCGCGCTCAAGATCGTCGGCGTGGTCGAACGGATCGGCGACTATGCCAAGAACATCGCCAAGCGCGTGCCGCTGATCGCGACGAACACCCGCACGCTGGAGCCGATTTCGCTGCTTCCCTCGATGGGCCAGGTGGCGGGCGAGATGGTGCATGACGCGCTTAACGCCTTCGCCGCGCGCGACCCCGAACTCGCGCTGGCGGTGGTCGAGCGCGACACGGTGGTCGACGATTTCTACAACAGCGTCTTCCGCACGCTCGTGACCTTCATGGTCGAAAATCCCAAGACGATCAGCGAGTGCGCCCACTTGCTGTTCGTCGCCAAGAATATCGAACGCATCGGCGACCATGCGACCAATGTCGCGGAGATGGTCTATTATGCCGCCACCGGCCAGACCCTGCCGGAACGCGAGCGCGGCGCCGACATCCAGCCGGAGGACTGAGCATGGCACGGGCGAAGATGCTGCTGGTGGAGGACGATGCGGCGCTGGCCGAACTCCTCATCTGGCATTTCAAGCGGGAGGATTTCGACGTCGCCCATACGGTGGACGGCGAGGAAGCGCTGCTGATGGCGCAGGAAAGCACGCCCGACATCGTGCTGCTGGACTGGATGGTCGAAAGCCTGTCGGGGATCGAAGTCTGCCGCCGCCTGCGCCGCATGAACGGCACCGCCAATATCCCGATCATCATGCTCACCGCGCGCGGCGAGGAAGAGGATCGGGTGCGGGGCCTTGAGACCGGCGCGGACGATTATGTGACCAAGCCTTTCTCGCCCCGCGAACTGGTCGCCCGCGTCGGCGCGGTGCTGCGCCGCGTGCGCCCTGCGCTGGCTGGCGAGACGCTCACCTTCGCCGATGTCGAAATGGACACGGTCGGGCACAAGGTCCGGCGCGGCGGCCAGGTCATTCCGCTTGGCCCCACCGAATTCCGCCTGCTCAAGCATTTCCTGGAGCATCCCGGCTGGGTCTTCTCGCGCGAGCGGCTGCTGGACAGCGTTTGGGGGCAGGACAGCGATATCGAACTGCGCACGGTCGATGTCCATATCCGTCGTCTGCGCAAGGCGATCAATGCCGACGGCCATTATCAGGACATCATCCGCACGGTCCGCTCGGCAGGCTATGCGCTCGATACAGAAGGCGTCGGCTGACGGCTCACCCCGCCGCCGGATAGGCGTGAAGCTGCGGGAAGACCTCTTCCACCGGTTTCACGTCGGGCAGGATGTAGACATAGCCGCCCTTCTTCCGAAACAGCGGGCCGATCTGCGCATAGGTGCGCTTGGGCAGATTGATGCAGCCGAAGGTGATGCGGTTGTCGGCCACATCGGGCGACAGCATCCGCTCGCGCCTTTTCTCGCTCGCCGTACCCGGCGGAATAGTGTGCAGCGCGACCGAGGTCGCATAATCGACCCACAGCACCCGCGTTCGCCCGGCAGCGACCCCGAACTTTGCGAGGAAGCGACCGGCCGGCGTCGTCTTTTCCGCCGGACCGATCTGCGCCAGTGATTTGGCCCCTACCCCTGGCGTCGCCTCGTCCCCCGGCGCGATACCGATCAGCACCGGCGCGTCGGCGATCGGCTTACCCTTGGCGTCATAGAGCCACAGCCGCGCCGCCGCCTTGTCGATGACCGCATAAGGCAGCGCGCCATGATCGCCCGACGCCACGACCCAGCCCAGCAGCCGGGCGGCGCCCGGCGTGGGATCGACCCGCATATCCATAGCGTCGGGCGCCTTCTCCGGCTTTGTCTCCGCCGCCTCCGCCGCGAGCGCCGGCGCCGCAAGCACGAGAGCGACAAACAGCGTCAGCCGCGATCGGATCAGCATCGGGAAAATCACTCCGAATGCGTCATGGCCGGCGCACTCGCACCGGCCATGACGTGAAGGGTGGGGTCAGTGGCGCGGACGCTTGCGTTGCGCTTCGACCATGCGCTGCTCGATGCCGTCGACGCGCGCATTGAGCTGGTCGAGCCGCTGCCCGTTCTGCTGCGCTTGCCCGGCAGCGGACCGCGCCTCGCCGAGCGCCTGCTGCGCGGTGCCGTCGGTCGTCTGGAGCCGCTGCTCCAAGGCGTCGACGCGCTGGCTCACCGTGGCGACCTGCTCGCGTACGAAGCCCTTGGTGGCGCACCCGCCCAGGCCCAGCGAGCCGACGAGCACAACCGAAAGGGGAAGGATCTGCTTGATGGATGGCGACATATTTTCTCCTCTTCTTGAACCAAGCCGAGCGGACAGAGCCGAGCCCGGCATTTCCGACAAGCAACATTCCGACAGATGGTGCAGGATGCCGGATCAGCAGAGGAAGATGAACGGATTGAAAGAAAAGGATTTTTCCATCAGCAGGAATGAAAAACGCCCCGACCGCGCAGGTCAGGGCGTTGCTTTGTCTAGGCTTTCCAGCCGCTCGTCAGGCCGCCTTGCGCGCCTTCGCCAGCTTCTTGAGCAGCATGTCCCGCTTCAGCCGCGACAGATGGTCGATGAAGAGAATCCCCTCCAGATGATCCATCTCATGCTGGAGGCATGTCGCGAGCAGCCCTTCCAGCTGCTCCTCATGGATGCGGCCTTCCCGATCCATCCAGCTCGCCCGGATGACGGCAGGCCGCTCGACCTCCGCGAACTGGTCGGGCACCGACAGGCAGCCCTCATTATAGACCGACAGTTCGTCCGAACCCTTGAGGATCTGGGGGTTGATGAAGACCAGCGGCTTCTTGACCGCCGGCGCGCCTTCCTCGTCCGATTCGGGCTCCTGCAAATCGATCACCAGCACCCGCTTGGGCACCCCCACCTGAATCGCCGCCAGCCCTATGCCGGGCGCGTCATACATGGTGTCGAACATATCGTCGATCAGCGTCTGGAGATCGTCATCGATCGCCTCGACAGGGGTCGAAATGGTACGCAGGCGCGGGTCGGGCGCTTCCAGGATGGGACGAATAGCCATGAGCCGAACATAGGCGGAACGCGCGCGATTATCAAGCTCAGCCGACCGGCCGCCGCGCCCGTAGCGCCTGCGCCAGCGTGCCTTCGTCGAGATAGTCCAACTCCCCACCAACCGGCACGCCATGCGCCAATTGCGTCAGGCGGATCGGGAAGCGCTCCAGCCGCTCGGCCAGATAATGGGCGGTCGTCTGCCCCTCCAGCGTGGCGTTCATCGCCAGCACCACCTCGTCGATGCCCCCTGCTTCCACGCGGGCGACCAGCGCCTCGATCGCCAGATCCTCCGGCCGCACCCCTTCCAGCGCGGAGAGCCTTCCGCCCAGCACATGAAAGCGGCCGGGGAACAGCCGCGACTTGTCGAGCGCCCAGAGGTCCGACACATCCTCCACCACGCACAGCGCCCGCGCGTCCCGGCGGGGATCGGCGCAGATGCCGCAGGGATCGACCGTATCGACATTGCCGCAGATGCGGCAGCTCACCAGCCGCTCGTTCACCGCCTCGAGAGCACGCAGCAGCGGCGCCATCGCCCCTTCGCGCTTTTTCAGCAAATGCAGCACCGCGCGCCGCGCCGAACGCGGTCCCAATCCGGGCAGGCGGGACAGCGCTTGGGTCAGCGCCTCGATTTCCGGTGAAGCCATATGCCGAGATAAGGGGTTGCAACCGGCACAGACAAGGGGTTTGAGAGGCCGTCATGGATATCGTCTATATGGGCACCCCGGATTTCGCCGTTCCCGCGCTCGACGCGCTGGCGGAAGCCGGGCATCGGATCGTCGCCGTCTACAGCCAGCCGCCGCGACCCGCGGGCCGTGGCAAGGCATTGCGCCCCTCCTCCGTCCATCAGCGCGCGGAACAGTTGGGAATAGAAGTCCGCACCCCCGCCTCGCTGAAGGACGCCGATGCGCAGGCCGCCTTCGCCGCGCTCGACGCCGATGTTGCGGTGGTCGCCGCCTATGGCCTTATCCTGCCCCCCGCCATATTGGCCGCGCCCCGCCATGGCTGCCTCAACATCCACGCCTCGCTGCTGCCCCGCTGGCGCGGCGCCGCGCCGATCCAGCGCGCGATCCTGGCCGGCGACAATGTGACCGGCGTGACCATCATGGACATGGAGGCCGGCCTTGACACCGGCCCGATGCGCGCCAAGCATGTCACCCCGATCGAGGACAAGACGGCCGGCGCGCTGACCGCCGAACTGGCGCAGGCCGGCGCGGACCTGATGGTCGAGGTGCTGGACGACCTCTCGCTCCACCCGCCGATGGCGCAGCCGGACGAGGGCGTCACCTACGCCGCCAAGATCGACAAGGCGGAAGCGCGGATCGATTTCACCCATGGCGCGCACCATGCCGAACGACAGGTCCGCGCCTTCAACCCCTTACCTGGCGCCTTCTTCGTCTATCGTGGCGAACGCTTCCGCATCCTCGCCGCCCATTGCGAGCATCATCCAGGCGCGCCGGGCTTGTTTCTCGACGATAGCCTGCTGATCGGCTGCGGCGCGGACGCGCTGCGGCCTACGCTCATCCAGCGCGCGGGCAAGGCGGCGATGAGCGCGGGCGAGTTGTTGCGCGGTTTCGATATGCCCGCCGGCAGCCAAGTCGACCCCTGACCGCAATGACCCGCTTCGCCTTCACCGTCGAATTTGACGGCCGCCCCTTCATGGGCTGGCAGCGGCAGGCGCATGGGCCGAGCGTGCAGCAGGCGATCGAAGATGCGATCTTCGCCGTCACCGGCGAGCGCGCCATAATCCATGCCGCCGGCCGCACCGATGCGGGCGTCCATGGCCTTGCCATGCGCGCCCATGCCGACATTGCCAAGCCGATCGCGCCCTTCCGCCTGATGGAGGCTGTGAACGCCCATCTGCGCCCCGATCCGGTAGCGATCCTCGCCTGCGAGACAGTGGCGGACGATTGGCACGCCCGCTTCTCCTGCATCGGCCGCGCCTATGTCTATCGGATCGCCAACCGCCGCGCGCCGCTCACCTTGGAGCATGGCCTTGCCTGGCGCGTGATCCAGCCGCTCGATGCCGCAGCAATGGACGAGGCCGCGCAACTACTGGTCGGTCGCCACGATTTCACGACCTTCCGCTCGGCCCATTGTCAGGCTGAAAGCCCGGTCAAGACGCTCGACCGGCTGGACATCGAACGCGACGGCGACCGCATCGCCATTCACGCCGCCGCCCGCTCCTTCCTGCATCATCAGGTGCGATCGATGGTCGGATGCCTTGTCATGGTGGGCATGGGTCGCTGGACCGCCACCGACCTCAAGGCCGCGTTGGATGCGAGGGACCGCGCCGCCCTCGGCCTCAACGCCCCACCCGATGGGCTTTATTTCGTCGGCGCCACCTACCCCGACTCGCCGCTCAACTGAAGCGAACGACCTTCACCTGATTCTTGCCCGCCTGCTTCGCGCCGCGCATGGCCTCATCGGCGCAGGCGACCATCCGGTCGAGATCGTCCGTTCCTGCACGAGCCGCAAGCGCCAGGCCGATGCTGCCGCTTATCCCTTCGCCGATATCCGCCAAAGCCACGCAAATTCGCTCGGCCCATGCGCGGGCAGCGATTTCATCAAGGCCGACTCCCATCATCATGAATTCATCGCCGCCCAGCCGCGCGACCACATCGCTCTCGCCCCCAACTATGCGCAGCCGCCTGGCCACCGCCGCCAGGCAATCGTCGCCAGCGCCGTGGCCCAGTTTGTCGTTCAATTCCTTAAAGCCATCCAGATCAAGGAACAGCAAGGATAGGCTTCGGCCCGCCCGCGCCGCTTCGCTCAGCACGTCCCGCCCCCGCCCGGCGAAACCGCGGCGGTTGAGCAGGCCGGTCAGCGGATCGTGCATCGCCTCGAAACTCGCCTGGCGCAGTTCCGACATGTCCTCGATCACCGCGACGTAAAATTCCGGCTCGCCGGCATCGTCGCGGACCATCGCAACCGTCAGCTTGACCCAGATGATCGTGCCGTCCGCGCGGATATAGCGCTTCTCCATAGCGTAGCGCGGCAGTTCACCGGCGTTGAGACGCGCCAGCAGAGCTTCGTCGGCATATAGATCGTCCGGGTGGGTGATCGGCTGGAATCCCGTGCGGATCAGCGTATCGGCATCATAGCCGCTAATCGCACAGAATCGCGGATTGACCATAAGGAAGCGGCCATCCAGCGCCACATGCGCGATGCCGACGGGCGCGTGCTGAAACGTCGCCTCGAACCGCCGCCGCGCCTGCGCGAGTTCCACCATCATGCCGGGGCTCTGTTCGATACGCCCCTGCTCCACCGTCAACGGCAAAGCTTTGCCGATATCGACCGCGAAGTCGCCCTGCATCATCCTGCTCATGCGATGCTTCTGCACGAACAATCGTAAAGAGAGGCTTTACCCCGATCGAAAATTCAGAGGCGGGTCCGGAACGGCGTGAAATCCGTCCCCTCGTCATAGATGTCGAGCCCCTCGCGCCGCTTGACGAAGCCGACGACGGCATAGGTGACCGGCGTCAGCAGCGCCTCCCACCCCACCTTCATCGCCCAGTTGGTGACCATCACGGTCAGCACCTGATCGCTGGTCCAGATGCCCCAGAAGGCGAGCGGATAGAAGATCAGGCTGTCCACCCCCTGCCCGACGATCGTCGATCCGATCGTTCGCATCCACAGATGCCGGCCCTGCGTCCGCAGCTTCATCCGCGCCAGCACGAAACTGTTCGCCAACTCGCCCGCCCAGAAGGCGACGAGCGATGCGAACACGATCCGCCAGGTGCTGCCGAACACCGCCTCATAGGCTTTTTGGTCGGGCCACCCTTCCGCCGGCGGCAGCGCCACCACCACCCAGCTCATCAGCGCCATGAACAGCATCGCGCCGAACCCTGCCCACACGCACCGTCGCGCGCGCGCATAGCCATAGACTTCGGTCAGAACGTCGCCCAGCACATAGCCGAGCGGAAAGAAGAGGATGCCCGCCCCGAAGGTGAAGCCCGCCACTGTCGAGAGCTTGGCCGCGCCGATCAGATTGGACAGCAGCAGGATCGCGACGAACGCCGCCATGAAGAAATCGAAGTAGCGCAGCGGCCGCGCGCCCAGCGCGCCAGCGTCCACCTTCTGAACCGCCCCGTCGTCCATGCGTCCTGCTTATCGCGTCGGCAGGCGATTGCAACCCGCCCGCCCGCCCGCTATTCGCGTCAGCGCACGGCCCCGTAGCTCAGTTGGATAGAGCATCCGCCTTCTAAGCGGATGGTCGCAGGTTCGAATCCTGCCGGGGTCGCCAGCTGCTTCCGTCGCTTGACCATTCACCCGGCTTGGCTGCCAATCCAGTATTTGTCTTTGCCCAAAGCCAAGACCATGCTAGGATTGTGCAATGCAATATATAGGCTTGAGAGGCGATCGCGTTCGCGTATCCCGCGTCGGCATCGGCACATTCAATACCGTATCGCGGCAGGCGGATATGAATTTGGTCGTCGATGCGGCCTTGGACGTCGGCATAACCCTGTTCGACACGGCGGAAAGCTATCGCAACGGCGGTATGGAAGACATGCTCGGCAAGGCGCTGGGCAACAAACGCGATCAGGCGGTCATCGCCACCAAATGGGGGCTGAAGGACAGCGAGTTGCCCGCCAGTTCACCCGACTATATCATTCAGGCGTGCGAGCGCAGCTTGAAGCGCCTCGGGACCGACCGCATCGATCTATACCAATATCATCATTTCGACCGCTCCGTCCCCATCGAGGATACGCTGGGCGCGCTGCAAGCCCTTCAACAGCAGGGCAAGATCGTCGAATATGGCCTTTCCAACGTCAAAGCCCCGCTATTGAAGAAGGTCGTGGCTGAAGCGAAGCGAACCGGAGCGCCGCTACCTGTAACGTCACAAGAGCATTACAGCTACCTGCACCGGGACGTGGAAGAGGATTTCCTTTCGACCCTGAAGGGCAGTCAGGCTTATCTGCTGGCCTATTACCCTTTGGAGGCGGGATTGCTGACCGGCAAATATCGCCAGGGTGAAACGCCGGCCAGCGGCACGAGACTGGGCCGAAAACCCGATGCTCCAGCGGTACAGAAGAGGCTGCAGGGTGCCGATTGGCCGCGGATTGCGGAATTGGCCGATTTCGCTTCCGTGCACGGGGTGACTATGGGCCAGGCCGCCTTGGCATGGATATTGAGGAAGCAAGAAGTCGCTAGCGTTCTGGCCGGCGCAACCTCGGCGGAACAAGTAACGCAGAATGCTGAGGCGGCTTCATTGGCTGACAGGCTGGAGTTTCCCGATTAAAAGTGTCGCTTGGGCGCAAAAATAATGTAAAAAGCCAAGCATGACGGTAGAGAGTCGGTAAGGTTCTTTTCGAGACGGACATGTCAGGGGAATAGCAATGAATCAGGCGGATTTGAGGGCGCATATCGAGCAGAAAATCCGGTCGGCCCGGCTGGAAATTCTGCCTTTTCCTCATATGATAATCAATGACTTCCTGCCGCAGGAAGTCTATGACAAGGTGTTGGAATTTAATCTTTTCACGACCAACGACGGAACGCCCTGGAATTCCGGGTCCGGCAAGACGGGTACGACCTCGCGCGCATTGAACGCCACGCCCTATCAGCTTCGCAGCCAGATCAACTTCCATAAGCGGGCGCCGGAATTTGAAGCCTCGCCGGAGGTGACCGAATTCTGGGACATGATCCAGAGCACCTTCCTGTCGGATACCTGGTTCCCCCGCACGATCTTCGCCAAATTCCCGGAATATTTCTATCTGCGGTTCGGCGAGAATGCGGAACGCGATGATTTCTGGACGATCTGCCGCAAGGCGCTGTTCGTGCAGCGGCACAAAATGGGCTATGATCTGGGGCCGCACACCGACATCCCGACCCGCATCTTCACCTGCCTCTTCTCCTTCCCGGAAACGACCGGTTATGAGCAATATGGCACGGCGCTGCTGCGGCATACGACGCCCTACACCATCTCGACCGGGCATCGGCATCACAGCTTCGACGGCTTTGAAACCGTCAAGATGAACGAGTATAAGCCGAACAACTTCATGTGCTTCTTCAAGACGGTGCACGCCTTCCATGCAGTGCCGCCGATCAAGGAAGAATTGCCGAACCAGCGTTACGGCATGCAGTTCCAGTTCCACGAACCCCTAAAGGGCCTGCTTCAGGAACTGGGCGCTTCGATCGCGCCCTCGGCTCAGGAAAAGATCGCCGCCAAGCGCGCCGAACCGGAATCGGTTACGATCTCCCCCTGATGAATGCTCGATGGAAGGCTGTCGATCGTCAGCCTTCCATCTCTCCGGATGATATGCGGCGCTCGTCAATCCTGTCTGCGCCCTGTTGCATAGTCCTTCCAGACTGGCCGGGAGCGCCCCGTTGCACTTGATTTACGAAGACCGGCACGTCGAAATCTATCACCAGCCTGGTCCCGGCCAGCGCGCCATGGTGATAACATTCAATAACATGCAGATGATCGCGAGCGGCGACACATTCTGGGGCAAGCCAGTGATGGAAAAGCTCGGCCTGCCCGCAATCGGCGTGATGAGCCGCGCCCGCAACTGGTTCCCGATGGAATCGATGAAGGCGGCGGCCCCGGTTGCGCGCCGACTGGCCAGGGAATATTCCAACGTCATCGCCTATGGCGCGTCGATGGGCGGCTATGGCGCGCTCAAGCATGGCAAGCGTTTGGGAGCGACCCATGCGGTCGCCTTTTCGCCGCAGCACTCGATCGATCCGTCGCAGGTTCACCCCTGGGACAAGCGCTATTCGCGCTATTATGACAGTGGGCTGCACGGCCCCGCCATGCAGGTCAAGGGGCCTGAAATCGCGGCTCGGGCCCATATATTTTTCGATCCCTTCCTGCCCTCCGATCATCGGCATGTGAGAAATCTGGTTGCTGAAAAGGCAGATGTCGCCCTGCACAAACTGTTTTGCGCCGGCCACGAAGCCGTGTCTCTTTTTGCCGGGACCAAGACCATCGACACGCTGATCGACGGCGTGACGGGCGGAGACTTGAACGCCATCCATGCCCAAATCTCTACGCTACGCCGTACCCACCGGAATCGCCGCTTTCATCTGCTGAAGACGTTGCTCTTCCGCAAAAGAGCCTCGGATCTCCATGCCGTTCTGCTCGAAAATGCCAATTCCCTCGATCCTGCGCTGCTGGCAGAGTTGATGGCGATATCGGCCCGCTACGCCATGTATCGCAAAGATATCGGCGCCGCACACAAAAGCATTCTCGCGGCAGTCGAAATCAATCCGCAGCACAAAACCTACCGCAATCTCCACAAGGAAATCGAAAGCCGCAGGTTGGCACAATCCGCTCTCATCGACTGAATGCCGCAAAGCATGGCTGCACTGGCAGCCAGCTAAGCAAACACCACCCCGCCCGTCATCGGCGCGGGCGCGCCGGTCGTACCGGGGAAGCTGATCGGCAGCCCTTTCATGCTCCGCACCGCCATATAGGCGAAACCTTGCGCCTCCAGCGCGTCGCCATCCCAGCCAAGCGCATCGACAGGTAGCACCCGCGCCCCGGTCCGCCCGGCCAGCATCGCCATCAGCGTTGCATTATGCCGCCCGCCGCCCGCGACGTGGATGCTCGCCGGGCGCTCGGGAAGATGGTCGATCGCGCGCGCCACGCTGGCGGCGGTGAAGGCGGTGAGCGTCGCCGCGCCATCCTCCAGCGACAATCCATGCACCACCGCCGTGCCGAACCGCTCGCGGTCGATGCTCTTGGGCGGCGGCGCATGGAACCACGGGTCCGCCATCATCGCCGCCAGCCGCTCCTCGTCCACGACGCCCCGCGCCGCGCAGGCGCCCTCAGCATCGAAGGCCACATCGCCCCGCGCCTGCATCCAATTGTCGATAAGCCCGCTCGCCATCCCTGTGTCGAACGCGATCAGCGTCCCGTCCGCGCCGATGAATGTGATGTTCGCCACCCCGCCCAGGTTCAGCACCGCCGCCGGCTTCTCCAGCCCGTCAGCCAAGGCGCGATGATAGACCGGCAGCAGCGGCGCGCCTTGTCCGCCCGCCGCAACGTCCGCGCTGCGCAGGTCAGCCACAACCGCAATGCCGAACGCCCCGGCGAGCGCCGCGCCATCGCCGATCTGCCAGGTCCAGCCCCACTCGGGCCGATGCGCGACCGTATGGCCGTGAAACCCGATCACGCCCACATTCTCCGCTATATGCCCGCTGCGCCCGAGCAGGTCGGCCACCGAGCGCACATGCAATTCGGTCAACTCCGCCTCGACCGAGGCGATCAGCGGCTCGAACCCCGGCGCGTCCATAGCCATTGCCCGCGCGCACGCCTCCGCCAGCCGCAATCGAAAGCCCTCGTCATAGGGCATCGCGTGAAATTCGACCGGCTTGACCGCGCCCTCGCCATCGGTCTCGATCAACGCCGCGTCGATCCCATCGCGTGACGTGCCCGACATCAGGCCGATTGCGAGCATCGATTGCGTCATTGCTTCACCTTCCGTTCGGGCTGAGCCTGTCGAAGCCCCGCGCATGACCCTTCGACAGGCTCCGGGCGAACGGACTCTTTTATCGCTTCCGTCCCAATGCTACAGGCGCGCGCCATGAGCAACTACCAGTCCGACCTCCTGCGCCTGCTCGACGAGCGCGGCTATATCCACCAGCTGACCGATGCCGAGGGGCTCGACGCCCTTGCCGCGCGCCAGGTGGTGCCGGGCTATATCGGCTTCGATCCCACCGCCCCTTCGCTCCATGTCGGCAGCCTGGTGCAGATCATGATGCTGCGGCGGATGCAGCAGGCGGGGCACAAGCCGATCGTCCTGATGGGGGGAGGCACCGGCAAGATCGGCGACCCTTCGCTGCGCGACGAGGCCCGCTCGCTGCTGACGGTCGAGAAGATCAACGAGAATGTGAACAGCATCAAGCGCGTGTTCGAGAGGTTTCTGACCTTCGGCGACGGCCCGACCGACGCGATCATGGTCGACAATGCCGACTGGCTCGACGCGCTCGAATATATCCCCTTCCTGCGCGACATCGGCCAGCATTTCTCGGTCAACCGGATGCTGAGCTTCGACTCGGTCAAGCTTCGGCTCGACCGCGAGCAGTCGCTGAGCTTCCTGGAGTTCAACTACATGATCCTCCAGGCCTACGACTTTCTGGAGCTGTCGCGCCGCGCGGGCTGCCGGCTCCAGATGGGCGGGTCGGACCAATGGGGCAATATCGTCAACGGCATCGAACTGTCGCGCCGGGTGGACGGCACGCAGGTCTATGGCCTAACGTCGCCGCTCATCACCACCGCCGACGGCGGCAAGATGGGCAAGACCGCCAAGGGCGCGGTCTGGCTGAACGCTGACGCGCTCTCGCCCTATGATTACTGGCAATTCTGGCGGAACACGCAGGATGCGGACGTGGGGCGCTTCATGCGCCTGTTCACCGACCTGCCGCTCGCCGAGATCGCGCGGCTGGAAGCGCTGGAAGGCGCCGAGATCAACGAGGCGAAGAAGATACTCGCCCATGCCGCGACCGCCATGGCGCATGGGGAGGAGGCAGCCACCGCCGCCGCCGAAACCGCGCGCAAGACGTTCGAGGAAGGGGCGTCGGACACGAACCTGCCGACTGTCAGCCTGGGCGCAGAAGCGCTGACCGTCGTCCAGGCCACCACCGCGCTCGGCTTCGCCACCTCCAACAAGGAAGTGCGCCGCAAGCTGACCGAAGGCGCGATCCGCGTGAACGGCGATGTCGTCACCGATCCCGCCGTTACGCTCAAGCCCGGCGACAAGATCAGCTTCGGCGCGAAGAAGCATGGCCTCATCGTCGCCTGACGGGCAAAGAGCGTTAGTCTCCGGTTAACGCTCTTTCCTATCAAACCGTCCATTTTCAGCAGCTTAGGCTGCACCCATGTCCACGTCCTCGGTCTTCGCCAATCTGGGTCATGTGCTGCGCTCGCGCGATCCGTCGATCGATCAGCGCCGCGCGAACCGCGACCTTGTCGACATGGTCAGCCATGCGACCATGCGCGGGCGAAGCCAGGGGGTGCGAATCATCAACATATCCGCACTGGGCCTGATGTGCCGCAGCGACGCCGAGTTGGTCGCGGGCGAGCGGGTGCATGTCTGGCTGCCGATCCTGAAAGACTATCCGGCCGAAATCCGCTGGGTCGAGGATAGTCGCGCCGGCATGGAGTTTTTCGAGCCGATCCCGCCGCGCATCTATGACGCCATGCTCGCGCTCATCCCGCCGCGCCGGACGGCTTGGTAATCGCGGCGGCCGTCTCCACCCGGTTACGCACCCGCACCAGCGCGTCGGGCATCTCCCGCCGCAGAAAGTCCATTACGGCTTCGCGCACTTCGCAGCGCAGGTCGAAGGCGATTCCCGCGTTGCGCGCGGAGAGCAACCCACGCAGTTCCAGCGCCTCGGGCCGGTGTTCGGTCACCTGAAGGATGGCGACACGCCCATCCCAGCGACTGTTCGCCTTGACTGCGTCCACGAACACCTCCCGGATGCGACCCACATCGGCCGCCGGATCGACATGGAAGAAGACGGTGCCGAGCAGGTCGGACGTCTTGGTGGTCCAGTTCTGAAACGGCTTTTCGAGGAAGTAGGACACCGGCACCACCATCCGCCGGTCGTCCCAGATGCGCACGACGACATAAGTGAGCTTGATCTCCTCAATCCGCCCCCACTCGCCCTCCACAATCACGACATCGTCCAGCCTTATGGGTTCGGAAAAAGCCATCTGCACGCCCGCGATCAGATTCTTGAGCGCAGGCTGCGCCGCCGCGCCCACCGCCAGCGCGGCAAGGCCGGCCGACGCCATCAGCGAAACGCCCACCGTACGGACCCCCGGAATGGCGATCAGCATCATCGCGATGACAAGGAACCCGACTACGCACTGGGCGATCCGGTAGAGGATGCCGATCTTGGTGCGCTGCCGCCGCGCCTTCAGATTATCCTCGACGCTGATGTCCGCGCCGCGCTCGAACATCGTCTTGGCCGCGTCCATGCCGCGCAGAATCAGCCAACCGACCAGCAAAGCGAACACCATGCGCGACCCGATCGCCCATATGTCGGCCATGCGCGGCCCCAGTTCGATCGACTTCACCCCCGCGCTCAGCGCCAGCAACACGACCAGCCAGCGCGTCGGATGGTAGATCGCGGGCAACAAAGTCGGCTCGACCCGCGACCGCCGCACCAGCCGCATCGCGATCCAGTACAGCGCCCAGTGGATGAGGAAGGCGACGGCGACTGAAACCGCAATCGACAGCACTGCCATTGGCGATATGTGGGACAGGCTGAGGTCGGTCATGTCGGAGCGAACGCGGCGATGCGGCGCTTTGTTTCGCAACTGCGAGAAGATTGACGCGAACCATTCCCCCGCTCCCTGCCGTCACCCCAGCAAAAGCTGGGGTCTCAGGCGGCAGCGCGCCAATGGCTGAGATGCCAGCCTGCGCTGGCATGACGGAAGTGGCAACCCTCACCCCCCGCGCAACAACCCCACCGCCGCATCCTTCTGGAACAGATAGAGGCACGTCCGCGCCGCCTGCCCCCGCACACTGTCCAGCCCGCCGTCTCGTTCGATCAGCAGACGCGCATCGTCGCGCGCCGCATCGACCAGCGCCGCGACATGCTCGGGGCTCGCCAGCTTCAGCACCGCCTCGCCCGACTGGCGCGTCCCCAGCACCTCGCCCGCGCCACGCAGCTTCAAATCCTCCTCGGCGATGCGGAAGCCGTCATTGCTCTCCCGCATCAGCGCCAGCCGCGCCCGCGACGTCTCCCCCAAAGCATTGCCGCGCAAGAGGATGCACACCGAAGGCTTGTCGCCCCGCCCCACGCGCCCGCGCAGCTGGTGCAACTGCGCCAGGCCAAAACGATCCGCCCCCTCGATGATGATGAGGCTGCTATTGGGCACATCCACCCCCACCTCGATCACCGTGGTCGCGACCAATATCTGCGTCCGGTTGGCAGCAAAGGCTTCCATCGCTGCATCCTTCTCCGGCCCCTTCATCCGCCCATGAACAAGGCCGACCCGCTCCCCAAATCGCAGCTTCAAGGACTCCGCCCGCGCCTCCGCCGCCGCCTGATCGCTCGTCTCGCTCTCCTCCACCAGCGGACACACCCAATAGGCCTGCCCCCCACCTTCGACATGGCGAGCGAGCGCATCCACCACCTCGTCCAGCCGGTTCGCCGACATGACCAAAGTCTGGATCGGCTGCCGCCCCGGAGGCATCTCGTCCAGCCGCGACACATCCATCTCGCCATAATAGGTCAGCGTCAGCGTGCGGGGGATCGGTGTCGCCGTCATCACCAGCAGGTGCGGCGCACGTTCCGCCTTGTTCGCCAGCATCATCCGCTGCGCGACGCCGAAGCGATGCTGCTCGTCGATCACCGCGAGGCCCAGCCGCTTATACTGCACCGCTTCCTGAAAGATGGCGTGGGTGCCGACGAGGATGTCGATGCTCCCGTCGGCCAGCCCCATCAGCGTCGCCTCGCGGACTCGGCCCTTCTCGCGGCCGGTTAGAATGGCGATCTCGACCGGCAAGCCGATCGCCATCTTCCGCAGCGTCTCATAATGCTGCCGCGCCAATATCTCGGTCGGGGCCAGCATCGCCCCCTGCATTCCCGGTTCGACCGCATTCAGCAGCGCCATCAGCGCCACCAAAGTCTTGCCCGATCCGACATCGCCCTGAAGCAGCCGAAGCATCGGCGTCGCCTGCGCCATGTCGCCCTCGATCTCCCCCATCGCCCGCCGCTGCGCGCCTGTGGGGGCAAAGGGCAGCTTCAGCATCGCCCGCAGCCGCCCGTCGCCCTCGATCGGCACGCCGCGCCGCCGCCGCGACGATTGCCGCACCAGCATCAGCGCCAATTGCCCTGCGAAAATCTCGTCATAGGCCAGCCGTTCGCGCGCGATGGCGTCGGAGGGATCGGCATGAACCCGCGCCAGCGCCTCGCGCCACGCCGGCCAGTCCTTCCCTGCCCGCAGGCTCGGCTCGATCCATTCGGCCAGTTCGGGCGCGCGCGCCAGCGCCTGCGCGGCAAGATCGCGCATCCGGTTGTTGGTCAGCCCTTCCGACAGGCCATAGACCGGCTCGCGCGGCGGGATCGTGCCCGCCTCCTCGGGCGGCAGCACATAGTCCGGATGCACGATCTGGAGATTCTCGCCATAGGCTTCCAGCTTGCCCGACACGAATTTGGGTTCGCCGAGCGGCAGCAGCTTGCGCGGCCAGGCGCTGTTCTTCCCGAAATAGACGAGGGACACGCCATTGCCCTGCGCGTCCACCGCGTGCACCCGGAACGGCGCACGCGCGCTGCCGCTCGCCCGATAGTCGATCGGCGTCAGGATCGTCCCGATCACCCGCCCCGCATCCGCCATGTCGAGCGCGTCCGTCAGGTGCCGATCCACCCAGCTCACCGGCAGATGGAACGCAACATCCACCGCCCGCGCCAGCCCCAGCCGCTCCAGCGGCCGCGCCAGTGCGGGGCCTACCCCCTTGAACAGGGATATTTCGGCAAAGAGCGGATTGAGAATATCGGGTCGCATGTCTATCTGGCGGGCTCTACCCCAGCCGGGACGGCGTGACAAACGCCCGATCGGCGGGCTGCGCCATGCCCGGTCAAGGAACAAATTGTGAACGACGATCCCCGCCTCCGCCGCATCAAGTTCCGCGCCTGGCATCGCGGCACGCGGGAGGCGGACTATACCGTCGGCGGCTTCTTCGACCGGTACCACGCGACATGGAACGAAGAAGAGATCGCCTGGTTCGAGCGCTTCATGGAAGAGCAGGACGCCGACATCATGGGCTGGGCACTAGGCACCATCCCCGTTCCCGAAATATGGCAAGGCCCCATGATGGACCGCTTTCTGCAACTCGATTTCGTGAAGATCGTCTAACATCGTGCCCCCTCCCGCAAGCGGGAGGGGGCTAGGGGGTGGGCCTGCGCTACCTCTGCCACTAATCAGCCCATCCCCGGCCCCTCCCGTAAGCGGGAGGGGAGAGAAAAAGATGACCGACCTCTCCAAAATCCTCCGCGCCTCCGCCCCTCTGACCCTCTCCAGCGTCCCCGCCGGCTTCCAGCCCTGGCTGCTCGCCGACCTCGCCCGCGCCGCGCCCGCACGCGCGGTCTTCATCGCCGCCGACGAGCAGCAGATGCGTGCCATCGCGGACACCGCGCCGACCTTCGCGCCGGAGCTGGAGATCATCGAGATCCCGGCATGGGACTGCCTGCCCTATGACCGCGCCAGCCCCTCGCTGCGCGCCGCCTCCGCCCGCCTCGCCGGCCTCTATGCGCTTCAGGCCAAGCCCAAAGGCCCACAGCTCGTCGTCACCACGCTGGCGGCGATGACCCAGCGCACCCTCACACCCTTCCGCGTCCGCCAGCTGGTCGCAAGACTCGCGCCCAAGGAGCGGATCGCGATCCAGCGTCTCGCCGACATGCTCCAGGCGAACGGCTATGTCCGCACCGACACGGTGCACGACCGGGGCGAGTTCGCCATCCGCGGCGGCATCGTCGATCTTTTCCCCGGCGGCGAGGAACAGCCGCTTCGCCTCGATTTCTTCGGCGACGAGATCGAGACCGTCCGCCGCTTCGACCCCGCCGACCAGCGCACCACGGGAAGCGTCGATGGCTTCACCCTCCTCCCCGCCTCCGAAGCGCTGCTGGACGAGGACACGATCAAGCGCTTCCGCCTGCGCTATCGCGAAACCTTCGGCGCCACCGCGACCGGCGATCCGCTCTATCAGGCGGTCAGCGACGGCCGCCGCCTCGCCGGCATGGAACATTGGCTGCCCCTGTTCGAGGAAAAGCTCGTCCCCCTCACCGATCATCTGGGCGACGCCGTCATCGTCCGCGACCATGGGGTCGCCGGCGCGGCGGACAGCCGGTTCGAGGCGATCCGCGACTATCATGCCAACCGCGTCCAGGCGAAGTCCGCCGATCCCGGCTCCTACCGCCCCCTGAAGCCGGAAGCGCTCTATCTGAACGCCGCCGAATGGGACGCCGCAGTCGCGACCCTGCCGATGCACGCGACCACCCCCTTCCACGAACCGGAAAGCGCGACCGTGCTCGACTTCGCGGTGGACGGCCCCCGCGACTTCACCCCCGAACGCGCGCAGAACGCCAACATCTACGAAGCCGTGGCCAAGCATATCGACACCCTGCGCCGCCAGAAGAAGAAGGTGGTCATAGCCAGCTATTCGGGCGGCGCGCGCGAACGCCTCTCGGGCCTGCTCGCGGATCATGGCGTCGCCCGCCTCGCCGCCGCCGATGACTGGCAGGAGGCGCTGGGCCTCGCCGCGGACGGTCGGGTCACGCTCATCGTCCTCGGCCTCGACCATGGCTTCACCGCGCCCGATGTCGCCGTCCTCACCGAACAGGATATGCTCGGCGACCGCCTCGTCCGCCGCGCCAAGCGCAAGAAGAGCGCGGACGCCTTCCTTCAGGAACTCGCCACCCTCACCCCCGGCGACCTCGTCGTCCATCGCGATCACGGCATTGGCCGCTACGATGGCCTGACGCAAATCCCAGTGGCGAAGGCCCCGCATGATTGCGTCGCGCTGGAATATTCCGGCGGCGACAAGCTCTATGTCCCCGTCGAAAATCTCGAAGTCCTCTCCCGCTACGGCTCCGAAACCGACGGCGTAAGCCTGGACAGACTGGGCGGCGAAGCCTGGCAGCGGCGCAAGGCCAGGATGAAGGAGCGTATCCGCGAAATCGCGGGCGAACTGCTGAAAACCGCCGCCGCCCGCGCGCTGCGCCCCGCCACTGTGGCCGAACCCGACCATGCCGGCTACCCCGCCTTCGTCGATCGCTTCCCCTATCAGGAAACCGACGATCAGGACCGCGCGATCAGCGACGTGATCGAAGACCTTGGCGCGGGCAAGCCGATGGACCGCCTCGTCTGCGGCGATGTCGGCTTCGGCAAGACCGAAGTCGCGCTGCGCGCCGCCTTCGTCGCGGCGATGGCCGGAATGCAGGTGGTGGTGATCTGCCCCACCACCCTGCTCGCGCGCCAGCATCACATGAATTTCGTGGACCGCTTCCGCGGCTTCCCGATCGAAATCGGCCGCCTCTCCCGTCTCGTGCCCGACAAGGAGGCGAAGGCGACCAAGGCGGGCCTGGCCGACGGCAGCATCGACATCGTCGTCGGCACCCACGCCCTCCTTGCCAAGGGCATCGAATTCAAGCGCCTGGGCCTCGTCATCGTGGACGAGGAGCAGCGGTTCGGCGTCACCCACAAGGAGAGGCTCAAGTCCCTCAAGACCGACGTCCATGTCCTGACCCTCACCGCCACGCCCATCCCCCGCACGCTCCAGATGGCGATGTCGGGCCTGCGCGAACTCTCCGTCATCCAGACTCCGCCGGTCGATCGCCTGGCGGTACGCACCTATGTCATGCCCTGGGACGGCGTCGTGATCCGGGAAGCCTTATTGCGCGAACATTATCGCGGCGGACAGAGCTTCTTCGTCGTCCCCCGCATCGCCGACCTGACCGAGATCGAGGAATTCCTCCGCACAGAAGTGCCGGAGGTCAAACCCATCGTCGCCCACGGCCAGATGAGCGCCACCGAAGTCGAGGAGCGCATGTCCGCCTTCTACGACAAGCGCTACGATGTGCTCCTCTCCACCACCATCGTGGAATCCGGCCTCGATATCCCCAGCGCCAACACGCTCATCATCCACCGCGCCGACCGCTTCGGCCTTGCCCAGCTCTATCAGTTGCGCGGTCGCGTCGGCCGGTCGAAGACGCGCGCCTATGCCTATATGACCACGCCCGCCAACCGCATCATCACCGAAACCGCCGAAAAGCGCCTAAAAGTGCTGTCCGATCTCGACACGCTGGGCGCGGGCTTCCAACTCGCCAGCCATGACCTCGATATTCGCGGCGCGGGCAATCTCGTCGGCGACGAACAGTCGGGCCATATCAAGGAGGTGGGCTTCGAACTCTACCAGTCGATGCTGGAGGACGCGATTCTCGACGCCAAGGCGGGCGGCATCGCCGCCGAGCGTCGCAGCGAGGACTTCTCGCCGCAGATCACGGTGGACGCGCCGATCCTCATCCCCGACGATTATGTGCCGGACCTCGACCTGCGCATGGGCCTCTATCGCCGCATCAACGAGCTGGAGGACAGGCAGGGCCTCGAATCCTTCGCCGCCGAACTCATCGATCGCTTCGGCAAGCTGCCCTTGCCCACGCAAAATCTGCTCAAGATCATCGAGATCAAGCAGAATTGCGTCGCCGCCAACGTCGCCAAGATCGATGTGGGGCCGAAGGGCGCGCTGGTCAGCTTTTTCGAGGATCGTTTCCCGAAGCCCGAAAACCTCGTCGCCTATATCCAGAAGCTGGACGGCGTCGCCCGCCTCCGCCCCGACAGCAAGGTCGTCGTCAACCGCGCCTGGGGCGACCCGCAGGCTCGCCTCAATGGTGCGCTCCAACTCTCGAAGGGGCTGGCGAAAGCGGCGGGCTGACCCGGTTTCGGAACCTCCCTCCCCCTCGCGCGCTTGCCTTTAGCAAATAAGGGGAAGCGCATGACGGAACGGGTGAAGCAGCAGGTGCATGTCGATGCGCCCTGGCAGATACCGGCGCGCGGCTGGTGGGAGATTGTGAAGCGCGTCTACGCCAAGCTCGGCGCCAATCATCTCAGCCTGCTTGCCGCCGGGGTCGCCTATTACGCCTTTCTCTCGATCGCCCCGCTGCTGCTGGCGATCGTCCTCACCTACGGCCTGATCGGCGATCCCGCGCTGGTCGCCGAGCATGTCCGCTCGCTCATCACCGTAGTGCCGCGCGAGGCCGCCAAGCTGATCTTCGACCAACTGCTGTCGATCGTCACCACCACCAAGCCCGCGGTCGGCTTCGGCCTGCTCCTCGCGCTCGCTTTCGCCGTCTATGGCGCGACCCGCGCCGCCTCCGCCACGATCGAGGCGCTGAACATCGTCTATGAGGAAAAGGAAGCGCGCAGCATCTTCGCCTTCTACCGCGTATCGCTCGGCATCACCTTCTCTGCGGTGCTTGTCGTCGTCGTGGGCGTGCTCACCGCCTCGGTGCTGGGCTTCCTGGAGGATTTGACGAGCGGGTGGGGACCGATCGCCATCGCGATCACCAAGGCGCTGACCTGGATCGCGGCGGGCCTGTTCGCCAGCCTGATCTTCGCGCTCATCTATCGCTTCGGTCCCCATCGGCGCAGGGCGCGCTGGCAATGGCTCACGGTGGGGTCGGTGGTCGCGACGCTCTTCTGGCTGCTGGCGACGCTCGGCGTCTCCTTCTACGTCTCGCGTTTCGGCAACTATAACGAGACCTATGGGTCGCTGGGCGCGGTCGTGGTGCTGCAACTCTGGCTCTACGTCTCCGCCTTCGTCGTGCTGCTCGGCGCGCAGCTCAACCAGGAGGCGGAGCGGCAGACCAGCAAGGACACGCAGCTGCCCGAAGCCCCCGACGCGCCATAATGGCGCTTGCCCTGCCCCCCGCCCCACGCTAAAGGGCACGCCTTCGCCGGCCAGCGGCCGGTGCAGGAGTGTAGCTCAGCTGGTAGAGCGTCGGTCTCCAAAACCGAATGCCGGGGGTTCGAGTCCCTCCACTCCTGCCACTATCCAGTTGCAAAGACCTTGATTGTTCGGGGCCGCGCAGCCAGATGGTCGGCGAACAGTGTCGCGGAGCCAGCGGCCGCATCCCCCGGACGCCCCGATGGGCGGGATCGGGAGGGCGGACTGTTGCTCCGCGAATCGGCGTTGATATGGAAAGATTTTGAGGCAGGCGATGGCGAAGGTTACCCCCGGCGAATTCGTCAATCAGGTGCGGGCCGAAGCGTCGAAGATCGTATGGCCCACGGGCCGCGAAACGATCATGACCGGCGTGATGGTGGTCATCATGACGTCGCTGCTGGGCCTCTTCTTCTTCGGCATCGACACCTTCTTCGGCGCGATCGTCCAGTGGCTGCTGGGCATTGCGGCGGGCCGGGCTTGATTGGGAGTATAACAGGGTAACATGGCGCGCTGGTACATCATCCACGCCTATTCGGGCTTCGAGAACAAGGTCAAGGAATCGATCCTGTCCGAAGCCGAGCGCATGGGCCTCTCCCAGCTCGTCGAGCAGGTCGAGGTGCCCGTCGAAACCGTGACCGAAGTAAAGCGGGGCAAGAAGATCCAGGTCGAGCGCAAGTTCATGCCGGGCTATGTCCTTGCCAAGCTCGCCATGAACGACGACATCTATCACCTCGTCAAGAATACGGCGAAGGTGACGGGCTTCCTCGGCCCCAACGGTAAGCCGCAGGCAATCAGCGAGAGCGAGGCCGCCCGCTATTTCGGCGCGCAGAAAGAAGCCGAGGCCGCGCCCAAGCACAAGATCAGCGTCGATTACGAGATCGGCGACAGCGTCAAGGTGCTGGACGGCCCCTTCGCCAGCTTCAACGGGCTGGTCGAGGAACTGGATTTCGAAAAGAACCGGGTCAAGGTGTCGGTGTCGATCTTCGGCCGCGCCACCCCGGTCGAACTGGATTTCGAACAGGTCGAACTGTCGAAATAAGGATTATCGCCGTCACCCCGGACTTGATCCGGGGTCCCGCTTTTCTTCTGGCGTGACGCAGAGACAAAGCGGGATGCCGGATCAAGTCCGGCATGACGGAAGAAGAGATTCCCTTTTAGGGAATAAGTGCGGGAGGCGGATCTCAGGTCCGCTGCTTGAACCGCTAAACTTGAACCGGACGCACCCCTGGGCGCGTCCAGCAACAGAGTGAGTGACAATGGCTAAGAAGATTACGGGCTATATCAAGCTCCAGGTGGCGGCCGGCGCCGCCAATCCCTCGCCGCCGATCGGCCCTGCCTTGGGTCAGCGCGGCGTCAACATCATGGAATTCTGCAAGGCGTTCAACGCCGCAACGGAAAAGATGGAGAAGGGCACCCCGCTCCCGACCGTCATCACCGTCTATGCGGATCGTTCCTTCACCTTCATCACGAAGATGCCGCCGGCGACCTACCTCATCAAGAAGGCCGCTAACCTCAAGTCGGGCTCGAAGGAGCCGGGCAAGATTTCCGGCGGAAAGATCAAGCGCTCGCAGCTGGCCGAGATCGCGCAGACCAAGATGCCCGACCTCAACGCCAACGACATCGAGGCAGCGACGAAGATCATCGAAGGCTCCGCCCGCGCGATGGGCCTCGAAGTGGTGGAGGGCTAAGACCATGGCAAAGCAGACCAAGAAGGCGAAGGCCCTGGCGACCGCGATCGACCGGGAGAAGCTGCACGGCGTTGACGAAGCGCTGGGCCTCATCAAGACCCACGCGACCGCCAAGTTCGACGAAAGCGTCGAGATCGCGATCAACCTGGGCGTCGATCCGCGTCACGCCGACCAGATGGTCCGTGGCGTCGTCACCCTGCCCGCCGGCACCGGCAAGGACGTGCGCGTTGCCGTGTTCGCCCGCAATGACAAAGCGCAGCAGGCTCTGGACGCCGGCGCCGACGTCGTGGGCGCGGAAGACCTGCTCGAATCGATCCAGGCCGGCAATATCGATTTCCAGCGCGTGATCGCCACGCCCGACATGATGGGTCTGGTGGGTCGCCTCGGCAAGGTGCTCGGCCCCAAGGGCCTGATGCCGAACCCGAAGCTGGGCACGGTGACGCCGAACGTCGCCGAAGCCGTGAAGGCCGCCAAGGGCGGTCAGATCGAATTCCGCGTCGAGAAGGCGGGCATCATCCACGCCGGCCTCGGCAAGGCGAGCTTCCCGGCGGAAGACCTGCGCAAGAACTTCGACGCTTTCGTCGATGCGATCGTGAAGGCCAAGCCCTCGGGCTCGAAGGGCAAATATGTCCGCAAGATCGCCCTGTCCTCTTCGATGGGTCCGGGCGTGAAGGTCGACGTGGCGGAAGTCGCCTCGATCTGATCGACTGACGATAACAGACAAAGGGGCCGCTTTCCCTCCTTGCGGGGGAAGGCGGCCTTCTTATTTCCTATTCATCCTCCCCTGCAAGGGGAGGTGGCAGCACGAAGTGCTGACGGAGGGGTGTCCCGCTTTCGATGACGGGACACCCCTCCACCACTCGCTTCGCGAGCGGTCCCCCTCCCCTTGCAGGGGAGGATTTTGGAACCAGCGGCATGACCGACCGCTGGGCTTCCCATACGGAAGCATGAACGGTCTTTCGTATCCGTCGGGAATGGCGGGTCGCTTTTACCGATGGAATACAACAACATGGCATTTGAAACTCTTCCCGCCCTCCTGTCGCAGGCGCTCGTCGCCAAAGGCTATGAGGCGCTCACCCCCGTCCAGTCCGAAGTCACCCAGGAGGAAGCGGTCGGCCGCGACTTGGTCGTTTCCGCGCAGACGGGATCGGGCAAGACCGTCGCCTTCGGCCTCGCCATGGCGGGCGAATTGCTGGGCGATGCCGAGCGCCTGCCCGTCGCCGGCCTGCCGCTGGCGCTGGTGATCGCGCCGACGCGCGAACTCGCCTTGCAGGTCAGCCGCGAACTGGAATGGCTGTACGGCGCGGCGCGCGCACGCATCGCCACCTGCGTCGGCGGCATGGACGCGGCCAAGGAGCGCCGCGCGCTCAGCCATGGCGCGAATATCGTCGTCGGCACGCCGGGCCGGCTGCGCGACCATCTGGAGCGCGGCGCTCTGGACCTGTCCGCCATCCGCACCGTGGTGCTGGACGAGGCGGACGAAATGCTCGACATGGGCTTCCGCGAGGATCTGGAGGGCATTCTCGACAGCGCGCCCGAAGGCCGCCGCACGCTCCTCTTCTCCGCCACCATGCCCAAGCCGATCGTGGCGCTCGCCAAGCGCTACCAGAAGGACGCGTTGCGCATTTCGACCGTGACCGAGGAGCGCGGCCATGGCGACATCAGCTATCAGGCGTTGACCGTCGCGCCCTCCGATATCGAGAATGCGGTCGTCAACCTGCTGCGCTATCACGAGGCGGAGACGGCGATGCTGTTCTGCGCCACCCGCGACAATGTGCGACACCTGCACGCCAGCCTGACCGAGCGCGGCTTCGCCGTCGTGGCGCTCTCGGGCGAGCATAGCCAGAATGAGCGTAACCATGCGTTGCAGGCGCTGCGCGACAAGCGCGCGCGGGTGTGCGTGGCGACCGACGTCGCGGCGCGCGGCATTGACCTGCCCTCGCTCAGCCTCGTCGTCCATGTCGAGCTACCGCGTGACGCCGAGACGATGCAGCATCGCTCGGGCCGTACCGGCCGCGCGGGCAAGAAGGGGACCGCCGTCCTCATCGTCCCCTACCCCCGCCGCCGCCGCGTCGAATCGATGCTGCGGGGCGCGAAGATTCCGGTCGAATGGGGCACCCCGCCGAGCAAGGAAGCGATCCTGGAGCAGGACAATGCCCGCCTGCGCGCCACGCTGATGGAAAAAGCGGAACTGGACGAAGCGGACTGGGCGCTGGGCGCGGAACTGCTGGCCGAAAAGAGCGCCAAGGAAATCGCCGCGATGCTGGTCAAGAGCGCGCGCGCGTCCCTTCCCGCACCCGAGGAACTGCTGGATCGCAGCGAAGCGCCCGCCCGCAGCGACGGGCCGCGTCCGGGGTTCGAGGATACGCAATGGTTCCGCATGGACATCGGCCGCCGCCAGAATGCCGATCCGCGCTGGATATTGCCGCTGATCTGCCGCCGCGGCCATGTGTCGCGGCAGGATATCGGCGCGATCCGCATCGCCGCCAACGAAACGATGTTCGAAATCCCCAGGGCGATCGCCAGTCGCTTCATTGCGGCGGTCAAGCGCTCGGGCGAGGCAAGCGACGAGGGCGCCGACGTCTCGTTCGAACCGGTGGATGGCGCGCCGCGTCAGGAAGCCCGCGAAAACCGTAAGCAACTGCGCCCTGCCAATAGCGACCGCCCCAATCGAAGCGGGCCGTCACGCGGCGGCCCCGGCGGCGGACGCCCGCACAGCCCCCGCCCGTTCAAGGGCGCAGGCGCCGGCGGCCCGCGCAAGGGGCCGCCGCGCGGCCGCTGACATCTGTTCCCCGGCGCAGGCCGGGGTCCAGTTCGAGCGTTTCAACTGGCCCCAGGCCTGCGCCGGGGAACAACCCTTTCGGGTAGATTGGGAGCCAAGCCCCATCTCGTCCATTGATGGGCGATGACCATCCTCATCCCCATTCTGGGCGACCAGCTGAGCCTCGACCTCGCATCGCTGCGCGCGGTGGACAAGCGCGAAGCCGTGGTCCTGATGATGGAGGTTGCCGACGAGACCACCTATGTGAAGCATCACAAGGCCAAGATCGCCTTCATCCTCTCCGCCATGCGCCACCATGCCGACGCACTGCGCGCCGAGGGCTGGACAGTCGATTATGTCAGGCTGGACGACCCGGACAATGCAGGCTCCTTCACTGCAGAAGTCGCCCGCGCCGTCGAAAGGCATCAGCCCAGCGCCATCCATGTCACCGAAGCCGGCGAATGGCGCGTGCGCGCGATGCTGGAGAGCTGGCAGGACCGTTTCACCATCCCCGTAACCATCCATGAGGATGACCGTTTCCTCTGCTCCCATGCCGAGTTCGACACATGGGCGGCGGCGCGCAAGCAGATGCGGATGGAATATTTCTACCGCGACATGCGGCGCAAGGCCGGCCTGCTGCTGGACGATGACGGCCAGCCGGAAGGTGGCCAGTGGAACTACGACGCCGAAAACCGCAAGCCCGCGCCGAAGCGCGACCTTCTCATGCCGCAACCCATCCGCTTCCGCCCCGACGCGATCACAAACGAGGTGCTGGCGATGGTGGCGGCCCGCTTCGCCGAACATATCGGCAATCTCGAGCATTTCGCCTTCGCCGTGACCCGCGCCGACGCGCTGCGCCAGCAGAAGCGCTTCCTCGACGAAGCCCTACCCCGCTTTGGCGACTATCAGGACGCGATGCTCAGCGATGAGCCCTTTATGTGGCACTCGATCCTCTCGCCCTATATCAACGCCGGGCTGCTCGACCCGCTGGACGTCTGCCGCGAGGTGGAAAAGCGCTACCGCGCCGGCAAAGTGCCGCTCAACTGCGCCGAAGGCTTCATCCGCCAGATCATCGGCTGGCGCGAATATGTGCGCGGCGTCTACTGGCACGAAGGCCCGGACTATGGCTCGCGCAACGCGCTGAACGCTACCCGCGACCTCCCTGCCTTCTACTGGACAGGCGAGACGGACATGCACTGCATGGCGCAAGCGATCGGCCAGACCATCGATCATGCCTACGCCCATCATATCCAACGACTGATGATTACGGGCAACTTCGCCCTCCTCGCCGGGATCGACCCGCATCAGGTCCATGTCTGGTATCTGGAAGTCTATGCCGACGCCTATGAATGGGTGGAGATGCCCAATACGATAGGCATGAGCCAGTTCGCCGACGGCGGGCTGCTTGGCAGCAAGCCCTATGCCGCGGGGGGCGCCTATATCAACCGCATGTCCGATTATTGCCGCTTATGCCGCTATGACGTCAAGCAGCGCATCGGCGAAGATGCCTGCCCGTTCAACGCGCTCTACTGGGACTTCATCGCCCGCAATCAGAGCAAATTGGCCCGCAACCCGCGCATGGCCATGCCCTATCGCACCTGGGAGAAGATGGCGGAGAAGGACCGCGCCGCGATCCGCCAACAAGCGAAGCAATTCCTTCACAAACTCGCCTGATCCCGCCCCGGATCGGTTGACAGCGGCCTATCATTCCACTAACGGGCCACATTCCCGCGCGGGTCGACAGGATTTCCTCCTCGATGATCGGCGTAAAGCAGATTTGAACGAGAAGAGACAAGCCATGTTCGCTATCGTGCGCACGGGCGGCAAGCAGTATCGCGTCGCCGCCGGAGACAAGATCGTCGTTGAGAAGCTGGCCGGTGAGGCCGGCGACAAGGTCACGCTGGGCGACGTCCTATTCGCCGGCGAGGGCAGCGACGTGAAGGATGTCTCGAAGCTGACGGTCGCCGCCGAAATCATCGCGCAGGCGAAGGGCGAGAAGGTCATCGTCTTCAAGAAGCGCCGCCGCCACAATTATCGTCGCAAGAACGGCCACCGCCAGAATCACACGATCCTCAAGATCGTGTCGATCGCCTGAGCCGTCGCGCAACAGAATCAAGGAGTTTAGGTCATGGCACATAAGAAAGCGGGCGGTTCCTCGCGCAACGGTCGCGATTCGGAGTCGAAGCGTCTTGGCGTCAAGAAGTTCGGCGGTCAGGACGTGATCGGCGGCAACATCATCATTCGCCAGCGCGGCACTCGCGTTTATCCGGGCCGCAATGTGGGCATGGGCAAGGACCACACCCTCTTCGCGCTCGGCGAAGGCAAGGTGGTGTTCCACACCGGCAAGCTAGGCCGCAAATACGTGTCGGTCGACGCAATGGCCGAAGCCGCCGAATAACGGACGACCGATGACGGGTCGTCCTTCAGGGGCGATCCTCCCGGTGTTCGGATGACCAGTCCAACGCCGGTGTCCGAGGGAACAGGGGCGCTCCTCACCAGAGGGGCGCCCCTGTTCTCGTTGGGCGGCGTTTCCTCTCTAAATTCCCTCAAGTCACTGGAACCAAGCGGCTTTTCGCGCGTCGTGCGGCAAAGCCGATAGGCCAGGAGCAGCGTCGTCAAGCCGTCATCATGGGCGGCTAACGGCGCATCCCAGAGGAGAGACGAAAATGTTCGCCCGCACCCCGCGCCTGCTGCTGCGTCCCGGCTGGATGGAGGACGCGCCCGCGCTGGCTCAGGCCATCAACGATCCCGCCGTCGCGCGCAACCTGGCGCGCGTGCCAAGCCCCTATACCCGCGCAGACGCCGAAGCCTTTCTGTCGCTGCCGCAGGACTCGCGGCTGCCCCGTCTGCTGGCCTTCACCCGAACGAAGGGCGCGCCGCGCCTGATCGGCGGGTGTGGCATCCATGTGGACGAGGAAGGCCGCCCCGAACTCGGCTACTGGATCGCACGGCCTTATTGGGGGCTGGGCTTCGCTACCGAAGCAGGACGCGCCGTGCTGTCGATGGCGCGCGCCGCGGGCGTCACCGGCATGCGGGCGGGGCATTTCATCGATAACCCGGCATCGGGGAACGTCCTGCGCAAGCTCGGCTTTCGCCATAATGGTGAGACGCGGCCGCTGTTCAGCCTCGCACGCGGCGCGGCGGTCGAAAGCCTGATCTTCGAGGAGGGAGAAGCCGCGTGGCTGAATGACGACCCGGCGATGGATGTTTACGGCGACGCCATGCTGGTAGCGGCCTGAACAGAATCGCGTCTCGGCCGGTCGAACACCCGCGCCGGCTTGCCGCCATGGACCGTGTCGATCACTCCCGCAAAGCCCAGCTTCTCGGCGACCTTGATCGACGCGGCATTGTCGGGATCTATGATGCAGCGGACGGACGGCGCATCGACATGATCGTCGGCCCATTGGAGCACCGCCGCCATCGCTTCGGTGGCGATGCCCTTGCCCCATGCGTCTGGCCCCAGCACCCAGCCCGCTTCGGGCACATCCTCCAACTCGGGCAGACCACGTTCCGCGCGCAACAGGCCAGCCTCGCCCAGCACGGCGCCGCTCGCCCGATCCTCGACCACCCACATGCCGTAGCCGAGCAGCGCCCACATGCCCGCATAGCGCAGCAGGCGAAACCAGACCGCTTGCGCCTCCTGCGGCGCGCCGCCAATGAAGCGCACTACATCGGCGTCCGCCCAGAGCCGGCGGCAGGCGGCATAATCCGCCACCCGATGCGGGCGTAGGATCAGACGGGGCGTTTCGAGGACGGGCGCTTCGGGCATGAGCCGATAAGAGAGTGCGCCCGTCCGGCCGTCAAGCGGCCGACACGAGCGCGCCGTCTGCCCGCGCAGCGGCATAGGGCGTATCGGCGACCGCGATGAGCGCGCGGTCGTCGACCTTCCACGGATGGAAGCCCGGCAGAAAATAGCTTGCCCACGGGAGCGCCACCCGCCGCAATATGCCAGGCCGCAGCAGCGCATAGCGCAGCAGCCCACCCCATGCGCGAACGCCCCTGATCCCATCCTGCCGCAACAATTCCATCATGCCGCGCGCCCGATGATGCAGGAAATGCTTCGTGACGATCAGCATCATCAGCGTCTTGACCCACCAGCGTTTGAGGTGCGGCCAGTCGCGGGTGGCATGCACCCATGTGTCATGCGCCACGCCCTTATGCTCGATCTCCTCGATCGCGTGCCAACGCCACAGCGCAGCCAGTTCCGGCTCCGCCCCGTCCAGATAGCGGAGATCGCGCAACAATTGATGCGCCAGGATCGCGGTAAAATGTTCGAGCGCCATGGTCGCGGCAAGCCGCACGATCGCCGGGCGGCTATAGGCGAGGTTCAGCACCATGGTCACGTCAGCGTCGAGGCGCGACACGTCATAGCCCTGATCCGTCACCTGCCGGTTGAACGCCAGATGCTCGCGGCTGTGGACGACCTCCTGCTTGATGAACGCGGCAATCTCGCCCGCCAGCTTCTCCGGCACGCCGTCGCGGAACGCGCGCACCGAATCGATGAAGAAGGCCTCGCCGCGCGGGAAGGTGATCGAGAGCGCGTTGAAGAAAGCCGTGGCGATCGGATCATTGTTCAGCCAATGTCGCCCGCTCGCACGATCCCGCCCGAAACGGCGGTCGCGCGGGGTGATGGTGAGGTCGGTGGGTGTCATGGGACGCCTCCTTCACTTACTTACATTGATGTAAATATGAGTAACTGACACCAATGTCAACAACCCGTGCGCGCCTCACCCCCAACGAAAGCCGCCTCGCTGCTGTGGAGGCAGCGCGGACGCTCCTGATCGAAGCCGGCCCGCAGGCGGTCACGCTCAAGGCCGTGGCGGCGCGGATCGGGCGCACGCACGCCAATCTGCTCCACCATTTCGGGTCGGCGGCCGGCCTCCAAAAGGCGCTCGCGGCGCACCTCGCCGACGTCATCACCGCCAGCATCGGCGAGGCCGTGGACGCCGCCCGGCGCGGCAAGGTCAGCCCGCGCACCATCGTCGACATGACCTTCGACGCTTTCGACGCGCAGGGCGCGGGCGCGCTGGCGAGTTGGATGCTCTCCTCGGGCAATGAGGATGCGCTCGATCCCGTAGTGGAAGCGATCCATCGCCTCGTGGACAAGCTGGCGGCGAGCGCGCTCACCCCGAACATGGGCGACCTCATCCGCGAAAACACGCTGATGCTGGTGCTGCTGGCGCTTGGCGACTCGCAGCTTGGCGGACCGACTGCCGCCGCGATCGGCCTCCCCCGCGAAAAGGCGCGCGAGATCGCGACGCGCAGCCTCACCTCGGCGCTGCTTCAGGAGGCGGCGACCTATGCCGCGCAGGCCAAGGTTTAACTTTGGGCCAGATGGCGTTATGGGCGCGCCATGCATTTCCTCGATCAAGCGAAAATCTACATCAAGTCCGGCTGGGGCGGCCCCGGCGCGGTCAGTTTCCGGCGTGAAAAATATGTCGAATATGGCGGCCCCGACGGCGGCAATGGCGGCAAGGGCGGCGACATCATTTTCGAGGCGGTCGCCGGCCTCAACACGCTGATCGACTTCCGCTACACCCAGCATTTCAAGGCGCAGCGCGGCCAGCCCGGCATGGGCAAGAACCGCTATGGCGCGGGCGGCGAAGACTTGGTCATCAAGGTGCCGGTCGGGACGCAGATACTGTCCGATCCGACTCCCATCGAAGGGACCGAGGACGCGGAAGACGGCACGATGGAATATGAGCAGGAACTGCTCGCCGACATGACCGAAGTCGGTCAGCGGCTCGTCCTGCTGCGCGGCGGCGACGGCGGGCGCGGCAACCTCTCCTACAAGACCAGCACCAACCGTGCGCCGCGCCAGCATGGCACTGGCTGGCCGGGGCAGGAAATGTGGGTCTGGCTGCGGCTGAAACTGCTTGCGGATGTGGGCCTCGTGGGTATGCCCAATGCCGGCAAGTCCACTTTCATCAACCAGGTGACCAACACCAAGGCGAAGGTCGGCGCCTACGCCTTCACCACCACCAAGCCGCAGCTTGGCGTCGTGCTGCACCGCGACCGCGAGTTCGTGCTAGCCGACATTCCCGGCCTGATCGAAGGCGCGGCGGATGGCGCGGGCATCGGCGATCGCTTCCTTGGCCATATCGAGCGCTGCCGGGTGCTGCTCCACCTCATTGACGCGACGGCGGACGACCCCGTCAACGCCTTCCGCATCGTGACCGACGAACTCGCGGCCTATGGCGGCGGCCTCGATGAAAAGCCGCAACTGGTGGTGCTGAACAAGGGCGACCTGCTGGGGCAGGAGCTGATGGAGGATATCACGGAGCAACTGCGCGATGAGGCGGATGTCGAGGAGGTCTTCATCATCTCCGGCGCGACCGGCGAGGGTGTGGGCGCGCTACTGGACGCGGTGCTCCCGCTGCTGGATGCCCCGGCCGAGACCGATGAAGAGGAAGCGCCGAAGCCCGACAAGCCATGGTCGCCGATTTAAAGCCCCTCCCCTTCAGGTTCGGCGGCGTCACGGGCCGCCGCCGAAGGGTTGGGGTGGGGTGTCGCCCCACAGGGCGACGCGCGCGGCCCACCCCCACCCCCATCCCCTCCCCTGAAGGGGAGGGGCTTATTTGGACCTGTTCGTGACCCACCCCCTCTCCGGCTTCCCCCCTGCCCTGATCCGCCGCCTGGTCGTGAAGATCGGGTCGGCGCTGCTGGTCGATCCCGCCGGCGAAGTCCGCACCGACTGGCTGCGCACGCTGGTCGCCGACGTGGCGGAGCGGCACGCGGCGGGGCAGCAGGTCATCATCGTCTCCTCTGGCGCGATCGCGCTCGGCGCGCGGCGGCTGAAACTGCCCAAGGGCGGCCGCGCCAGC
>ERZ1292632.204-Hain-H43-01um-R2-204-length-62175-cov-11_pt1 | contig 62175 bp, 83 predicted proteins | sample MGYA00564407_ERZ1292632 | MGnify/ENA primary metagenome ERZ1292632 (study PRJEB36523, sample SAMEA6512637) | groundwater metagenome | collected 2019-01-08 | study: AquaDiva: Metagenomics assemblies of 32 groundwater samples | reverse complement strand
CTCCACGGAAGCCCCCACGGAATCCCACACGGAATCCCACACGGAATCCCACACGGAAGCCTCCACGGAAGCCCCCACGGAATCCCGCACGGAAGCCCGCACGGAATCCCACACGGAAGCCTCCACGGAAGCCTCCACGGAAGCCGAATTGGTTTTCAAGACAGCAGAAATGATGGCGCCTGAAATCGGAGAATCCGCAACGACAAACAGTTTGGGAGCCCGCAATCCGGCAACCGCATAGGCACGCACGACAGCATCCTTGGCCTTCGCGAAATCGCACGGTTCACATGACAGGCCAATATTCGTCCATCGTTCAATGAACTCTGGAAAACGCGCTACTTGCCCAGGGGTCAGCTTCTCGAGTTTCATGGCGTCTCCTTCCTCGCCTTCAGTACGAGGCGACCTGGAGGATGGATGAACATCAACCATTTGCAGCTACTTGCTTCCTTGGTACTGACATCGATACCTTTATCTGGAAACAAGCTTCGAAACCACTCCGCCGGCACCTCCACCTCAATGACCAGCTCCTTCGGCTTGCGGTGCTCGTGGTCCCACTTGGCTTCTTCCTCCTCGCCAGCGAATCGTCGCTTGGTGAAGCACACGAAGCACAGACCACGGCACTGTCTATCTTGCTCGGATGCGCACCCGATCGCATCGCACTTCATAGATATACTCCTTTCGTATGCTGGATATCCGCACAATTTAAACGGAAGCTTACGAAACGCTCCGGAAAGAATATGTTCGGTAAAGGAGTTCTCTCTGGCAAACCATGCTTTCGGGCCACTCCCTACATCGTAAGCACAAACCCGTCCGCAAATCTGAAACAGCCACGCGGACGCCGCGCGCCAACGCTGAAGCTCCTGGATAGCAAGCTGTTGCTTGCCATCACAACTCAAAAGAGACGCTGTAAGCATGTCACTCAAATCTTGATCTGTTAAAAAGTAGCTCATATTCTCGCATTGCGCTCCTCTTTAAAAACTGGCCAGCTATGGACTGACTACCATACGTTGGATTTGACCTGGGTAGATCATCTACTCTCGCGCGAGTTGCGGTCTGGCACAGCATAGTCTATTTACCGTGTTGGTTCCTTCCGACTACCCATCGTGCACCGCATCCCATTTCGCCTGAATCTCTCGTTCCTCTTGAATTACTCTACGAAGACGTTTAATCCAATCGAGTTGCTTCTTCGTCTCGATAGCTTCGATCTCTTCTTGTGTAATTTTCCAACTATCGTCTTCCCAATACGCAATAACATCAAAAGCTTCTTCAAGTGTCACAGCACGCGCCACGTCTTCAAATTCTTTCTGGAGATCCTTAAGCTCAGACTCGGTATGATTCCGCATAGCACGATCGTCAAAGTTGAAGAACCGTTTGTACGCTTTTATCTCTGGTGTCATACCTCACTCCATCTTAAAAGTGAAGGCCCGGCCTGAAAGGTTCAACTAAAAGGCCGGGCCGAGCACCTCGTATTTGCTCAGGTAGTCTACACGAGATAGAACGGGCGTCAACAAGAATTTTTACGGATTCTCAATAGGAGGTTTTCCAGATGGAAAAGTTTTCTCTGGGACTGAATTCTCTGCACCAGGTTTTTGGCTTAATGCACCAAACATACTCTCGACCGAAGACTGCATCCTGATTATCTGAAGCATATCCCTATACAATCTATTATTTCTGTAATGCTCCATCTCGTATGCCACGAATAACACCAAACAAAAACACCACGGCATTATCTGTTCTACACCCATAAGTTTACTCCCAAGGTGCCGAAGTTTTTCCAGATGGAAAAGTTTGCGGCTTGTACATAAGCGTCTGAGTCAACGAGTCATAAACATGAACCCAGAACCTTGCTTGTTGGTACGATTCGGCAATCGCTGCTTCTATCCCCTTATGCTTCAGAAGCAGTCCAGCTCTGGCGATCGAGTTTGACTTCAGAGCACGCTTCAAGTCCTCTCCTGATAGCATTTCTGACAACGACCGATAAGACTCAAGCAAGGCATTAGGGTTAAACCCAGCGCACTTCTGAATCGTGTCAGGTACTTTCGGATAGAACTTCTTACGTGTTGTGCTCATTTAACAATTTCTCCGCATCAAAACAACCCGTGAAATCTTCCGCTGCAGCCCCGAAAAATTGCGAAATGTGCCTAAGCTTCTTCCTCAGCATACCGATTATACTCTCTTCAATTGTATTCCGTGCAAGAATGTTTAGCACACAAACATGTCGATCTTTACCACCAAGGTGTGTGCGAAGCCTACCTACACGCTGTTGTAGCCGTGCTGGTGAGTACGGCAGATCAAGGTTAATGCAGACATCTGCCGCTTGAAGATTAAGCCCTGCTTCACCCGCAGCGGTCATCAGAAGAACCCGAGTCTGCTTCTTAGTGAACCTGTGTACCTTGGCTGCACGATCCTCCATCGTATCGTCACCAGAGATCGTAGAGACCGTAACACCGGCCTTCTGAAGAATAGGGAGCAGAATCATTAAGAATCTCTTAGACTCTGAAAACACAATGGCTGATTCATTTGGAATAATCTCGGTAAGTATTTCCTGAAGTTGACGAATCTTCGGAGACTGCTCTGGTGGTTGGTCAATAAGGCACGCGATACGCGCTCTAACACCCTTCTCCAATGGATTGATGTCGGCCCTTAAAATCTTAGTGTATGCAACTGACTGGTACGTAGAAAGATCTACCCAGTAGTTGTTCACCAAAACATGGGCTGTTTCCCAGCCAAGATCTTCTTTAGTTCGACGTATCATAGTCGTACTTGTCAAAGCTTGCAGTTCGTCAATGCGTCGATAGCTAACAATCTTTGGGAACTGCCGGCCATTCCGCAATTGGATCATTCGGGTATTACAATAACGTGTTGCAAAGTTCTTCCACGAAAGAAACATGAGAGGGTCTAGAATCAAATAGACACCGAACAGATCTTCGTACCGATTCGTAATTGGCGTACCGTTCAGTGCCCATCTGTACTCTATAGGACGTGATAGAAGGCGCAGGGCCTTATTCGTGAGCGAAGTACGAGACTTGACCTTCCATGCCTCATCCAACACCAAAACGTCGGGATGAACTGGGAAACCCCATTCACCCTTGAATCTTTTGGTGTCTGCAAGAAGAGACTCATACGTCATTAGATAGATCAACCCAGGTGTAGCATATGCCTTGTCGCGTTCTTTAGGTGTACCGCGTACAATCACCACTCTGTAGTCTTTATGAAACTCAGGTTTGACTGCGGCTTCAATCTCATCCTTCCACTGGTAGATAACCGAAGAAGGGCAAAGCACAAGAACACGATTGATACTTGTACGCAACGTCATAATTGCCTGAAGCGTTGAGAGTGTCTTACCGAGCCCTACAGCATCTGCCAGATAGAATCTCTTGGCCAGGCGCATGAGCGTTGCAGCGTGTTCTTGGTGCGGCCAAAGTTTAAACGCAAGATGCTTCGACGGAGGGAAACAGATACCTTTTGCTTTGTGTTCTTTCACATGGACGTGTCTCGAAACAAGACGATCAAGATGTTCCCTACCATCGATCTCAGGGAGAGCACCGTTAGCCTGCTTAAGAGCTGGAAGCCATCGGTAGGAAGTCCAGTACGTATTCTGTTGCCCGCGTACAGGAGAAAGAAAGGTCTGAGCTTGCATTCCAGACCTTATGTCTTTAACAATCGTATAGCCCGAAGGCTTAACTGAAATTTCCATGTGGAAAACTCAAGCTACTTGTTTGTCGTACTCTTGTCTAAAGTATCTTCGACACACAATTTTCCGTGTTACACCTTGATCTTTGATTGCAGACTTATTACCTAATTTAATGATACGTGACTCATCGCATTTAATGTCAAGTATCAAAGCTGCTACTCGATCTTGCACACAATACGTAGAATCTGGCTGATAACAAATCCAACATTCTGGATCAAGCTTGGCATTCAATTTGACAAGATGCTTACCGTGATACCCAGCGCCTATCTCGTACATACCACCTAAAGAACCTGTGATACGCACAGATTTGTATAGACGCCACTCACGGAACTCATCTTGCGTAAGAAGATGCTTCATCATGGCTTCAGCGTTACGGTGCATACGCTTCTTACGTATCTGCTCTTTCTTCCGCTCCTGAGCATAATACTTCTCAGTCTTTAGGCTCCGACCATTTCCAGAAACTGGGATCACCGACGAATAAGTTACCGCAGTATTGGTAGTCCAATTAGACCAAACAGCATCTGAAGTGGTGGTTGTTGCTGCGCTTACCCAAGAAGCAAACGTAATCATCGCATCTGAAACCGTTCCAGTAGTGTTCGTGGCACACGTATACTGCATTGCTACCCACCTTGAGGCGGAGGAGCAAAAATAATAGCCGCAGCCTCAGGATCAAAGGCAACCATTACCTCTGTCTTCTCTCCCTTACGATTGACCTTGTACGCAGCCATTCCACGCTTGCGCTGCTTGTCAAATAGCTCGCGCATAAGATCGGTTTCTTCTTTGTTATCCGGACTCCAAGTATGTTTTGTGTCACCATGGATTGGGTCCATAATACGCATAACATGGATATCTTCAGTTGTATTCATAACTATCTCCTATCCGTTATCTTGCCAGGTATCAAGCAATCCGGTTGTAAGCTCCGTCTTCAATGCACTATCCGATTCAATCGTCGATAGCGCATCCTCCTCTCCTTTGCCAATGACTCTATTCCCATAGTAGTAGGTGGAACCCTTACATGTGATAACACCCGTACTGAGCAGAGAATAGAGCGTTGTTTGCGGTACATCAATCCCATTGGCCCCAACGTAGAAATCCACAACAGTAGACTGATAGATCGCCGTCTTCTGCTTGCGAACGATCGCCCGGTGAAGGAACAGGCCATTCTCCTCTGGCGACGATTTTGGGCGCTTCAACTCAATGCGTACCGAAGCGTGAAACTTGAGGGCCTTCCCGCCCGGCGTGATCATCATTGGGACGTAGGTACCTACCTTATCCCTCAATTGGTTAATGAAGATCGCCGTTGTCTTTGTCTTCTCCAGAAGCCCAACAAGAATCCGTAGAGTCTTGCCCATGAGCCTTGCTTGAAGACCAATCTGTTGATCGTGAGCGGTACCTTCAAGCTCTGCTTCAGGTGCCATAGCAGCTACCGAATCAACAATAAGAAGACCGATCTTCCCAGTCTTGATAAGCAGCGTAGCAGCGTCAATACCGTCTTCAAGCGAGTAGGGCTGATCGTACAGCCACAGATTCTCAGACTTGGTATCGAGACCGATCTTCCGGAAGTAGTGGAGATCTACAGCGTGTTCGTAGTCCAGATAAAGCACGCACCGTTTTTCCACTTGGAAAAACTTGGCTATAAACGCTGCAAGAGTAGTCTTCGATGTTGCTTCCAGCCCGAAAATTTCAATGACTCGACCGTGTGGAATACCACCACCGAAAATGAAGTCAATACACGCCAACCCCGTCTTCGTTCTTTGGATCCGGCTTGTCTCTGAGCCATGGAAATGTCCGCGCTTCTTGCAGAGGGAGAGTGCGGCCGGAAAGTCGAGCACGCTTTTCTGCTTCATTCTTACGCCCTTTATGATTTTTTGATCCACGCGTTAAAAATCCAGTGCCGTATTGCCGACGCCACTCACTAAGTCGCTTCAAACCCTGCATGTCCGTAATGCAGTACAGCCCACGCTTAAAATGGAATCTATGAAACTGAAATGCTACCTTACGACCAAGCATTCTCTCCCGCTTACACTTCACCAGAGTATCTTGAACGTACAAATTAAACGCAACGTGCTGCCGATCCACATTGATTTCAAGATCGGGGGATATGCTTTGTGAAAGCCCTTGATGCACATTAACATTTGTAGCCTTGAACGCCGCAGGTGGACCTTTTAGCTCAAACCCAACTCTTCCGTGAAGTTGCTTTTTGTACCACGTGTCGAAACGAAACATAATAAGTGGTATGCCAAAATAGTTGATCTGAAGCATACGGTCAGCAATCATAAGCTCATAGTACGGCATTAAAGACTTGTCGTACTTCTTGTCCCACTTCACTTCAACGTACATCCAAGCCGGGCATCCAATGACATCGGCAGAAGTATTATGTTGCGAATTCATACCAGAGAGAGGCGTCCGCCTCCCCCCAAGATAGAATGCAACCTCCCTCTCTACCTGCTTCCAATGCTTGGATGCCCGGTTGTTCTTAGACAAAGCTAAAATTACCTTACGTTTGTACGCAGACGTTTTACGATTCACAGACCTTCCAACGGATCATCCATTTCATCGAGAGCTGATTCCGCTTCAACCTCTACAGCCTTCTTCTTTTTCTTCGGGATAGGTTTCTCTTCCTCGGCTGGATCGTCCATTCCACCAAACGCCTCTTTCTCTTTGCCCAATGCTTCAGGGTCAAAAGACGTGGCTTCGTCTGAATCCTTGATGAACTTACGGAGATCGTCTGGAGACGGGTAGTACATCTTACGAACTTCCGCAAAACGCTTCAACTGGACCTTCTGCATCTCAAGCTGCTTGGGACCGAGTTGGATGGACTTCGGCATGAGATTGATGTTAACCTTCTGAAACTTCTCATCGTCAGCACCATCCCCCTTCAGCGAGATTGATAGCTGATGCTCAGAAAGCTTACCACCTGTTAGATGATACACCTCAAGCAACTGACTCTTCTTGTCGTCACCAAAACGCCAAGCAAGAAGCTTGAGCACTGGCTTCGGCTTGGCTCCTGCCTGCATTTGCTGTCTTGCAACGTGGAACACACCGCAAGCCCACGTTGACTGATCATCGCGATGATCCTTAATTGTCGGATCGTTCGGAAGAGAGACACAAAATGGACATTCCCCGTGCTCCTCAAGTGAACACATCTGCGTCATAAACTTACCTTCTTTTTGGTAAGTATGTTTACGCACTTGAGAAATCTTCCCGACGATCTGAATAATATCCCGATTGCCAGGCTTGACACGGTACCAATTACTCTCTCGTGTTTTCTTGTCTGCAAGCTCTGGATTGTTCCAATCAAAATCCGGCATGGTGAGCACCTCCTTCTATCTCATTGATGTTGTACTGAATCTCTACTACTTTTAGTTTCTTAGATATGTCTGACCGTGAATTCTTTGCTGCGGAGATCACCTTAAGAATGGCTTCTCTAAAAAGTAAGAGTCGATCGAGTTTAGCTTGGGCTTCAATGATCTGTAGTTCTATGTCTGCGGTTTGGACTTCAATGTAATCTTTTCGATTTTCTGATTTTTGGTGATACTGATAGGCTTCAGAAAGCAGGATCTCTTTTCGTTTCAGCTTGAGTTGATACCGCAGATTTGAGATCTGATTTTTCCACGTGGAAATTTTTCCAGTGACCTGCGTCAGATACTGGACCGACTTACTCTCGACAACCCTCGCCTTTTCGATAGCTGAATGGAAGCTCTGGAGATTTTCTTCATTAGCACTCTCCAGAGCCCCCATCAGTATTTCAAGCAGCTTGTAATTCTTTTGCCATGAACTATCACTTTGCTCCATAGTTCATGTTCCAGAACTTCTTAATATTGTCAGAGCACTCCTTTTCTCCAACAAGGCCGAGTTGACTCTGGATTTGCTGGAGAATCGCCCCAGCGCGTACAGCCTTCATCGATACCGTGAACTTGATCTGAATGTCATCTTTAGACGCCATGACGACAAATGGAGCGGGATTCTGGTCCTGCTTAGTCTGGAGAAACTCCTTCGGCACGCGCTTGAAAGCATGTAGCTTCGCAATGCGCTCCTTCATCTCCTCGGTCGAAAGCTTCTTCTTCTTGGGAACGATGTTCGCAGCGTCAGACGGCGAGATCTCTTCCGCAGCGAGCGCCTTCTGAATAGCCGGGTCAAGATCAAGCATCTTCAGCCGCTTCGAAATGAATGCGTCTGAGAAGCCAGTAGCCTTAGCAAGAGCTGCTTGCGTCTTGTACTTCCCTGTATCGAGAAGCGCCTTAAAACAAGCTGCTTGCTTCATAGCGTCAGGTGAGCGGTGGAGAAGGTTATCAGCGAGAATCTCAGCGATCTGGATGTCTTCGGATGTGTAGCCACGCACAACGGCCTTGACCTTAAGCCAACCAAGCTTCATTGCCGCAGACGCACGACGCTTGCCAGCAATCACCAGAAACTTGTTGGTCTCACCAGCGATAGGCTCAACTACAATGGGTGAGATCTGACCGATCGTCTTCATAGACGCCATAAGATCGCCAACGTCAGTAAGATCTTCCTTACCACGATCTTTAGCTGTAATCTTCAAAGCAGTTAGAGGCAACTCGACAAATCTATCAGAAACCTTGGTAGCTTTAATGGCGGGAACCTCTTCGACCACTTCAGCAGCTTCTTCAGCCTCAGTGTCGTCATCGTCGTCCATCTTGAGAGATTCTTTGGCTTCCTCTTCTTGATCTTCTGTCAATGCAGAATCAAGATCATCTTCACCAAGATCCTTGATCTCTTCAGTCTCTTCAAGCTCAAGCTCCTCTTCGACTTGCTTAACCTTCGGACGGGGCATCCTTAACCTCCTTAAAACGGGACTTCATTGGTGCATCAGGGACCATACGTTCCAACGCGAAACGTTTCACTATCAAACCCTGATGGTACTCAATCGCAATCTTTGTTGCGACTTCCAAATCAATACCAAGACACACCATAATACGCTCGAACGACGGTGAACGTGGGCACGTCTTACCGTGCTCAAGATTTGAAACCGTAGCCGGTGAGACACCCACTTTCTTAGCAAGATCTACACCGGACATTCCACGACTGACACGAAGAAAATAGACGGCAGAACAAAGATCATCAAACGTCTCAATCTTTGGCTGTTGGCTCAGAGTTGAATCTGACATGCATTTAACCTCCAGACCAACTCTATCATAAACTCTCAAAATTTCAAATAAATTCTCAAAGACGTATTTTCCAGATGGAAAACTTTTCCGAGTGGAAAATCTGCTTGGTTAGACCCTTTCAACGGCTTGGGTCACAATAAGCCCGATCGGATCATTATCGGGCCAGAAGACCTTTACGCCGATCTTTGTCTTGACTGCAAGCGTAGGGTAAGGCTTGCCCTTAGGGCTGATCTGAATGACTTCAGCTTCGAGCGTGATCTTGACCTTATCCCCATTCTTAAGCTGCTTCCAGTCCATTGCAAGCTCAGTGAGAGAGACCTTTACCTTCTCAATCGTCTTAAGCTCAGGAATTGGAATTGGCTCTTTGAGGGTTTCTTTCGTGTTGACCAGATCATTCAGGTCAAAGTCACCAGCAGCTTCCGTTACACCCTTGTACATCTTTGCCATGAGTACCTCCTTTCTGTGCAGGAGGTTGTACCATGGAGGTAATGGGTGTCAAGGGATTTTCCACTTGGAAAAGTTTGGAATTTACTGCCTTAGCCCACTATAGACATACCGTCCCCTTTTATGCGGGAGGAGAAGTTCTCACAGGGACAATAAAATAGAGAAAATATCAATTAAAGTGAGAAAATCCGCATAAGAATAAGGGAAATATGATCCATACACCTGTAGACGTGATAACCATAGTCTCCATTGACATGGACGAACCATGTTGGCAATCTTGGTTATCGTAGCACCCATTTGCGATAGCACACTGGAACCCAGACTTAACTGGTGAACAGTAGCTATCTACACAGTGCGGGACTGTGCTTCTCCTTCGGGGTGTATTACAACCCCTCCCGACCAGGTTGACAAGGGAGTCATGGCCTGGATTTGTTTGGTATACCTGTGTTGCCTCAGTCTTGGGTAGAGCGTTGGAACGGTGAGCAACGCTCAGGGTGCGCGCAATAGGCTGAGAAGTTCTCAGAACAGCAGAGTAACTCCTATCGCTTTTCCCATTCGGCAACTGTGAAACCCGTTTTTCTCTGGGGGGAGAAAACTGGTTTGAAAAACCCTGTATGGATACTTTTTCTGCTAAAAGTAACATAACCCACATCATACCAGAGGGTTAAGACGTGTCAAATAAAAAAGCCGTGCAATGCTGTTCTGAGGACCATCACACGGCTAAAGTATCGACGATTTGCATTATACCGTGCTATACCTTCTGGTAAAGCACAGAAGTTAAAATTTGCTTACCGCTTTCCAGCATTAGAGTTATGGCTTTCAAATGCTCAATAGCAATAGTGAGATCCACCTCTTCCAGTTCGTTCTTAGATGCTTGACGCCATAGCTTCTGGGCATACCCCTGTGCTATGAACGTCCCATGGCAGAACTCCTGCAACAACTCCCCAATTGGATCTTGGATCGATTTTTCCACTTGGAAAATATCTCAGCTTTCAGGTAGTGTAAGGGCTGGAATGGGTTTAAGAGGTATCTTCATTTTGTAGGTAGTCAGGGTCATGTAGACCTGAAAAAGTTGAATCTTGAATCTGAAGTCTGAATTGGAGCTTACAATTCATCCAAACCAAACGTCTCTAACATCGAAGTTTGAACCATCACGGTTGAACCCTTCCGAAAGAACGGTGCCGGTATGCTCAAACTTTTCCGCGTGGAAAATAGTATGAGGCCATCGAAGTCAGCCGGGTACTCGTCCACAATAGGGGCATCGATATGCTGTAACCACCACTGACGTAAGAAATGAGTACGCCGTGCAGTCTCTGCCTTGTAGTACACACCAAGCACGTCTGGACCATGGTAGTACAGAAAGTTCCCTCGAAGACGTTTAGCGATCGTGACGGCAATCAGCGAGCCGTCTTCGTCTTTACGTAGGCGAAGGCGTTTGACTTTGGCCAAATCCTTTTCCAACAACATGAGTCTTAAATATCTCCACTTGATATTTCTTGTACTCAGGTTTCAGCACCAGAAACCGTTGCTTTAGGCCCGAAACCTTACGGCCTAACAGCTCTGGTATTTGACACGATTTTTTGGAAATTGTAAAGCACTTTACAAAACAGTCTCTCGGTGAATCCATACCAAGAAGATTAGTCATTACAAACAACGGCTCCGCAGCCATCACAATAGTTTCAGTTGTCGTGAAGTCATGCACAAACTTCAGGTCAGTAAATGGGTGTGTAAAATTAAGGTCCAAAGGAACACTCGGGTAAAAAGCTGTGGCAAGCAATTCACCGTCAATAAGTCTATGAATGTAGAACACCATTAGGCCAATAACCTCCTAAATTTCACATAGACGGTTTCGCTTGCAGTTGCTTGGACAAAAGCATAAACATCGCAATTATATGAGGTAGAAGTACCGCTACCACCATCTGCGGCCGGCCCATAACCAAAATACTTAATATAGAAAGTTGAAACATTAGTTGCATTTGAGACTTTAAGAAATGGAATAAATGCCCACGTAGAATCGAGACCACCAGAGAATTTATATGTGAAAGTGCCCGAGGTAACGGCAACCGTTAATTCCAGTTCACCTGAATTGAATGTTCCGGTGCCGAGCGAAGAAGACCACACTACACCGCCACCACCGTCAGATCTTGCGACAGCAGTTGAAGCCGCACCAGCGGCATCGAGGTTTGTCGCCAAGATTTTACGGGAGTCAGATCCTGTGTGTCTGTGTCCAACGGTTGTGTTGAACGTAATCAGATCTTGGACTTCAAGTTTCGATAGAATATCTCCACTAAAGGTAGACGCGCCAACACCGCTATACAACAAACGCCCTGTTGCTGTATCCCCAGTTTTAAGTAATTTGCCGTCGCAGTATGTTTTATGCGTCAGGTTGTTTGCACTTAATGCAGGCGGAGACGTATACGAGATAACTGCCGCAGAGTTCATCGCTCCGCCAGCAAGCGGTAGGTACCCGGATAACTGGCCGAAGTTAACTGCGTCTCCAGATACCGTACCGTTAGCAAGACTCGTTAGCTTCTGCGAACCACAAGACATTGCGCCAGTCAGAGCAATTGTGCCGTCTTTGCGTAGATGCCCAAGATTGTCCGCCCAGTCACCAAGGGTAATCGTAGATGGACCTGCCTTACGCCCCTTGATCGTGTTAGACGTAGTGTTGATCCAGATATTTCCCTCAGCCAAAGTCCCAGGATCGGCTGTACCAATGAAATTGGTGTACAGGGCATCCATATCGTTATTGATATCCGTTCTCGATGCTGAGAACGTATCAGTGCCAGCTATAGGCATAGTCCATGACTGACTCATCGTTTCACCTTACAATAAAGTTTTCCACATGGAAAAGTCCTGTGGAGAAGCTGGAGTGTACGAGAGGTTCATCACTCCGGTTAATCTCCCCCACAGGTAGACGGTCCATTTTCTTCAGTATCCTTTACAGAGGATGTTGAACTGACGCGACGTGCTATTGATTGTAACCCCAAGCACATTGTACAGAGTAATGTCGAAGCCTGTTACAGACTCGTTTGAGATAACAAAGTTGTCACCCTGTGCTCCACCGTACAGCGTGATCTCTTTGGCTATTGAAGCGGAGTTCGTAAACACCTTGGTGTACACAACAGACACAACTCCAGCGCCACTTGTAGTTGCAATAAGGCGTTGAAACTCAATGATGTCTGGTACGTCAATCGTGACTTTGAAGTGCTTCACACGCCCGTCATAGGCTACGTCTGACACGTCGGTCAGAACCTTAAATCTAAAGTACCTACCCGTGTACTCACCAGGAACAAGCGCCGCATAAGAACCAGACCCAGACGTATTCCCATACTTGATCTGCACAGCACTTGTGATCTTGGTTACACCTACCGGACCAGACCATGTAGTGGTCTGAGCAAACGTGGAATCCCACGTTTGTGTGCCTACTGAATCCCACGTCTGGGTTAAGGCATCCTGAATGTGCTCAATGTAGTACGACACACCAGACCGGAGAATCGATCCGATATCAATCTCAGCAGTCTCATACACTGCCTGAGTACCAACCGTAGTAACTCCGATCGAACGGTTGCCGGCGGTACCAGCTCCAGACCCTGAATCGTCTTCCTTGGTGAAGTTGGTTAGCGTGCCGTTCCAATCACCAACACCACTGCCAGGGCTATCTGGGTTTGCTCTGAAGTCTTTCGCAATGACAACATTTCGATCGACACGCGGATCAACAGTGAACGCGACTGTAGCCGCTGTCGTAGAATATTGACCTGCATTATTGATAGCCTTGATTAGATAAGTCGCGGAGTACGCCGTTGATCCACTGAAGAAGATATTTGTTTCCCATTTATTATCCATCCAGTTTGAGATTAGAACTACACCTGTGCCCCAGTCTATACCTTGACGGATCTCATAGCCCGCAAGATCTATATCCGTGTTTGCCGTCCAATTAAAATTCAAGGTATCTTGAAATCTGGTTAGTGTAAACCCTGTTACATTCAACGGTACGTCAGTACCACCGATAAGAGTCAGAGCTACAAACGGTGAAGAAGCTGCGGACTTCTTTACCCCATACGAAGAACAAGACACAACAGCAATATGCAGTGCATCCCCAGTTCTGTAGTTACCCGTTAGTTTTACGCTATTGCCGCGTATAAAACTTGAAACAGGAGTTGCAGGCCAGGCAGCATCGGCTTGAGCCTTAACGTAGACATCCGCAAAAGAATAGGACAATGAAATAGGTTTATTCCAGTACGCATCAATAAATGTAGTTAGTGTGCCATCTGTGTTTCTAAGAATACGTTCTTTAGCCACCAAATCAGTAACGTCTGGAGCTACTTGACCTGGATTGATGCCTACAACGGCCGTACCAGACGTGTCCACAATCTCATCGGAATACACAAGTGGATTGTATTCAAGAGCACTTATCTTCACGCTAAAATCAGACTGAAACTCCATATCCACAATTTTGAACTGCTTAACTACAGAGCTAACCAATCCAATAGAATACGGAGAATACTTTTGGAGTGGTTGAGACCATTCACCTACAATACCAAGTTCGGCATACGTGCCAGCAACAGAGCTTATCTGCTTCGCGTCAAAAGTTCCGTCGGTATGGAACACACGCACGTTATACGTTCCAGATTCCAGAGTGATTTCACGGTCTGGAACAAAACTTGACGCAGAAGCACTGTAAATCAATCCAGAGTATAGACCCCAAGCGACCTGTGCATGTGCTACATCTACAATGTCATTCGGTTCACAACGGATAGCAATAATCGGAGACATCCAAGACGCATAACGTGTCAAGAGTTTATTTGCATTGACACGCCGATTGCCAAATCGTATAGCTTGGCTACGTCGTGTTACCGGAATTAAATCCAACGTCTCTTTAACGTATAGTGATGCCTCAGCAACTGTGGCGTCTATCGCCACAGCCATTTCACTGGTGTAATTCAGAGTCCGATCTGGGTAATTGATTTCAACATAATTGATTCGATCTTTAATCGGTGTGTACCCAATACTGAAACCACTCATATTTCCAGGTGTAAACATCATCACCGGATTCGAAGCTTTGTCGGCGCGTATTCTGTACTTACCTCCAGCTAAAAAGATAGAGAGAAATGACGCTTGAGCAATGTCATAAATCCATTCCCAAGCGTCTCGAACCGTATCGATTGCAATATCACATTGGCATCGCGCTTCTGTACCACCTACGCCGTCGGATACAAGTTCATCGCAATACGCAGCGGCTTCGAGAAGACTGTTCAGATCTATGTCACTGATCGAAACAATGCGTCCGAGTCCATGCACTTTATTTATAAGAAGATCGAGAATGATCCAGACTGGATTTTGTGTCCAAGCATATGTGTAACTATCTTCATTTGTGTATACCCTAACCTTAATGCCTTTCATTTTAACCGTGATAGAAGGTTGAGTACCACTAAGAGATTCTGTGGCCGCTAAATTTATGACTGAGATAGCTTTATTCGTATACGAAATCTCATCGTTCAGGTACTCCGTGACATTTGTAACTTGAAAAGCAGACACCGAATTTATTGAAGCATCATCATCAGACATTCTCTCGATAATTACCGTGTACTTATTAAACGACAAACCTGTTATGTTGTACTTATATTTATAGACTTGTCGCAAACTCTCTTGAACTGGAGAACCACTTGACCCATTAAAATACGTATACGACGCTTCACCTTCGATTTTATACCCGACACGGATTACAGCAGAGTTCTGTGTGACAGCTCCACCAGTAGTTAAAAAGAATAAGCCGCCTGTAAATGTTATTTCAATGGATACGGCATCGACCGGGTTGATTGTTGTATACGTGAATGGTGTTGCTTCTGGAACCGAAGTTTGAAACGCAGTTGATAGGATAGCGACACCACCGACGAAAAAGGTTGACCCGCCTGTAAAGGTCACTTCTTGATCTTTCGTGCCAAATCTGGTCTTGATCGCTGTCCCAGTGAATGTCCCTGCGGTGTTATCGTTAATGTAGATACTCGTATTACTGGAGAGTACGCCTGTAGGTAAAGCACTAAAAGGCGCTTGCTCAGTGTCATACCCCGCAATGCTTGCAACACCAAAATCACCACCCTCAGAAAGACCAAGCATAATAGAAGCTTGCGCTTGGTAGTCTGTACCGACTTCTAAGATATGTCCACCAGTTCGTATCTCACCGTACACGATCTGAACTGGTGTACCGTTTCGAGTAGTATTCTGTAGCGTATCAAAGTCGTAATTAGGAGACTCTTCTTTATCCCTACGAGTTCGTTTTGATGGTGAAATAGCGTTTACAATAGCATTGATTGCATACCCGAGAGCTAACCCGACAACGACCGGAACAATCACTTGGACAACAAGAAAGTAAAGAACTGGATAAGCAACTCTCGGTATGGCGCGAATAGTAACTGTATCCCCATCTTCTATTATCGATTGGAATAAATCTTCATCGCTTAAGTCTTCCGTGTTCCTGGTTACTTGCAAAGTAACATTTGAACTTTGGATAGGCTCTGGAACTAAATCAATAACGGGTCGCCCAACCCAATCATTAGGCTTCAGCTCTATGGTACTTTCATCACTTAGCGTATCATAACGTTCTTTAAGATGTATCATGCGTGCACCACCAGATTTCTGGGCTTTAGATAGTATCGAATAAATGGACGTATCGCGAACCTACGGATCATATGCACGCCGACAGTTTTATCTGTGTTAAGTACGTACTGAAGATCAAGACAGATGGCTAAGTGGTTCACAACATTTGATTGTATCTGCATAGCTACAACTGAAAACGGAATTGGAACTTCTGCTCGGTCAAAATAAAGATGCTGATTCATACCTATCAAATTAAATTTCTTATGCCAATCAGAATCGTACATACTCACTGGATCTTCAAGTTGCAAGCCGAGTCGGCTGAAGAATTCAATTGCTAAACCCCAACAATCAAGACCAGATTTAGAGTCACGTCCATAATCCTTGAACGGAACTCCTATCAAGTCACGCGCTACATTCATAGCATTCTTAGCGTTGATATGCACAGCTTGTTCTCGACGTATCGTAGCCGATTTTTCCATCTGGAAAACTTTCTCTACAAGTAGAGCGGTCCATGGAGAATGCCAGGGGCACCACCAAACCGCCGAACGTTTTGGCGCAACCTACAATCAGCCAGAGTTCGATTACACGATGTGAATCCACCAGAATTGAATCTGAAGTAACTGCACCGAAGATAGAAATTAGAACTTGGATTATTATATTCTTCGTAGGCAATTCCTATACGAAGCGTCGTACCGGATAAATTAGCATTCGTCACTGTTGCTCCAAGAGTCCAAGACGCAGCTTCAGTAGCTTTATGGTACATACTGAAGTCATTGCCAACTTTAACTATTCGTAGATAAGAATTAGTTGATACAGTAGCAAATGATTGAGATTCCGTCCCAGCAGACTTATGATTACCAACAACATTCACGGCACCTGAAACATACTGTTGCATTAAGTGCACCCAATTAGTGAAGTTTGCATCCGCACAAATGAATAGTCCTTCAGAGTAGTTAGTTGCACTTAAGGTACCGGCAAACTTTGCTTCCACGTCAAAATCATCTTCAATAATGGATGAACTCAAATCTAATTTTTTATAGTACAAAACTCCAGTGCTACTTGAGGTTGAAAACTCGATTGGATTCGTAGTTACTGAAGTCGGCGAGATAGCTCGTTGTACAACAAATCCAGGCGTGTAAATCGCGTTAAACGAGTCGTCATATATTCCACTTGCAATCCGCATAACGCGATTTACGCCATAAATATACCAACCTTGATTTACTAACCCGTCCGTACCGAAAGACGAAAAATTCGATTGTGTATGGGTACGGCTCCACCGAGATGTTCCACCAAATTCATCCCGAAGATAATTACAGGTTCCAGGAGCTTTGTATATGTGCGTACAACGGAAATCTATCCATCTATTGTGCGGAAGCTTTTCCTTGAATAGGTTCTGACGACCACATTCAAAAGACGCATAAGCTGATTCTTCGTTAATCTCACCGCCGAGAATCTGGTACTTGTCTTGGAACGCCATCACAATATCTTCGGAGTCGTTTCGGACAAACACCCACGTGATAGTTACGTCATTACCGAGGAGCTTACCTTGCTCAAGATATGTGGCGATAGTTCGATCAATATTTGCCACATTCACTGTGAACGTCTTGTTCTCAGGCTTGGCTGTGTACGGAATACCATCGATCTTGATAGGGTATGGATCGTAAGTAGTTCCATTATAGGTGAGAAACTTCGGGTAGTCTGTCTTGTAGAGCGTCGTCGTGGTATCTACTACAATGTCGTAGAGACGGCACCAAGCGCCGTCTCCTTGGTTCATGGTAGAAGCTATCCCAACGATCTCAGAGGCGAGGGTGCGTACCCCGTAGGTCACAGGCTTGACCAGCCCACTGATCGCTTCAGACCCTATGGAACTCGATCCTATCGCCATGATTTTTCCATCCGGAAAACTTTTCCACCTGGAAAAGTCACTTGGCTACCCAACCCGTTGACGCACCATTGTCAGCTTCTTTCACATACAATGTAGTAGTCGTCCCACCATCAGTACGAAGGTAGATCGTGCCGATATTTGCTACAACTACCGAAGCAGGAGTACCTGTACCATAGATAACTGGAGCTGATGTACTCTCACGCCACACCCCAGCATGATTAGTAAACGAAGCCACTTCAGAAGCAGCAAGAATACGATCGGCACCACTACGAGTTACAAGAGATCCATTCGACTGGATCGTGGCTGCGCCTGCGCCAGTACGAATCACATGAATTACTTTGTAGTGATAGCTTCCGGTGAAGTCCGTAACTGTCAGCGCCGTAGCATTGTTTAGAATCACTACGTTTGCATTGCCTATTGCAATCGCTGTAGTACCTGTAGCAGTAGTTGTCAGCACCCCACCGAGCACGCCACTAAAGAAAGACGAAGTTGGAGCAAGCACCAGCTTGTACGTCTTGCCAGCGGTAGATGCAATCGCAGTGGTCCCATCTACACCACGTTCAATAGTGGAGAGCGTATCCGTAGATCGTACCGTACACTCAATGACTTCAGCTTGACCATTCCAATAAGCATCAGCAGGGTCAGCATAGTCCGTCGAGTTGTACAGAATAGCTCTGAACGGCGTAGACCCTAAACGTGCTCCGTGATTTGTCTGTAAGGTTAGAGACGTTGTGCCAACTACAAAAGAACCTGTGACAGTTGCCTTACCAAACATCGTGTATAGCAAAGCACTAATTTGTTGAGCCATTAGAAGAGTTCCTCAAACGCGAGATCAATTGTATAGGACACCGGACTAACCTTACGAATAGAGAGCGTATCATCAACCAGATGGACCGAAACAGTCTCCTTGGCTGTATTAGTAGTAGGAGGAGTAGCACCAGTACCAACAAGCCCAGAAGTAGGCTCAGTCCAGCTTCCAGCAGAAGTAGTAACTTCCGCCTCTAGCTTAGTTGCTCCGGCTGAAGTCCCAACATAGACCCTCGCCTTCGTGATGTTCCGATACCAGAACGTTGGGATCGTCAACTTGAACAACTTGCTTGACGCCACAGCAAACGAAGCTACCGGAGAGATCGTCGTCTCTCCTTGCGCCGTTACCCATGAAATGGCGTAGTAGTAGGTGCGGCTTCCGAGAGCACCACCAGCAATTTCAGAGGCAGAGCCTGCTTGGTGCGGTGTGGCTATCGGGTCCATTGGAATGTAGTCGAACTGGCTTGCTGGCCCTCTGTGGTCTCGAAAGAAAGACCTGATAGACCACATCTCAGTGTCGAATGCTGCGTTCCAATGAAGACTAAACCGCCTCTTCGGGTACGGCCACATAGAGAACGTCTGGACGTACCCGAACTCAGACTCATTCTGTTGAGTCCGGTACATGTCGTCTTCTATGTACTCGTATTCAGGGGCGAGAGAGAAAGATTGTGCCATGAGATTTTTCCATGTGGAAAATCAAGCCAACTTGTAAGCGCGACGCACTGCCATATCTTCACCGGCAGCAGCCTCGATGAAGATCTTCTTGATCTGAGCTTTGTTCTTCGCGAACCATGCTGCAGTAGACGGGCCATCGATTGCATTGATGTTGAAGTTCACTTGGACAGGTCTACCAGATCCACCGCCTTCGATCCGTACTGGGATCTTGTTCCCGTGAAGTGGAACGAATGCTTCGGGACCAGCTTCACCAGCAGGTACCATAGAAGACCCTGTGACTACACCACCGTGTTGATGTGGAGTGGTACTGACTTGCTTATTCTGTGCGCCATAACTTGCACCCGCACCCACACCTTGACCAGTTATCAAACCACCAATTCCGCCAGCTACGGCACCAAGAACTCGTCCTATAAGTTCTCTCGTGACTTGTTCAGCAAGAAAATTAGCTATGGCGCGTTTAATCCCATTCAAAAAGTTAATTATAATATCACGGAACTTATTAAACTTACCCTCCATGATATTGAAGAACACATCCGAAAATGCATTCTTAAACGCACTGGCCGAATCTTGTGCAAACTGTGCAAAACTCTCAGTTAGGCTTTTCGTAGCTTTATTGAACTCATCCACAAAAACATTAAGATTTGCAACAATCTGCCCGGCTGTAGTAGCTAAGAATGCTTTATGCCTCGCATTAGCTGCTGTTGCAAGCTCATCCATCTTCGCGTCTAACTTGGCAGCAGCTTCTTGGATACTCGTATCCAAAGTCAAAAAGAATTCTTGGAGTGGTGTCTCTCTACCAAGTATCTCTGGAATACGGCCTACAGCTTCACGGATCGCATCTGTTATAGCCGTAGCGTATCCTTTACCTTTTGTGTCGCGTAAACTTTTAGTCTCTAAAGCATTCAGCTCTTTATTAGCTAACTGTAAGGCATCCTTAGCGAATTTAACTTGCTGTGGAATATCATTCTGAAGGTAGTCAGCAACCGACCCAACACTGTTTCGCACCCATTCAGGCATATGCTTGGTAAGAAATTTCATCTCGGTAGCAACTTTATCGGCAAAGAACACTACCGAGTTACCAGATGTAGTTAAGAAATCAAACCATGCGACTGACAAACCCACTACAAAACGATCTATAGAGTAAAAAATGCCATCAAGAGTTAACTGTAATACTTTTAAAGCATCGATAAAGACATAGACCAATGCCGCCACGTCACCTATAGCGCGTGCAAGTCTACCTATAAAAGGTGCGAGCTTAATGAAAGCATTGAGCAACTCAGTCTTAAACAGTTCGATCATCTCATTAAATATCTTCTTTAATGGTTCAAAGATGATCGCAAACTCTTGCATCTTAAACTTAAACTGCTCTTGAGACTTCTCGATTCGCCTTGTTGCTTCTGTACTTGCTGCCACTAACTCATCGAAAAATCTAAACACAGGTCGAACAGCAAACACAGTCACAAGAAGAAATGCTGCCGTTCGGAGGCGCGCTAATCCTCGAATACCGACGGCTATAGAATTTAAAAGTTTATTGTTGAATCCCTCAATGTCAGAACGAAAACTAAAAATACCTGTTTTCAATGACCCATATTTATTAGCTAAATTCTTCGTTAGCTTATTAGAACTGCTTGTAGCTTTATCAGCCGAGTCTTTAATTTTTACATTGATGCTGCTCACATGGCCTTGCATAGTTGCCGCACTGGCGGCAATAGCTTTAGAAAACTCAGCCATTTTTGCTGAGACATTACCTGTCAACTCAAAATAGACTTTAACCTTGCTTTGGTTTGGCATGTTACTTAGCCTTCATTTGTTGCTCTGCAACTTCATTCGAAACTGACTCGATAATCATTGCGCCATGGTAGAAGGTTCCGATCTGGTCCATAACTCCGCCATTCTCTGGCAAGGTATTCATAAGCTTACTCATTCCGTACAGCATGAGAAACTCCTCTGTCTCTTCTGAGATAAGCTTGGCAGGGCAATCATAGATCTTCCAGTCTTCGAGTTGATACAACGGTACTGGTGCAGGCTCAGTACAACCGAGAAGTTTTCGGTGTGGCTCCGGGAGCTTAGAGCATTCGTGACATCTGAGTTTGATTGCACCACAGTAAACCAAGGCTCCCAATTTCAGTTTTTTACTTGATCCTTGGACAGTTCATTCAGTCGAAGACACGCTTGAAACACTTCCGAAAGCTGCTCAAGAGTGAGTACGTCCCACTTGTTCTCGTCAGAAGCATTGAATGGGATCGTCGTACCCTCGGAGTCTTTCAGGTTGTCCCACTTCGTGACGATTCGATTGAGAATGCCCGTCAACTCGTCAAGACCGAAGGCAAGCTCTTGCTTCCCCTCAGCGAGCTTGATGTCTTGTTTGAAGCGTCGCACCTCGCCAACCGTCATTGGCCGAGTATGGAACACCGTCCGTTGGTGCTCTGGTAGGTGCTTGTCGGAATCCAACGTGACTCGTATCACGTCCTTCTTTGAAACGGCGATCATAGGTACCTCTCGTAGAGAAACTTTTCCAGATGGAAAACTTTTCCAAGTGGAAAATCAGTTGAGCAAGAAACGAATCTCCTTGTCTGTCGCATCTTCAATCAGCGGAACGAAGAAAGCAAGCTGAAGCGTGTTCGTGAGAATGCCGTCCCGGTCTGCTTCGTCCGTGTCTGTGATCTGGACCTTTGCTGCGGGAGCAGTGAGGATGAAGCGGTTTCCAACCGCAGATCCGAGGGTGAAGGTGAAAGCACCCAGGGTAGGGGTCGCTTCGCGCAAAATGGGGTCGAAAGTCGCCTGCAGCGTCTGCTCTGGATCGATCGTAGCCGTGACCTTCCGGTCTCCAATGAAAATCGACTTGATCCCAGAGCCATAGTTGGCATCCCAACGCGGAGCAATACTGTTCCCAATGTCGAGTGAAATCGACTTCACCAGAATCGTATCGGTACCGAGGGCATGGAATGCAAGCGTAGCGTTCTCAAGAATCGGAGGGACTTGAGTATCAGCCGTTGCATGAAGCGTCGGGTACGCGGCATCTGCAACTGAATCGTGAATCCCGAGAAACTCCCAATCCATGAATGCCGTCTGACCAGCTTCAGCCGTGATCTTCACAGTACCACGGCACCCACGGGCCTTCTTCACAACACCGTCTTCGTACACCCAAATAGTCAGTGAGCAATTGCCGTTTGCTCCAGTCGAGTCATACGTTGACGGATTCGTAACCGGATCATACTGGTTAGACGTAGACGCAACCGTTGTCAGCTTGAAGCCACATGCCTTCAACAGAACGTTGCCCCAAGCAGGTTCAGTACCAGCCGTACCAGAGCCGACGATCTCAGTACGGAACGTAGCGCGTGCGAGCTTGTTCGAAATGAGGGCTTGCTTGCCGGCAAAGCCAGGGCCAACAATGTTGCGATCAATCTTCGCAATCTCAGTCTTGTACTTTGCCTCATGCACAACAAAGCGAACATCGGTAGCACCTGGAGTAACCATCGTGCCTTCCGTCGTTTCAATCTTTGCCGCAATGATCGTGTTTTTACGGAGAAGAGGAGAAGCCATAGTTTAACCTCACTGTGTGTACGGGTTATAAACCCGATGCCTATACATGATATCTACAGTAACTGAACCCCCACCAACTGGGAAGTTCTCTTCATCTAATGTGAACGAGTTCCGCATAATGTCGGTGTCAATAGCCAATCCCCCTCTCTTACTGTCTACACCGAGAGCTTTCTCGATCGAGCAAGCCAGCTTGATCGCTTCTTCGGACATATTCTCATAACCACCTGAATTCCAAAAAATAAGCTCAAGATGTAGATTGCAGTTTGTGAATTGATAAGGATTGCCTTCTTCCTTGTCTTCACCAAGATCATAGATAATGACTGAGGGAAGAGGGATTGCATCATACGGACTGCGTTGCACACGAAGTACAGACTCAACGTCGATCTCATACCCATTCGAGATCTTGATCGTCTCAAGAGTTGTCTTGACGTTAGTTAGAATCTGCTCGCGTATTGACGTAGCCATTACTTCTTCACCGATCTCTCAGCCCACTTGGCTAAGAATTTCTCTGACTCTGGTTCAAGTATCTGTTTCTTGAACGCGACTACAGCAACCTCACTTTTAACTCTTTGTGGCTGATACACAAAACGCTTCAATACGTGCGTCAATTGCCGAAGCTGCTTGTTGTACAAATACAATTTCCCATTTACTTTTACCATTCTATATTGATCCCGTGTGAATGGTCCGTGGAACTCTTTGGCTTTACGTCCAGTAGCAACCGCTGGATTCAACGGTATTGGCATGAGCTTCCCGGAAGACACAATGCCAAACCCACCCGGTGTAGCATGTGAATCATAGTACGGAGAACTGTTGGAGACCTGCACATGAACTGAGGCACCAACTATCTTTGCAATCGACGAGAAAGCACTTGCAAGTCTACCTGATCGCTTATGTACTCCAGGTCTGGGATTTCCACGTGTAAAATACGTCTTCTTGAAATACGTGATGAACTGTTTGCCCATTCTCCCGGCAAAACCGAGAACAGCCTTCGAGAACGCTCTGCCCTCAGAGTTCATCTTCCTGACCATTCGATACAGGTCAGGCGATTTTAGAGTTGCTTTCAGATTGTCAGCCATAGGTTTTCCGTCTGGAAAAGTTTTCCACGTGGAAAAATCAGTACCGTACCTCTGATTCGAGCACAGACGCCACAGGGGTTAGAAACTGGCTTCTGTTAGCCACAGTGACCGAACCACCTGAAAGCGTCACAGCGATCTTCCCAAGAGTCTGTCGATTCTGGAACCGAGCTGCTACCTCCATCGCGCACGCACCCGCGATATCCGGGTACGTAGCAATGAAGTTCTCCGTGTCGGTAGCCATACCACCTACATACGTAACTTTCAAAGCTCCAGGTCCAGTAGATAAACTTCTGTCAAACCACAACATACCTGTTTTCACATCAACATAATAGCTACTTGGATCAACAATTTCACTTGAACTATAGTCGCGTGAAATACTGTTCCATACAGTAGTGATTGACGTTACAGGATACGCTAACAAATGAATACTTGGATACGCAGACACAACGTCATAATAATCCGTAGTTGTACCTTTAAGTACAGTTCGATTCAGAAATTTCTCGATCTCTGCGGACACAATAGTCAGCCAAAGATCTAAAGTTGCTGTAGCCTTCTCCGCATCTTCAGGCATGTCTACGATGGCTTTAATGTCAGTGAGTCGTGAGAGCTTCATACAGCAGCCTCAATGTCTATATAGATCTTAGACGTTTTACCTATCTTGCCAGCCATGGTTATCTGCAACTCACCCACTAACTGCCCAGCAGTCAGAGTACCGTTTGCAAACTGAAACTGCGTGACACCAGCCGTAGCTGGAGAATTGATTGTCCAACCTCCGGTAGTGAGTAAAGATCCACCGCCAATACGATAGTTCATAACGATCGCAGCTCCAGTAAGATCTACTGGCGTACCATTATCCTTTACGGTAATACGTATAATTGAGAGGCCATCTCCGGCAATTAGTTTGGCCATTACTTCACCTTGTTAGGATACTCAGCCGTGTAATTAACTACACCATCATAAGCCACGGAGCGGTCGAGATACAAATCATAAGAAGCATTCGTGTCAAAGTAGATCGGTTCAATGTTCGCATCAGACGCACTCGCTCCTGTAAGTAACCCGAGAGCGATCATGTGGACTATAAGCATCAGTTTCCCATCCCCATAAGTTGGAATAGATGAGACACCGCACCGCCACCCGCAGCCGCCTCCTTGATCTCCAACGCGACCATGTTCCAGTCCGCAACGGAAGCACCAGCCGCATCGTAATTGATCGTGGTCGCGCCAGCACTCGCTACGCTCTTGTAGCCGTGGAGTCCTGAGTAGTACGCATTCGTGAATGCGTCTTCCGTCAAGTCGCTCGACGTTGGTGAGCCAAGAGCATTCCAGTCTCCACCAGAGCCAAACACGATCGAATTCGCAGCCGTAGTTGTAGGCCCTGCCGGCGTCCAGTTGTTTGTCGTCGCGCTGTTCTCGGCTGTCGCGCCAATCGGAGATGCATCCTGACCAGTAACCACCCAGACCTTCACCGAACCGGAAATGGCGGTGTTGCGCGATACCCCCATGTTGTTGACGGTCACAGTGACCGTCATGCTCGCGCCGGTAGTCACCGGAGCGGTTGCGAGGGACACAACGCCAGCCGTTCCCTCCGCGTCTCCGCGATAGACGCGCTCGGTGTATGCCCACCCTCCACCGGAATAGCTGATGGTCGGTGAATTCCCGGCCGCTGTGTCGGACGACACGGATACGACGAGCAGGCTTCCAGTCGGCGGAGTGAAGCTGGCACTGGTCCCAGTCGGATCATCGCTCGGCGTACCATGAACCAGATCAAATCTCGCCGGGCTGGACGCATCAATTGCAATAGCCATTACGTCACCTGCCAGACATGGATAACCGGAATCGGAGAAGACCCACCAGCATTAACGTAAGGCTCCGACGCGAACAATCTCCCATTGGCTGAATCATATGCCAACTTGCAGCGTTCAGCGTCTGGAGCAGACTACTGCTTCCAGCTACTGAACGTCTACCTACAAAGATACTCATCGGAAAATTTTCCAGTTGGAAAAACTTACTTGTAGAACAGATTGACAATGAGATCGTTCGCAGCTACAGCACCAGTATCGGCATCCGCAACACCAGTCGTAATGGCAAAAGCGATACCAGTAGCAAATGCGATCCCATGAGAATAATCAACGTTTGTACCGCCGCCTGTAGTAGCACCCGGAATAGCAAGGGTAATCACAGGAGTATCCGTGCCAACCGTCGGCGCTGAAGCCTTGTTGTATAGCTTAACATATCTGACTGCAGCATTTATGTTTGAGATGTACCAACCGTAAAGCTGACCGGCAGACGCCTTGACACTCGTGGCATTGGTAGTAGCTGCGGAAAGTGTACGACTAATAGTCAAACCACCCGTAGTTACTGGAGCAAGATTCGCTGTAACAGTTCCGTCTACCGTTAGCGATCCAGCGTTATCATCAACAGATAGAACTCCTGTTGAATCGTTCGCAACTGTTACTCTTAACGCCGTTGCTTCAGTACCTCCACCAGTAGTAGATAGAGGAGCAGGAACAGTTAGAACATCTACGTCGCCGATATTTGCTGTTCCTGCAACAAGGGCAGGAAGAGTTAAAACATCGACATCTCCAATGTTAGCTGTCCCAGCTACAAGAGCTGGAAGCGTCAGAACGTCAACTTGAAGTTCACCCGCAGCATCAGTCTTAACGACTCTTGCGTTTGTACCGTCTGTGCCTGAGATAGCGATACCCTTCGCAGGAATTGCCGCAGCAGTTGTAGCAACCGCATCGTCAATAAGCTGCAAAGCCGTTGTCTGCGTCTGTTGTTCAGCAAGCGTTGACGCACCTGTTGGGAGCGGAAGAGAAGCCGCAGAGATAGGCTGTGTGGCCGCAGAACCATTGACCGTAACAGTCCCATCAATAACGGTCCAAAGTGCACCGTTCGCATTCGATCGAGGATTAGTCCAATCACCTTCTACTTCAGTAAGCTCGGATAATGCATTGTCGCGCTCCATGACAAACGTAGCACCAATCGGATCTGTGGGGACAACCGCATTGACCGTATACTCTGTACCGGAAGTACCACCACCACGCACAAAAACATCCAGCGCAGCATGATCCGCATCGATGCTCGTACCTGTAAGATCCATTTCACCTGTGGCACCCTTGGCACCACCACGTGCAATAGTCTTACCGATAACCTGACTACCCGAAGGAAGCGTACCGCCTAACCGAACAATGTTGTTTGTGGCTAACGATGCTTCAAGTCTTGCATTCGATGTCCCAGACGTATAAGAGCTAACTCGAATTCGTGCTTGGCTTAAACCGCCAGTAATAAAATGACCACGCCTACCGAACGCCGAGATCGTAGAGTTGATGCTACCATCTAATTCAATTACATTTATAGAGAACCAGTTTGTATCATCTAACGTACCTTCAGCGGTTACTTGACCTGAAAGAGTTCCAGTATCAATCTCCCACATGATTGATCCCGAACCTTGTGCATTGATAGTAACTGCATTGTTAATAGCACCCAAAGCGCCTGACGCAGTGCGATTAACGAGTTGTGCATTAACCTTTAAACCATCCGTGGCATCTCCTGGAATCAACGCGCCAGAAGCGGTTAATTGCGTAGCATATGCCCCATTCCGTAAATGCCATGCTCGCACCGATTGCGTATCTGACGATACGTCAGCCGGAGCCGCTGCCGATGAGAATCCGCCGATAAGAACCGGCAAAATTCCACTAGCAGCAACGTTATGCCCAACTGGTCCTTCCGCAAGTAATGCCCTATTAGCTGAAATGCGAACGGCAGAGAAATTCTCTTCCGTGACCGTAGCTGTCGCACTATTATCAAAATGACCGACCAAAGCTGTAGCAAGAACGTTATCGCCACTCACACCACCAGAAGCTTTGGATGCTGAGGCTTGCGTGGCTACGTTATTCCCAGTGCTATCCCTCAAATTAACATGGAGCGCACGCTTATTAGTTATGCGTACAGCGCCGGTTTGATCTTCAGTCGGATCGGTTGGTGTATCATTGAACACACCGGCAATGGGGTTAGCCAACCCGGTACCATCTATGAATGAGCTTCGATCCGCCTGTGCAGCACCTCCAGAACCGCCGAAACTGTCAACAAACGCACCTGTACTCGTGACGATCTGCGCGAACGCAGCACCGTATACTGTGCCACGTTGAGCAACGTTATCCAAGTTGGCAACAGCACTCGATGTTGGCGTAGTGTTGCAGACAAGGATCGGTGCTGTGCCGGTAGGGTCGGTAGCCGCTACAGCATCTTCAGTGTACTGTGTCCCTCCGCCAAAAGTTGTAATCTGGTTGCCAGATCCATCTACAATTGCTACGTTAAGAGCATCGCTTGCACCAGTGTCTCGAACAGAAGCCGTCAGCGTACCATCTGTAACCTTCACGCTACCAATAGTGGCCGCACCAGCCGGGAGACTGTTACCCAAAGACGTTACTTGGGAGGTAGTAGACGCAATGAGCGTGATAACGATCGTACCAGACGTAAACGCAGAGCATCGCGCGCGCACCTGCGCGCAACCTGCAACACCTACCAACCACTGGCCATTTGCGGTTGAACTCGTGACAAACGCTCCACCGACAACTGGCTGTGCGTTAAGCGCAAAGAAGTTTGCACCGTCGGCAGAGCCTTCAAATTGAACTGTAGCTACCCAAGTACCCGTGATCTGAACGATAGCACTACCGACACCTGGGGCAGACGTAATCGTGATAGACGTAGCTGCCGCTGTGAGCGATCCAGTAGCGGTAAGGTTTGGAATGTCTACCGTAATACTTCCACCAAGATCGGCAATTCCAACACGCCCAGCAGAATCCGTAGCTAACCCTGAGTAGTCACCAATGGTGTCAGTAAGCACTGTAGCTGAATCATTACGAATGCCGAGAACAAGAAGACCATCGTGACCAGACGTATGGACTGAATCTTCAGCTCTACCGACAATGCCGCCAGTAACGACATTCACATTGACGGCATTGTTTGTGCCGTCCATGACGGAATCGCCAGCAGTATCTACTAAGGATACCTTTAAGGCTCCACGGCGATCTGCCCACAAATTAACGACATCGCCATCCGCAGACATAGCCGTAGGCGTCGCGTCTGAAGCCCTTGCGCCTACAGTGACTGGATTACCTGTTAGCGGCGCATCTGCCGCAGTTGGGCCAGCAGCATTGACACTCCATGTTCCGGATTGCGTTGCTCCGAGAACACCGGTTGAATCACTTGCAACTGTTACTCTCAAAGCTGCAGCATTGGTACCGTTTGCAATACCAACTTTCGTCACACCGGAAGATAGCTCAACGTACTGGGCACCCGTAGACGAACCGCGTGCAGCAATGTTGTCGCCTTCGGCACTTACGGTAGTAGTAGAGAGTGTATCTGCCCGAACAAGATTTAAAGCATTGCCAACTGGATCCGCAGTAGCAACGGCGTCTTCGGTATACTGTGTACCTCCACCTACAGCAAGTTCAGCTCCAGCAGCATCCCTTAAATTAACATGGAGAGCGCGTTTTACCGTGAGTCTAACCGCAGCAGCTTGATCCTCAGTTGGGTCTGTGGAAGTTTCATTGAAAACACCGGCAATAGGTGTGGCTGTAGTCGTCCCGTCGGTAAAGGGGCTCCGATCCGCTTGTGCCGTACCCCCGGAGCCACCAAATGCGTCAATCAATGCTCCGGTAGACGACACAACCTGAACATATGCAGCGCCATAATTCGTCCCACGTTGCGCAATGTTGTCCAGATTTGCATCTGTAACCGTGGCCGGAGTACTTTGTCTAACGAGAATCGGTACGGTACCAACAGGATCGGCCGCAGCAGCAACATCTTCCGTATATTGGGTTCCACCACCGAATGTCGTGATCTGGTTACCAGAGCCATCAACAATCGCGACGTTGAGGGCATCATTCGCAGCAAGATCCCTGACTGTTGCTTTTGTCGTCCCATCGTGAATAGATGCTAACCAAGGTGTCGTATTCGCCGTATTACCGGGTTGAACCGTCCACGTACCGGATTGCGCGGCATTGACAGTAGGCATCGTGAGAACGTCAACTTGAAGCTCACCTGCCGCGTCTGTCTTCACGATGCGTGCATTGGTACCGTCGGTACCTACTGCCGCAACACCCTTAGTAGTAATGGCGGCAGCAACCGTAGCCACTGAATCGTCAATGAGCTGTAGAGCGGTAGTCTGGGTTTGCTGCTCTGCGAGAGTCGAAGCGCCTGTCGGAAGAGGTAGGGACGCTGCGGACACAGCCTGCGTTCCAGACCCTGCATTGGCGGTTACAGTCCCAGTAACTGTCACGGTAGGCATGGTGAGAACATCAACTTGAAGCTCACCAGCAGCATCTGTCTTGACGACACGTGCAAGAGTGCCATCCGTACCCGAGATTGCAACGCCTTTAGCCGTGATAGCTGCGGCAGTGGTTGCTACCGTGTCGTCAAGAAGCTGTAATGCTGTAGTTTGAGTCTGTTGCTCTGCGAGAGTAGACGCTCCGGATGGAAGAGGAAGGGAAGCGGCTGAGACGGGTTGCGTAGTGGTTCCGGTAGTATCAGTACGAAGTGGGGCACCGGCTGTACCTAATTCGGTACCGGCTGAACTACGTACCTGAACGGGAAGCGGATTCGTTGTGGCAATATCCCCAGCGTTTGCACCATCGATACCATGCACGAGTTTGGTACGAGGGTAATGGATTGTGGCGATGTCATCGGAAGCAAAGGTAACTCCCCCTGTTCCGGGGTCGGTCGTAAAGTTGTCCGCCATAACGTATATCCTTTATTATTTTCCAGACGGAAAAGTTTTCCATCTGGAAAAATTTCTACTTCTTCCCGTTCACGACCGTATTGAAAATCCAACTTGCCACAGGACCAAGGAAAAGCGCGGCTATCCCAGCGTAAGCGACAGTTTTCGCTTGGAAGACCTTAGCTTGCTCCCGAAACGCCTCTAACGCTTCAACGCGCTTCACAATACCGTCTTCGTTCTTCTCTTTGCCCTTAGCCTCACCACGCCACTCAGCAAAACCCTCTTTCAAAGCCGATACGTCTCTTCGAACAAGCTCCAGAGCCGAAGAGAAAGAAGACATTTCTTGGTGGATACGCTCCAGAACTACTTTCTCAAATCGTATAGCGGCTGGAGTTTCATCACTCATTTGAACCACTTCTTCGTCATCTCTTCGATTTCCTGTAGCCCTCTTGGCTGGCATCGTTGAAGACCGTCCAGGCCCTTCCAAATCGATCTCGCCATGACGTAGCAAGAAATTGAACCCAAAATCGTTAATGGAACAGCTACGATCAATTTCCACGTTACTGGATCGCTGTCCGTCGAGCGCACAAACAACAGAGCTTGCATCCCTATAGCACTCACGATTATCCCGAACGACGCGATTACGGCGGATCGAGCCGACAAGCGTAATAGCCTTAGCGAAGATACGGCGTACCCACAAGATACCAGTAAGATACCTATCTGGAACAACGCTGCCAGTGATAGGCATAGCCGCATCTCACTTCCCAAACTTCTCGGCAAAGCTCTTGAGAGACTCCCCGAGAACGTAAACTCCAGTTGCAGCTACAGCACACCATGTATACGCAATCGCCGTAGCATGCTCATTTCTCATGTACGCTTCACTTGCAGCAAGTAGCACTGGCACTGTAATAGCCACAGTCAACGCATACCGTGTACTCTCACCAGCACGCGCTACAATTCCAGTTTTCTTGTCTTCAGCCATCACGCAACTCCCTTCTTATCGAGAAACTTCTTTGCAATTCCAGCGCCGACGACAAGCAAACCGCCAAGACCTGGAATGAACCCATTGGCATACGGGGCAGCCGTTTGAGCGCCGGTTTCAATGGCGACACCAACAGCCGCACGACTCTCTTCCTTCTCGCGCTTCACGGTAGCAACCGCAGCGTCGAGACGCGTCTGTGCGTCTCTCAGAGCTGAGATAAGCATCTGGCTCTCTGCTCCAGGTTGGCTCCTCATCTGAGCGTCAACCTGCTCCTGTAGGCGATGTACCTGCGCCCGCGCAGTCGCAAGATCGTTGAGCGACTCACGACTTGCACAAGAAGTCAAAATTCCAACTAATGCAAAAGTCAAAAAAACTTGTCGCATCGGACCGCCTTTCCATTTTTCCAAGTGGAAAAGTGGAGGGGGAAGAGATCCCCCTCCACTGTCACCTATCTAATTATGCTTGAGGAACTTGGCCACGAACACCGTACACAGCATACGCACTGATTGTGTACGAAGGCGTTGTACCAATGATGTCGCGAGACGAAAGACGAACATACCTACGAAGTTGACTCTTACCCGCACCAAAGGTTACACAGGTATTGTTCGGAGACGATCCGAACAACGGTGAAACAATACCGTTGGTGCCGTTCACGTCAGCAAACGTAGAGTTATCCGCTGAATCTTGAATCTTCAGAGACAACGAAGTGAGTGTACCTGAAGACGCCGTACAGATACACACGAACATCAACTCCCCTTCAAAGTTTTTGACTTTAGTGGCATCACCGAGATCAAGACTACCTGTAAGCGCGGTGTCATCCACCGTGACAGCTACGGCAGCATGAACAGCAGCCGAAACTGATTTACTATTGCTTTCAATAAAAAGACTCATCAATAAACTCCTTAGTTATGGTTCAGATCAATTAAACGTCGTCAACAGCGGCCAACGTGGTAAAATTGTTCTCTTGGAGAACTTGCGTATCAACCAAAGTAGTAGCCTTGATCCAAAGCTCATCCTTGGTGAACGCCGTATCACTTGCATCCGTAGCCGAGAACTGAAGCGTGCTCCAAATACCAAGAATCGAAGACGCCCAAGCGCCGAAATACAACTGATTCAAACCAGTACCAGACGACGGTGCAACAACCGTACTCTTAACAAACTGATACCCAAGCAAAGTGTTTGCATTCGGTTGCGATGGATCTGTCTGCAAGTACGGACGACCGTTTAGATCTGCCAATTCCCCAATAGTCCAATACGATGTGGGGTTTCCTGCCCACTTCATACCAGTAGAATCAGCGTTGTTGTTCTCAACAGTTCTGATCGCTTTCTTAAGTGAGTTAAGCTTGGTAAGCGCATCCGTTTCAGTATATGCCGTCGTTGGGAGAGCTGGCACGCTGTTAATCATACCAGTGACTTCACCAAGCACACCAGTACCACGGAAGAAACCAATCTCGATACCACGAGCAATAGACAGAGCGATCGAGTTCCGCGTAATTGCTTCGAGCGAAGGATTGGCAAGCATATTTGCTTCCTTCGTAAGCTTAACAATCGCAGCGAGCTTATGCGGTGTCAGATTGATGTTGCCAGTTCCGATATTCGAGTCTGTAATCGACGAATCTTCGTTGACCCAGAAATAAGTTGGCTCGCCAGTGATCTTAGAAATCTTAACCGGAGACCCAACAAGGCCATCCATAACAGTTACGCCAAGAGTTGGAAGTACCAACTTAGCCCGAAGAAGATCAACAATCATTCCCGTGTATTCAGCAGGAATAAGCGCACCACCAAGAGAGAACGCGCCGGCAAGCATCGTCTTCTCGCGATACCGATCAATCTCTTCCTTCTCAAAAGGCGCGAGAGACCAATCCTTCGTGGCTACCGCGTACATACAACGAGTAAACGAGAACTTGTTACTTGGGATGCCCTTTGGGCCAGTCTCGGCAATAATCTGGTCACGAAGCTTAAGCTCAACTTGAGACATACGCTCCTCTTGAGCCTTAAGCCTACCTTCTTGACTGTCTTTGAATTGCTTAATGATGACCGTCAAGTCACCAACAGCACTTTTAAGATCTGAAATATCGTTAGCCATGTAAATTTACTCCTTATGGGTTAAAACAGTTTTAGCTTCTTCTACTGAGTCACGAATCTCCTTCAGCCACTGCTCAGACATCCCTTCAGCCGCTTTATCGGCAGGAGTCACAGTTTCTTTTGGAGCATCAACAACCTCATAGAGAGAAGCAATTGCCTTAGTAGTATCTCGAAGTTCAGCGATCAAAATTTTCAACTCTTGATGCTGAGACTTCTGCACATCCGTGATCGCGTCTTTAAGCGATATAATTCCGGTATTGAATGAATTAGCAGTAGAATCCCAATACTTAATGAATGACGCTGAATCAAACCCGGTTGAGATAGAATAAGTAGTTGGAATAGGGACTACACCACCTGTAGCCACACGCTTGCTGCATCGCACCTGCGCATCAAGACCAGCCGTAATCCACCTGAATGTCTCAGGTTCGTCAGTGTTCTTCTTGACGAACACTTGATCTTTAGTCGGATTTTTTCCATCTGGAAAAGTCATGGGCACGAAACCAGCAAGATCATGCTCGCGCATGAATGCTTCGATCTCGTCACCCGAAACCTTCTCGCTGAACTTGACCTGATCGATCATGCCAAGAGCAAGACCCTTCTGAAGCATAAGGTCACGATCGGCAGAATTCGTTACCAGCAGTGCATGTGGATTCGCCGGCACCGATACAATCGAAAGCTCAAGCAACTCCTGCTCGATGAACCGCATAGGGGGCCACCAAGAATCGGAATCTTCTACGTCATCGCGTTCTTCAGCCTTGATAGGCTTGAAGCCAACAGAGACAGCCTTGATGTAACCCTTATCCGTTAGCTTCTCAACAGTTGCAGCAAATGGATTCTCATCGGAAGCAAACTCAACGTCAATCTCAAGAGCTTGCTTCTCGTAATTCTTGATTACCTGTACCCCACGACCGATTGGAAGCTCACCAGACTTGTGCCCCCAGAGAATAACTGGATTCTTCTCCCAGTTCTTCGTGTCCCACCCTGCAAGCTCAATAATGTCGTCCGTCCGGTCTACGTCAGGCGTGGAAGCCTTAAACCTGAACACTTTCTTAGCCTTATCAGGCTCAGAGATCTTGATGACTTCGCAATTAAACTGCTTGTGCTTCATAAATTAGTCCTTTTTCTACCTCCCGCATAACCCTTCCGACTTCATTTTTGACAACGACCATTAACTTTTCATGGTCGGCCAAAGAATTAAACACCTCTTTAAGACGGCTTAAACGCTCTGTTTTAGGTTGAGCACTATGTGTACAGTGCATTGCAGTATGTACAGCAAGCAACCAATGCTCGATGGACGAGTCACAATCATTAGTTTTGCGGTGCAGATTGTGCTCAAGCGCCTTCACAAGACCGTCATGGATCGGCTTTGTCCTGAACTCAAGGCGATTTTTCCACGTGGAAAAGTCAAAAGCTGAGAACGAATCCCCTTTTGCCGTTATGGAGAGCTGATGGGACCGTAACCTGTAGAGAAATGCGCGCAGTTCTTCTTTGTACAGCTTCGAAATAGGCTCTAACACCTGATCTCTGAGTTCAGAGTAAGAAAGCCGAGGCGTTTTAGGAGTCTTTTGTCGCAGTTGAAATTTGTGTGGGTTGGAAAGTGTGTTTGGGGTAGACACGCCTCGGCTATAGAAAGGAGGTAGGTATTTCTCTGGTTCAGGTCGATCCGGATCGGGAGCATCTTCCGGTTCAACGGGTTCCATTGGTTCCATGGTGTCTGGACCTGGAACTGTAGGCCCTGAAGGCTTCGCGCCTGCCGTATCACCTTCAAGAATCTGATCGATCGAGGCAATTGCTCGATTCGTGTACCAAACATCGCCCCAATCCACCCTCGGCATACCCATTTCAAGGCGTTCATTGATCGCATTGACTGGATAACCTATGCGCGCGAGGATCTCGGCGTTCTTAACTTTCTCGTTGAAATCACCTTGAAGGGCTGGAACAACAGCAAGATCAAAAACGATCTTGAGATTCTTGTCCACTGTACCGCGTAAGCCAGGGATAAAGTTCGCTTTAAGGCTTGATTCCACATTCCGAATCTGCGGAATAAGTGTCTTTTGCCAGAACGCCCTATCACCAGAAAGAGCGATCGAGTGGTTTACGTCAGCGTTAATGAGCAACTCTGACTTCGGAACCTTAAGAACAGCTAGAATCTCGTCTCGGTTCCAGTTGAGTTGAGCATTAAACTCCATGTCCTTGTGCGAAGAGGCAGTTGTTTGCCACTTCATACCACCATATAGAATTCCAATCTGCTTTGCAGATCCAGGCCCTCGGTGTCTATTCTCCCACCATGACACAATCTGCTTTGCTTGCGTTTCAGAGAGTTTCTTCTCAGACGTGATAACCCCAGCAGGATCTGCCGAATTATAAAAGAACATCTCAGAGTACGCAGCAGCATAGATATCAAGACGAATACCACGTTGAGCTGCTTCAAGCGGTGAAAGACCCTTGATCGGATCATATGGATTGAAGAACTTGGAGACAATGACTTGCGACGTATCGTAAGCATGGACTTGACCGTCTGGAGCTTGTTGAATCCAACCAAGCATCCGCTTCGTCTTCGGATGGATAACAGGTTCGAACCCATTCGGACGCAGAGCATACATCGCTAAAGGAATCTCAGTGATATTCTTGCGCTCAAGCAGCCAAACGCACCAACCATCGAGATTCATGATGGCAAACGTCTTCTCCATGTACTGGTAAGACGTGTCGAACTCATTGGGACGGGCAAACAGTGAGGCTAACTGCCCCTCCGGACCCTCATCTTCGTCCGTAACTACCCGTTGATTCTTGGAGTCACCCACCTTGATTTGGATCGGAACACCCCCTGCATTGGACGCAATGGCCCTTACACCGGCATGTACCCAGGCGTGCTTGGCGTATGGCTGGCGTACTTCGACGGGCATCCCAGAAAATTGGGACGTACCACGCATGAACTCCGCGTCCGATTGGAGACGGATAGGCCCCTGTACAGCAATGCCTGTACCCTGCTTAGAGACCAGAGCGATAGCAGTTGACTTTTTTCTTGGCACGATGCCTCTCAAATAGGTTCCGTATGCCTGAGAACCCAACTTGATACATTATGTGCCGAAAGTCAAACTCAATTTCAAAATTTTTTGTTAGATGTGTTTTCCACATGGAAAAGTTTCAAAAGAAAATGAAAGGAAGTTTTCCAAGTGGAAAAATCAGACCTACAACACCACAGACAAACCATTCACACGCTTCCGACACAAATCCACAGAGTTTTCTTCTATATCAATACCGATACCTGATCGTCCTGTTTTTTGAGCTGCGGCAAGTACGGTTCCTGAACCAACAAATGGATCGAGAACTGTCTCGCCATAAAAAGTAAACATACGTATCAGTCTTTCAGGAAGCTCTATTGGAAATGCTGCAGGATGGTCTATTTGGCGTACAGGTGAAATAGACCAGATTCCCCTAAACCAAAGACTTCGTTGATCTTTAGTTAGTTCACTTAATGCAACAATACTCTTACTATGTTTACGTGCCTTACCCTTTTTCTTAAATAACAAAATATATTCATGCTCATAAGTAATATGCCCGTCTCGTGGGTAATAAATACTTCCCATCCATTTACACCCACCTGTAGTTTTAGTAGTAGTAATTTTTCGCCAAATGATATTACCTAAGAATAGCATCCCTGGCAGACGCATAATCTGCCGAATTATATCAGCGTGTATAGGCACAGTGCAATAAACACCACCATTCTCAGATGCACGAAGAAACTGGTCACCAACATTGATAGCTATTCTACAACCTGATTCAAGAACTCGAACACACTCTACCCAAATCTCTGCGAGTGACATTAAATAATTTTTATAACTTTGTGTAACCCCAATTTGAAGTGGCGAGCCATAATCTTTAATACACCAATAAGGTGGTGAAGTCACAATTAACTGAATAGAAGCATCGCCTAAAGTTTTCAGAACTTTAGCCGCATCCCCAACCATCAATCTGCTACACTGAGAATTTTCCAAGTGGAAAAATCAAACCTTCACGTCTTTGCCTTCATCAGTGTAGATACCCGCTTCATTCATCAGGTCATCGGTGAGACGGAATACCACCTCAGCAACTGTATCAGCCCCGTCATCATGCCCATTAGGCTTGTGGGTAACCGTATACTGCCCAATAGAAGGCAGAAAACGAAGCTCAAGCTCTGAAATCTCGTCGATAAGATCCTGATTATTTGGCAGAGAGACCAGTCTACGGCGCATAAAGTTCTTCAAACGGCCGTACTTTAGGCGGTGTGTACCAGTATTCCACCTCGATAATTCGACGTTTACACCCTTCTTATCGAGTATTTGAGAGAAAGCTTCGACCTGATACTGGTCACAATAGACCTGTAACAAGTCGTATTGCTTATAGACAATGGCTACGCGGTCAGCACATTTCTCTACAAAGTCAACTTCACCCTCTCCGGATATGATCTCAGTCAGGTCTATAATGACTTTGTACTTCCCAGAAGGCTCCATTTCAATGTGCCCAACTGAAAAAGCAAATCGATCTTGCTCACCGAATGCTTGATCGATCGCCATCTCATAAGCATGTTTAGCATCGAATGGAATTGCAGTAAGAGCCTCTTCCTCACGCACACAAGCTATAACTAAGTCCCTCGCCATAAGAGGCTGGCGAGAAGAAAGGAACTCTGCATTGAGTTCACGCTCTGCACCTAATGGAGACTTAGCTGCGATCTCGTCGAGCTTGGACTTCGAGTAGTCTGGGCGCATTTTTGACGTGGGGATCTTGCAGCAGAAATACAAGTCCTTGTGCTTCTTCCGATTGTTCCAACGAGTCCAAGCCAGACCGTCTTTCTCACCTGGAGAAGAGATCAAAAACATTTTAGAATGCTCACGGAACTGTAGGGTACGTGGAATAAGAGAGTCATAGATGCCGGCGTCAGTAGCATCACGCTTCGACTCTTTAGCATACCAAGCAAACTCGTCCAGAATGAAGCCGGCAGTAGGATACCCACGGCCGACTCTCGCAGAGCAAGGGAGAGCGATGACAGCGGCACCTGTACTGAGAATGAGAACGTCTGTGGAAGTACGCGGGAATGACTTCTTAAGCTGATCGTCAACGTCAGTCACGATCAACTTAGAGAGCATTGGAGACGCTTCAATCAGAGAGAAGATCATGTTGCGCCCAATGTCGATCGCTTGCTTCTCTCTGGTAGCCACAACAAAGATCCAAGCAAGCTCGCCCTTACGTAAGAAGTCACTCCATTGCGTACAGCAAGCCTCATACGAAGCAGCGGCAGCAGCAATGAGTGACTTACCAGACCCACGACCAAGAAGATATACGGACTCGGAGAACCCACCCGGCTTGTACGGAGGATCTTCTCCGTTCGTCATGTCGTAATAGAGACGTTTCTCTTTTGACGTGAGTTTAAGACCATAAGAAATCTTAAGGAGAACTTTCTGGGTATCGAGAATAGCTAAGTTAAGAAGTTGCGGATCTTCACAGAAGTCAATGATACTGATCCGCTCTTTAAGGTGTGGCATCGATTAACTTCTGTGTCTTAGACTGTGTACCGTAGTTATTCTGGATGTACACGGCAAGAGAAGACTGCTCTTGGTTGTATGCAGCCTTGGTTTTGGCTGAAGCCCTACCTAAAGGGGTCAATCCAAACTCGTGAAGCTGTTGGAGAAACTGCCTCTGAAGCTTCAAATACTGAGAATGGAGCCCATTTAGGGTGAAGACTTCCTTCACTTTCTTGGTTTTGAGATCCTGAACATACCCCTTTTGAAACGCCCCCTGTGCGAAAAGAGCCTCTTCCATAATGCAAAGGCTGGCATAGAGTCCAGCAAGCTGTTTCAAACCAAGGGTATCCATGGTCAAAAGGTGCTTCGCAGACCCTAAATGGTGCTGGAACTCCATGGTAGCGTTGTCAGCAATGACACATGACTGGGCTTGGGAGTCGAACTTGGTGCATGATTGGGCTATCTCACAGCTCGGGCAAGGGGAATTCACCCTCGTTTGGAGGGGTGAACGGAGTACCGGGAGCAGTTCTTCTTGTGGAATCAGGTCAAAAGAGTCCATTTATTTACCGCTAATTTCAATCTCGTTCTCTGCGGCAGACTTACATGCTGCTATAAGATCTGCCAGAACTTCCTCGCTACGTTTAGTCAAACCCAAGTACGTTCTGATAAACCCAGCGCATACCTCTAATGTTTCACCGACATGCTGATACTTCTCGGCCATTTCTAAACAAGCATCGGCTGCCGCTTGACCTTCATTCATGGTTTCTCTTTCCCTGGTAGGTACAAGATAGGTGCTCCCTTAGGGCACGTACACCTAATTCCCTTGTCCAAACGTCTCATACACACCCCACAATGTGGGTACACGTAGCCCTTTTGCTTCGTTTTTACCCTACGGTAAGGGCTGTTGTAGTCACTTGGAGAGTATTCCTTAGCCATGATTGAACCAGTATAGACCTACCTGAAGCTGTTCTCAAGCGATTTTTCCACGTGGAAAAGTTCTAACTGAACTCCCCAACAAGCAAATCCCAGGTACCAGCACCATGCCCAATGCAGTCTCTACCGTTGATCTTGTGTCTCAAGAGACCATTAGGGCCACGCTCGCTCTGGTTACAAGCGTGAAAATAATCTTCAGTGTTATAAAAAGACCTGTACCAACGATCATCATGCCAATTACGGTCGAGTGCTCTATCAGTAATAATCTGCATCATGCCATCAACCGTCCAAGTTGTACCATACTCATCTTCAATGAACGTACCAGGTGCATTGAACTTCGTTCTCCAGTCTTGGAGCGTATTGAGTTGCATTTCAGGAATCACCTGAAGACTGAAGCACCAACCAAGCGATGACTTCCCAATGTGCAACTTTGCAGCAGGTTCTACATGGCCACATGTAACGCACTTCTTCTCAGCCTTAGTGACGAGATAATAGTTCGTTCCCATTGTTAGTGCTCCATACAGGCATCAACCCAATTATCCAGGATAGCTTCAGCCTCTTCACGACTGAACTCCTCTATCTTCTCAGCGATGCACACACCATGTGGACTACGAAACAGCACGTCACTTACAGTCTGTTCAGAGACAGTTCCATCTACTCTCACAACCAGTACCTTATCTCCACGCTTCAATCGATACCCTAAGATAGCCCACTTCCCACTGGCTAACTTAGTCCAAGAACAAACTGATAACTCTTTCTTGATCTTCTTTTTACGCATACCAAAACCCTCCGCAAGCTTTCAGGACTTCTACGTATGCGTCAGCAACATCGTCTCGGCCTACTAATCTAAGAGCATCGATCAAGTATTGATCCGCCATAATATGTATGTCTTCCTTATCTATACACTCTCCAATCCGCTTCGGGCTAAGATCTTTCAGCTTCGCAATGATCTCATCTAACTTTTTACCAAGCTTGTACCATTCCGGCTCTTTGCCTCTCCAATTATATAGTTCTTCTATTGTCATCTAACTTCTCGCCTGTTACAGTCTCCTGTCTGATAACCTTAACGTCAAATGAATCCGTTATCATAATCTGTACACCCTCTACTCCAGCCTTCTTAAGTACGTCTTCTAATATCTCACGAGATTTTACAGCGACCGCTTGTGGCAATTTCTTTTCAGTATGTAGCACAATGATGTCACCCTTCTTTAGCTGTAAAATCTCGACCTTATCGATATCTTCAATGTTCATCTAAACAATCCTTTCCCCCTACGATAACCTAAAAGACCTACCACTAAGCAATCCCTTCTTAGTCCCACACGTGATGCACTTATACGACGTACTCACTCCATTAGCAACAAGTAACGGTAGCCATATGACCAGCCATATCCCGGCAGTCAACAGGGTCAAGAAGAAGTGAACCCAATTGTTCAATCCATTCCTTCCATGCAACGTGTTGTGCCTACAGCACCGACAGTAAAAGAACTCCTGCTTAAAGCTCATGGCTTAATATCACCTCCTTCAACAAGAACAAGTGTACGGGCTACTACGCCCATACTTAGACGGCTTCAGCTCGTGAATACTCCCAACGTACTTCCACACCTCTTCCCACTGCGCCTCAATAACCCCTTTATACCTCTCTGAGTTATCCATTTGCCAGTCATCATAATTACAATCAGCGTGGTACTTCATGTCTTCAAGCAGAGCTGTAACAGTCTTCCCACAGATTTCAGCTACTACATTTACAATCACAGGTACGTCATTATTCCCAATGAACTTCGGGTGTAACCAATAATGCTTCATACCCGTTACACTACCGGGGAACAAGCACACCCATACAGCATGTCCGGCTTCCATCATCTGCGTCGAGAACGGGTCTACAATCCCTACAGCATCCTTAGAAGTACACGGTATTGCCGTTGGGTACTGCGAATCACCCATAAAGTTTACATACTGTCCAGGTCTAAGCTGTTCACTTGCTTCCATAGCCACTACAGCTACATGCACAGCATCCCTCTCACCTACTCGATTAGGTACTGATCCTAACTTGGTATCACTCATACCTTCTTACTCCTATACTCTTTTCTATCTTCCAGATACTTCAGGTAAGCCTTCTTCATTGCTTCACCTTTTGTCTTACCATGAGTCACTATGATCGTAACATACGGTCTATTCTTTCGCATAGGTGTAATCGTAGTGTACTGCCACTGTTTCTCTTTCTTAAAGTACCCGACCTCCTTCTGTAACACTTGGAACCACTTAGGTACGTTCCGTGATTCGCATTCGCTCACCACCTTAAACTTTTCCATCTGGAAAAACTCCTTTCTGTTACCTTCTCTACTACCCCGACATCCTACCACGTCCTTCAGAATTTGCAAAATGATTTACCACTCTCCCTAAATATTTTCCAGATGGAAAGACTACTGGCACACAGGGATAGACTGCATAGAGGTAGGTCTGGATTTTCCACTTGGAAAATATGGGTAGCTATCAAATATGGTGTTATAGCCGAATATGGGTAAGCCTTAGATTTATATTGAGTTGAAGGGAAAAGTTAGAGCTTAAGTCCAAATATGGGTAGGGTTTTAACTCAAGTTGAGAGAAAAATTTAGAGCCTGATGCCAAATATGGGTAAGCTCATATTTCATATCGAGTTAAAGGAGAAAATATGGTGCATATGCCAAATATGGGTAAGGCATTACATCCAAGGGTGTTCAAAAGTTATACACCAAAGCGACCTTACACTCTGTCTCACAAAGGTAAGAGAGTCTTTACCCTTACACTTTATCATGCAAAGGTAAAGACTCTCTTACTAGGGCATATGCCGTACCATACTCTCAATCAAATCGCGTACCATACCATCCGGATTTTTCCAGATGGAAATTCTGCGTTGCATGGATCTGAGGCATCCGTTTAATCATACGGGTACACCTTCCGTATATCACCTAATGTGCAGTAGCATGATACGCGTGCACCTTTAGTGTTAGAGGGACCGATATAACGTGTTGTTATCGTATGTTTAGTGTCCATTTAATTGAACCTTTCTATGTTAAGGTTATGTTAAGATTAGATTAGAATATACTTTAATAACGTCTCCTTTTCTTTCTTTTAAGCAACATTATAACCACTAATAAAGCTACATAAGTCGTTATTGGATTGTCACTTAGCATACATTAGACTTTCATTAGAGGAACATTAGAATTAGATTAGAATATACGTAATAAATCACTATAAAGTACAGTCCTACCCATCATAACGGGAGATTATGATGAGTTATTATGCTATCTATCTACTTCATTCCCCTTGCTATCTCGGATCGATAGGGCACAGTAGATATAGGGTAGCTCACTACAGTTATCTCTCCCCTCGTCGGTATCCCAGATACTATCTATCTTTTTCTCCATTGCCTTAATCCCATTCTCCCGCTCCTCTCTTGCACCATCAATGAATGCTTGCCAGATAACCTCTACTTGGCTATCCGTGAGACCTTGGACGTAGATAGCAAGAGGAGTAGATGGGTAGTCTGGTAGTCCCTCGCATTCTTGGGAAAGATACTCCAGTGCATCGTCAAATGCTCCACGACAAGTAGTCCCTTGACCATCTGTACGGGATTGGAGATAGCTAGAATGATCGATCCAAAGGCTATCTATCGTGATCTCGAATTCTTCTATCATGGGGTTTGAACCTTTCATATTTTTCCAGGTGGAAAATACTCTTGAACGATGTCAAACCATGCATCCGTATAACTGCGATCGCCTGGCATAGCTTCCCATCGTGACTTGATATATGCCCGCTCTTCCGGTGTTATGCCGTTAGAATTGATACTCCATTCGTGCTTTGTCCATTCATTGTAATGGTTATCCGGAGGGCAGAGACTTTGAAATCCACGGTTTAGCTTAAGAAGTTCTGAGATACGTTCTCTGGTGAAGGGGTTTACCGGGGGTTTCATGGCTCACTCCGGTTCAAAAGGATCGGGAGAGTCCAATGCCTCTTGCTCCATTGAATGCTCTATAGCCCTCTCCTCTTGCTTCCATTGTGTATAGGTGAGAGAGTCCTCATACTCCCTCGCGATGTCTTCCTGATAGTCTTCCCAGGGGGTTTGAGACATGTTCTTGAACCTTTCATTGAATATTTTCCATCTGGAAAATTTAGACCAATTGGACAACATAACGACAGAACGGACACTCAAGGGTAGCATTCAAAGTAGGCTGTAGATGACCAGAGGCACACTTCGGACACTGTAGCGAGGCTGTAGTGGGCTCTGTAGCTTGCGATTCAACGTATGCTTCTGCGTCAACTAGTGATGGTGGCGGATAGTCTTTTAGCAATCGATCGAAGTGAAAGCATACAATCCCTCCGGTTTCAATTTCATGGCAAGGGTTTCCGTGGCTATCTGCCTCATAGTACAGTTTGTCCAGATCTTCTTTAGATAAATCATCGATGGTTGCTTCGAGGGTTGGAAAACGACCGTGGAGGGCAGAACGGAAATCGGATCGACCGTAAGACTCCCAAGCTTCGTCGCGGAGTTCGTACTCTACCCTACCGACATCTTCATCGTCGATTGCAGGGTAGTTTTCTAGCCCTTGAATAGCTTCGAATAACTCACAAGAAGAGCAATTGCAGACATGATACTCCTCTTCGGTGTCAATCGTTGGGCAATCGGGAATAGCTTGCTCCAGAATGAGCAAGCCGGTGGTTCCATAATCCCCGTAGTATTCTATAAGTTCTTTACACTTGGAAAAATACCCTTCTTTGAGCAGGCGAAAATTACTCCGCTCTACATCGCGTCCAGAGTAGTCCGAGAAGCTAGAGTAAGGTACATCGTGAAGCACCATAGCATCGTCGGATTTCTCGCTATCAAAATCAGAACAAGAGATATATCTCGCATCAAGGCGAGCAATCAAGTCTACCCATCCGTAATAATGATCTTTTTCGGCGATGTAATGGGTAGCGGATTGTCGCGAGGTGAACCGTGTTAGGATGGCGAGTTTTTCAGCTTTTGTCATGGTGGGTTTCCTTTGGTTGATTTTTCCAGCTGGAAAACTGGGGAATCACAGGAGGCGTAAGAGTGTAATCGTATACTCGCGATGGATCGGACCAATAGCTATCTACCCATCCAGTATTGACTACATAGTGGATATCGGTAGCCGTGGCACGCACTAAAAGAGCATCCATCAATCGGACTATAATCATGCCGTTTCTCTCCCCTTCTCTTCCCAGTAGGCATCGCGCTTTTCGGCTACAGAATCCACAACTACGATGGAAGGTGTCGCATCGCGTTTGGCATCGCGTTGATGTGCCTCTGCCTCTGCCTCACCTGCAATGGCAATGAAGAGAGTCTTCCACGGCACATTAGCTCGACCTGGCCTAAGGTCGAGCGAGAGAGTCCCTGGTTCTACTTCGGGAAGGGCACCATGGGCACCATACCATTCTTCCGTAGGGCGAATCATGTCGGCCAACTTCTTGTCGATTTCCCGTGCTTCCCGGGAGAGGGCAAGACGATGGCAATCGAGCGCATGATACTCTCTGAGCATAGCTTGAGTGATGATCATTTTTGAATCTTTCTGTAAAATTTTCCAGATGGAAAAATCTCCCTCTACCCTTGCGATAGGGTAGAGGGAGAACGTGGAAGAATTTACGCTACATACTCCAGAATCTTTGAAGCTTGGGCGTCAAGGGCAAGCCGATCGGATGCATACGGGCGGGATTGCGAGAGACGCGTCAAGCCGGACACCATGCCCCAAGCCGACGTTGGAGCAGCCTTATGCTCTGCCTCGTACACTTCGGCAAGGGCATAGGCCGCTTCGGCATCTTGCCGTGTTGTGAGCCGCTTCGCGTACATCCAATCGGTAACCGTTTCCGCATCGGTCCCCAGTGAGAATTCGATAGCCTTCCGAATCGTGGCATCCGTGTCGGCCATCGGAGCGGAGAGAAGCTTGCTAGACTCGCCAACTAGGCCAGCAAGCCGGCCTTCAATCTTGTTCCCACGGTGCACGAAACGCGCCCGCTTGATCTCGGATGCGCCCCATACGATATGATTCCCGCAAATATAATCGTACAAGAAACAAGTGAGAGTAAGCGCTCCGGCTCCAACTTCCGAATTGCTCAGAAAGAAACCCCGCGAAAGACCGTTAAACGTCCGGCACTTGTCCGACACCATAAAAACGAAACACTCCCGATCGGTGAGATACAAGCCACGGGTTTGGACGCCTTGCGGATTTGGTCGAGAAAGAGGCGGCAACGTCCATCCTTGTTCTGTGAGAGGAAGGCAACGGGAGACCACATCACAATCCCAAAGACGATCGTATCGGCTTGTCGTGATTGCCCGGACCGTGGGCCGATCGGACAAGGCGAGCAGTACGTTAGCCTTGTTCACCTTTTGGGCAAGGCTATGCTGCAGCCCGTAATTGAGACAGTCTGCGGCCTTCTCAGCGGGAAGACTGCGAAGATAGTCTGCAGGAGCCCCGACAGTGATGCAAAGTTGACCGAAAGAGTAATGGTTAAGATCTGCCTCTCCATGCTCGCTCGCGAGGGAGATAGCCTTGCCTCGTGAATACACTTGAAGAGAATCCCACGGCCGTTCGCATTCGCGAGAGATGTCCCGCTTCTTTTTCGCGGCCGCAAGCAACGTCTCCAGAGAATGGTAGGTTTCGTCGGCCGATCGGCTTGCCCATTGCTTATGGGCATCAAAAATTTCCATCTGGAAAATCCTTCCACTAAAAGGTAATGGCTAAAATCAGGCCATCGTCAGGCGATGCCTCACATCGCGACAGTAGGGAAAACCCTACTGTTTCGGCCTTTCAATTCTGGGACATGGGGTAGGAGACACCATCGACCGCATCGTAGATGGTCTCGGGCTGAGCTGGCGGGCACACGGCATCGAGGAGTCGGTAGATGTCCGGCCTGGCCTCAAAGGCGAGCCGAACGGCGAGCGACAGGCGCCGATAGCGGCGTGGTGCGCAGACAAGCAGTTGGGCCAACTGGCAGGGGGCGAGATCCATGGGGGGCCTTTCAGTTCTGGGGTTACGGGAGAACGGGAGGAGTAAGCGTGAAACCTACGCAATCGGGGAGAACCATTCCCCCTCGCGACAATGAAATCCTACCCTTGCCCTCTCAGCTTGCAAGCAAATTCCGCAGAATTCTCAAAAATACCTGTAAGCTATTGCGTAGCTTGATGTTATGGCTTCACTTCCAGCGCCCACAAGGAATACGCAAGAGTATCATCTATACTGCCTTGAAAAATTCCCCAGTTTTCCACGTGGAAAAATCGCAATGCAAAAGATATGCCACGGAGAATTTGGCACGGGGTTTGCCTTGGGTTTCTGTGCCTTCAGAAATCACGGTATGTTTCGAATTTTCCAGATGGAAAAGTTTCACGGGCAAAAAGTATGCCAAAGTTTCAATGGTACGGAATTTGTTTGGCGGGATTTTCCACGTGGAAAAATCAGAACGTTCTGGCATTTCTGTCGCGAGAGAAATCACAGGCAAAGGCTATGCCGCAAAAAGTTTGGCACACTTTTTGACACAAACCCCACCTAAAAATTATGATCATAAATTCTAAGGTAAGGTTTGTCGCACAAAGTGTGCCACGGAAAACTGGCTAAAATCTGGCCGGCTAAAATCTGGCCGTCAGATTTTCTGACACGGAATTTTTCGCACTTTTGGGGAATTTTTCACTGTGAAATTTTTCGCACTGGCGCAAAAAATTTTTTCGGCCACCACCCCTCCCGATTTTAGTTAATTTGCCCTACCGATTTTAGTTATTTTCCATCTGGAAAAGTTCCCGATTTTAGTTCTTTTCTTCGGAGCATTTAACGCTCCACCCAAGGCAATCCAAGAACTGAATGCTCACAAATCCAAATTCCGCTCCACATCTGGCACAAGAGAGATCGGATGTGAGAGTGCCTTTTGTGCATAGGAAGTCATGGTTTCCACACTGCCCGCATTCAAGATTGGCACTAACCGATTTTAGTTTTTTAGTTTTAGATCGGGTAGAAACTGTTACCGATTTTAGTTTCTTTTTCTTACTCATTTTGAGGAGGGGGTGGGGGTGCTTCTGAGAGGGGGAGGGTAGCAAGCTGTTTGAGTACATAGGTAGGGGTAGGTATCGTTGCAATCCAACGTCCCAATCGAAACTCATAGAACCAGTCTTCAAATTTTTCCACTTGGAAAATTCTCAACGATTTTAGCGATCTGGTCTACCTTATTAGAAATGTCGTACAACACGCTGTACACTTCTCTCTTGAACTCAAGAAGCTTTGCATCGAATTCCTTACGTAAATCGTATGCTTCCAATGCGGAACTAACTACACCACGTGGAACAGATCTTTCTTTTGTGGACTTAGCCATACTCATACCTCTTCACAGTAGAACCTAAAACTTTTCCACTTGGAAAATATCAGGTTCTTGACTTGAATAAGACCTAATGTGTTGACATTACCATGACTGTATGCATGGTCAAATTGACACTTCTTGCACCACATAATACCTTCAGACCGTCTACCATCACTTAATTTTCTCGGCTGCATAGTAAATTCAGTAGACTTCTTGCATACCCCACAGTATAGAAGTTTACGCCTTACCGATTTTAGTTTTTTTGGTTTCTTCGGTGTACTCACGATATTCCTCTACCACTTGTGGTATCTTGTTAATGTCAAACCCGAAGTTAGCTGTAGTAAACGAAGTGTCAATATCCCACAGCTCACCCAGCTTATCTATTGAAAGCAAGATCTCCTTAGCTGCATTAGAGAGTGACTCTATCGCTTCAACCTGTACACTCTGAGAAGGGCTGTTCACGATGGATAGAGCGTGTGTCAGGTCGTACATAGCCTGATGGAGATTCTTGTAGATCGCTTCGTACTTCATAGCTTTTTTATAAAACTCACCGTAGAACAATGCCAGTTCCACGGTGAGTCAGCCATTCAAGGCTCTTATTTGGAGACTTAGTATTTTCCACTTGGAAAAACAGTCCGGAGAGAATAGTGGAAAGAAGATTCCCTCCGGACTTGATGGGATAGCCTATCGTTTGTCACCTTCAGAAGCGATCACACCACGCTTGGCACGATCTCCAAGCTTCTCAAGATTGGTCTGAGCAATGTCGTCAAGACTGAGAAGAAACAGGTCTGCAAGGTCTGCAAGGTACCAGAGAACGTCACCGAGTTCCCTTTGAATGAGATCTCGATCTGACTCCATGATCTCACCCTGTTGGTTCCGAATGATCTTCTTGATCTTCTCTACAACTTCTCCAGTCTCACCGGCAAGACCCAGAGCTGAGTAGAGATACGGCACGGGCTCGAAGCTTGAAGGTGGAGCATCGTCTTCATTCACCTTGATGAACAGCTCTGGGTACTGTGCAAACTCTCCGGCCTTCTGTTGGTACTCGTTAAAATGCATGGTTATCTTTCTCTTTGATAATCAATACGCCATCTTTTTGAAAGTCTCTCACCTTTATCCGATTTAACGTAGCTTGAACTGACTCAGGTAAGCCGGAATTTGGGTCTATAAGACATGCATAGTGCAGCAAAACCGCATCGATAGAGCCGAGCCTCTTCTCGATATCATTCACTCTTTGACCTAACTCAGCAACTGTGATACGTAGTTCTTCAAAAGTCATTGGACTTTTCCATCTGGAAAAATTGGGGAGGGACAGAGGAGATATCCCTCCCCAAACGTAGTGGAACGGAATGAGAAATATGAAGACTAAATTCCAGCTTCTTCAAGGGTCACAGCTTCATTAAGGATCTTCTCAGCCTTAGCAATGATCTTCTTGGCGTCAGTTCCAGCCGTTGCACGCACAGCGGCCATTTCAGCCTTTGTACGACGCTTTCGCTTCACCTTGGGCTCAGGAGTCGGGGCAGGCTCAGAAGGCGTTTCTACGGCCTGTACTGCAGCCTTGGGCTTACGTCCGCGGCGCTTCTTGGCAACGACGGGTGCCGGTTGCACCGACCCACGAAAGCAAGCAACCACGGTTGACGCAAGTGGGATCTGGCTGACGGCACCAGCCAAGATCTTGTGCAGCTCTTGCCCAAGCTGTTGCGACTGCTCGGGTGTACCCTCAAGACTGACGTGCAACTTTGCCACAGCTTGATCCAGAGCACGGATCGAATTACCAATCGTCGCAGCATCTTCCAGATACGTTTGATCCGGGCTTGTGATACTGCTACGAACCTGACTAACAATCGTTTCAAAATTTGCCATTATGCTAACCTTAAAGGCTCCAATACATAGTCTCTGAAAATTTGAAATTCCGTCTTGTCAGATTCAGAGGCTTCTCTGACACGAGGGAGAGTCATCAACTCAAAACCGTAAAGGTACAGATCTGCCGGAAGAGTAGGTAATTGCCCAGTAGATTCAGCCAGTTCGAATGCGTCATCGATCATTGACGAACAAAGTGACGGGCGATCTGGCAGCACTGGAATCACCTGGGCAAGCTGAGAGAAACTCAAACGCTTGAATCCATACGTACCTCCTTCGCGCAGAAATGCTACCCCCACTATTGTACGGGTACTGCGATCCTTCAGTTCAATCAGCCGAAACTTGTGCATATGCCTTATCCAGTAGACGCTTCGGTATAAACGTTTTCACGACATCCTTATTTTGATAGAACTTCTCTGGTGTGTCAATACCGTAATCCAATAAAACCTGAGAATACTTCTTACCGATTCCGGGAATAGCACATAGAGCTGCCTGTTCCCAAGACACGCCGTACAAGAATCTATGGTACAGCTTCTTCCAGTAAGGATAATCCTTGTTTCCGAGATATCGCATGTCCACAGACTGCAAACACGACATGAGTCTCTGAAGATCTGCCTTGAAGCCAATGATCTTGGAGAACATGCTTTTCGCTTTGTGCTCCTCACCAGACAGAATCAGAGAGTACGCGGTAGCCATAGCCAGCGCACCCTTTGACGACATAGACAGACCAAGAGGTTTCAGTTCATGTAGATAGTCAGCAGTTTGGAATGCAAAGTCTTTGGGTACGTACCCGTCAGCATGGGCATCAACGTTCGCTACAGCCCATGCGATTGCTACCGCGTTCATGCGGATATTCCGCTCAGTCAACTTTCGGAAGTTCATGGACCACAATGCGACATCGATTGGATCGAAGTAGTTCCTTGAGGCAATTACTCCGAGCTGTGACGCCACAAAACGATCATCCAGACACTTTATCAGGTTGTAGGTTTTGAAGTCATGCACTACCGTACTTGTCAACATTGGCTGTTGTGTCTGGTGAAACGCCAAAGACCGTTGGAACCACGTTTTCAGCTCCTCCTCGGTGTGTGTATGGTTGTTAGCGATCTCACCAATAGCGTGAAACCTGACATGGTTCGGCAGTTTGGATCGTACCTCTATCCCGTCTTCCACCCATTTTTTCCACGTGGAAAATCGGTTTGACGGGAGAATCAGGTACCCATCCCCCTCCTTGTCGTACTTCGGTCTGCCTGCCCTACCAAGCTCTTGAATCACGTCAAGAGGGTCAACCTCTCCAAGCCCACGAAGCGTACCGAAGATCGCTACACGCCTGGCCGGGAGATTCAAACCATAGGCAAGGGTCGAAGTTGCTGCGAGGTACCGGATCGTGCCATCCTTGAACTCAGACTCGACCCTACGCCTCTCACTCATGCTTAAGTCAGCATTGTGGTACGCAACCTTATCCCGATAGAAAGGCTTGAGACTACCTACAACCTCTTGGATATCACCTTTCGTGTGACAGAAAATAAGCCATTGATCGTCGTTATACTTGGTAATTAAGTTGCCAAGAACATTGAGAGCACTCCGCTTGTTTGCCGCACGCGTCTGCCATGGATTACCTGGAGCAGGTTCATAGGTCGGATAATGCAGAGTGAGCTTACAAGGGCGGTAATCAGACTGCACAAGTACGGTCTCTTTACCGTTGAGCGTCTTCAGCCAATCAGCTACTTGAGACGAGTTGGTAAGCGTCGCAGACAGAAACACAATCCGACAGTCTGGATTGAGAACAGTAAAACTCAGGAGCGCAGTTTCTAAATGGTCCCCTCTTCCGTCGGAACCGACGAAGTGCGCCTCATCCACAATGAGCGTAGATGCGGAAGTTACCCAAGAACAACGCTCCCGAGAATAATTTCTACACCGGACTGCGAGCATTTCAAACGTACAGACAATGATATCAGCATTGTTTGCTTCTTTGATCCTGGCTTCAGTAAGCTTATAGTCACCTGTGAATATGACTTTGTTACATGAAGACCAAGGATGCGTAGACTCAGCCCAGTCACTCATCTTCTCCTCTGCGAGTGCCTTCAGTGGAGAGAGATAGATGATCTTCGCGTCATTGCACAGGGACTTACCAGCAATGATCTCAGCACAAATAGTTTTCCCAGAAGAAGTCTTTGCCTCTACCACAACATTCGTATCCGATTCAATATGCGGGAATACTATGCTTTGTGTTGGGTTAAAGAATTCAAAGGGATAACTACCATACGGGTAAGCCGAGGTTGGAACCAAGTCGCTACTTCCGTTTTGAGACATTCTTTCATGCACTCCTTAAGTATTTTCGACGCCTCCTCTGCTATGTCATGCTCGCAGATGAACGCAATGATCGGACTATACTCATGCTTAATGATAGCTAATCCAGCAAGAACATTTGGGCTATACGATTCGGTTCTGACTGTGACTTCGTAGCCAACACGCGCACTAATGAGTTTAGCAGTTTTAACATCCTCGGCCGTATGCTCCAATGCAGCCTTCACGGCGTTGATAGACGTTTGAATACCGCTGTCGCCATCCATAACTCATTCCGTGTCGTAGATAGAACACACCTCAAGCGTCTTACTTGGGGGTGTGTTTGCAATCACTTCTTCCGCAGCGTCTTCTCCGCACCGCTTTACGAACTCATCCTTCCAAGAAGGTCTGACAGCCCCTGGAACAAACTTTGCTGTGAGTGCACCAGCCTCGATAGTACATGCATTCTCGATAGCCTTCGTAATTATCTCTTTAAGTGCATCCTCGTCTCGCTTGATCTTACGCGCTTGAGCTTCAAGATCACTCCGTTGCTGCCTCTTCAGGTAGAACTTTTGCATAATTGACTGGGACAAGATTCCGGCTGATTGTGCTTTCGCCATGTTTCTATGCTCCCTAAAATGAATTCTCTTAGTTCTGTTTCCGCGACATTAAGATTGTACCATCCATAGCGAGATCGATCAAGATAATCGGGTGCAAAATTGAACCAGCATTCGTATACAAAAACACGAAGCCCTTCAGGTTCGATCCGTCTAATACGGCTTAAGAACGCACCGCACAGACGGCGTTCAGCCCCCTGTTGAGCTTCGCAATGTAACTTTTCTTTTCTCTGTGATGTCTTCTTTGCTGAGGGCAAATCGAGGCTGAACCCTATCGGTGTAACTTTGAAATGTTTAGCAATAGACAAAGCTGCATTACGGAATGAGATCTTAGACTTGTAGGCTAAGAACTCAACAGCTCCACCTCCACGCCTGCACTCAAAGCAATACCACGTGTACGGTATCCTTGACTTCTTCCCGTAGATCTTCAGAGACGGATGATCGTCTTTATGCCTAGGGCACTTCACGAATCCAGCTTCAGAAGGTGCGATCCCGAGCTTTGCAAGCAATCTCTCAATCGAAACAGTCCGATTCATCAAGTCTCGGAGCTGTCGATCCGTCCAGTTTTTCCACGTGGAAAAGTCAGATTTCATCGAGAGAATCTACCGTCGTGTCTTCAGAATCAGACACGATAGGAGCCTTCGCAAAGAGCCCTACGGCTGGATCAACAGGTAGAAAATGAAACGATCCGTCAGTAGACGAGTTTCTGGACTTTGCGATACCGACCTTAATCTCCTTTCTGGAACGGAAAGCAGGCGTGTACAGAGACCAACACACAACGTTAGCAATCTGGCCCGCACCGAGAGTCTCAGACAGCGCATAGAGGTTGTAGTACCCGTCTTTCTCGGCCTGCTTTCGACCTTCAGATGATACTTGGTAGCCAGAAACAAGGAACACGCCCTTACGCCCGCGAGCTTCCATAGCAATCCGTTTGGCACGATCGAGCATCTCATTGACTTCATGCCTAAACTCTTTCCGCTTGGAAAGTGGCGAGAGTTTCTGAACGTAGTCAATGATAACTACTTCGCAGTCTGTCTCTTCGTCTGCCGAGCAGACTTCGATTTCTTTGGCAACATCCATGATTGTGGCCCCGAGTGAAGGGTGCCATATTTGAATATCGCCATACTCAGGATTCTCATCGAAATCTTTCTGGGCCTTTTCGCAATTGTCTTCACTGTAGCCATCGTGCACTCCATTCTCTAAATACCTGTAGGAGATTGGAATCTTAAGGTAGAAAGCGTGCTGGCAAAGAAGGCGTCTTTTGATCTCTGTTGAATCCATCTCCAGAGTAGCATAGAGTACCCTCTTGCCTGCAAGAAAAAGAGAGTGGGCTATAGCACATAATGAATTTGATTTCATCTCACCAACGTATGCCGCCCATAGCCAAAACTCTCCGAGCCGTCCACCACCTGTGATTTCATCGATGACCTGGAACCCCGTCTTGAATCTCTCAGAGTCAGTATCGGGAGCCATCTTCTGCATAGTACGAGCGGACTGCCGACGGTCTGAAGAAATCGCAAGCTTAGAGTAGAAGTCTGGGATCTTAGACAAGAGATCGATCGCGCCAATGGTATCACCCTTGGTAATGCGATCCGCGACGCAAACGAGCCCCTTAGTCACGAATGCCGTCTGTGATTCATTCACCAAGGCTTGAAGCGCGTACTCAAACTCTGAATCAAGAGGGGGCATCCCAATAAAAATCGCCCCGATCTCTGAGGCGTACTCATCACTCTTAGGCCATGAAACAATGTGGTCTAAGAGGATCTCCTCAGTAATGATCTTAGATCCACGATCGGATAAGGTAATGATCTCAGAGAAAATCTTGACGTGCTTTGGATCGATAAAATGATTTGACTTGAGAACAGTTTTAGCCTTATCCCGTGCTGTTGAGCTGTCTGCCACTTTTCTAAGCACTACGCGAGCGACTTCCATACCAACCCTTCCAAATTGATCGGGACAATCTCTGCCGGCTCAAGATCAAACAAGACGCCTGTGGAGACTATGGTCAGTTTCTGGTGCCCACGAGAGACTAACGTATCCCGGACAATCGAAGTATTCCAAGAATGCTTACGCGGGAAATCACACCGCAACCAAAATACATCGCTACTAACAATAGCATAGAACTTCTCAAGGTCTCTAAAGTGCCAGTCCACCAACTCATTCAACCCACAAGCCGCGATCTTTGATCCACCCTTAGCGCAGTTCTCAAGAACGAGTGCTGCTACCTTCCATCGGACTGTCGGCTTATTGCCGTAGAGAATAAGAGATCTCTTGTACGTAGGTTTGATCGATTTAAGGGCTCGAACAAACTTCGGTTTATTTTGAAAACCAAACCAACCTCCATGGTTCAGATACGGTTCGATCCCAGCTAACGTGTTAGCTTGCGTACCTAATCTCTTCGTGAGGCATACACACCGCTTCCAAACGCCATTCTCATGTACATGATAAGTATTCCGGCAAATCGGGCATGATTGCTGGCTTTGGTTTACCATCTTCCACTCTCTTATCCAAATCACTCTGAAGGATATCGGTCAAGTTCAACTCCTCTTTTTCCTTCCAGTTCTTTCTACAGATAGAAACCTCCGTATCTAACGGCACCCGAAACATACTTTTACCGTCTTTATTGAACTCAGTCATAAGACGACTCAACTCAGGGAAGATACACCCGTCGCTGTAGTAGTAGTTGAACACAAGTTCGTCGTGGACTGGGAAAAGAATCTTTGTTTTCTTCCCTTGAAGAAACTTGTGAATTCGAACAATGCTTATTTTGAAAATATCCGCCGCTGTAGACTGAATCAACGTGTTTACTGCCCGGTACGCAAGATCATAAGGGAGGGTACGCCATCTACCAAATGGATTCTGGATACCGCCATGGTGCTTGCACTTAAACTCAGTATCCCTCTTGAACCTATCTACTGCGGGAAACTTCTTGTGGTATGCCTCTTGAAGCCTTCGGACCTTTGGAAGAGAGAGTCTGCATTGCTCTGCGAGAGCTGCTTCACCAGCACCGTACAACTGTGCAAAGTTAAACTTCTTCCCAACCGATCGTTGCTCTTTCGTAAGCTCATCCATAGGTACATTAAACAACTGAGAACCAACGTAAGCATGGAAGTCTTTTCCTGCTCGAAACAAATCACAGAGAGTTGGATCACCAGAGAAATGCGCCAATAATCGGTACTCGATTTGGCAATTAAATGAGACCATCCCGTTCCATAAAACATACGCATGATCTCGATCCACCGTAATTTGGTAGACAGGCTCTTTACCTACGTACCTAACAGACTTGACTCTATGATTAGAAAACGTATGCTTCCATATACTGCCGTTAACTATTTTAGAGATTGTGACACATTTAACACCATATTGACGAGCTAAATTACCCGTAGATCCTGGACCAACCTTAGCGTACTTTTTATGTATAGATCTAATCTCAGATACTTGAGCTTCAGTTAAAATACAATTTGGATTAGACATTCCGTTATATTTAATCCTATTATGCTTAACACCATAAACCAGTGAAGCAGTTTTACGTTCACGTTGCGCAGGAGTAGCCCTATTCCACCATCGGCCTGCACCATGACTCAGATTCTCACTTGCTGGAAGATATCTGATATTAGAAGGATGCCAATTCCGGGGATTGCCATCGATATGATCTACATGATAACCCTTAGGTCTAAGCCCATATTTAAACTCTGCCATCAAAGAATGAATTTTAAAGTAATTACGATTTGATCTAATCCACCACACTGGATAATTTCTTTTTCTACCGTGCCATTCATGCTTAACATGCGCCATCCGAGTTCCAGGCTCAAGTTGAAATGTACGTAACTCAGAGCCATCGTAAGCCATCCACTTATGATCCCGCGTGCACTTAACTTTTGTACCATCTTCCATTTCAACTTCATACACGTCAGCTTCCGGAATCACGGCACTCGCAGTTACTTTATTGAACCGTAATGTTTCTCCACCAACACACGATAGCACTCCAGGCTTGTGCTCTACTACCCACTCGATCGGCTTAATACCAAACTCAGTGACAACCTTTGTACCTTTAGCGAGACATAGGTCAATGCAGACCAACACAGAATCCGAAGCTAATGGTAGCACGATTTTCCGGATGGAAAATTCCTTTCTCACTTCGTCCTCCTCGTCCACATGGGGAATCCCCATCAGATTCGGTTGTGACGCCCCCATTCGTCCTGTTCTTGCCGCTTCTTGTCGTATCGACGTGTGGAGTACATCCAGATTGTAAGACAGCATTGAATCGACATAGGTAGAAGCAAGATAACTAAGAGTACGGTATCGAAGCATACACGCCACAAGGGGATGATCTCTATGCTTGTTAAGAACTCGCTTGTCGTAGGATTCACTAAACGTTATCTCCTCACCCTTCTTGCGTCTGCGCTGCTCTGGAGCAATACCGACAGATCTAAGTAGCTGCGCGATCTCTTTCGAAGACGACATATTGAATGCCTTACCCGCAATGTCATACGTCTTTCGCTCAGTAAGTTCGATCTGAGATGCTAAATCAATCTGCATTTCTTGAAGCAGACCACGGTCAACACGGATACCTTGCGTCTCCATGTCAAGACAGCATTGAATCAATGGCTGCTCAACTACCTTGTAGAGAGAAAAGATAACTGGATTCTGTCTGAGTTCAGATAGGTAACGTAAAGCTAAACGTAACGTCCAATATACGTCCGCAGCGCAATACTTACCGACAAGCCTCGGGTCCATTTGAGCCATAACGCCATCGTCTTGTTGACTCTTGAGATATCGAATCTTCTTCTCTTTCGCATGGGCAAGAAGATCATGGTACTCTTGGTGGACTGCTTTGAACTCTTTCTCTATGAGCACATCGAGTCCAACCTTGAAGTATTGCGTTCGAAGAATACGAGCCATAACTTGAACGTCATGGAGAGCCATTACGATCACACCATACCGAGCTGCCCAATGTGCATCGAACTTAATGTTAGCTCCGATTTTAGCTACCAAAGGATCTTCTAAGACTGGCTTAATTACTTGAAACGCTTCGTGCGGATGGATTGAGTTACAGTACCCAGTATGGATAGTCTCACCAACCACGTACCCAAGACCAATACCAACCACACGATCCTTCTCATCCCACCAACGAAGAGAAGTCGTTTCAACGTCGTACCCGAGCTGCTTCCTACCTGACTCCTGGAATTGCTCTATGAACGTTTGTAGATCATGGACTGTTTCGAGATACGCATAGACGTGTTTCCACTTCATTTTTTCCATCTGGAAAAGTCACAGCACTTCAGTCAAAACCCGCCAAGATGCTAATACTCTATCTACATATACAATCTCAACAGGAACTCCTTGCAGATCTGAGACGCAATTCTTTTTAGCCTCTTTTAAAGTTTGCTCGATTCTCTCAACCAGTTCAACCAGAACTTTTCGCCGTGCCTCATGCCAGTCTTGCGGCTTATCTTTACCCACAAGAACTACAGACCATGTACCCCAAAAATCATGCACGCCTGAACTTTTAGACGCTAAGGAAAACGAAATTCCAATCTGACAATCTTGGTACCCACCAAATCCAAAATATACTTTATTGATCTTGCCTAAACACGTTTCGGTCATACTCAATACCTCCAAACTTTTCCATCTGTCATAGTCACTTAGAATCCATCTCTTTAAGACTCTCACTGAGGATAGCTATCAACTGAATAAGCCTGAGGCGATCAAAAGGATGGACTTCCTTACTAAGCTGCTCGAACACAAGTTTAGCCATCTCTTCAGGAAAAGTAAGCTTCCCATGGAATGAACTTGGACCATACATAACATCTTGTGCGATCGTCATATCTTCACTTTTTCCATTGGAAAAATGTCTCCTGGCCTTAGATTAGGTTTAACCATAACGCCTGGATGATCTGTCAAATGCGAAGCCAACAGATCCAGAAAGTTCCGCAGATCAAGAAGCCTACCGCAAATAGGCTCTGATCTGACCTTCCCATCCCGCACAAAAGTCATAATGGCATCCCAATGTTTTCCGGCCAGCACAGCCCAAGCTTGCTCTGGTGTAATGCCAGCTTCTTTTCCTCGACGCTTGAAATTATCGAAAGCATCTGACGCATCTGAATAGTCTGGACCCTTTGACTTGAGGACCGCCTCACATGCTACATCCCAATCCTCAGCTCTCCATTTTATAAATTCATCGCGCGTCATCTATTTACCTCGAATCTTCGCCACTACCGCACGCACTTCAACTGGGCCATTCTTCAAATCATTTATCACGGTTTCGCTTCCGCCTTTACACTGAATGGACGACTAGGACTCGTCAGCTTCGGCGCGACTTGCGCTGGCTGGGGCTCGCTCGGCGGCCAGACGAACGGGATTGCCGGCGTGTAGCTGCTCCAGCCTTGCGCTGAGTGCGCTCGGATGTGCGCATCGAAATCCCCTTGCACCGCAAAAGAAACCAGAGCCAAATCGAGTTCCGAAGCTGTCGTATAGAACGTGGCCGTTGCAATGCTTCCTGAACCAGCTCCACGCTTAACGATTTTGACTTCCGTCTTGTCGATTGTGATCGCGGCATTGTTGATGTCTCTCCCCGTATGGCTCCACGTCAGTACGATTTTCGTCGGCACCACCGGAACTGGGTCCGGCGGAGGCGGAGGCGGTGGGACAACCACCGTTCCACCAGAGATCGAGTAAACGTGAACAACTGGGAACGGGTCGAACCCGTCCGATACTACCGATTGCTGGCTTACATAGACACGCCCCGTCGCCGAGTCAGTAGCGACCCCACCAAGAAGGTTGTTCCCCTTCCCAAACGGCATAGCCATCGGCCACACGCCATACGGACGCAGCGACCAAGGCTGCTTGGCCCCCGACTTCACAGCTACCAAATCGAGCGCGTCATACGCCCAAATCTGCACACGGTACGGGTACGCATGTGGACCCTTCCACCCGAAGTCCGGATCTCCACATTGAGCACCATCGCCATAGCAGTATGGACCTGTTCCTTGCGTCCCCCAAAAGAGAACGCTGCGAAACCCGGCTGGGAAGCACACGCCCTTTATCGTCGTTGCCAATGTGAACAGATCGTTCTGCGACGTGCTCGGCGCCAGCGGTGTCGCCAACGGGTAGTAGACGAGAGAGGAGACCGGGACCGGGTTCTTAACACCGAGGTCTGCCGGGTCGAACGCGAACGCTGCCGGACCACTCGATGTCCTGGAGATGATCGAGAGCGCGGCCTGACCCACAATCACTGGCCCGCCAAGCTGCGCCTGCCACTCCTGCGGGATTGGGCACATGTACCCGGCCGTGAACCCAGCCCCGAGAGTCCCAACCTGATACATGCCGCGCGCATCCCCAGGCGTTGAGAGTGATAGCGTGGACGTGAAATGCGAGAGCGTCTGGTTCCCCTCTGCGTCATAGAAGCTGTACGCCGTTCCAATCAGGAGTCCGTTGTGGACGTAGAGCCCGCCGATCTTCACCGTCCCGTTGTCAACGGTGAACGCCTTGCCCTCCGACGGGTCGGAGAACGACTGCAACACGGTAGCCGTAGGCAGGGAGCCCACGGACGATTTGCTTGGAGTTGGAATTGAGATTTCGGCAACCGCCTGGTCCCAGTCGTGCCCGACCATGTAGAGGGAGTCTCGCGCCGGGTTGTATCCGATTGCCGTCCCCCCGTATGCGAAGGACGAAGACCCGAACTTGCCAGTCGGGACACGAAACGAACCCTCATACACGACCTGCGACGGCTGGAGCAGATCCGCAGCGGCGAGAAACGACGACAGCAGAAACGCGAACAACGTCCTCATGGTTTCACCTTCTCTTCTTTCTTTAAGAACCTTAGTGCCTGGCATAAGAACTGAGCCTCAAACCGCGCCTTGTCCCGCTCGCGTATCAGCGCGAGGATTTCCTGGCATAGGTCGTGCTCTGCGTATCCACGAAGAGTCTTGCCGAGAATCTCTTCCAGCTCCACGCGTTCTTCGGGGGTCGGGGCGGTCATGTCAGTCCTGCACCTGTCGCGACTCTTCGGTTTCGTAGTCGTACTCGTACGTCGGCCCAAACTCGTGAACACCAGGTTCCAGCGTGATTGGCCCGTGCTCCTCGTGGACCAAGCTCACGCCATCGCCAGAGACAACGGCCATGACACGACCGTCAAGGTCGTAAACTGCAACCGCTTCTCCGACGATCCGATGTGCGTGTCCAGTCACTTCGCCTTCGCGCACGACACGACTTTCGCGCGGATTGGCATTCTTCGGGAGGGCGGCCAACTTCCAGATGTGAACGTCGCCTTGGTTTTTCATGTCACGATCTCCGGTTTCCAGTTTTTCTTTGTCGCGGCTGGGCCTGTCCCAAACCGCCTGTAATTGAGAGCGTGCTGGACCGTCCGGCACGCTGGGTGCACTGGCTCGACGTGCCAAACACCGATCGAAGGATTGAACATCTTGAGGTAGAGACGCTTTGCCCCTGTTCCGAAATCACATTCGTGTAACGAGTAATTGCCGTGCTTGTCAAGAATCACATGCGCCAATTCGTTCATCAGTCTTTCGACGCCAACCTTACGGACGAACTCACGTTTGTGTTCGGCGTTCCTCAATGAAGTGAAGTCGCTAAATACCAGGTCCTCTGCCTTCTTCATCACAAGCCATTCTGGGACGCGGACCCCGTTCAGTGCCCACACGCCCCATCCATCACGATACTTCACTGCCATTCCGCGATCGTTATGCAGTTGGCCCCTAGAGTTTCGGTAAAGCTCGCAGTGCTGGTGTTGAAGGATCGCGGCGCCGGCGTACGGAGCCCACCAGCCACAGCACATGGACAAGTCCATTAACGGGCGCAACTTTTCGCAGATAGTGAGTCCTGCGGCCTCAAGGAAAAAAGAGTAGAACGACAGCCAACCTGCTTCATGGGACCCCCAGATCTGTTCCGCCACGGAAGCCCGCACGGAAGCCCCCACGGAATCCCACACGGAATCCCACACGGAATCCCGCACGGAAGCCCGCACGGAAGCCCCCACGGAAGCCCCCACGGA
>ERZ1292632.36-Hain-H43-01um-R2-36-length-127715-cov-7_pt1 | contig 62674 bp, 54 predicted proteins | sample MGYA00564407_ERZ1292632 | MGnify/ENA primary metagenome ERZ1292632 (study PRJEB36523, sample SAMEA6512637) | groundwater metagenome | collected 2019-01-08 | study: AquaDiva: Metagenomics assemblies of 32 groundwater samples | reverse complement strand
GTCCAGTCCCGCGCTCTGAACTGGACCCCGGCCTGCGCCGGGGAACAAGGGTTTCTTGGCGAATGCGCGTTAATGTGAGACGTCAGCGACGTCCTTCGAGATAGTCGTTCAGGACTTCGTGGAAGTAGCGGACGCGGGTTTCCTGCGCGGCGAGATAGGCGTCGCTGTAGCCGCGCGAGTGCATCCCGCGCTGCATCCCTTCGGCGAGCATCATGTCCTGATAGACGATCTGTCCGGCAAGTTCGGGCACGCCCCGGCCATTGTCGAAATCGCGGACTTCAAGCTCCGCCTCTCGCAATGGCCGAGGCCCGGCCATGATCGATTCGACCACGTCCTGCCCCGCGACCGGGAAGGCCATGCACCAGAGGTCGAAATGGCATTTGCCCGGATCGTCCGGGTGCGGTTCGGTGCGGAAGAAGATGAGATTGTCGGGCAGGAAGCTGATCGTCACATTGGGGAAGATCACCGTGTGCGGGCTGTCGGTGATCTGCTCATCGTCCATATGTTCGTAATGGACGTAGCCGCATTCGCGCCAGAGCCGGCGCTTGGCGGCCTTTAGGTCGCGCCAGCCCTGCATCGCCTTCGTTTCATAATCGGGATAGGCGTCGGGATCGATGCCCGATTGGCGCAGGATGTGATCGAAGGGGTGCGGCACGCCGTCGGGCAGGCGGTCGCTAAGCGATGGGCGCATCGGCTGGACGGTGCGGCCATGGCCGCCCGGATACATTTCATGCCGGGCGGTATCGACATCCTGGTCGATCCATGGCGGCACCTGCGGATGGGCGGTGCGGGTATGGTAGCTTTCCGAGAAATTGTCGGTCGCGAACTTCCAGTTGGTATCAAGGTTGATCCGCATCCAGAAGACGCGGACGGCGCTGTCCATTGGATAGGCACGGTAGAGATCGGGCAGCGGCGCGAGATAGTCGAGCAGGTCGGGTGCCTGATCGTCCATCGTGTACCATATGAAGCCGCCCCAGGTCGCGCAGCGCAATTCGCGCAGCGTGCGCTTGCCGCAGGGATTGCCCTGCGGGAAGTCGTGCGCGTCCTGCGCGTGGGCGAGAACGCCGTCGCGGCCCCAGGTCCAGCCATGATAGGGGCAGGTGAAGGCGCGGACGCTCGACGCGCCATCGGCGAGGCGCATCCCCCGGTGGCCGCAGCTATTGTAGAAGGCGCGGACCGATCCGTCGTCCTGCCGCACGCAGATCACGCTCTCGTGGCGGAAATCATGGACGACATAGTCGCCCGGCTCGGCAAGCTCGGCGGTGCGGCCGGCGACATGCCAGATGCGGGTCCACATATGGTCCCATTCGCGCTGCATGAAATCGCGCGACGTGTAGCGATCGCCGGTGATCGGGTCGCCGCGCAGATTGGCGGGATCGCGGCCGTCCAGCGTCAGCGGGTGGCGGGGCGGCTGCGTCATCAGGTCAGACCCCGGTCATGCCGGCCGTGGTCGCGCCGTCGATCGCATAGTCCGCGCCGTTGATGAAGGCGGCCTCGTCCGAGGCGAGATAGGCGACAAGACCGGCGACTTCCTCCAGCCTTGCCATGCGGCCCATGGGCGACATGCCGTTATAAGCGGCGCGGGCGGCGTCCGGGTCGGGGCATTTAGCGATGATGTTGGAGATGAGATCAGTCTCCACCACGCCGGGGAGGATCGCGTTGCAGCGGATATTGAGCCGTTCGAGGCCGCAATGGATCGCGACCGACTTGACCATCGCGACCACCGCCGCCTTCGTCACCGAATAGCTCAGATAGTTGCTGAGCGCGCGGTTGGCGTTCATCGAGCTGTTGACGACGATCGAGCCGCCGGAGCCGCCGGGATTGCCCTTCATCAGGCGGATGGCGGACTGGATTGTGAGGAGAACGCCGGTCTGGTTGATCGCGACGATCTCGTTCCAGGCGTCGAGCGACAGCGCTTCGACATTGGCGTCGCCGCGTTCGGTGCCGGCATTGGCGAAGGCGATGTCGAGCCGGCCGAAGTCGCGGGCGACCTGTTGCTCGACGGCGGCCCAGTCCTCCGGGCTTTGCACCGCCGCGCGGATGAAGGTCGCGCCGGTCGCGTCGCACAGGCTCTGCGCCTTTTCCGCATTCGATCCGGTGAAGACCACGCGCGCGCCGTCGGCGACCAGCCGCTCGACGCAGGCGCGGCCGATGCCCGATGTGCCGCCGGTGATGAGCGCGACCTTGCCGGTGAGATTTGCCATATCGTCCTGTCCTTGACTTCAGGCCGGGATCAGGCCGGTAGCGCGCGCGATGGCGGCGGTGTCGAAATAATAAGGCGTGATGCCGCTGAACTTGTCGCCGCGCAGGTGGAAGACTTCGGTGAGCGGCATCCGCAGCCGCTCGCCGCTATGCTTGGCCGTGGCGGTGACGACGACCATGACGACAGCATGATCTTCGCCGACGCAGATGTCGCCGGTTTCGAGCGCGGGATCGTCCCAATAGCCGAACACCTTGCCGTATAGTTCCTGGAGCGCGCGCTTGCCGTGGTAGAAGCCGGCGAAGGGCAGGCTTTCCGCCTCATGGATGACGAAATCGTCGGTCAGCATGGCGTCGACCGCGTCCCACTGGCCGGTGGCGCTGAGCTGATAGATGCGCTCGACCATGGCCTTGACCTGCGCGTAGCGTTCCATGTCCATGGGGCGTCCTCTTCCTGTGGCTTTGACCGACCATGCCGGCTGGCGCGGGGCGCGTCACCCTGCAAAAAGAAGCAGGTGCCTCTGTGCGCCCATGCGAGGACAAGGCGGGACGCTGGATAAAGATATGGGAGAGCGGCATGGCGGGCAGGCTGGAGGGCAGGATCGCGCTGGTGAGCGGCGGGCTGCGCGGCATCGGGAAGGCGATCTGCGATTGCCTGGAGGCGGACGGAGCGGTCGTCTATGCGACCGATCTCGACGCGCCGGACAGCGAGGCGGCGCGGGCGGCGGCGCACTATATCCAGCTCGACGCCACCAGCGAGGACGCCTGGATCGCGGCGCGAGCGCGGGTGGAGCAGGATTTCGGGCGGCTCGATATATTGGTGAACAATGTCGGCGCGGACCTGACCGGCAAGGTGCAGGATCTGGCGCTGGCCGACTGGCGGCGGCTCATCACGCTCAATCTCGATACGGTGTTTCTGGGCACCAAAACGTTCCAGCCGCTGCTGGCGAAGGCGGGGGCGTCCACCCCCTATGGCTCCAGCATCGTCAACATCAGCTCGATCATGGGGCTGGTCGGGATGGGCGAGGTGAGCGCTTACAATGCGTCCAAGGGCGGGGTGCGGCTGTTTACCAAATCCAACGCGCTGGAATTTGCCGATGCGGGCGTGCCGATCCGCGTCAATTCGGTGCATCCCGGCTTTGTCGAGACGCCCTTGCTGCGCAAGGGGTTCGAGAATTGGGCCGCGCGCGAGGGGACAACGGCGGACGCAATGATCGAGGCGATGGCGCAGACCACGCCGTTCAAGCGGCTGGCGCAGCCGGTCGAGATCGGCAAGGTGGTCGCCTTCCTGGCGAGCGACGACGCCAGCTACATGACGGGCAGCGAGGTTGTGGTCGATGGCGGCTGGACCGCGCGCTGAAGGAGGAGAGGATATGACGGCGAAGACGGACCTGACCGGCACGGTAGCATTGGTGACAGGCGCGACCGGCGGGATCGGGCGGGCGACGGTAGGCGCGCTGACGGAGGCGGGGGCGCAGGTGATCGCCAGCGATATCGGGGTGAATGCGCAGGTCGATGGGGCGGCGATGTATGCGCCGCTGGACGTGACGAGCGAAGCGGCGTGGGCGGATGTGATCGGCCGGATCGAGCGGGAGTTCGGCCGACTGGATAGATTGGTGAACAACGCCGGGATCAGCGTGACCAACAGCGTCGCGGCGACGAGCCTCTCCGAATTTCGCAAATGCTTCGCGATCAATGTCGAGGGCGTGTTTCTGGGCACCCGCGCGGCGCAGCCGTTGCTGGCGCGAGGCGGTGAGGGACGCGAGGGCGGTTCGTCCATCATCAATCTGTCGTCCGTGGGCGGGCTGCGCGGCGCGGCGATGATGTCCACCTATTGCGCGAGCAAGGGGGCGGTGAAGCTGTTCAGCAAGTCGGCGGCGCTGGAGTTCGCGGCGCTCAAGCTGCCGATCCGGGTCAATTCGGTGCACCCCGGCGGGATCGAAACCGACATGATGGACACGATCTTCGCCCGCTATGTCGATGAAGGTCTGTTCCCCGACATGGATGCGGCGCGCGCGGCGGTGTCGGCGGGCCATGCGGTGGGGCGGATGGGACGGCCGGCGGAGATTGCCGAGGGGATCGCTTTCCTCGCCAGCCCGGCGGCGAGCTTCATGACCGGGTCGGAACTGGTGATCGACGGGGGGATGACGGCGCGCTGAGCCGTCTGATCCTCACAAACTGCAAGAAGGGCTGGATCGTCCGGACGATCCAGCCCTTCCGCTTGTCGGCATCCGATATGGAGAGAGGATGCCGGCAAATTCCGGCCTTGCGGGAACAATTATCGGCGTTCCCCGGCCTTCGCCGGGGAACAACATATTATCGGCTATAATCAATGCACATTGCTGTTAGTCCGACTCAGGTCTGGTGGAGGATGGTGAAGACGCGCTCGGCGAAGAGCCATTCGCCGTTCTGCTTGACGAGCTTGTCGTTGTAGCAGGCGCGGGCGCGCTTATCCTTGCCGGTTTCGGGGTCGGTATAGACTTCGGAGAAATAGGTGCGGGCGACGGCGGTGTCGCCATCGACGCGGATCATGCCGGGCATGGCGATGAAGGAGAGTTCGGGATAGCCGGGCATGGCGCTGGCCCAGAGGTCCATGATCGCATCGCGACCGGAGACGACGCCGAGCTGCGGATAATGGGAGAGATCCCAATGGCTCTCCTCCGCCCAGAGGCTGGTCATGAGATCGCGATCGACCCGGTTCACCGCGTCGGCATAGCTTTCCATAAGCTCGCGGATGGCGATGCGGTCCTCCAGCGGTCCGCTATGGTTGCGGCTCATGCGTCTCTCCTGATCTGCTGTCTTGGGCGAGAGGCTATGCCGGTTGCGCCGTCGCCCCTACTCTTGAAAATCTTAGGTTGAGCGCTCGCGCAGCAGGCGGCGCAATACCTTGCCCGAGGGGTTGCGGGGCAGGCTGTCGGTGAACAGCACCGACTTGGGCGCCTTGTAGGCGGCGACGCGGGCGCGCGCCCAGGCGATGATGTCGGCGGGGTCGGGCTGCGTCCCTGCGACGGGCACGACGATCGCCCGGACCGCCTCCCCCCATTTGGGGTCGGGAACGCCGATCACGGCGACGTCCTGAATGTGCGGATGGCTGAAGAGCGCATTTTCGACTTCGGCCGGATAGACATTCTCGCCGCCGGTGATGATCATGTCCTTGATCCGGTCGGCGAGGTAGAGATAGCCGTCCGCGTCCAGCCGGCCGGCGTCGCCGGTGCGCAGCCAGCCATTTGCGTCGATCGTTTCGGCGGTGGCTTGCGCGCGGTTGTAATAGCCAGCCATGTTGGCCGGCGAGCGGATCGCGATCTCGCCCACGTCGCCTTGCGGCACGTCATTCCCTTCCGAGTCGAGGATGCGGATCTCGACGCCGGGCAGCGGCAGGCCGACGCTGCCCATGCGGTCATTGCCAGCGACGTCATGATCCTCCGGCGGGAGGCCGGTGATGGTGCCCGCCGTCTCGGTCATGCCGTACATCTGCGCGAAGCCGCAGCCGAAGATCGCGATCGCCTGCCGCAGCAGATCGGTCGGCATCGGCGATCCGCCATAGCAGATATAGCGCAGGAAGCTGAAATCGGCCTCCGCCGCGCCGGGATGGTCGCAGACGATGCGGAGCGCGGTGGGAACGATCATCAGCTTGGTGATGCGGTGGCGCACGAGCAGGTCGAACAATTGCTGCGGATCAAATTCGCGCACGATAATCGCCTTCGCGCCATGCTGGAGCGACCAGAGCCCCCAGCCCGATCCGCTGATGTGGAAGATGGGCATGGCGACCAGCGCGACATCCTCAGCGCTCCAGCGATACCAGGCGGGCAGCGCGTCGGGCGAGGCGCTGTCGCGCAGGGCGAGCAGGCTGCGGTTGGTGAGCATCGCGCCCTTGGGGTGACCGGTGGTGCCCGAGGTGTAGAGTTGCAGGACGACATCGTTGCGTCCGGCGTCGGCATGGGGGTCGGCATCGTCCTGCGCGTCGCGCCAATCGGCGAACAGCGCGCCCTCCCCTTCGGTCAGCAGCAGCGGGCAGTCGAGCGCGGGATCGAGGCGGGCGGCGAAATCGGGGTCGGCGACCAGCAGCGCGGGGCGGCAGTCGGCGAGGACATAGGCGACCTCCGGCGGGGCGAGCCGCCAGTTGATCGGCACCATCACCATGCCGGCGCGGATCGCGCCCATCCAATATTCGAAATAATGGTCGCGGTTGCGGCCGAGATAGGCGACCCGGCTGCCCGGCGCGAGGCCGGCCGCGCGCAGCCCGTTGGCGACCTGGCTGGCGCGGCGGTCGAGCTGCGCGAAGCTGGTTTCGCGATCCTCGAACGAGAGCGCGACCGAATCGCCACGGGTCGCGGCATGATCGCGCAGATAGTCGCCGATCCTCTTCATGCGCGGTCATCCTCCCTTTTGCCCTGCCGTCATAGCCGGGCGCGCGGCGCTTGTGCCCTGTCAAATTGGATGGGGTGGCGGAGACTGGCGAAATCGTCAGTGCCGCCGTGCGCCGGGCGGACTATGCTGCCTTTTCAAGAATCCGCATGAGGGAGAGCGACATGGATCTGGGCTTGAAGGGCAGGAAGGCGATCCTGATCGGCGCCAATGCGAGCGTCGGCCGGCATACCGCCGAAATCCTGGCGCAGGAAGGATGTGCCGTCGCGCTGTGCGGCCGGACCCAGGAGAAGGTCGACCGGGTGGTGGCGACGGTGCGCAGCTTCGGCGTGGACGCTTTCGGCCAGGCGGTGGATGCGAGCGACGCGCAGGCGCTGCCCGCCTTCATCGACGCGGCGGCGGACGCGCTGGGCGGGTGCGACATCTTCATTTCCTTCGTGTCCACCAATCTGGGCGTGGACAGCGACGAAGGCTGGATGGCGGTGATGAACGCCGACCTATTGCCGCTGTCGCGCGGGGTGCGCGCCGCCCTGCCGCATTTGCAGAAGTCCGACGCGGGGTCGATCGTCACGCTGTCCTCGACTGGGGCGGTGGAGGAGTTCATGGGGCCGCAGCCCTATAATGCGCTGAAAGCCGCGGTCATCAATTACAGCAGCGCGCTGGCGCAGAAACATGCGGCGGAGGGGATAAGGGTCAATTGCCTGATCCCCGGCCCTGTCTATACCGACGATGGCCCATGGGCCTATATCAAGGCCCATATGACCGAATTTCATGACGGCATCCTGGCGCAGATTCCGATGGGGCGCATGTGCAGCGGCGAGGAGATTGGCAAGGCGATCGCCTTCGTGGCGTCGCCCGCCTGCCGTTTCATGACCGGCGCGAGCCTGGTCGTGGATGGCGGCCTCACCAAGCGCGTGCAGTTCTGACGCCATGAGCGAGGCGGCGCATCCTACGCGGATCAACTGCGTCTTGATCGCGGGCGGGCTCTATCATGATTTCGATTATGCGCGGCTGGAGCTATTGAAGCCGCTGGCGGAAGACCCGCGCGTGCGGACGCGGGTGTTCGAGGATTATGGCAATCTGGACGCGATCCGGCAGGCCGATTTCCTTATCACCTACACCTGCGATGTCACGCCGCCGCTGGAGGCGCAGGAGGCGCTGCGCGACTGGGTGCGGGGCGGCGGGCGATGGTATGCGCTACATGGTACGAACAGCGTGCTGCGCCTGTTCGACAATGGCCTCTATGGCGCGCCGCGCTGGGCGCCGCTCCTGATGGAGACGCTCGGCACGCAGTTCATCGCTCATCCGCCGATCGCGCCCTACAAGGTGGAGGTGGCCGATGCGAACCATCCGCTGACGCAGGGAATCGCGCCGTTCGAGACGACCGACGAGCTATATCTGATGGAGCGGCATGGCGACCTGCACGTTCTGCTCGACGCCGAGTTTCAGGGCGAGGCCACGGGGTTCGACGAGGCCGACTGGGCGCACGACCGGCATCCGGTGCTCTACATCAAGGCGCAGGGGTCGGGCGCGGTGCTGTACAATACGCTCGGTCATTGCCGGGGGCATTATGACATGCAGCCCTTCCTCGACTGGTGGCCGCAGGTGGATCGGTGCGCCTGGGACTTGCCGGTGTTCCGCGAGCTGCTGCGGCGGGGGATCGAATGGGCGAAGGACGGGCGGCGGGTCAGCTGAGCGGCGCGACCGGCAGATGCTCGGCGCCCGGCGCTTCGTCGGGCACGGCGACTTCGATCCAGCCATCGCTATCCTCCCGCGCGTCGAAGCGGATCAGCGGGGCGTAGCCCGCGCCGCCGAGGCATTCGCCGCTGTCGAGTTTGAAGCGCGCGCCGTGCAGCGGGCACATGATCGCGCCGCGCCGCACCCGGCCATCAGGCGCGAGCGCGGCGGCCTGGTGCGTGCAGCGGTTGATGAGGGCGTGGAGCCGGCCTTCGTCGCGGACCAGCAGCACCGGCCAGCCCTGAACGATGAAGGCGTGGGGGCCGGGACCGTCGATTTCGTCAGCCCTCGCGATGCGGTGGAAAGTGTCGGCCATGTCTATCTCCGCTCCAGCGCTGGCGTGACGATGTGCCATGCCGGGCGGCCGGCGCACAAGGGGGTCATGCGGCGCGGCAGAGCGACGCATAGGCGTGCAGGTCATGGTCCGCGTCGCCGAGCAGGCGCGTGAGGAGCAGCACGCGCTTGAACGCCTGGCCGACCATCAGTTCCTCGGTCGTGCCGATGCCGCCATGGAGCTGCACCGCTTCTTCGGCGATGTGGGTCGCGCTAGCGCTGATATAGGCTTTGGCGCCCAGGATCGCGGCGCGCGCCTGGGCGGGCGGCTGCGCGGCGGCGCGGTAGAGTTGCGAGCGGCTGAGTTCGAGCAGCGCGTAGCAATCCGCCAGCCGGTGCTGGATCGCCTGGAAGCGGCCGATCGGCTGGCCGAATTGCTGGCGGGTCTTCACATAGTCGAGCGTGGCGTCGAACATATGGGTCATGAGGCCCAGCAGTTCGGCGGCGATGGCGAGCCGGGCCTGATCCAGTACCGCGTCGAGCGCTGCCGTGCCGCCAGCGAGCAGTTTAGCGGGGGCCGCGGCGAAAGCGATGTCGCTCGCGACTGATCCGTCTACAAGGCGATAATCGGCGCGCGCGACGCCGGGGCCGGCGGGATCGACCATGAAGACCTGATCCCGCCCCTCTTCATCGCGGGCTGTCACCAGCAGCAGGTCGGCGAAACCGCCGCCCAGAACGGCGATCTTTTGGCCATGGATGCCGCCGTCCTGAAACCGCATCGCAAGGCTGGTGGGGAGGTAGCGGCCGCCACGTTCGAGATGGGCGAGCGCGGGAAAGCGGGTGCCGGCGATGACGCCGGGCAATATGGCCTCCCGCGCGGCGGCGTCGTCCGATCGGTCGATCAGCGCGGCGGCGAGCAGAGTGACAGGCAGCAACGGTTCGGTCGCGACACCGCGCCCCATGCTTTCCGCGACGGTGATAAGCTCCACCGCGCCGCCGCCAAGGCCGCCCATATCCTCACCGAAAGGCAAGGCGAGCAGCCCGGTGTCGGCAAGCGTCCGCCAGTTGGCCGGGGCGAAGCCATAAGGCTGCGCCACATAAGCGAGGCGGCGGGCGGCGTCATAATGATCGGCGACGAAGCGATCGACCAGGTCGCGGAGCATCAGCTGCTCGTCATTCAAATCGAAGTTCACGGCGGCCTGACCCCTGCTCTCCCACGCCGGTGGCGCAAAGCATCGCGCCCCGTCGGCCGGTTAAAGCATCATGACGGCGGGCAGGCCGACTGCGCTTTCCGATAGGATGGTGCGAAGGGCCGCCAAAAACCTCTCACTAGTCACAGGTTTTTGAACACTTGTCTAAGCATCTGGAGAGGCGTAGCTTTCCCCATATGGAGAGAACAGACGACTCATTCGTCGCCTGCACGGATCGTTTCGACCCAGAGAGCATGAGCCCGGTCGATTTCCGGTCAAGCAGGCAGGGCACCATCTGCATCGCGTCGATCGACGATGTGCGGCCGGCCGCGGAGGCATTGCGCGATCTTGCAAAGGAGATCGGCAATTTCCAGGTCGCGGCCTGCGCCAATATCGCGTCGAAATCGCCGATGATGGATGCACAGGGCCATGCGCTGGCCTCCGCTGTATTCGGTTGGCCTGGGTCGAAGGACCAGTGGTGGAAGAAGCCGCTGCTGGCGCTGAGTTCGCCGCTGACCTTCGCCTGCCGCTATGAAAGCGAACCCTTCTGGGTCAACGCCAAAGGCATCCATACCCGCGCGCCCAACCCGCTGCTCGACCAGATCGACCTGTCGCATTTCCGGGACGAGGTGAATGCCAAGGCGGTCATCGTGGTGCCGGTCCACCTGCCCTTCGGCCAGATCGGGGTAGTGAGTTTCTCGCTGATCGACGACCGCAGCGAAGACCTCTCCCGAGAGTTTGAACTCTATGCCGACGTGCTGGAATATCAGGCGCGCCGCTTCATCACCGGCTATTCGCGGGTGGCGAGCGAGCGGCACTGGATCCCGCGCAATTGCCGCCTTTCAAAGCGCGAGGTGGAGTGCCTGCGCTGGGCGGCGCTGGGCAAGACCGATGTCGAGATCGCGATGATCCTGGGCCGCAGCTGCGCGACGGTGCGGTTCCATATCCACAACGCCGCGATGAAGCTGGAGGCGGTCAATCGCAGCCAGACCGTATTCAAGGCGACGCAGCTCGGCTATCTCGGCAGCGTCGCCGTGTCGGCGGCCTGCGGACATCATAGCCCCGCCTGAGCCTGCGGCGATTTCAGACGGCGGTGCTGCCGCGCACCACGAGCCGCGCCGGAAGGGTGGAGGGCGGCACCGGCAGCCCCTCGATCTGCGCCACCAACGTGTCGACGAGCAGCTGGCCCGCGCCCTTCATGTCCTGCATCAAGGTGGTGAGCGGCGGGCTGGTGAGGCTGGCGGCGGGAATGTCGTCGAAACCGATGATCGCCACATCCTGCGGTATGCGCAGCCCGGCCTGGGCCAGCGCGCGCATCGCGCCGATGGCGATGAGGTCGCTGGCGGCGAAGATGGCGTCGAACGGCGCGCCGCGCCCGATCAGCGTCTGGGCAGCCGCCTGTCCTGCCTCCTCGCCGGTCAGCGCATCGACCTGGAGCGCTGGATCGGGCGACAGGCCATGCGCCGCCATTGCCTGGCAGAGCCCGGCATAGCGATCGGCGAATTCGGGATAATGGCCGTCCGCATGGCCGAGAAAGGCGATCCGCCGCCACCCCAGCCCCAGCAGATGATCTCCCGCCAGCCGCCCCGCGCCGACATTGTCGGAGCCGACGGTCGGCCCGATCGTATCGTCCCCGACCGATCCCCAGCGGACGAAATGGGTGCCGTGGCCGACCAGATCGGTCAGGCGCCGCTCATAGAGCGTATAGTCGCCATAGCCGAGCAGGATGAGCCCATCGGCGCGGTGGCTGTCCTGGTAGCGGACATGCCAGTCATCCTCCATCTTCTGGAAGGAGATGAGCAGGTCCAGCCCGCGCGCGCCGCATTGGCGGGTGATCGACCCCAGCATGGCAAGGAAGAAGGGGTTGATGTTCGATTCGTCGGGCGTCGGGTCTTCAAAGAAAAGCAGCGCGATCGTATTCGATCTTTGCGAGCGCAGCGAAGAGGCGTTCTTGTCGACCGAATAGTTGAGTTCGCGGGCGATCGCCTCGATCCGCTCGCGCGTTTCAAGGCTGACCGAGCGCGATCCGCGCAGCGCGCGGCTGACGGTCGGCTGCGACACGCCAGCCAGATAGGCGATGTCGAAACTGGTCGGCTTGCTGCTGGGCTGCCGCCCCATGGCTCCGCTCCCGAACGGCGCGCTCATCGCGCCACAGCGACGATAGGACAGGGCGGAAATCTTGGCAATTGCGTCCTTTGGGCCGGTTAGGATCGTGGCCCCGCAGCCACAGCATCGCGTTGCATAATCCGCGCATACGTATGCCGTATGGCCGCTGACGCTCTGGCGGGCGTATGAAGACGCCACCGCAGGACAGCGACACTGCACGGTCGCGCCTGCGGAACCAGGGTGTCTGCATCGGCCAAGAGGGCTGTGCCGATGTCATAGGGGAGAGGATCTTACAGTGGCTAATCATATCGCGCGCGCCCCATGGCTGGGCGCATCCCTGCTTGCCATCTCGATAGCCGCGCCGGCGATGGCGCAGGAAGCGCCGCAGGCGGATAGCGCCGCGCCGCAGGATGAGTCGGCCAACACCATCGTCGTCACCGGCTTCCGCGCCGCGCTGGAAAGCGCGGTCAACGTCAAGAAGAGCGCGCAGACGATCGTGGAGTCGGTGTCGGCCGAGGATATCGGCAAGCTGCCCGACGCATCGATCGGCGAATCCATCGCCCGCCTGCCTGGCCTCACCTCGCAGCGCCTGTTCGGCCGCGCCAACTCGATCGCGATCCGTGGCGCGAGCGCGGACCTCTCCTCGACCACGCTCAACGGGCGGCCGCAGACCTCCACCGGCGAGCAGCGCAACGTCGAATTCGATCAATATCCGGCCGAAGTCGTCAACCGGGTCGACGTCTACAAGACGCCGCAGGCGAACCTCATCCACCAGGGCCTGGTCGGCACGGTCGATATCCGCACCATCCGGCCGCTCGACTATGGCAAGCGGCTGATCGCAGTCGGAGCGCGCGGCGTTTACGCTGACCTCGGCAAGGTCAATGCCGACAGCAAGGACAAGGGATATCGGCTGACCGGCACCTATGTCGACCAGTTCGCGGGAGACTCGATCGGCGTCGCGCTGTCGGTCGCCTATAGCGACGAACCCTATCAGAGCGAGGAGTTCGAGGCCTGGGGCTATGCCGACGGGCCGAACGGCAACAAGGTGATCGGCGGCATCAAGCCGTTCGGCGTGTCGACCCAGCTCAAGCGCCTCGGCATCCAGGGCGCGGTGCAATATCGCGCGAGCGACACGCTGATGCTGACCTTCGACGGCTTCTACGGCGATTTCAAGGACAAGCAGATCAAGCGCGGCATCGAATTCCCGCTCTTCTGGTCGGGCGCGCAGCTCTCGCCAACGGGACTTGAGACCGAAGGCGACTTCATCAAGGGCGGCACCTTCTCCAATGTCGAGGCGGTGGTGAACAACCATGGCTATGAGCGCACCTCGACCATCTTCTCGGGCGGGTTCAACGCCAAATATACCGGCGACGATGGCTGGTCGGCGAGCTTCGACTTCGGCTATTCGCGCACCGACCGCAGCGAATTGTCGCTGGAGACCAACGCCGGCACTGGCCCCGGCGGCGGCGTGGGCGCGACCGACACGCTGACCTTCGTCAGCGGCAAGAAGGGCACGCGCTTCACCAGCAACCAGCTCGATTATTCGGACGTCAACGCCATCGTGCTGACCGATCCGCTGGGCTGGGGCGGCGGCGCGCCGCTCGGCCATCAGGAAGGCTATTATAACGACCGCATCATCGACGATGAGCTGAAAAGTTATCAGCTGGAGGTCGGCAAGGAGCTGGAAGGCGGCTTCTTCTCCAAGATTTCGGTTGGCCTGGGCTATACCGACCGCACCAAGTCCAAGACGCCGGACGAATATTTCCTGAACCTGGCCGGCGGCGCGCGCCAGCTGGTGCTGCCGCAGGAATATCGGATGAGCGCGACCGACCTGAGCTTCATCGGCGCTGGGCCGATCCTGTCCTACGACCCGTTCCAGCTGCTGGAAGACGGCGTCTATGTGCGGACGCTCAACCCCAGCAAGGACGTGCCGGCGAAAGCCTATGCCGTGACCGAGCGGGTCATGTCGGCCTATCTGATGGCGGACATCAAGACGCCGGTCGGCGCGTCGGAACTCACCGGCAATATCGGGGTGCTGGCGCAGAATACCGAGCAGAAGTCGCGCGGCTTCATCAACCTGGCCGCCGCGTCGCTGGTGCCGACCACGCGCGGGGACAATTATTGGGATATCTTGCCCAGCATGAACCTGTCGCTGCGCCTGCCGAGCGACATCGTCTTCCGCCTGGCGGCGGCGCGCGAAATCCAGCGGCCGCGCTTCGAGGATATGAAGGTGAGCCTGGATTACGGGTTCAACACCGCCAGCGGGATCGTGACCGGCACCGGCGGCAATCCCAATCTGCGACCCTACCGCGCCTGGGCAGCGGACTTCAACATCGAGAAATATTTCGGGACCAAGGGGTATCTCGGCCTCCAGCTCTTCTACAAGAAGCTGCAAAGCTACGTCTATCGCGAGACCGTGCCGTTCGATTATAACGGCCTGCCGGTGGTGGTGCCGCCCGGCGTCACCGACCTGCGCGGCACGATCACCCGGCCCGTCAATGGCCAGGGCGGCAAGCTCTATGGCTTCGAACTGGCGGGCACGGTGCCGTTCGACGTGGTCACGCCCGCGCTCGACGGGTTCGGTCTGACCGGCGGCGTCGGCTATACCAAGACAAGCATCCGCCCCGGCGTCGGCGCGGCCGCCGAAGACCTGCCCGATTATTCGCGTTGGGTCGCGAACGGCACGCTCTTCTTCGAAAAATGGGGCTTCTCCGCGCGCGGGTCGGTCCGCTACCGCTCGTCCTTCGTCGGCCAGTTCGTCGGCTTTGGCGGTGAGCGGGAATTGCGTCGGGCGCTGAGCGAAACCATCGTCGACGGCCAGGTCGGCTATGAGTTCCAGAAGGGCAGCGCGCTCGAAGGCGTGTCGCTGTTCCTCCAGGGACAGAATCTGACGGACGAGCCGTTCGTGTCGATCGATCCGGGCGCGCCGCTCCAGATCCGCAATTATCAAAGCTATGGCCGCCGCTTCATGGCGGGCTTCAACTACCGCTTCTGATATGTAGAGTGGCTCCGGCGGCACGGGTCGCGCCGCGGAGCCACATCTTCGCAAGGGGGATCATCCCATGGATGGAACGGCCGCGCGCACCATCGTGATCGCCGGCGGGGGCACGGCCGGCTGGATGACGGCAGCCGCCCTCGCCCGCTTCCTGCCGCGCGGCTGGCGGGTGACTTTGGTCGAATCGGACGAGATCGGCACGATCGGCGTCGGTGAGGCGACCATCCCGATGATCCGCCTGTTCAACCAGTCGCTGGGAATAGACGAGGCCGATTTCCTGCGCGCGACGCAGGGCAGCTACAAGCTGGGTATCGCCTTCGAGGGCTGGGGCGGGTTCGGCGAGCGCTATATCCATGGGTTCGGGCTGGTCGGGCGGAGCCTGGGGCTGCTGCCTTTCCACCAATATTGGCTGCGCGCGAAGGCGCTGGGGCTGGCGCGGCCGATCGGGGACTATGTGCTCAATGTCGCGGCGTGCGAGGCCAATCGCTTCGCGCCGGTCGATCGTGCGCCGGGCAGCGCGCTGCCGCCAATGCCCCATGCCTATCATTTCGACGCGACCCTCTATGCCCGCTATCTGCGCGCCTATGCCGAAGCGCGCGGGGTGGTGCGGCGCGAGGGGCGGATCGTGGAGGTGCTGCGCGACGGCGAGAGCGGGGATGTCAGTGCGCTCCGGCTGGCGGACGGCGGGCTGATCGAGGGCGGGCTGTTCGTCGATTGCTCCGGGATGCGCGGGCTGCTGATCGCCGGCACGCTAGGCGCGGGCTATGAGGATTGGAGCGAATGGCTGGCCTGCGACCGGGCGGTGGCGGTGCCGAGCGCGCGGGTCGAGGGACCGGTGCCCTATACGCGCGCGATCGCCAGCGCCGCCGGGTGGCGCTGGCGCATTCCGCTGCAGCATCGCACCGGGAACGGCCATGTCTTTTCCTCCGCGCATATGAGCGAGGATGAGGCGACGGCGATCCTGCTGGCGGGGCTGGACGGGGAGGCGATGGCAGAGCCCCGCACGATCCGCTTTGCCGCCGGGCGGCGGCGCGAGGCGTGGCGGCATAATGTCGTCGCCATCGGCCTGGCGTCGGGGTTCATCGAGCCGCTCGAATCGACCAGCATCCACCTCATCCAGACCGGGATCAGCCGGCTGATCGATTTACTGCCCGACGGGAAGGTCGCGGCGGCGGACCGGGACACCTATAACCGCCTCACCGCCTTCGAGATCGAGCGAATCCGAGACTTCGTGATCCTGCATTATGCCGCCAACGGCCGGGCGGGTGAGCCTTTCTGGGACCGGCTGCGGCAGATGGACCTGCCCGAACGGCTGGCGCAGCGCATCGCATTGTTCCGCGCGCACGGGCGGATCATCCGCGAAGGCGAGGAACTGTTCGACGTGCCGGGATGGGTGCAGGTGATGATCGGGCAGAATATCCTTCCCGAGCGCTGGCACCCGCTGGCCGATCAGCTGGAGGAGCGGCAGCTCTCCGCCTTTCTCGACACCGTCCACAAGGCGGCGACCGGCGAGGTCCGCCATATGCCGCTGCACGCCGATCTGCTGGCGCGATTGCACCCCAAGGAGCCTGTTCATGCGTAAATTTGCCGCCCTGATGACCGGTGCGATGATGATGGCGGCGGCGATGCCGGCCGGAGCGGATACGCTGAACGACCTGCGGGCGCGGACGCCCGACCAGGAGATCGTCTATTTCGTGCTGCCCGACCGCTTCGCCAATGGCGATCCGAAGAATGACCGGGGTGGCCTCACAGGCGATCGGCTGGCGACCGGCTATGATCCCGCGTCGCGCGGCTTCTACCATGGCGGCGACCTGAAGGGGCTGACGGCGAAGCTCGACTATATTCAGGGGCTGGGCGCGACCGCGATCTGGCTGGCGCCCATTTTCAAGAACAAGCCGGTGCAGGGCGGGAAGGGCCAGGAAAGTTCGGGCTATCATGGCTATTGGGTGACCGACTTCACCACCGTCGATCCGCATTTCGGCACCGACGCGGACTTCAAGGCGCTGGTGGACGCGGCCCATGCGCGGGGCATGAAGGTCTATATGGACATCATCGCCAACCATACGGCGGACGTGATCCAATATGCGGAGAGCCCGACCAGCGCCGCGCCCTACCGCAGCAAGGCCGACTATCCCTGGTCGCGCAAGGGCGGGGCGACGGGCGCGCCGATCAATTCGGGCTTCGCTGGCGATCGTGACGCAAGCGCCGCCAACTGGGCGAAGCTGACCGATCCTGGCTTTGCCTACACGCCGGTCGTGCCGAAGGGCGAGGACAAGGTGAAAGCGCCCGCCTGGCTCAACGACCCGATCTACTATCATAATCGCGGCGACACCGACTGGAAGGGCGAGAGTTCGCAATATGGCGATTTCGTCGGCCTCGACGATCTGGCGACCGAAGACCCGCGCGTGGTCGCGGGCTTCATCGACATCTACAAGGGCTGGATCGACCGGTTCGGCATCGACGGGTATCGGATCGACACGGCGCGGCATGTGAATGCGGAATTCTGGCGCGCTTTCATCCCCGCGATCCGCGCCCATGCGGCGGACAAGGGCATCCCCAATTTCCATGTCTTCGGCGAAGTCGCGACGGGCGACTATGACCCGGCGCTGCTGGCGAGCTGGACCCGCAATGCGGCGTTCCCGGCCGTGCTGGACTTCGCCTTCATGCGCGCGGCGGTGGACGCAGCGAGCGGCAAGAGGGGGACGGACATGCTGGCGCGGATGGTCGAGGACGACGGCCTCTACGAAGGCGGCAAGGCGGCGGCGCTGCAGCTGCCGACCTTCCTCGGCAATCATGATGCGGGGCGGTTCGGCTGGTTCCTGCGGCAGCAGAACCCCGCGATGAACGATGCCGAGGCGCTGGCGCGGGACATGCTGGGCCATGCGATGCTGCTGACGCTGCGTGGCGTGCCGACGCTCTATTATGGCGACGAGCAGGGCTTTGCCGGCAAGGGCAACGACCAGCAAGCGCGGCAGGACATGTTCGCGTCCAAGGTCGCGGAATATAATGCGGACAGCCTGATCGGGACGGCGGCGACGACGGCGCGCGACAATTTCGAGGCGGGCCATCCGCTCTATCGCGAAATCGCCAGGCTCGCCAGAATCCGGCGCGAGACGCCCGCATTGTCGCGCGGCGCGACTATCCTGCGGGCGAGTTCGGACAAGCCCGGCCTGTTCGCGGTATCGCGCATCGACCCTTTGACCGGGCGCGAGGTCGTGCTCGCTTTCAACACATCGGCCGCTCCGCTGTCGGGCCATATCGCGGTCGATCCGGCGAGTGGCGGGTTCACCGCCCTCGCCGGCCCCTGCCCCGCAGCGCCGGCTGCGCCCGGCAGCATCGCGCTCACCCTCCCCGCCTTCGGCTATGCCGTCTGCGCCGCCAGAGATTGATATGACGCCTATACTCTCAACCGATCTGCCCTGGTGGAAGGGCGCGGTCATATACCAAATCTATCCGCGCAGCTTCTGCGACAGCAATGGCGACGGCATCGGCGACCTAGCCGGCATTACGCAGCGGCTGGAGCATGTCGCGAAGCTGGGCGTGGATGCGATCTGGATTTCGCCTTTCTTCACCTCCCCCATGCGCGATTTCGGCTATGACATAGCCGATTATTGCGATGTCGATCCGATCTTCGGGACGCTCGGCGATTTCGATGCGCTGGTGGCGCGGGCGCATGACCTGGGCCTCAAGGTCACGATCGATCAGGTCTATGCCCATACGTCGGACCTGCACGACTGGTTCGCGAAGAGCCGGGCGGGCCGGAGCGGCGACAAAGCGGACTGGTATGTCTGGGCCGATCCCAAGCCGGACGGGACACCGCCCAGTAATTGGCAGTCGGTGTTCGGCGGCCCGGCCTGGACCTGGGATGCGCGGCGCGGGCAATATTATATGCACCAGTTTCTGAGCAGCCAGCCGCAGCTCAACGTCCATAACCCTGCCGTGCAGGATGCGCTGCTGGGCGCGATGCGCTTTTGGCTCGACCGGGGAGTCGACGGCTTCCGGCTCGACGCGCTCAACCATTCGATGCACGACCCGCTGCTGCGCGACAATCCGCCCGCGCCCGCCGACGGCAAGCTGCGCACCCGGCCGTTCGATTTCCAGATCAAGCGCTATAGCCAGAGCCATGCAGGCGTGGCCGATTTCGTCGCGCGCATCCGCCGCCTCTGCGACGACTATGGCGCGATCTTCACCGTGGCGGAGGTGGGCGGCGCGCTCGCCGAAGCTGAAATGAAAGCCTATACGGCGGGCGAGACGCATCTCAACAGCGCCTATGGCTTCAACTTCCTCTATGCCGATGCCCTGACCCCGGCGCTGGTCAAGGACACGGTCGAGCGCTGGCCCGATGAGCCGGGGATGGGCTGGCCGAGCTGGGCTTTCGAGAATCACGACGCGCCCCGCGCTCTGTCCCGCTGGTGCGCGCCGCAGGACCGCGCGGCGTTCGGGCGGATGAAGACGATGCTGCTGGTTGCGCTGCGCGGCAACGCCATCCTCTACCAGGGCGAGGAGCTGGGGATCACGCAGGTCGATATTCCCTTCGAGAAGCTGCAAGACCCCGAGGCGATCGCCAACTGGCCGCTCACCCTGTCGCGCGACGGCGCGCGGACGCCGCTGCCCTGGGAGGCAGACGCGGCGCAGGCGGGCTTTTCCAGCGCCGAGCCGTGGCTGCCGATCGGCGAGGAAAATCGCGCGCGGGCGGTGGACGCGCAGGAAGCGGACCCCAATTCGCTGCTGCATCACACCCGCGCGATGCTGGCGCTGCGGAAGGCCAATCCGGCGCTCAAATATGGCAGTCTGGACGTGCTGGTCGCCGACGAGCAGCGGCTGCTGTTCCGGCGGCAGGCCAACGGCCAGTCCTTGCTCTGCCTGTTCAACCTGTCGGCGCAGGCGGCGCAATGGCCGGCGGAGATCGCCGCCACCAACCATGTGCTCGCTGCGGTGAATGGCGCCGCGCCCGGCACCCTGCCCGCCTATGGCGCACTGATGATCGAGGAATGACGATGACGACGATGTTCAAGGCCGCGCTGGCAATTCCTTTCCTGCTGGCCCCTTTGCTGGCGACACCGGCGCTGGCGCAGCAGGCGCGACCCTCGGTCACGGCCGCTTCGCCCGATGGCGGGATCGTGCTGACCGTTTCGACCGACAATGACAGCCGGCCGACCTGGTCCTTGTCGCGTAAGGGCAAGCTGCTGATCGCGCCGTCGAAGCTGGGCTTCATCCTGACCGACGGGCTCAACATGGTGCGCGGCTTCTCGATCACGGGGTCCGAGAAGGGGGCGGCCAAGGAGACGTGGGAGCAGCCCTGGGGCGAGCGTCGGTTCGTCACCGACAATCACAATGAGCTGCTGGTCCGCTTCAAGCAATCGGACGTTCAGGGCGCGCGGCTGATGAATGTGCGCTTCCGGTTGTTCGACGATGGCGTCGGCTTCCGGTACGAGCTGCCCGAGCAGCCGGGCCTCAAGACGATGCGGATCGCGGACGAATCGACCGAGTTCGACATCGCGCCCAAGGGCATGGCCTGGTGGATCCCCGGCGGCGAGTGGAACCGCTATGAGCAGGTCTATCAGGCGACGCCGATCGACGCGGTGGCGACCGCACATACGCCGATCACGATGCGGCTGGAGGATGGCACGCACCTCAGCTTCCACGAGGCGGCGTTGGTCGATTATTCGGCCTATTGGCTGAAGCGCGCATCGGGCCAGACGTTCCGCACGACGCTCTCGCCCTCGTCGCAAGGGGCCCGGGTGATCCGCGACCTGCCGTTCAACACGCCCTGGCGTTCGATCCGCATCGCCGACAGCGCGGCTGGGCTGGTCGAAAGCGACCTAGAGCTGAACCTCAACGAACCTAACAGGCTGGGCGACGTCAGCTGGTTCACGCCCGCCAAATATATCGGCATCTGGTGGGGGATGATCCGCGGCGACTGGAGCTGGGCCGAGGGGCCGAAGCATGGCGCGACGACTGCACGGACGAAGCAATATATCGACTTTGCGGCGAAGCATGGGTTCCGGGGCGTGCTGGTCGAGGGATGGGACAAGGGCTGGAACGGCGAATGGTTCGGCCATGGGGACGCGTTCAGCTTCACCCAGGCGACGCTGGACTTCGACCTGCCGGGCCTCGCCGCCTATGCGAAGAAGAAGGGCGTGCGCCTGATCGGCCATCATGAGACGGGCGGGAATATCGCCAATTATGAGGCGCAGCTCGACGACGCGATGAAGCTTTATGGCGGGCTGGGCGTCGATGTAGTCAAGACCGGCTATGTCGCGGACATGGGCGGGATCATCGCGCCGGGGGACGCACCGGGCACGACCCGGATGGAATATCATGACGGGCAGCGACAGGTGCAGCATCATCTGAAGGTTGTGGAGACGGCCGCGAGATATAAGGTCACGGTAAATGCGCATGAGCCGGTCAAGGATACCGGCCTGCGCCGCACTTATCCCAACTGGGTCGCGCGCGAAGGGGCGCGAGGGATGGAGTATAATGCCTGGGGGGCGTTCGCGAACGGGCCGGACCATGAGCCGACTTTGGTCTATACGCGGATGCTGTCCGGGCCGATGGACTTCACGCCCGGCGTGCTGAGCCTGGAGGGCGCGGAGCATGTGCCGCTCGCCTCGACGCTGGCGAAGCAGTTGGGGCTCTATCTCGCCATCTATTCGCCGATCCAGATGGCGGCGGACTTCATCGAGGAGCTGGCGAAATATCCCAAGGAGCTGGACTTCATATCGAAGGTGCCGGCGGACTGGAGCGAGAGCCATCTGATCGCGGGCGAAGTGGGCGACTATGCGATCTTCGCGCGCAAGGACCGCAACAGCGCAAACTGGTATGTCGGCGGGGTCAATGACGCGACAGCGCGGACGGTGCCGCTCAGCTTCGATTTTCTGGAGCCGGGGAAGAGCTATAGCGCGACCATCTACAAGGATGGCGAGAGCGCGACCTATCTGACCGAGGCGCGGCACAGGATCGCTTACGAGACACGCACCTTCCGCAAGGGGGACCGCTATGACCTCTGGCTCGCGCCGGGCGGCGGCGCGGCGATGCGGCTGGTCGAGGCGAAGTAGGCTGCCGGCTTCTCGACTTCGCTCGAAGCGAACGGAGATTTTTGTGGGTTCCGGCCTTTGAGGCTGGGCTTTTGTGCCGCCGGGCCGGACTGCACGCCGGCCCGGCGGCTTTTTTCTGGTCAAATGTCCGGCAGCGTCTGCGCGGCGAAGCCCCAGCCTTTGAGCGAGCTGGCGCGATCGAGCAGCGTATCGGCGTCGCCGATACCGAAGGGGTGCGCGTCCTTCATGGCGTCCAGTTCGTTCCAGTCGAGGGGGATGGCGACTGGCGCGCCGGGGCGGGCGCGGGCGGAATAGGGGAGGACAGCGGTGCTGCCGCGCTGGTTGCGCAGCCAATCGATGAAGATCTTGTCCTTGCGCTTGGCCTTGCTCATCGTGGCGACGAAGCGGTCGGGTTCAGCGGCGCTGAGCGCCTGGGCGAAGCGCGCGGCGAAATCCTTGTGCGCGTCCCAGTCATGGCCAGGGGTGAGCGGCACGACGACATGGACGCCCTTGCCGCCCGAGAGCATCGCGAAAGAGACGAGGCCGATGTCGGACAGGCGGGCGCGGATATCCTGCGCGGCGGCCTTCACCCGGTCGAAATCCATGCCCTCGTCGGGGTCGAGATCGAAGATCATGCGGTCGGGCCGCTCCACGGCATCGGCGCGGCTGGCCCAGCCGTGAAATTCGATCGTCCCCATCTGGACGCAGGCGAGCAGCCCCTCGGCATCCTCGACATAGATATAATCTTCCGCGCCGCCATCCTTCTCGCGGATCGGCACCTGATGCACCGCCTTGCCGAAGGCGCCGCTGTCATGCTTCTGGAAGAAGCATTTTTTCGCCCGCCCCTGCGGGCAGCGGACGAGGCTGACGGGGCGATTGGCGGCGAAGGGGAGCATCAGCGGGGCGATGGCGGCATAATAGTCGGCGAGTTCGCCCTTGGTCTGGCCGCTTTCGGGGAAAATGACGCGATCGCGGTTGCTGATCTTGACGATCTCGCGGGGCTTGGGCGCGGCGGCGGGTTTCTCGGGCTTCACCTCGGCCGCCTTCTTGTCGCTGCGCAGCCCTAAAAAGCTGGCGTGGCGGACGCGGCCCTCGGCGGTGAATTCGGCGAAGGCGATTTCGGCGACGAGGTGCGGCTTCAACCATGTTGCGCCGCGCGACTCGGTGCGGGGCAGGTCGGCGGGGGCCTTGTCCGTCCCGATTGGCTGCATTGCCTTGTCGAGGTCCGCCATGAGGTCCGCGTCGAAGCCGGTGCCGACCTTGCCCTTGTAAACGAGGCTTTTGCCCTCATGCTGGGCGAGCAGGAGCGACTTGAACGGGCGGCCGCGCGCGCTGCTGGCGGTCTTGCCGATGATGATGAACTCCTGGCGGCGGGTGCATTTGACCTTGACCCAGCTTTTCGTGCGGCCGGCGCGATAGGGAGCGTCGATCCGCTTTGCGATGATCCCCTCCTGCCCGGCGCCGCACAGCGAAGTGAATAGCTGCTCGCCCGCGCCGATGACATGATCGGCGACGCGGATGGGGGGGGTGGCTTCGCGCAGGAGCGCCTCCAGCCTTTCCTTGCGCTCGATCTGGGGGAGGGATTTCATGTCCTTGCCCTCCAGCGAGAGAAGGTCGAAGGCGAAGAGGTGGAAGGGCGTATCCTCCCGCTGCGAACCGTGGCCGCGCTTCAGCACGTCCTGAAGCGCCGAGAAGCTGGGGTTGCCGTCGGGGCCGAAAGCGACGATCTCGCCGTCGATGAGCGCGGGCGGCAGGTCGAGCGCGGCGATGGCGCGTACGAGCGGGCCGAACTTGTCGGTCCAGTCGAGGCCGTTGCGAGTGGAGACGCGCACCTTGTCGCCTGCGACGGCGACGAGGGCGCGATAGCCGTCAAACTTGATCTCGTGCATCCAGTCATTGCCGGCGGGGACGGCGTCGATCAGCGTCGCGAGCTGCGGCGGGGCGAAGGCGGGGAGCTTGGCGGCGGTGCGGGGCTTCTTCGCCACCTTCGCATTATGGTCGCGGGCGGCCTGCATCTTCTCGCCGAACGCCTTGCCCTTCGCCCCTTTCAAGGACTGCGCCGCCTCCTTGTCCGCCGCGATCTCGGCCATGGAGCGGCCGGTCAGGACGCTGATGAGCGCGCGTTCGACCAGTATGTCGCCCTCCCCCGCTTCGTCTTCGCCGACCTTGCGGAGCAGCCAATTGTCGCGCTTCTCGCCTGGTCGCCTTTTCATGCGGACCAGCAGCCATTCGCCCTTCATCCGCTCGCCGTCGAGGGTGAAGTGGAGATGGCCGTCCTTGAGGTCGGCCGCGCTCTTGCCCGCGATCGGCGCCCAGGTGCCGCGATCCCAGAGCATCACCGTGCCGCCGCCATATTCGCCCTTGGGGATCACCCCCTCGAAGTCGCCATAGCTTAAGGGGTGGTCCTCGGTCTGGACGGCGAGGCGCTTGTCGGATGGGTCGATGCTCGGCCCCTTGGTCACGGCCCAGCTTTTGAGCACGCCGTCCACCTCCAGCCGGAAATCCCAATGGAGGCGAGTGGCGTCATGCTTCTGGACGACGAAGCTGTTGCCGCTGCTTTTCGCCAGTTCGCCCTTGGGCTCCTTCGTGCGGGTGAAGTCGCGCTTGGCGTTATAGTCGGCGAGCGGGCTTTTCGCGGCCATCAGGCTTCGTCCTTCGGCAGCAGCCAGCGATCCTCCGCCACGCGGAGCAATGTCAGCATGACGATGGCGACGATCGAGGCGCTCACCACCAGCGGCCATTGGCCCGCGCCGCAGGCGATGCCGATCATGCCGGCGAGCCAGACATGGGCGGCGGTGGTCAGATTCTTGATCCTGCCCTGGTTGAAGACGATGAGGCCCGCCGCGATGATGCCGGTGAAAGCGGCCGACGCCTCGAACACGCGCAGCGGATCGATATTGCCTTCGCTGCCGCCCATCTGCTTGTGGAGGGCGATGGCGCTGATCGTCATCAGCGCGCAGGTGAAGCAGAGTATGCCATGGGTGCGTAAGCCTGCCGGATGGCCGCGCAATTCGCGGTCGAGGCCGAGCAGCAGACCCAGTAATGCCGCTGCGCCGAGCCGCAGCAGGATCGGCCCGTCGATCAGATGAAGGGGGGTGGCCGGATTCAGCTCCATGGCGTCAGGCGCTCTTGCGCTTGGCCGGGGCGCGGGGTTTGGCGGGGGCCTTCCTGGCCGGCGCTTTTTTCGCAGGGGCCGGCTTGGCGGTGTCGCCGACCGACTTTTTGAGCGCGGCCATGAGGTCGATGACATTGCCGCCGCGCGCGGAAGGCGCCTCGTCTTCCTCCTCGATGACGCGCTTGCCCTTGGCCTTCTTCTTTTTCTCGATCAGGCGGTGGAGCGCGTCGACATAGCGGTCGTGAAATTCCTCTGGGCGGAAAGGCGCGGTCTTCTTGTCGATGATCGCTGTGGCGAGATCGAGCAGGTCTGGATCGGCCTTCTGATCGGGGATCGAAGCGAAATATGTCTGGGCCTTGGTGACTTCGTCGGCGTAGCGCAGGATTTCGAGGATCAGCCCCTTGCCGCAAGGTTTCAGGGAGACGAGCTGCTCGCGCCCGCGCACCGACAGTTGCCCGAGGCCCACCTTGCGGGTTTCGCGGAGCGCGTCGCGCAACACGGCATAGGCTTCCTCCGCCAGATCGTCGGCGGGGAGGACGAAATAGGGCTTTTCATAATAGAGAACGTCGATCGCATCGGCCTCCACGAACTGAACGAGGTCGAGCGTCTTGCGGCTCTCGATCTTGACCGCCTCTATCTCCTCATCCTCCAGCAGCACATAATTGCCCTTGGAGACTTCATAGCCCTTGATGATGTCGTCGCTGTCGACCGGGCCGACGCCCTGCACCACCTTTTCATAGCGGATGCGCTTGCCGGTGGGCTCGTGGATCTGGTTGAAGGCGACCGCAGCGCCCGAACGGGTGGCGGGGTAGATTTCGACGGGGATAGAGACGAGCGCGAGCCGGATCTGGCCCTGCCAATATGCGCGTGCAGCCATGGTGTAACCTCCGCCCTATCAGCGCGCACAAAGGCGGTAAGTTCCGTTTCGGACCCGGCACGGAAATGGCGGTGCGGCAGCGCGCTATCCCAAGTTATTTTCGCCATGCCGCGTCAGCCGTGCCGCCTGTCTTGAGCCGGTCATCGGGTTGCGCGATAAAGTCGATCAGTCAAAGCGATAATCCCGGCTTTGAAGCGCCATGCAGCGGCGGTAGACCGATGCACATCCGGCAAAGAGGAGAGAGTGCGATGGACGCCAAGACGACCGACCCCCTAAGCTGTCCGATGAAGGAACCCGGCGCGCTGCGGACGCTGCTGGGGCGCACCAACCGCGACTGGTGGCCCAACCAGTTGTCGCTCGACATTCTTCAGCAGAACGGCCTGTCGGGCGATCCGATGGGCGACGATTTCGACTATGCCGCCGAGTTCAAGACGCTGGACCTGGCGGCGGTGAAGGCGGACCTCACGGCGCTGATGACCGACAGCCAGCCCTGGTGGCCGGCGGATTACGGCCATTATGGTCCCTTCTTCATCCGCATGGCCTGGCATTCGGCCGGCACCTATCGCACCGGCGACGGGCGCGGCGGCGCGTCTTCGGGATCGCAGCGCTTCGCACCGCTCAACAGCTGGCCGGACAATGGCAATCTGGACAAGGCGCGGCGGCTGCTGTGGCCGATCAAGCAGAAATATGGGCGCAAGCTGAGCTGGGCGGACCTCATGATCCTGGCCGGCAATGTCGCGATCGAGTCGATGGGCGGGCCGGTGTTCGGCTTCGGCGGCGGGCGCAAGGACGTGTTCGAGCCGGAAAAGGACATCTACTGGGGCACCGAGGAGCAATGGGTCGGCAGCGAAGGCAGCCTGACCCGGATCGACGAGGAAGAAGGCCGGGCGCTGGAAAGCCCGCTGGCCGCGATCCAGATGGGCCTCATCTACGTCAATCCCGAAGGGCCGGGCGGCAAGCCCGATGCGCTGCAATCGGCGCGCGACATTCGCGAGACCTTCGCGCGGATGGGCATGAACGACGAGGAGACGGTGGCGCTGACGGCGGGCGGGCATACGTTCGGCAAGGCGCACGGTGCGGGCGATGCTTCGCTGGTGGGTGCGGAACCCGAGGGCGCGGATATCGCGCAGCAGGGGCTTGGCTGGCAGAGCGGGCATGAGAGCGGCATGGGCGATCATACGATCACCAGCGGCATCGAAGGCTCGTGGACGCCCACCCCCATACAATGGGACATGACCTATTTCGACATGCTGCTCGACCATGAATATGAGCTGGTGCGCAGCCCCGCCGGGGCGAAGCAGTGGCAGCCGGTCGGCAACCCCGAAGAGACGCTCGCGCCCAAGGCGCATACGCCGGGCGTCAAGGTGCCGACGATGATGACCACCGCCGACATGGCGATGAAGGTCGACCCCGCATATCGCAAGATCATGGAGGCGTTCCGGGCCGATCCCGCTTACTTCGCCGACGCTTTCGCCCGCGCCTGGTTCAAGCTGTGCCATCGCGACATGGGGCCGAAGGCGCGTTACCTGGGGCCGGATGTGCCGGCCGAAGATCTGATCTGGCAGGATCCGCTGCCCGCGCCGGTCCACCCGGCGCTGAGCGATGCCGATGTCGCGGCGCTGAAGGACAAGATCGCGGCGTCGGGCCTGTCGGTGCAGGATCTGGTCAAGACCGCCTGGGCGAGCGCCGTCACCTACCGCCGGTCGGACCATCGCGGCGGCGCGAATGGTGCGCGTATCCGGCTTGCCCCGCAGAAGGACTGGGACGTCAACGAGCCGGCGGAGCTGGCGCGGGTGCTGAGCGTCTATGAGGGGATTGCACAGGCGGCGGGCAATGTCTCGGTCGCCGACCTCATCGTGCTGGGCGGCAGCGTCGGCATCGAGGCTGCGGCGAAGGCGGCAGGTCATGAGCTGACCGTACCGTTCACGCCGGGCCGGGTCGACGCGACCGAGGAGCAGACCGACGCGGAAGGCTTCGACGTGCTGGAGCCCAAGGCCGATGGCTTCCGCAACTATCTGCAAGTGCGCTTCAACGTGCCGACCGAGGAACTGCTGGTCGACCGGGCGCAGCTGCTGGGCCTGTCCGCGCCGGAGATGACGGTGCTGGTCGGTGGCCTGCGGGTGCTGGGCGCGAACCATGGCGGGTCGCAGCATGGCGTCCTGACCGACCGGGTGGGGCAGCTCACCAACGACTTCTTCGTCAACCTGCTCGACATGAACACCGCCTGGAAGCAGGTGGATGACGAGGGCGACGAGACCTTCCTCGGCTCCGACCGGGGCAGCGGGGAGAAGCGCTGGACCGCGACTCGCACCGACCTGGCATTCGGGTCCAACTCGCAGCTGCGGGCGCTGTCCGAAGTCTATGCGTCGGCCGATGCGGGCGAGAAGTTCGTGAAGGACTTCGTCGCGGCCTGGGTCAAGGTGATGAACGCGGACCGGTTCGACCTTAACGCCTGACATTAAGAGAACAGCGAGTGGGACAGCTCTTTGGCGTTTTCGCGCCAGGGAGCTGTTCTATTTTATCGAACAGTTCAGGTGATTTTATGCGGATAAATCCTGTCATCATCACCGGCTACAAGGGGGGCACGCCGGATGATCCGGTGGCTTGCCTCTCAGCAAAGGACCATGCCATGACCAACTTCGTGACCACCAAGGACGGCGTCGCCATCTTCTACAAGGATTGGGGGCCGAAGGACGCGCAGCCGATCATGTTCCATCATGGCTGGCCGCTGTCGGCCGACGATTGGGACGCGCAGATGCTGTTCTTCCTGGGGAAGGGCTATCGCGTCGTCGCCCATGACCGGCGCGGCCATGGGCGTTCGGCGCAGGTCGATTTCGGCCACGACATGGCGCATTATGCCGCGGACGCGGCGGCGGTCGCAGAGCATCTGGACCTGAGGAACGCCATCCATATCGGCCATTCGACCGGCGGCGGCGAAGTCGCGGCCTATGTCGCGCGCCACGGCATACCCGCCGGGCGCGTCGCCAAGGCGGTGCTGGTGAGCGCGGTGCCGCCGATCATGCTCAAGACCGACCGCTATCCCGGCGGGTTGCCGATCGAGGCGTTCGACGGGCTGCGTGCGGGGCTGGTCGCCAACCGCGCGCAATTCTTCCGCGATGTCGCGAGCGGTCCCTTCTACGGCTATAATCGCGACGGCGCCGACGTGAAGCCGGCCGTGATCGACAATTGGTGGCGGCAGGGGATGATGGGCAGCGCGCTCGCCCATTATGAGGGGATCAAGGCTTTCTCCGAGACCGACCAGACCGATGACCTGAAGGCGATCAGCGTGCCCACGCTGGTGCTGCATGGCGATGACGATCAGGTCGTGCCCTACAGGAATGCGGGCGTGCTTCAGGCGGAGATATTGCCGGACGCGGAACTGAAGATTTACGAAGGCTATTCGCACGGGATGCTGACGGTGAATGCCGATGTGCTGAACGCCGATATATTGGCTTTTATTCAGAAGTGAGTGCTGGCGGGTGGGTCGAAAGGCCCGCCCCTTCTCTATGGACAGGCGCTGATTTATTCTTGTTTCTTGGCGAAAGCCGGGGTTCGCCCGCGAGGGCGGAACTGGACCCCGGCCTGCGCCGGGGAACAAGGATATGGGGGCAGCCGCGCGCTACACGTCGCCCATGCCGTCCAGTTCCCGGTCGTCCGCGCCCAGCGCGACGAACTGGTCGAGCAGCCAGCGCGCGGCCGGGCCGGGTGGAGTATCGCGGCGCCAAATGCCCGAAAAGCGATAGGTGCCGCCCGCATGATCGGGCATGGCGAGCCGCACCAATGTACCGGCGACAAGGTCCGGCTCGATCATCGGCAGCGGCATATTGCCCCACCCCACGCCTTCGCGCAGCAGCGCATGTTTCGCGCCGAGATCGGCCAGCCGCCAGGTTTTGGGGCTGGTGACCGAATAATCCCGGCCTTCGGTGAAGCGCGAGCGGTCCGAGAGGACGAGCTGGATATGATCGCGCCCGGCGCCCGGCGGGATGCTGCTCATGCGGCCGAGCGGATGGTCAGGCGCGGCGACCGGAACCATCGGCACCGATCCCGCAAGGCGGCAGTCGATCCCCTCCACCCCCGCCGATAGCGGGCCGGACAGGCCGACCACCGCCTTGCGGTCCAGCACCATGGCGGTGATCGCGCCCAATGCCTCCATATGGAGGCGCAGTTGCACTGTCGGGAATTCGGTGGCGAAGCGGCGCAGAACTCGGCCGAGGCGATCGGCCGGGAGCATCACGTCGACAGCGAGATCGACCTCCGCCTCCAGCCCGTCGAGCAACCCCTTCACCTTGGCGCGGAGGCCATCGATGCCATGCGCGATGCTGCGCGCTTCGGCCAGCAAGGCGCGGCCGGCGACGGTAAGGACCGGCTTTCTCGTCCCCTCCCGCTCGAACAGGGTAAGGCCAAGCTGCGCCTCCAGATTGGCGATGCCGTAGCTGATGACCGAAACCGCGCGGTTGAGCTTGCGCCCCGCGCCGGCGAAGCTGCCGGTATCGACGATGGTGAGGAAGATGCGGAGCTGGTCGAAGGTCGGGGTGCCGGGATTATTCACTATTCGATTTCCTGGAACGTTTCGACCGATTTTATCTCTCTGAACAGGAAAGCGCGCAACCCCTAAATGGGTCGGCAAGCGGGCGGCCTCCGCCGCCCCAGCAAAGGAGATGTCATCATGATCGAACTTCGTCCCTTCGACAGCCTGGGCGGCGAAAACCATGGCTGGCTCGACGCCAAGCATCATTTTTCCTTCGCCGGCTATCATGATCCCAAGCGGATGCACTGGGGCAATCTGCGCGTGTGGAACGACGACACGATTGCGCCGCAGACCGGCTTTCCGCCGCACCCGCATCGCGACATGGAGATCATCACCTATGTCCGCGAAGGCGCGATCACGCATCAGGACAGCCTGGGCAACAAGGGCCGCACCGAGGCGGGCGACGTGCAGGTGATGAGTGCGGGGACCGGCATTCGCCATTCGGAATATAATCTGGAGGATGTGACGACCAAGATCTTCCAGATCTGGATCATCCCCACCCGCGACGGCGAAGCGCCGAGCTGGGGCGCGCGTCCCTTCCCCAAGGGCGAGCGGGCGGGCCAGTTCGTGACGCTGGCGTCGGGCTATGACAATGACAATGATGCGCTGCCGATCCGCACCGACGCGCGGGTGGTGGCGGCCACGCTGAAGGCCGGGGAAACCGCCGACTATCCGATCGGGCGGGATCGCAAGGCCTATCTGGTGCCGGCGACCGGCGCGATCGAAATCGACGATGTGCGGATCAATGCGCGCGATGGCGCGGCGATCAGCGATATGGAAGTCATCCGCGTCAGGGCGATCGAGGATAGCGAGATCGTTCTGGTCGATGCCGCCTGAGTTGTAAAAGAAGACCCGTCCTGCGGGACGGGTCTTCGATATTGCGCGGTCAAGATAAGCGTTACATCTTAACCTGTGCGCTTATTGCCGATATCGAATAGCAATTTACAAAGATGACAGAACAGTTCAGACAGTGCGCCTCTTCCATATGAGGGGTCGTAAGACATGGCAGATAATGAGACCGCTGACGTAACCACTTTGACCGTCCAGCTTCTAAGCGCCTTCGTGTCCAATAATACGGTATCCAGCGAATCGCTTGCAGACCTTATCAAGTCGACGCGGGCAGCCTTGACGGATGACATAAGTGCTCCCGCCCCGCCGGCCGAGCCCGAGCATGTTCCCGCCGTGTCGATCCGCAAAAGCCTGGCGTCGGACCAGCATATTATCAGCCTGATCGACGGCAAACCCTATAAGACATTGAAGCGGCATCTGTCCTCTCATGGGTTGAGCGAGAAGGAATATCGGGAGCGCTATGGCCTTCCCGCTTCCTATCCCATGGTTGCGCCCGCCTATTCGGCGGCACGACGCGCCGTAGCCGAGCGGCTGGGACTGGGGCGCAAGCGCACCGGCGGGACGAACAGCGCCGCGGCTGCGCCAGCTGAGGAAAGCCCGCCCAAGCGCGGACGCGGCCGCCCAAAAGCCGCGCCCAAGGCGGAGGCCGCGCCCAAAGGCGCGCGCCGGAAGCTGACGATCGCGACAACCGATCAGGCGGCCGAGAAGCCGAAGCGCGGCCGGCGCAAGGCCGCCGCGCCGAGCGAGGCCGAGCCGGTCGCCTGATAGCCGGGAAGGGGCCGCGATCCGCCCCTCCCCGCAACGAACCTATGCTTTCTTACAGAAGCCATGAGGGCCGCGCCTTCCCATAGTCGAAACCGACGAGAGGGAGAGCGCGGCCCATGGGGCAAGTTGTCGATATCGCCGAAGGATTGTTCGTCGCCGAGCCGCGCCCGGCGCTGATCGGCGGGCGGCATCGCGATAGCGGCGAGGTGCGCTTCCCCTGCCCCGCCGGCAATCCCGCTTATGAGCCGGTCATGCTGCCGCACCGTGGCAAGCTCTGGTCCTGGACGGTGCAGCGCTTCCGCCCCAAGACCCCGCCCTATGCCGGGCCGGCGGACTTCACTCCCTTCGCGCTCGGCTATGTCGAGTTGCCCGACGCCGTGATCGTGGAAGCCCCGTTCGTCGATGTCGAGTTCGACGCGCTGCATATCGGGATGGAGATGGAGACGGTGCTCGTGCCGCTCACCACCGATGGCGAAGGACGCAGCGTGCGCAGCTTCGCCTTCCGCCCGGTGCAGGAGTAAGCGCGATGGCGGACGTGTTCATCGTGGGTATCGGTATCCATCCGTTCGGCCGGACCGAGGGGCTTTCGGGATTGCAGCAGGGGGCGTTCGCGATCGCGCAGGCGCTGGCCGAGGTCGGGCTGGAATGGCGCGACCTGCAATTCGGCTTCGGCGGATCGGACAGCGCGGGCGGCGCGGACACGATCGTCAACGAGATGGGGCTGACCGGCATCCCGATCATCAATGTCCGCAATGGCTGCGCGACCGGCGGATCGTCGCTGATCGGGGCGTGGCAGGGGATCGCGTCGGGCCAATATGACCTCGGCGTCGCCTTCGGCTATGACAAGCATCCGCGCGGCGCGTTCAACGCCATGCCGGCCGAATATAGCCTGCCCGACTGGTATGGCGAAGTCGGCATGATGGTGACGACGCAGTTTTTCGCCATGAAGCTGCAACGCTATATGGCGCAGCATGGCATTACGCCGACGGCGCTGGGGCGGGTGGCGCAGAAGGCGTTCGACAATGGTGTCCATGCGCCCCACGCCTGGCGGCGCAGCCCGGTCGATCTGGAGACGATCCTCACCAGCCAGATGATTTCCGATCCGCTCACCAAATATATGTTTTGTTCGCCCGCCGAGGGCGGCGTGGCGCTGATCCTGGCGAGCGAGAAGAAGGCGCGGCAATTGGGCCGGGCAAACATCCGCATCAAGGCGGCGGTGACACGGACCCGCCCGCCCGGATCGTTCGAGGTGTTTTCGCCGAGCCTATCGATCGAGCGCGGCGGCGCGCCGACTTTGCTGGCGTCGGCGGCGGCGTTCGAGATGGCGGGGATCGGGCCGGAGGATATCGACGTCGCGCAGTTGCAGGACACCGAGTCCGGCGCGGAGATCATGCATATGGCCGAAAACGGCTTCTGCAAGGATGGCGAGCAGGAGGAGTGGTTGGCGGAGGGCTGGAGCCGGATCGACGGGCGGCTGCCGATTAACACCGATGGCGGCTGTCTCGCCTGCGGGGAGCCGATCGGCGCGTCGGGGCTGCGGCAGGTTTACGAGAATGTCGTGCAGCTGCGCGGGACGGGCGGGGGGCGGCAGGCGCCGGGCGCGCCGCGCGTCGGATATACCCATGTCTATGGCGCGCCCGGCATTTCCGGCGTCACCATATTGGAACGATAGATGGACCTGCATTTCACCCCCGAGGACGAAGCCTTCCGGCAGGAGGTCCGCGCTTTCCTCGACGCGCATCTGCCCGACCCTTTGCGCAAGGGCATGGCGGCGACGCCGGGCGTGTTCGTGGAACCCGATATCGGGCAGGAGTGGCAGCATATCCTGCACGAGAAGGGCTGGCTGGCCTATAACTGGCCAGTCGAGTGCGGCGGCACCGGATGGACGCCGGTGCAGCGCTATATTTTCGAGAAGGAATGCGCGCTCGCCAACGCCCCGAGCCTGCCGGTGCTGAGTCTGAAACTGCTCGGCCCGGTGCTTTGCCGCTTCGGGACGGCGGCGCAGAAGGCGCGGCTCCTGCCCCGCATCCTCGACGGCAGCGACTATTGGTGCCAGGGCTTTTCCGAGCCGGGATCGGGATCGGACCTCGCCAGCCTCAAAAGCCGGGCGGAGCGGCGCGGCGACCATTATGTCATCAACGGGCGCAAGCTGTGGACGACCCATGCGCACCATGCGAACAAGATATTCTGCCTGGTCCGCACCGACGCACAGGCCAAGGCGCAGGCCGGGATCAGCTTCATCCTGGTCGACATGGACCAGCCGGGCGTCGAGGTGCGGCCGATCCGGGGCCTCGCCGGCGACCATGAGGTCAACGAAGTCTATCTGGACGAGGTGATCGCGCCGCTCGACAATCTGGTGGGCGAGGAAGGCATGGGATGGACCATCGCCAAATTCCTGCTGGAGAATGAGCGCGGCGGGGCGTGCCACGCGCCCAAGCTGCTGTCCGACATCGCCAAGCTGCGCGCGTGCGCGGCGGGCGAGCCGGACGGGCATGGCGGGACTATGGCCGACGACCTGAGTTTCATGGCCGACCTGGCCCGGATCGAGTTGACGGCGCAGGCGCTGGAGATGACCGAACTGCGGGTGCTGGCCGAAATGGCGAAGGGGTTGCCGCCGGGACCGCAGACGTCGCTGTCGAAGATGATCGCCTCCACGCTGCGCCAGCAGGTCGACGCGATGGCGGTGCGGCTTTACGGCTATGCGGGGCTGGAGCTGGAGCCGCGGCGGCCGCTCTATGGGGCTGACGCGCCGCCGCCGCGCCATGGCAAGGGCGCGCAGATCGCCGCGCCGCGCTACCTCAACAGTCTCGCCTGGACGATTTTCGGTGGTACGAACGAAGTCCAGCGCACCATCATCGCCAAGACCGTGCTGGGCCTCTAACGCGCCGGCCAGACAGGAGAGAGAGATGCAACTCAGCCGAGAAGCCCTAATCCGGGCCTATCGCCAGATGAAGACGATCCGCCTGTTCGAGGAGCGTCTGCACGACGAGATCGCGCTGGGCGAGATTGCCGGCTTCACCCATCTCTACGCCGGGCAGGAAGCCTGCGCCGTCGGGGTGTGCGAGCATCTGGGGCCGACCGACTATATCATCTCCACCCATCGCGGCCATGGCCATTGCATCGCCAAGGGGTGCGACGTGGTGGCGATGATGAAGGAGATTTACGGATCGCGCGACGGCCTGTGCAAGGGCAAGGGCGGCTCGATGCATATCGCCGATATGGGCGTGGGGATGCTGGGGGCGAACGGCATCGTCGGCGCGGGCGCGCCGATCGCGGTGGGCGCGGGGATCAGCGCCAAGAGCAACGGGACGGTCTCGATCGCTTTTTCGGGTGACGGGGCGTGCAACCAGGGCACGACATTTGAAGCCATGAACATGGCCGTCGTGCTGAAGCTGCCGGTGATCTTCGTGTTCGAGAATAATCATTATTCCGAGCATACCGGCGAAGCCTATGCCGTGGGCGCGGAGAGCATGACGGCGCGATCAGCCGCGTTCGGGATGAAGGCGGTCAAGGCGAACGGGATCGACTTCTTCGACGTGTATCAGACGATCGGCGAGCTGATCGAATACTGCAAGGCGGGCAACGGCCCGGCCTCGATCGAGCTGGATTGCGAGCGCTTCTACGGCCATTTCGAGGGCGATCCGCAGCGCTATCGCGGCGAGGGCGAGCTGGACCGCATTCGCGAGGAACGCGATTGCCTCAAGACATTCCGCACCAAGGTGACCGAGGCGAAGCTGCTCGACGGCGAAGCGCTGGACGCGGTGGACGCGGAGGTGACGGCGCTGATCGAGCGGGCGGTGGCCGAGTCCAAAGCCGCGCCCAAACCGACAGCGCAGGACGTCCTGGAAGACGTCTATATCAGCTACTGACGCCGGGAGGATCGGACATGGCCAAGAAAATGATCCGCGACGTCATTCGCGACACGATCGACGAGGAAATGGCGCGCGACGAGAATGTCATCATGCTGGGCGAGGACATCGTCGGCGGCAATGGCGCGCCGGGCGGGCCGGAGGCGATCGGCGGCATATGGGGCACGTCGGGCGGGCTATGGGCCAAATATGGCCCCGACCGGGTGATCGACACGCCGATCAGCGAAAGCGCGATCATCGGCGCGGCGGCGGGCGCGGCGCTGACCGGCAAGCGCGCCATCGCCGAGATCATGTTCGCCGACTTCATCGGCGTGTGCATGGACCAGATCTGGAACCAGGTCGCCAAGTTCCGCTACATGTTCGGGGGCAAGTCCAAATGCCCGGTGGTGATCCGCATGCCCTATGGCGGCGGTTACAATGCCGCGCCGCAGCACAGCCAGTCGATCCACCAGTTCGTGACCGCGATGCCGGGGTTGAAGGTGGTGATGCCGTCCACCCCGGCGGACACCAAGGGGCTGCTGACCCAGGCGATTCGCGACGATGATCCGGTCATCTTCCTGGAGCATAAATTCCTCTATGCGGTGAGCGGCGAAGTGCCTGACGGCGAATATCTCATCCCCTTCGGCCATGCGCGGCAGGTGACGCAGGGCGACGATGTGACCATCCTCGCTACGGGCATGATGGTCGCGCGGGCCGAGCAGGCGGCGCGGGAGCTGGCGCAGGATGGCATTGGCTGCGACCTCATTGACCTGCGCACCACGAGCCCGCTCGATGAGGAGGCGATCCTCGACAGCGTCGAGCGGACCGGGCGGCTGCTGATCGTCGATGAAGCGCCGCCGCGCTGCTCCTTCGCCACCGACCTGTCGGCGCTGGTGGCGCAGAAGGCGTTTGCGTCGCTGAAAGCGCCGATCGAGATGGTGACGGCGCCGCACAGCCCGGTGCCCTTCGCGCGCGAGCTGGAGGCGGCCTATCTGCCCTCGCCCGAGAAGATCATGGCCGGCGCGGTCAAGCTCATGTCCTGGCGGCGGGGGTGAGCGCGATGAGCAATTTGCGCGCATTCGCCATGCCCAAATGGGGCATCGAGATGACCGAGGGGGTGGTCGCCGAATGGAAGGTGCGCGAGGGCGCGCCGTTCAGGAAGGGCGACCTGCTGGCGCTGATCGAGACGGCCAAGATCACCAACGAGGTGGAAGCGGAAGCGGACGGCCAGTTCGCGCGGCTGATTGCGCAGGAGGGCGAAACCTATGCGGTCGGCGACCTGATCGCCGTGCTGGCCGGGCCGGAGGACAAGCCGGCGGACAGCGAAGTGGAGAGCTTCATCGCGGGGTATAAGCCGGGCGCGGCGAAGCCGGCGGCGGCTCCCGCGCCGGCTGTTGTGGAAGCGGCGCCCAGGGTCGCGGTGGCGCAGGACGCGCTTATCAGCCCGGCGGCGCGCGCCTTCGCCGAGGCGAATGGCGTGGACGTGAGCGGTATCGCGGGGTCCGGGCCGGGCGGGCGCATCACCTTCCAGGATGTGCAGCAGGCGAGCCTGCCGCCGGTGGCGGTGGGCGGGCTAGCGGTGGACATCACGCCGGTTGGCGCGGCGTTGGGCGAGCTGTTCGCCAGCCCGCTCGCCAAGCGGCTGGCGGTGCAGCATGGCGTCGACCTGAGCGGGGTCAGCGGCACCGGGCCGAAAGGGCGCATCTGCAAGGCCGACGTGCTGGCGCTGGTCAAGGCGCCGGCACCCGAGCCAGCGGTTTCGTTTGCACCGCCGGCGGCGGGCGCGGCGGAGGTCGTGCGCATGTCGCCGATGCGCAAGGCGATCGCCAGGGCGCTGAGCCACAGCAAGGCGACGATTCCGCATTTCTACTTGCGGTCGAAGGTCAGGATCGACGCGATTTTGGGGCTGCGCGCGCAGGCCAAGGCGGCGACGGGCGAAGCGCCGAGCATCAACGACTATATCGTGCGCGCCTGTGCGCTCGCGCTGGCGCGGCATCCCGACGTCAATGTGCAGGTGCATGGGGAGGAGATACACCGCTTCGCCAGCGCCGATATCGCGGTGGCGGTGGCGACCGACAAAGGGCTTATCACCCCGATCGTCAGGGGCGCGGATCGCCTTTCCGTCGCAGCAGTTTCCCGCGAGGTGAAGGCGTTGGCGGAGAAGGCGCGCGCCGGCCGTTTGCAGGCGGAAGAGTTTCAGGGCGGAAGCTTTTCGGTCAGCAACCTTGGCATGTACGGCATCGACCAGTTCGACGCGATCATCAATCCGCCGCAGGGCGCGATATTGGCGGTCGGCGCGGGGGTGCGCGAGCCGGTGGAGATCGGCAACGCGCTCGCCTTCGCGACGATCGTCAAACTGTCGCTCTCCTGCGATCATCGCGCGATCGACGGGGCGGTGGGCGCGGACTTCATGCGGACGCTTAAGGGGTTGATTGAGGAGCCGGCGCTGCTGACGGGGTGAGCCGAATGTAGGTTGCGCTTAACTTGTAGCTTCTTGTTGCCCGGCGCAGGCCGGGGAACGCCATGTTGCACCCAGCCCCGACCAATAGACTTCAATATGCCTGCTCAGCCTTGGCGGGCAAGCCATTCGGATGAGGTGCGATACAGACGGGCGGCGCGGGCGTGGAGGTCTGGCCAACCGTCGCGCAGCGCCTTCGAGCGTTCCTCGACCGCGATCGGAAGATGATCCGGCAAGGCGGCGAGTAGGGAGCCGAGGGGCAGGCTACCCTCGCCCAGGGCAACGCGGCCGTCGATCGCTTCGGTGAGGATCGCTTGCGGATCGGCGGGGTCTGCGCCGGGCATGGGCGCGTCGCAGAGCTGGACATAGCTCAGCCAATGCGGGGGCAAGGCGGCGATGTCCGCCAGCGTGCCGCCCGATCGGGTCCAGTGGAGCGCGTCGATGAGGAGCGCCATGGCGGGATGATCGATATCGCGCAGGATCGCGCTGGCCTGTCCGATGGTTTTGACTTCGGTGAACAGGCCGAATTCGAGATTGATGCGGATCGCATTGCCGGCGCGATCGGCGAGGCGGGCGAGCTTGGCGGCGGTGGCGGCGGAATCGGGATCGCTGCTGACGCAGAGCAGGTTGCGCGCGCCAAGCTCCAGCGCGATGTCGAGAATATGGTCGTGCGCCGGATCGGGCGGGCCGGGCTTGATCCAGACGACTTCGGCGTCGAGCAGCTTCAGGCCGGTCGCGGCGAGCGCGGCACGAACGGCGCGGGTCGTGGCGGCGGTCCAGTCGGCGGGCTCGATCCACATGCCGCCATAGTCGAAGCCGGCCGCCGCCGCACATTCGACCAGATCGACGGGGGACGCTTCGGGCATGATGCCCGACGCCATGGCGAGCGGGCGGCGGGCCATGGCGGACTTAGCCCTGCCGCGCCATGGCAGCGGCGACGGACGCCTCGATATCCGCCTTGGTCGGATTGCCGCGCAGGGTGAGGCCGCCATTCACCTGAAGATTTTCGCCGGTCATGAAACATTCGTCGCTCGCCAGCCAGACGCAGGCGGCGGCGATGTCCTGCGGCGTGCCGTAGCGGCCGAGCGGATAGCCCTTGACGAAAGCGTCCAGGACGCCGGGGACGGCAGCGGCTTGCGCCGTCATCGGGGTTTCGGTGACGCCGGGCGAGATGCTGTTGATGCGGATCCCGAGGTGACCGAACTGGTTGGCGACGCTGCGGACGAGATGGTCGGTGCCGGCCTTGGTCGCCATATAGGCATCATGATCGTGGAACATGATGGTAGCGGTTGCCGAGCTGATCTGGATGATCGATCCGCCCCCCTGATCGCCCATGACCGGGATCAGCGCCTGGAGGAAATGGAAGGGGCCGCGCAGTTGCAGCGCGATCATCGCGTCCAGTTCCTCCGGCGTCGTGTCGAGGAAGGGTTTGAGCAGGCCCCAGCCGGTCGCGTTGACGGCGATGTCGATGCCGCCGAGGCGCTGCGCGGTGTCGACGACCATGGCGTCGATCGACCCCTTGTCTGAGAAATCACAATAAACCGCGATGCCGCCTTCCTGCGCGACGAAGGCGTCGAGCACATCGCGCTTGCGGCCGGCGACGGCGACCTCAGCCCCTTCGGCAAGGAAACGGCGGGCGATCGCCTGCCCCATATTGTCCTTGCCCGCCGCACCGACGACGAGCGCGCGCTTGCCCGCCAGCCGGGCCATCAGACGAACTCCTCCGCGCGGGGCGTTCGCCGGAGCGACTGGCCGGCGGTGATGTCGATGACCTGGCCGGTGATGAAGGCCTCGTCACTGGCGAGCCAGAGGGCGGCGTTGGCGATGTCCCCGATCGTCGAGAAGCGGCCGAGCGGGATTTCCTTGAGGAAGGCGCGCTTGACCGCGTCCATCGCGAACCAGCCTGCGGTCATGGCGCTCTCGGTGAAGCCCGGTGCGATGCTATTGACGCGGATGTTGCGGGCGCCAAGCTCATTGGCGGCAACGCGGACCAGCATGTCGGCCCCGGCCTTGGACGCGGCATAGGCGGAGAGATCGGGCGCTTGCACCAGCGCGGTGAGCGAGGACGCGGTGATGATCGAGCCGCCCTGCGCCATGGCGAGCGCCATCTGCTTGATGAAGAGCGCGGTGCCGACGAAATGCACCTCGGCCGCCTGGCGGAAGGTGTCGGCGCTGGTTTCGAGCAAGGGGCCGCCCGATTCGACGCCGGCATAGTTGACCGCGATGTCGAGCCGGCCGTGGCGGTCGATCGCTGTTTGCGCGAGGGCGGCGAGCTGGTCCTCCTGCGTGATGTCGCAGGCTTGCGCGGTCGCATCGAGGGAGGCAGCGACGCCCGCCACGGCGTCCGCGCGGCGGGCGGCGAGGATCAGCTGCGCGCCTTCGGCCGCGAAACGGCGCGCCGTCGCCGCGCCCATGCTCTGCGGGTTGGACGCGCCCACTATCACCGCCACCTTGCCGTCGAGCCGTCCCGCCATCGCCATACTCTCCCGTTATCGCGCGGTAGAGTAAGGCGGTGGGCCGCTGCGCCAAACTCGGCTTTCTGTCAGGTCAGTCGGCCGCGCCCAGCCCCAGAAAGCCGGCGGCGAAGAAGGGGACCATGCGGTCGGCCATCGTATCGAGGTCCGACGAGTGGAGCGCGCCGCCCGATTGACGGTCGAGCATCCCGCTTTCGACCAATATGTGGGTGGTCGCGGCCTGAAAGAAGAAGAAGCCCCATTGCACGTCGAGCTTTTCCATTTCGGGGTGGAGCAGCCCAAGCGCCTCGACAAAATCATGGATCACATGGTCATAATGGGTGCGGAAGGGGGAGACATATTCCTCCTCCTGCGGGTGGTTGGCGACGAAGGCGAGCAGGCGGACATAGTTTTTCCAGCCCGGGCCGCCGCGCAGCGCGCGATCGACGATGGTGGCAATGAGGGCGCGAAGGATCGCCTCGCGCCGGACGCGGCGGCTGCCTTCGACCGATTTCGCTTCTGCCAATGCCGCTTCGATCCGGGCGGCATGATCGGCGGCGCGGCGTTCGATGACGGCGCTGAACAGGCTTTCCTTCGACCCGAAATGATAATGGGTCAGCGCAAGCTGCACGCCCGCCTCCGCCGCGATCTCGCGCAGCGACACGCCGTAGAAGCCGCGCCAGGAGAAGAGCATTTCGGCGGCGTCGAGGATGCGGGTTCCGGTCTCCGGTGCGCGGCGGCGATCGGCCTTGGGGCGCTTCGGCCGGCTACCTGTGACTTCTGATAGGTTGGTTTCCATGGGGCTGCCGACTGTGGCGGAGTTGTTGACTCCCCGCAAGCGCATGGTAGTTTTTGGTCGATCGTTCAAACAAAATTCTGCCGGAGAGGGCTATGAGCGTCGAGACTTTCATGAGCCGCCACATTGCGGACTATGACCCGCCGGTGCGGGGCGATCCCATCACTGGCGAGCGTTATTATTCCAGGCGCTGGGCCGACGCCGAGTGGGACAAGGTGTGGACGAAGGTGTGGCATGTCGGCGGGATGGCCGCCGACCTCATCGATACCGGCGATTATCTGACGCATAATCTGGGGCGCGAATCGATCGTGATGCTGAAGCAGGCGGACGGCTCCGTCCGCGCCTTCTACAATGCGTGCCTGCATCGCGGATACCGCCTGGCCTGGACCGAGGTGGGCGGCGCGCCGCAACTGGTGTGCGGCTATCATGGCTGGCGCTACGACCCCGACGGCACGCTGGCGCAGGTGCAGGATCCCGAGGATTTCCCCGGCGGCAATCCGTGCGGCAAGCATCGGCTGACCGAGATTGGCTGCGAGGTGTGGGGCGGGTTCGTGTGGTTCAACATGGACCGTGACGCGCCACCGCTGCGCGACTGGCTGGGCGCGGCGGTGCATGATCGCCTCGCGCAATGGCAGATGGAGAAGATGACCCGCGTCTATGCGGTGACATCCGACGTTCCGTGCAACTGGAAGATCGTGCGCGACAATTTCAACGAAAGCTATCATCTGCCGACGCTCCACCCGGAGATCAAGACAGTCATCAACGACCAACTCGCCGACTGCGACTTCGCGATCTTTGCCGAGACCGGGCATAATATGATGCGGATGCCGGGATTGCAGCCGTCCGCCCGCTATCCGACGCATCAGGTGCTGGACCTGCCGCTGGCGCAGGCGCTGGAATATTGGGAGCTGGACCCCACAGCCTATGAGGGCAACGCCATGGCGGCGCGCGCAGCGATCGCGGCGCAGAAGCGGAAGCTCGGCGCGCAGAAGGGCTATGCCCATTATGACGGGATGGGCGACACCGAGATCGTCGATTATTTTCACTTCACCCTGTGGCCCAACATCACCTTCACCATGTGGCCGGACGGGGTACAGCTGCTGCGGTCGGAGCCGCATCCGACCGACCCGGAGCGCTGCATTTTCGACCATTGGTTCATGGCGCATCCGATCGGCGATACAGGCGTGGTGATCGGCCCCAATGGGCCGACGCCGCTGGAGCCGGTGGACCGGGAGCATATCGTCTTCGGCGAGAAATCGCTGGGCGTCGTCGCCGACCAGGATCTGTCGGTGGCGACGGGGCAGCAGCTTGGTCTCCATTCGCGCGGCTTTCGCGGCGGCATCCTGTCCAACCAGGAGAAGCGGGTTCAGTTCTTCCACGAAAAGCTGAACGACGTCTGCGGCATTCACGACTGACGCGCGACCCAGAAGAGCGCGTTGCGGATGAGGCGGCGATAGTCGGGCTGGTCATAGGCCGATGGGCCGTCGCCGGGCTGGAGATAGACGAGGCGGGCGCTGAGCGCCTGCTTCGCCCAGCCGATAAGGTCGCTGCCGGGCGCATGATCCCAGCCGTCATTGCAGTGCATGCGCCCGGCAAGCGCGTGCTGCGGGCTGAAGAAGCGATCGGCGGTAAAGGGCGCGACGGCGCGCAGCAGCGGGGTCACGTCCTCCTCGAATATCTGCGCCAGATAGAGTTCGTCGCGCATGGGCAAGCGGGCCGGGATGCCGGCCATGACCGGATGATCGGGCGCGACGTTGATGGCGTCATAGGCGATGTCATGCGCATAACCGCTGTCGGGGCAAGGGCGTCCGCGTACCTCCGCCGGCGTGTAGAGGAAGCGGCCGCCGAGCCAGTCGGCATAATCGGGCCAGTCGGGCCAGCCGGCGAGGGCATGGTGGAGCGCCACGACGCCTGTGCCCTGCTCCAGCAGCGCGCGCAGTCCTGCTTTCAGCTCCGGCGGTGGCGACACGATGCCCGGCCGGTCGGTCGCATGCGCGAAATCGAGGCCAGGCATGTCGTAGAGCAGCAGCGCGTCGAACCCGCGCATCCCGTCCGGGTTCATGAGGCGGGCGGCGGCGGGCTGGTCCACCATGGTGGCGCTGACCCCTTCCATCGCCTGAAATATGGCGTCGAAGGCGCTGCGGTCGAACGGATGGCCGCGCACCGATACGAGGACGTTGAGCCGGGCATGGTGGTGGATGACGGGCATGAGCCTCTCCTTTTCGCCAGTGTGCAGCCGGGGCGTTTCGCGGCCAACTGCGAGAAATGAAAGGGAGAGGCCCGATGACCATGAACCGCCGCTTCATCCTGGCCGCGCGGCCGCAGGGCTTGCCCCAAGAGAGCGACTTCCGGCTGGTGGACGAGCCGGTGCCGGCGATCGGCGAGAGCGAGTTTCTGGTGCGCAACCATTATGCCTCGATCGATCCGGCGATCCGGGGCTGGCTGGAACCGGGGGGCAATTATATGCCGCCGGTGCCGATCGGCGATGCGGTGCGCGCGTCCACCATCGGCGTGGTCGAGGAGAGCCGCAACCCGCGCTTTGCGCCGGGTCAATGGGTGATGGGGTTGAACAAGATCGAGCATGTCTCGGTCGGGCGGGGCGACGGCTTCACCCATCCGGTCGATGTGAGCGCTGTCCCCTCCCCCACCGCCTATCTGTCGGTCGCGGGCGCGGTGGGGCTGACCGCCTGGTTTGGGGTCGAGGATGTGATGCAGCCGCGCACCGGGCAGACATTGCTGGTGAGCGGGGCGGCGGGCGCGGTCGGGTCGCTGGTCGGACAGCTCGCCAGGCGGCGCGGCGTGCGGACGGTGGGCATTGCCGGGGGGCCGGCCAAATGCGCGAAGCTGATCGAGCGCTACGGCTATGACGCGGCGATCGACTATCGCGGCAAGGATGCCGACGCGCTGGCCGAAGCGATCGGACAGGCGGCGCCGGATGGGGTCGATTTCGTCTATGAGAATGTCGGGGGCATCTGCCTCGACGCGGCGCTGATGCGGATCAATCCGGGCGCGCTGGTGGTGATATGCGGGCTGATTTCGGAATATAATGGCGCGCCCTATGGCACCCGCAATGTCTGGCAACTGCTGGTCAAGACAGCGACGATGCGGGGCTATCTCATCAGCCAATATGTCGATCGCTTCCCCGAGGGCACGCGCGCCATGGCCGCGCTCGCGAACGAAGGCGCGATCGTCTATGACGAGCATGTCGAGGAAGGGATCGAGCGCGCGCTGCCGGCGATGCTGCGGCTGTTCGACGGCAGCAACGAGGGGAAGATGATCCTGAAGCTGGTGTGAGGGACCGTGCTACACGCGCAGCAATTGCTTGCCCCGGTTCGCGCCGGTGAAGAGGCGGGCGAGCGCCGTGGGGGCGTTCTCGAAGCCCTCCACCACATCCTGTTGCGCGACGAGGCGGCCTGAGCGCAGCAGAGCGGCGAGGCGCGCGCGCATCTCGGGCCAGCGGGGCTGCTGATCCAGGATGATGAAGCCCTCCATCCGAGCGCGCCGCAGGATGAGGTTGAAATAATTACCCGGCCCGGCGATCTGCCCGCCCTGCTCGTAGCGGCTGATGCCGCCGCACAGCACCACCCGCGCGCCGATGGCGATGCGGCTAAGCATGGCGTCCAGGATCGGGCCGCCGACATTGTCGTAGATGATGTCGATCCCCTTGGGCACTTCGCGCTTGAGCGCGGCGGCGACATCGCCGGCCTTGTAATCGATGGCGGCGTCGAAGCCGGCCTGGTCGATCAGCCACGCGCATTTGGCCGGCCCGCCGGCGATGCCGATGACGCGCGCACCGGCGATCTTCGCCAATTGCCCTGCGATTGACCCCGTTGCGCCCGCCGCGCCGCTGACGACCACCGTGTCGCCGGGGGCCGGGCGGCCGATCGCGGTCATGCCATGCCAGGCGGTAAGGCCAGGGATGCCGAGCGGCCCCAGCATCGCTTCGGGCGGCAGGTCGGGCTCACAGGGATCATAGCCGGCGCCGTCGGTGACGATCCGGTCCCGCCAGCCGGTCATGCCCGTCACCATCGTGCCGACCGGCCAGCGCCCGCCCCGGCTTTCGATCACTTCGGCGACGCCCATCCCGCGCATGACCTCCCCAATGTCCATCGGCGCCACATAGCCGCCGAAATTTTCCATCCAGCCCTTCTGCGCCGGCTCGAACCCCAGCCAGCGCAGCGCCAGCAGCATCTCGCCCTCCCCCGGGACGGGATCGGGCGCGTCGACCAGCGCGAAGTCGCTGTCCGCGATCGCGCGCCCGATCGGGCGGTCCGCCAATTGCCATTGCCGCATGTCGGGCTCCTCCTGTGTCCCATTGTCCATAGTTTGTGCCGGAATCGAACCGACCTGTCTAAAGTCACAGGCAGAGAAAGGCCGCGTTTCGCGCAGACTGGCGCAGTCATGCAACGGCGTCACGGGAAGAGCGCCAGGCGTTGAGGGGAGAGCTGTCATGAACAGGAGCATTGCGTTCGCCACTACCATCTTGTCGTCGGGCTTCGCGCTGATCGGCGCGGTGCCGGCATATGCGCAGGAGAGCGCGCCGCAGGCCGCCGCCGAGCCGGTTGGGGCGGGCGAGATCATCGTCACTGCCCGCCGCCGCGAGGAACGGTTACAGGATACGCCGGTCGCCGTCACCGCCGTCAATGCCGCGATGCTGGAAAACAAGGCGGCGGTGAATATCGGCGACCTGACCGGTTCCGCGCCCAACCTGCTCATCACCAACCAGAATTCGGGCGCGGCCGCCGCCAACCTCGCGATCCGCGGCCTCACTTATGCCGACGTCGAGAAATCGGCCGAGCCGACCGTCGGCGTCGTGGTCGACGGCGTGTTCATCGGCACCAGCACGGGGCAATTCTTCGACTTTTTCGATATCGAGCAGATCGAAGTGCTGCGCGGGCCGCAGGGCACCTTGTTCGGGCGCAACACGATCGGCGGCGTCATCAACATCCGCCGATCGAAGCCGACCGGCGAGTTTGGCGGCAAGGTCGAGGTCTCCTATGGCCGGTTCAACACGCTGGCGACCCGCGCGGTCGTCAACGCGCCGCTGTCGAGCGACGGCAGCATCGGCGTCAAGGGCTTCTATTTCCACAATGAGAGCGACGGCTGGTACAGGCAGGCGCAGGATGGCAGCCGGCGCGGCTTTTCCAACAATGAGAATTTCGGCGGCGCGCTGCGCGTCGCGCCGGAGGGCAGCGGCTTCGAGGGCATCTTGACCGTCGAGAAGCAGGTGCAGAAATATGACCCGGTCGTGTCCAACCTGACCCGCACCGGCGAAGTATTCTGCGGCCTCATTCCGGCGGAACAGTGCAACCGCAACAGCACGACCGATCTCTACACCGTGTTCGGGCAGGCCAATGTCGGCCGCTATTCCGCGCCGTCCGCGACGCTGGAGATGAATTATGACGCCGGCGACGTGACGCTGACCTCGATCACCGGCTGGCGCAAGTCGAAGGAGAATCAGACGCAGGATTTCGACGCTTCGTCCACCGACCTCTATTATGTCCGCCGCTTGCAGGATTATGAGCAGTGGAGCCAAGAGTTCCGCGTCGCCGGCAAGCTCTCCGACAGTTTCGACTATGTGGTCGGGCTCTATTATTTCAAGTCGGACTATAGTCTGGCGCAATATAGCCGCGTGTTCGCTTTCTCGCCGACGATCGACCCGCTCGATTTCGACACCAATCCCCAGACGGTCAACGGCAAGACCCGGTCGATCGCGGCGTTCGGCGACTTCAACTGGGCGTTCGCCGACCGCTGGCGGCTGTCCTTCGGCGGGCGCTTCACGCGGGACAAGAAGTCGCTCGACAACAGCTTCGGCGGCAATCTGATCGGCGCGGGATCGGACTCGTTCAAGAAGTTCACGCCCAAGGTCGGCGTCGATTTCCGCCCGAACAACGAGACGATGATCTATGCGAGTTGGTCGCAGGGCTTCCGCTCGGGCGGTTTCTCGCCGCGCGCGGGCACGGCGGCGAGCGCCAGCCAGTCCTATCGCCCGGAAGTGGTCGACAGTTTCGAGGTCGGCAGCAAGCTGGAGCTGTTCGACCGCAAATTGCAGTTCAACGTCGCGGCCTTCTATTCCAAATATAAGAATCTCCAGCAGAACAACACGCTCAATTGCCCGAGCTGCGCCACCGGCAACGAGACGATCACGTCGAACGTCGGTTCGGCCAAGATCAAGGGGCTGGAATTCGACTTCACCGCCAAGCCGACCACGCAATTGACGATCACCGGATCGATGGGCCTGCTCGATTCCAAGTTCAAGGACTTCATCGTCGGCGGCATTTCGCCGGTGTCGGGTGCGGTCGTGCCCTATGACTATTCGCGCAACGACCTGATCTACAACCCCGACATGACGGCGTCGCTGGCGGCGGACTACACCGTTCCCACCAGCTTCGGCGAGGTCATCGCCAATGTGACCTATCGCTATATCGGGCGGTACGACCAGCAGATTTCGCTGGGGCCGATCACCGGCGATCTGACGAACGGGCCGATCATCGTCAACGGCAACGATCCGCGCGTGCGCACCGACAAGCAAGGGCTGGTGGATGCGAGCCTGTCGACCAACTTCACCTTGGGCGGGGCGGAAGCCAAGCTGACGATTTTCGGCCGCAACCTCGCCAACGACAGGGGGCCGACGCATGGCTTCACCGTGGGCGGGCTCTGGTCCTTCGGCACCGCCCGCGAGCCGCGCACCTATGGGGCGACCTTGGGGGTCAAATTCTGACCGCTCCTCCCCTGTTGGAGACTCCTCACCTGCGGCCGGGGCATGCCATGCCCCGGCCTCCTTGTTTCTACGCCATCGGAGATCCGCCATGACCGATAATGCCGACCTGCTGGAGAGGCTCGCCGCGCGGGCGGCGATCCACGACCTGGTGATGGCCTATTGCCGGGGGGTGGACCGGGCGGACCCTGCGCTGCTCGCCTCGATCTTCTGGGAGGATGGGGTGATGGACGCAGGGATGGGCCGCACCGGCGCGGCCGACTTTGCCGAGACGATCACCGCCTATTGCCGGAGCGCGATGGAGCATTGCTTCCACGCGGTCGCGAATGAGTGGGTCGAGGTGAAGGGCGACCGGGCGGTGGGCGAACATTATGTGATCGCGCAGGTGCGGGCGGGCGGGCAGGATGTGCTGACCGGCGGGCGCTATCTCGACCGTTATGAAAGGCGCGGGGGCGTGTGGAAGATCGCCGAGCGGACCTTCGTCGCCGACTGGACGATGGCGCAGCCGGCCGGCGCGCCGCTGGACGCCATGTACGAGGCCGGGCGCAACCGGGGCGGATGGGGTGCGGCCGATGCGGTCCATGCCCATTGGGCGAGCCTGTAGACAAGAAGGGCGCCGTTCCGGGGAGAAACCGGAGCGGCGCCCTTGCCTGCGACCCGACGGGCGGGGATCAGAAGCGGGTCGTGACCTGCGCCATGACGGTGCGCGGCAGCGTGCCGAAGCCGAGCTGATCGGCATGGGCGGGCACCGCGCCGCCCGACGCGCCGCCGGTCGACGGACCATCGACCACGCCGGTCACATAGAAGCGGTTGGTGAGATTCTTGCCGATGACCGCGAATTCCCAACGATCATCCTCCGACCCGATGCGGATGCCGGCGTCGAGCGTCGCATAGCGGCTCTGGCGGGAATCCGGGTTGCCGAAGCCCGAAGCGAGATAGGAGGAGGAATAGCGCAGGTCGGCGTTGAGGCCGATCTTGAGGCCATTGCCCATGCTGCTGTCATAGGATGCGCCGATCGTGCCGGTCCAGCGCGGCGCGACCGACAGCGGCTTGCCGCCGAGATCCTGGCGGACGCCGCCGCCCGGCAGCACGATGCTGCACCCTTCGGCAACGCTCTGCCCGGCATAGCAGGGCGCCTGCGGGAAATCCGTGTAGCGCGCCCGGTTGTAATTGATCGAGCCATGGAGGTTCAGCCCGTCCACATTGCGCGGCGCATATTCAAATTCCAGCTCCACGCCCTTGGTCCGGGCGTCGGCGGTCAGCGTCTGGAAGGCGAAGATGGGCGAGTTGAAGAAATCGACCTGAAGATCCTTGTAGAGATAGGAATAGACGCCGAGGTTGAGGCGCAGCTGGTTGTCGGCGAGCGTCGTCTTGATGCCGCCCTCGAAGCCGGCTGCGCGCTCGGGATCGAAGGTGAGATCGGCGAAGGGGTTGGTCGATAATTTGGAGTTGATGCCGCCATTGGAGAAGCCGCCCGATTTATAGGCAGTCTTGTAGGCGCCATAGACGAGGATGCCGCTGGTCGGTTTCCAGGTGAGCGAGACTTCGGGCGACCAGTTGTTGAAGGTCTGGTCGGCGGTCACGACGCCAAGCCCGTCGGGATCGTCCTGCGGCCGGAAGATCGCGGTCACCCCCGGATTATTATAGGGCTGGGTGAAATAGCTGTCCTTGGTTTCATGGGTGTAGCGCACGCCGGCCGCCAGTTCGAGCGTCGGCACGATCTTCCATGTCGCCTGGCCGAACAAGGCGATGGTCTCGCCATCGGTGAAGCTGGTCTTGCGGGTGGCGAGATACTGGTTCTCGGGGGCGGCGGCGCTGTTGACGAGGCCGGCGAGGATGATGAACTGGTCGAAGTCGCGCTTCGTCTTCTGGTAAAGACCGCCCACCATCAGATTGATCGGGCTGTCGAAGGTGGTGAGCGCGCGGAATTCCGACGAGAAAGCGTGGAAGGTGGAATTTTCCGAGGCCCAGTTGGACGCCGGGCTGGACTGGAAGTCGCAGGCGCAGGCCCACTGGTTGTTGTTCCAGTTATAGTTGGTGACCGATGTCAGCGTGACATCGTCCAGCTCATAATTGATGTTCGCGGTGACGGCCCAACTTTTGTAGCGATTATAAAGGTCGCCATCGTCGTTGATATAGGGGGTCGGTCCGGCGAAGGCGGCGGGCACGCGGTTCTGGTGCGTCACGAAATCGCGTTCGCAGCGATAGCCGGTCAGCTGGCTGGCGCCGCCATTAGGGCAATTATAGGCGACATAGTTCCAGCTATTATTGTTGGTCTTGTTATAGGTGCCCGATGCTTTCAGCGTCGCCGTCAGCCGGTCGGTCGGCTCCCATTTCAAGGTGATGCGGCCGAGCAGTTCGCGCTCTCCGGGCTGCTTCGTCGGCGCGGGATTGGCGACGGCGGAGCCGACCGCGCCGGTGGCGACGTCGAACGTGCCATAGTTGAAGGGCGCAGCGACGTTGCGATAATAGCCGCCCCACATTTTGGAGGCGCGCACCGCCACACGGACGCCGAGCGTATCGGTGAGCGGGCCGGAGCCGACCAGTTCGAGCTGCGCCTGCTCCGCCTTGAACTCATAGCCGGCGCGGGCCTTGAATTCGGGGGTGGAGGTCGGATCGGCGCTGGTCAGCGAAATGACGCCGGCGGTCGCATTCTTGCCGAAGAAGAGCGCCTGCGGGCCTTTCAATATCTCGACGCGGGCGAGGTCGAAGAAACCTTCGTTGATGATGCGGCCCTGCCCGTAATAGACGCCATCGACGACCACCGCGACCGACTGCTCGATGCCGATCGAGGTCGAGGAGGAGCCGATGCCGCGCAGGGTGAGCTGCGCGCCCGAGCCGTTGGAGGCGCGGCCGACATTGAGGTTGGGGGTGCGGGCGGCGATCTTTTCGATCGAGGTCAGATCCTGGCGCTGGACCAGTTCGGCGGAGATGGCGGTGACGGCGACGGGCACGTCCTGCACGCTTTCCTGCCGCTTGCGCGCAGTGACGACGATGTCCTGCAGGCCGCCGGCGCTTGCCTGATCGGCGGCGGCCTGCGGCGCAGCCTCCTGCGCGAGCGCGGGCATGGCCCAGGCGGCCGCGCCCGCCGCGATGCCGATGAGCAGATGATGCTTGGCTGTGTTCCGGGTCATCCGATGTCTCCCTTCGGCGCGTGGCCGGTTCATGGCTTATGGGGCGCGCTGTCCATGTCGCCCGGTTGCGGGGTTCGACATGCCGTTGCGGCAGGGCCGGGGCCTACTGGCAAAAGGCGCAGGTCGGGCGCGCAAGGCGGCCTGCCTGTCATTTGTCATAGTGGGTCGGGCGCGCGGGGCGCGGGACAAAAGGGGTGATCGATCGACGGGAGAGGATGGCCATGGACATGGAACGGGAGGTGCGCGACCTGGTGGCGCGACGGGAGATCGTGAAGGCGGTCCACGCCTATATGCGCGGGCAGGACCGGCTGGACCGCGACCTGCAACTGTCCGCCTTCCACGCCGACGCCGATGTCGATTGCGGGCTGCTGCGCGGCGGGCCGGAAGCCTATACCGACTTCGCACAAGGGTTCCTGGCCGACCTGCACGGCAGCCAGCATATCATCGGGCAGATCGACCTGGAGGTCGACATCGACGCGGGGACGGCGCGGGGCGAGGTCTATTTCTTCGCCTGGCACCGCACGCGGGACGAAGACGGCACTGAGAAAGACCTGCTGATGGCGGGCCGCTATGTCGACGATTATGCCTGCCGGGACGAGCGCTGGGCGATCCAGCGGCGGCGCGAGCTGATCGATTGGGCGCGGCACGATCCCGCGACCGATGCGATCCTGCGCGAGCAGGTGACGATCCATCTGGCCGGGCCGCGCGGGGCGGATTTCTCGCAGACGCGGGACTGGGCGACGGGGACGTCGGGGCGGGACTGATCCCCGCCCCAACCGCCTCGGCTCAAAGCTGGCCGTTCACATATTTCATCAGCGTGTTCTGGAACTGGCGGAGCTGGATTTCCTGATAATTCGCCAGCTCGACCCGGTTGTTGGGGCTGGATTTGAGGCCGATCTGAACGAAGGGCAGATTTTCCATATCCTGTTCGAACACGTCGCCCAATATGCCGAGTTCGGGCGCTTCGGTCCATTTCTGATCGACCGACAGGAATTTCATCTTGGGCGCGCGCGGCGGGGTTTCGCCCGGCGGCACGCGGGTGATGATGCGGACTTCCATCAGGCAATGGTCGACATCATGCCAGGGCCGCCAGCGATAGACGATATTGGGCTGGAAGCCGCCCCAGGGCGACCAGTTGGGAAAGACATTGTAGAGGATCGCGTCCATCATTTCCGCGTCCGACGCGAAGCTGACATCATGGCCGAACATCTTGGTGGTGGTGGCGCGCAGGCTTTCGCCCAGCGCCTCGCGCGCGGTCTTTCCTTCGGGCACCTTGACGTTATAGCCGCCCTCGGGCGCTGCCTCGCCCTCATAATTGTCGGACGAGCGGCCATTATATTTGACGAATTCGTCGACGATCCACTGCTGCGACTTGCCGGCGGGATCAATGTGCGGCGACATGGTGCCGAAGGGCGTCACCGTCAAATTCACATGGTCGCCATAGATGTTGTACATCGAATTGGCGTCGCCGGTGAAGGGCAAGAGCTGCGGGTGGGTGACGACGGTGTGCCAGCTTTCCATGAAAGCCTCCATCACCACTTTCCAGTTGGCTTTGCAGACCTTCCCCACCCAGATGGCGGTGGCGCACTCCTCATGGCGCCAGCGCTTGAAATGCTCCGGCATGGGGGCGAGAAATTCTTCGAGGGTCGGGCCGTCCTTCGCCTCGCGCAGGAAGACATAGCCGCCCCAGCGGCCGACGCTCACCTCGACAAGGTGCATCCCCTCGTCCTTGAGATGAGCGAAATCCCAGCGGCAGGGGATGGTCTTGACGGTGCCGTCATTATTCCAGGTGAAGCCGTGGAACGGGCATTGCAGCTGCGCCGACCAGCCATCCTGGGTCTTGAGCTGCCGGCCGCGGTGCAGGCAGACATTGTAGAAGCCCTTGATCGACCCGTCCTCCTGACGGACGAGCAGGAAGCTCTTGCCCGCATTGTCATAGACGACATGGTCGCCGGGTTCGGGCAGTTCCTCCTCGCGCGCGGCGAACTGCCAGATGCGCGGCCACATCTTCTCCTGCTCCAGCGCGAAGAAGGCGGGATCGGTGTAGCGGCTGGCGGGGATCGGCTCCGACCCCAGATTCTCATATTCGTCCTCATAGAGAAATTCGGGCACCGGGTTGGTGTCCGCCGCCATGAGATCGCGCACCGACGGGCCGGGGCAGCGGGCCAGGGGTTCGCCTTTGATGCGCGGATCGCTCTCGGCCATGTCTTTCTCTCTCCTGTGACGCGCCATGCTAGGCGCGTTCCCTGGTCGAATGACCTATAGATTGCATCAGGTCTGCCGTCAGCGGTTCATTGCGCGACCATGCCGCCATCGACGGTGAATTCGGCGCCGGTGATGTAGCGCGCTTCGTCCGAGGCGAGGAAGGCGACCATGTTGCCGATGTCCTCCGGTTCGCCCAGCCGGCCCATCGGGATGACGGAGACCAGATGGTCATAAACGTCCTTGTTATCCGCGATCGCGACCTTCTGCATGTCGGTCATAATCATGCCGGGGTGGATCGAATTGATGCGGATATTCTCCGCCGCGACTTCCAATGCGACGCTCTTGGTGAAGAGGCGCACGCCGCCCTTCGACGCGCCATAGGCGCCGCAGCCGGGCAGGCCGATGAGGCCGGCGACCGAGGAGAGGTTGATGATCGAGCCGCCGCCGCCCTGCGCGCGCATCTGCGCCATGGCCATGCGCGTGCCGAGGAACACGCTGTCGAGATTGACTGAAATCTGGCGGCGCCATTCGGCGGCGCTGATTTCGTTCATATGGCGCAGCACGGCGATGCCGGCATTGTTGACGAGGATGTCGATGCGACCGAACTGCGCGAGCACCGCGTCGCGCACCGCGTCCCACTGGGCTTCGTCGGTCACGTCCTGCGCCATGGCGGCGGCCTTGTGCCCGGCGGCGCGCAGATCGGCGGCGCGCGCCTCCACCGCCGCGCCGTCGAGGTCGGTGAGGAAGAGGCTGGCCCCCTGCGCCGCCATGATGCTAGCCGCCGCAAAGCCCAAGCCGCCGGCCGACGCCGCCCCCGTCACCAGCGCCACCTTGCCCGATAGGTCGATCATATCCGCCTCTCCGTCCGTTCGTTCAGGCGCGAAGCTAGGCGCGAGTGCGGCCGGGGCAAACTAGCCATATTCACAGAAAAATCGGCGCACCTATGACTGTCCAGAGTTCCGCCGGCCCGCGCAGGGCGATAGCCTGCCCGTCAAAGCAGGTCAGGGCAGAGGTGCATATGGGCTATCATGAGACGATCGGCGACGAAGCCGCCAAGATGCTCGACTATGTCGAGACCGGCACCACAGATAGCGCCGACGCGCCGATGGAGGTGCCGGCGTCCGCCTATACCGACGTCGCCCATTTCGAGCGGGAGATGGCGACGATCTTCCACCGCCTCCCGCTGCTCGCCGCGCTGACCGCCGAGATGCCCAACCCCGGCGATTACAAGGCGATGGACCTGATGGGCAAGCCCGTGCTCATCACGCGCCGCACCGACGGCAGCGTCGCGGCGATGCTGAATGTCTGCACCCATAGGGGCATGATCCTGACGCCCGAGGGGCATGGCAACAAGAAGCGCTTTTCCTGCCCCTATCATGCCTGGACCTTCGCCAATGACGGCAAGCTGATCGGCGTCGCCGAGCCGGGCAAGTTCGGCCCGGTGTGCAAGGAGGAACGGGGCCTCACCACCCTGCCCTGTGTCGAGGCCGGCGGGATCATCTGGGTCAGCCTGTCGCAGGACGCGGACATGGACATTGAGAGACATCTGGGCGGGATGCTGGACGACCTCAACGCCTATGATCTGGCGAACTGGCATTATTGCGGGTCGCGGCGCATCCATGGCGCGAACTGGAAGATCGCCTATGACGGCTATCTGGAAGGCTATCATTTTGCGGCCGCGCACCCGGAGACGATCCACCCGCGCACCTTCTCCAACATCATGCACTTCACCGCCTTCGGCCCCCATATGCGGGTCGGCTATCCGCAGGTGTCGATCAGGGAGAAGCTGAGCGCCGCGCCGCGCGAGCGCTGGGGGCATATCGAAAATTGCGGCTATGATTTCGTGCGGACGATCTTTCCCAACGTCTCGATCTTCTTCGCGCCGGAAATCACGCAGGTGGCGCAGCTCATCCCCGGCCCGACGCCCGACCGCAACACCACCAACCTGATGTTCATCCGGCGCGACCCGCCGCGCGACGCGGAGGATGCCGCTGCGATCGAGGGGATGATGGACTGGCTGAGCGATGTCGTGGACCGCGAGGATTATGGCGTGGGATTGCAGGTGCAGAAGGGGCTGGCGTCGGGCGCGCTCAGGTCGGTGATTTTCGGCAAGAATGAGCGCGGCAACCAATATTTCCACAAATATGTCGACTATCTGATCGCAGGCGACGCGAACGCACAGCCGCCCGTCCTTTGACCCTATTCGCGCAGGAAGATCCCATGAAAAACCGCCGCATCATTCTGGCCTCGCGCCCCCATGGCGTGCCGGTGCCCGCCAATTTCACTTTGGTCGAGGAAGAGGTCCGGCCGCTGGCCGAGGGAGAGGTACGCACCCGCAACCTCGTCTTCGCGATCGACCCGGCGATCCGGGGCCTGCTTGACGAAGGCGACGGCACCTATCTGCCGAGCGTGCCGCTGGGCGGCCTCATCCCCACCATGGTGCTGGGCGAGGTGACCGAATCGCGCAACCCCGCTTTCAGGGTCGGCGATTATGCGCGGGGCTTCATCGGCTGGGAGGAGCAGAGCATCATCGCCGCCGACAATTTCGCCTGCGAGAATGTGAAGATCGACCCCCGCGTGCCGCTCACCGCCTATATGGGCGCGCTCGGCTGGTCGGGGATCACGGCTTATGTGGGGCTGAAGCGCATCGGCGAGATGAAGGCGGGCGACACGGTCGTCGTCAGCGCCGCCGCTGGCGCGGTGGGCAGCGTCGCGGGGCAGGTCGCGCGGCTGTCGGGTTGTCGCGCAGTGGGGATCGCGTCGACCGAAAAGGTCGCCGAGGTGACGGGCGACCTGCGTTACGACGCGGCGGTCGACTACAGGACCGCCGATGACCTGGCGGCGGCGGTGCGGGAGGCATGTGGCGGCAAGGGCGCGGACATTTATTTCGACAATGTGGGCGGGCGCATCCTCGCCACGATGCTCATGAGCATGGCCGATTTCGGGCGCATCGTGGTGTGCGGCATGGTCGCCAACTATAACAACCAGAATGATCCTTACCCGATCCGCAACCTGTGGCAGGTGCTGGTCAACCGCATCACCATGCGCGGCTTCCTGGCCTATGAGCATCTCGACCTGCTGGAGGAGGCGCAGGGCCAGCTTGGCGCGTGGATCAAGTCGGGGGCGCTCAAGGCCACGGAGAATGTCGCGACCGGGATAGAGAGCACGCCCGATGCCTTCATCCGGCTGATGTCGGGGCAGACGCGGGGCAAGACGGTGGTGCGGCTGCATGAGGGCATTTCGACCCTGGCGGCGCTGGAGGTCGCATGAGCGGGATCGGCATGGAGCGGGCGCTGGAGATCGCGGACAAGGTGGAAGCCTTCGTCCGCGAAACCATCATCCCCTATGAGAAAGACCCGCGCATCGCGGTGCACGGCCATGGTCCGCCGGAAGTGCTGCTGACGGAGATGCGCGAGCAGGCGCGCGCGGCGGGCGTGCTGACGCCGCATATATTACCCGACGGCAGCCATTTGTCGCAGCGCGAGACGGCGGTGGTGCTGATCCGGTCCGGGCTCTCGCCGCTGGGGCCGCTCGCCTGCAACACCATGGCCCCGGACGAGGGCAATATGTATCTGCTGGGGAAGGTCGGGTCGCCCGAGCAGAAGGCGCGCTTCCTCAAGCCGCTGGTGGCGGGGGAGGCGCGGTCGGCCTTTTTCATGACCGAGCCGGCGGCCGAGGGCGGCGCTGGGTCCGACCCCTCGATGATGCAGACGACGTGCGTGGCTGACGGCAATCATTGGGTCGTCAACGGGCGCAAGGCGTTCATCACCGGCGCGCAGGGGGCGAAGGTCGGGATCGTCATGGCGAAATCGCAGGACGGCGCCTGCATGTTCCTGGTCGACCTGCCCGATCCCGCGATCCGTATCGAGCGGGTGCTGGACACGATCGACAGTTCGATGCCGGGCGGCCATTCCGTCGTCGCGATCGACAATCTGCGCGTGCCCGCCGACCAGATGCTGGGCGCGAGCGGGGAGGGGTTTCAATATGCGCAGGTGCGGCTGTCGCCCGCCCGCCTGTCCCACTGTATGCGCTGGCTGGGCGGGGCGATGCGAGCGCAGGAGATCGCCACCGCCTATGCCTGCAAGCGCCATGCTTTCGGCAAGCCGCTGGTGGATCATGAAGGCGTGGGCTTCATGCTGGCGGAGAATCTCATAGACCTGCGCCAGGCCGAACTGATGATCGACTGGTGCGCCGGGGTGCTCGACAGCGGGTCGCTCGGCACGGCGGAAAGCAGCATGGCGAAGGTTGCTGTGAGCGAGGCGCTGATGCGGATCGCCGACAAATGCGTGCAGGTGATGGGCGGCACCGGCGTTTCGGGCGACACGATCGTCGAGCAGATTTTCCGCGAGGTCCGCGCCTTCCGCATCTATGACGGGCCGACCGAGGTGCATAAATGGAGCCTCGCCAAGAAGATCAAGCGCGACTTCGCCAAGGCGCAGGCGTGACGACCGCGCAGGAGGCGAACAGCGGGACGACCGCTGTGCGCGCGGGCTATGCGCTGGATGAAGCGGCGCTTGCCGGATGGATGGCAGCTTATGTGCCGGGCTTTGCGGGGCCGCTTGCGATCGACCAGTTCAAGGGCGGTCAGTCCAACCCGACCTATCGGCTGCGGACGCCGGGCGCGGCCTATGTGCTGCGCCGCAAGCCGCCCGGTCCGATCCTGAAAGGCGCGCACGCGATCGAGCGCGAGGTGCAGGTCATCACCGCGCTGGAGGCGGCGGGGTTTCCGGTGCCGCACATCTACGGACTGTGCGAGGATGAGGACGTGATCGGCACGCCCTTCTACGTCATGGACATGGTCGAGGGGCGGGTGATCTGGGACGCGACCTTCCCCGATGTCGATCGGGCCGCGCGCGCCGCCCATTTCAACGCGATGAACGCGGCGATGGCGCAGCTGCACAGCGTCGATATCGCGCCGCTGGAGGGGTTCGGCAAGCCGGGCAATTATTTCGCGCGGCAGGTGAGCCGATGGTCGCGCCAATATCTGGAGGATGATCTGGCCGGGCGCGACCCGGACATGGACTGGCTGGTGGAATGGCTGCCGGCGAACATCCCGGCCGGCGATGAAAGCGCGGTGGTGCATGGCGACTTCCGCTGCGACAATATGATCTTTCATGCGCGAGAACCGCGCATCCTGGCGGTGCTGGACTGGGAATTGTCGACGCTGGGCCACCCGCTGGCGGACTTCAGCTATCATGCGATGATGTACCGGATGCCGCCGGATATCGTCGCGGGGCTTGCGGGCGCGGACCTGGCGGCGCTCGGCATTCCGTCGGAGGCGGACTATATCGCCACCTATTGCGAGCGGACGGGGCGATCGGGGATCGGCGACTGGCCCTTCTACATGGCGTTCAACTTCTTCCGGCTGGCGGCAATCTTCCACGGGATCAAGGGGCGGGTGCTGCGCGGCACGGCCTCCTCCGCCAATGCGCGCGAGCGGGCGGAGAATTTCCCCCGCCTCGCCAGTATTGCCCGGCAGAGTGTGGATTAAGGCGAACGCTGATCGAGGCCGATGGCTAAATGCAAAGATGATCCCAGGCAGGCCGGGGTCCAGAGCCCCACGCGCAGCGCTTTGCCTCCTGGGCCCCGGCCTTCGCCGGGGACCAAGAAACTATGGGCGGGTCATTGTTCGGTCTGCATCACTCGCCGAGCCACCCGTCGATGATGGGCTTCAAGTCCGTGGAGATCAGTTCCACCAGCAGCGCGCCGTCAGGGGAGGCAAGATAGGCGATGAGGCCGTAGCCGTCCTGCGGCGCGGCATTGGCGCCGCGCACCGTCCAGCCGGCCTCCGTCAGGCGCGCGGCTTCGGCGGGCAGATCGTCGACCCAGACGCCGATATGGCGCGCGCTTTCGGCGCGGGCGGTATCGTAGAACACCCCCTCCCCCTGCACCAGTTCGAGATGCAGCCTTTGCCCAAGCGAATAGGTGGCGCGCACGCGCAGGTCGCGCAGCCCCTCCTCCGGGGTCCAGAAGGCGAGCGGATCGAAATCGCGCACCGGGGCAAAGGTCAGGCCCAATGCCGCGCCATAGTCTGCGACCGCCCGGTCGATATCGGCGACGACGATGCCGTTGTGGTGAATGCGGGTGAGATCGATCATGGTGCCTCCTGCTGCTGTCCTGCTCCAGCCTGCGGCATTAGCCGATCGGGGGGCGCGGGAAAGCTGGCGGCTTTGTCAGGTCGGGTCAGCGCGGGGCCATGCGGATCGCACCGTCGAGGCGGATAACCTCCCCGTTCAGCATCGGATTGCGGATGATGCTTTCGACCAGCTGGGCATATTCGGCGGGCTTGCCGAGGCGGCTGGGATGCGGCACCTGCGCGCCGAGCGCGTCCTGCACATGCTGCGGGAAACCCTCCACCATCGGGGTGAGGAAAATGCCGGGCGCGATGGTCATGACGCGGATCTTGTGTGCGGCAAGATCGCGGGCGATGGGCAGGGTCATGCCGACCACGCCGCCCTTGGACGCGGCATAGGCCGCCTGGCCGATCTGCCCGTCATAGGCGGCAACCGAGGCGGTGTTGACGATGACGCCGCGCTCGCCGTCCATCTCTTCGAGCGCGGCGGCGCGGGCCGCGACCTTGGCGATCATGTTGAAGCTGCCGATCAGGTTGATCGAGATGGTCCGCGCGAAGCTGTCGAGCGGATGGGGGGCATTCTCCTTGCCCACCGTCCTGGTCGCCGGCGCGACCCCGGCGCAGTTGACGAGGATGCGGGCCACGCCGTTGAACGCTGCGGCACTGTCGAGCGCGGCGGTGACGCTCGCCTCGTCGGCGACGTTGACGGCGAAGGCGACAGCGCCGATGGCGTCGGCCACAGTGCGCGCCGCCTCTTCGTTGAGGTCGAAGATGGCGACCTTCGCGCCCTTCTCCGCGAGCATCGTCGCCGTTGCCTTGCCGAGGCCCGATGCGCCGCCGGTGACGATGGCGGAGAGTCCTTCAATCTCCATGTCGCTACCTCCCTTATGCCAGTTCGATCGCCATGGCGGTCGCTTCGCCGCCGCCGATGCAGAGGCTGGCGACGCCGCGCTTGCCGCCGCGCGCCTCCAGCGCACCGATCAGCGTTGCAAGGATGCGCGCGCCCGATGCGCCGATCGGATGGCCGAGCGCGGTCGCGCCGCCATGGACGTTGAGCCTGTCGCCCGGGATGCCGAGTTCGCGCGCGGCGATCATGGCGACGACGGCGAAGGCTTCGTTGACCTCGAACAGATCGACATCCTCGACCGACCAGCCGGCCCTCGCCAGCGCCTTGCGCATCGCAGGCACGGGGGCCGTCGTGAATTTGGCCGGTTCATGGGCGTGGGCGGCGGTGGCGACGACGGTGGCGACGACCGGCAGGCCGAGCTTCTCCGCGATGCTCCGCCTGGTCATCACCAGCGCCGCCGCGCCGTCCGAGATGGAGGAGGCGTTGGCGGCGGTGATGGTGCCGTCCTTCGCGAAAGCGGGTTTGAGCGAAGGGATCTTGTCGGGCTTGGCCTTGCCGGGCTGTTCGTCGGTGTCGATCAGCGTGTCGCCGCCCCGGCCGCTGACGGTCACCGGCGCGATTTCCTTGACGAAAGCGCCGGTGGCGATGGCGGCATTGGCGCGTTCGAGCGAGCGGATGGCATAGGCGTCCTGCTGCGCGCGGGTGAACTGATAGTCGCGCACGGCTTCCTCGGCGAAGACGCCCATCGCCTTGCCGGGTTCGTAGGCGTCCTCCAGCCCGTCCATCATCATCGTGTCGATGATCCGGTCATGGCCGATCCGCGCGCCGCTACGATGTTTGGGAAGGGCATAGGGGGCGTTGGTCATGCTCTCCATGCCGCCAGCGACGATGATGTCAGCCGCGCCGGCGCTAAGCGCCTCATGCGCCATGATCGCCGCCTGCATCCCTGATCCGCACATCTTGTTGACGGTCGTCGCTTCGGTATTGAGACCGAGGCCAGCGCCGATCGCCGCTTGGCGGGCGGGGGCTTGCCCCAAGCCGGCGGGCAGGACGCAGCCCATATAGATGCGGTCGACCGCGTCCGCCGAAACGCCGGCGCGCTCGACCGCCGCCTTGACCGCCGCCGCGCCGAGATCGGTGGCCTTGAGTGGCGAGAGCACGCCCTGAAAGCCGCCCATGGGCGTGCGGGCATAGCTGGCGATGACGACGGGATCGTGAGACATGGAGTCAATCCTTCAGGCGCGATGATGCGCGTGCATATGGGGGGCGATCAGCCGTGGCGGAAGAGGAGGACGATCTGCGCGGCGATCTGCGCGGGGGTGAGGCGACCGGGGCGATACCAGTCGGCGGCGGAGTTGAGCTGCGCCAGCAGGAGGTTGCGGTAGATGGAGCGGTCGATCTGCGGCGGCAGCGGAAGCAGATCGACCAGCGCGCGGAACATTCGCTCGAACCGGTCGCGACGGGCGATGAGCTGGGCGCGGACGGCTTCGGGCACTTCGCGGAAGTCGTTCATCATCGGGGTCGTCAGCGAATCGGGCGCGAGCTGGATGTCGAGCAGGGTGGCGCAGGCCGCTTCCAGCTTCGCCCAGGGGTCAGCCACGGCGTCGATGGCGGCGGCGATCCGCGCCTCCGCCGCGTCGAGCGCGGCGTTGTGCAATTCGATGAACAGCGCGTCCTTCGACTTGATATGATGGTAGAGCGATCCGCCCAGCACCCCCGCCTGCTCGCCGATGTCGCGCATGGAGGTGCCGCGATAGCCCTTGCGTGCGAAGAGGCGCGCGGCGATCTCCAATATCTCACGGCGGCGGGCGGACGCCTCTTCGGCCGGGGCGGGGGAGGACAGCGGGGAACTCATCGGCCCAAGCGGCTAGCATATCGGCCGGGGCGACGCCAACGGGCTGAAAGTTGGAACTCACCCATGCCTAGCAATCATATGTGGCGATTGGCGGCCAGTTTCATATGTGGCGTGGGAAGGCCGCCAGCCGACCAAGGCGGCGAGGAATGACGGAGTAAGAATGGTGGAACGCGAGCGGCTGACCCATTTGCAGCGACTGGAGGCCGAGAGCATCCATATCCTGCGCGAGGTGGTGGCCGAGGCTGACAAGC